>FTIH01002835.1_pt1 | contig 21820 bp, 17 predicted proteins | sample 1658451 | NCBI WGS metagenome assembly FTIH01 (sample SAMEA3914826, study PRJEB12502) | metagenome | biome: forest; material: soil | place: Canada | collected 2011-07-03 | depth 0.3 m
GGGGCCGAGCGCTCGGCCCCGGCCCGGGTAGTCGACCTCGACCGCGTCCAGGACTGCGACGGCCCCCGTCACTTGCCGGTGCTGTTCACGAACTGGAGGGTGAAGGCGCGCCTATAGTCCAGCGTCTTGGGGTAGACGCCCTGGCCAGACGCCATGGCGAAGAACGCCTCCCAGCGCGCTGCGGTCATGGCGCCCGCGCCGGAGGTCCTGGCGTCGCCGGAATCCACCAGGCCATAGGACCGCATCTTCTCACGCGCCTGGTCCAGCACGTCCTGGGTCATCTCGGGATTGTCCTTGAGGATCATGGCGTCGCCAGGCTTCGGATCGCCGTGCAGATAGGAGTCCCAGCCCGCCCGCGAGCCGTCGACGAAGGCCTGCACGGCCTTGGGGTTGGACGCGATCAGGCTGTCGGGCGCCAGCGCCATGGCCGCGTAGCCGGGGTATCCCTCGTCCGCGAGCAGGAAGACGGCGGGTTTCAGGTGGCCTTCCTTCTCGATCGTGTAGGGCTCGGAGGTGACATAGCCCTGCTGGATCACACGCTTGTCGCTGAGGAAAGGGCCGGAGTTGAAGGTGTACTTGCGTACCTGCGCGTCGGTGAAGCCATACTTGGCCTTCAGCCACACCCAGAAGGCGGTGACCGAGGCGTCGGACAACAGGATCGGGCGGGTCTTCATGTCGGCCAGGGTGCGAATGCCCTGGTCGGGGTGGGCGATCAGCACCTGCGGGTCCTTCTGCATGAAGGCCGCCACCGCCGTCACCGGCGCCTTTTCCTGGGCCAGGTTCAGCACGATGAAGCTGTTGGAGCCCATGCCCAACTCCACCGCATGGGTGGCCAGAAGCTGGGGCACGTTCACGCCCGGGCCGCCCTGGATGATCCGCACGTCCAGGCCCCGCCTGGCGTATTCGCCGGTGGCCAGCGCCTGGTAGAAGCCGCCCTGTTCGGCCTGGGCGCGCCAGTCGGTGGCGAACCGGATCAGGGTCAGGCCGCCGGTGCTGGCCGGCGCCGACGTGTCAGCCTTCCGGGCAGGGCTGCAGGCCGCGAGGACGAGCGCCATGGACAGGGCGATCAGACGCAGGGTTCGCAAGGTTTGGTCCCTCCAGGCCGGCGACCGGACGTTAGGGGGTAAGCCCCGGCTCGCCAAGGCCGGTCAGGCGCTCATCGCCTCGCGCTTCTCTTCCAGCGCCAGCCATTCGGTCTCCGCGGCCGCGAGCCCGGTGCGGGCGGCGTCCATGGCCGCCATGATCCTGGCGAACCCCTTGGGATCGCGGGCATAGAGGCCGGCGTCGGCCAGCTTCGCCTCGCAGCCGGCGATCTCGCCCTGCAGCCGCGGCATCAGCGCCTCCAGCTCCTGCAGCCGCCGGGCGTCCTTGTAGGACAGCTTGACGGCCTCCTTCACCGGCCGGGGCGACGGGGCCCGGGCAGGCGCCTTGTCCTGGGGCCGGCGAGGCGCGCGCAGCTCCTCGAAGAAGCCGGGATTCTGGCTGAGGAAATCGGTCCAGCCCCCCGGCGTCTCAATGGCGTGGCCGCGGCCGTCCAGGGCGACGGTCGACGTGGCGAGGCGCTCGATGAAGTCGCGGTCGTGGCTGACCAGGATCAGGGTGCCGTCGTAGTCGGCGAGCAGGTCCTCCAGCAGGTCCAGGGTGTCCATGTCGAGGTCGTTGGTGGGCTCGTCCAGGATCAGCAGGTTGGCTGGCTGGGCCAGCGCCCTGGCCAGCAGCAGCCGGTTTCGCTCGCCGCCGGAAAGGCTCTCCACCGGCTGGCGCAGCTGGCGTTCGTCGAACAGGAAGTCCTTGGCGTAGGCGGCCACGTGCTTGGGCCGGCCGCGCACGACGATCTGGTCCCCGCCCAGGGGCGCGAGCGTCTCCCACAGCGTCTGGCCGGGCTTCAGCGCCGCGCGGGTCTGGTCGAGATAGGCGACCTGAAGGTTCGACCCCAGCTTGACGGTTCCCGCGTCGGGCGTGATTTCGCCGAGCAGCAGCTTGATCAGCGTGGTCTTGCCCGCCCCGTTCGGGCCGATGATAGCCAACCGGTCGCCGCGCAGCACCCGGGTGGCGAATCCCTTGAGCAGGACCCGCTCGCCCCACGCCTTGTCCAGGCCCTCTGCCTCGATGACCCGCTTGCCGGAGGCGCCGCCCGTGTCCACCCCCATGGACATCGAACCGCGCGCCGAGCTCATGCGCTGCGCCTTGTCCTGGCGGAGCGCCTTCAGGCGGCTGAGCCGGCCCTCATTGCGCGCGCGGCGGGCGGTGACCCCGCGCGACAGCCAGTAGCTTTCCCGTTCGATGGCCTTGTCGAGCTTGCGGCTGGTCTCCGCCTCGGCCTCGCTGATCTTGGCCGTCCAATCGTCGAAGGCGCCGAAGCCCTGATCGAGGCGCCGGATCCTCCCATCCGCCAGCCAGAAGCAGACCGCCGTCAGCCGCTCCAGGAAGGCGCGGTCGTGGCTGACGATCAGGAGGGCTGCGCGGGTCTGGCCGAGGCGCTTTTCCAGGGCGTCGATGGCGAGGATGTCCAGGTGGTTGGTCGGTTCGTCCAGCAAGAGCACGTCCGGCTCCTCGGCGAAGGCCTTGGCGAGGGCCGCGCGCCGCGTCTCGCCGCCGGACAGGCCCGTCGTCGGGCCCGAAGGGTTGAGCCCGAAGGCCTGAAGTTCGGTCTCCGCGCGGTGGGCCGGGGCCCCGCCGCTGGACGCGTAGTCGAGCAGGCGCGCGCCGGTGACGGCGGGCTCCTGGGCGACCAGCACGACCTTGACCGCCGGGGCGGCCGAGCGTTCGCCGCCATCCGCCTCGACGGCCCCGGTCAGGATCCGCAGCAGGGTCGATTTGCCCGCGCCATTGCGGCCGACCAGGCAGGCGCGGCCGCGCGGTTCCAGCGCCAGGTCGACCCCGTCGAACATCAGGGTCGGGCCATCGTGCAGGGTGACGCCCTTCAGGGCCAGGATCGGGGGCTGGCTCATCGTCCGCGCCCGTCGTCCTCGGCCGCCTTGCCGAATTCCGCCGACAGGGTCTGGTAGAAGGCGCTGCGCTGGTCCGGCGTCGCGCCGGTCCCGGTCGCGCTGGGCGCCACGGCGGCGCCGAGCCAGGCGAAGTCGCGGGCCGGCAGGCCCTGGTGGGCGACCACCATGAATCGCCGCCAGATCTCGGCAGGGAGCTCACCGCCGGTGACCTTGTTCATGGGCCGATCATCGTCATTGCCGACCCACACGCCACAAACCCAGTCGGGGGTGAATCCGACGAACCACGCATCGCGCCAGTCCTGGCTGGTGCCGGTCTTGCCGGCCGCCGGCCGGCCGAAGGCCGCGTGGGTCCCCGTGCCATGTTCGACGACGCCCTTCAACATGCGCACCATGTCTCCGGCTCTCGCCTGGTCATAGACCTGCCGCCCCTGGGGCGCGGGCGCGGCATAGATCAGCTGTCCGCCTGAGGTGGTGATGCGGCTGATCAGATAGGGGTCGAGCCGTCGGCCGTCCTGCTGGAACACCTGCAGGCCGGAGGTCAGCTCCAGCAGGTTGACCTCATAGGCGCCCAGGGCCACCGACAGGCCGGGATCGACGGGGATGCTGGCCAGGCCGAAGCGCCGCGCCAGCTCCGCGACGCGGTCCGTCCCGGTTTCCTGCGTCAGCCGCACGGCCACGGTATTGATCGAGCGGGCCAGGGCGTCCTCGACCGTCACCGCCCCGCGATAGCCGCCGCCGTAGTTGCCGGGGGTCCAGGGACCCATCCGCACGGGCGCGTCCGAGCGGATATCCGATGGCTTCACGCCCTTCTCCAGCGCCGCGGCATAGACGAACGGCTTGAAGGCCGAGCCTGGCTGGCGCTGCGCCTGCACCGCCCGGTCGAAGGGGCTGAACCGGTGGTCGAGACCGCCCACCAGCGCCTGGATCGCGCCGTCCGGGCCCAGGGCCACCAGGGCCGCTTCGCGCGCGCCGGCGTGGCCGCCGTCCGTCTGCATCACCCGCCGCACCACCTGGGACGCGGTGGTCTGCAGGCCCGGATCTATGGTGAGCTGCACGATGAGGTCCGGCGCCCGCCCCTTGGCGATGCGCGCGGCCTGGGCCTGGGCGAGGTCGAGCACATATCCGAAGTCGTCGTCCTCCGGCGGGGCCGGGGCCAGGCTCGGTGGGGCGGCGACGGCGCGCCGTTCATCGGCGGCGGTGATCCAGCCCTGCTGGACCATGGCGTGCAGGATCAGGTGCGAGCGGGCGACGGCGCCCGCCATGTCATTGGCGGGAGAAAGGCGGGAGGGCGCCTTGGGCAGGGCCGCCAGCAGCGCCGCCTCGGACAGGGTCAGGGCCCTGGCGGGCTTGCCGAAATAGGTCTCGGACGCGGCCTCCAGTCCGTAGGCGCTGGCCCCGAAGAAGATGCGGTTCAGGTAGAGTTCCAGGATCTGGTCCCGGCTCATCATCCCGCCCAGGCGATAGGCCAGCGCGGCCTCCTGCACCTTGCGCTTCAGGGTCTGGTCCGGCTTCAGGAACAGCGACTTGGCCAGCTGCTGGGTCAGGGTGGATCCACCCTGCACCACCTCCCCGGCCCTGGCGTCAGCCAGGGCGGCGCGGGCGACGCCGGTCCAGTCCACCGGTCCGTGCTGGTAGAACCGCCGGTCCTCCGCCGCCAGGAAGGCGCGGGGGGCATAGGCGGGCAGCTCCGACAGCCGCACCCGCGCGCCGTTGCGCGGACCCCGCGTGGCGATCCGCATGCCATGGCGATCGAGGAAGGTGACGCCGGGCGCCCGGTTCAGCGACCACAGCGCGTCCGCGGCGGGCACGGCCGGCAGGTCGGACAGGAAGGCCAGCTTCACCCAGGCCGCGCTGAGGGTCGCCAGGAGCCCCAAGGTTATCGCCGCCACGATCAGGGCGCGCGTCGCCCGTCCCAGCCGCCGCCGGCGCCGGGGCAGGTCGGCGCGGAAGGTGTCGGGCTGGGAGTCCGGGTCGCTGTCTGAGAATCGGTCTGTCACGACGAAACGTTGGTGATCGCGGGGATTGGCATTAGGACGTCGCTGCGATGCCGGAAAAGCCTTTTTGGGAAACCAAGACCCTCGACCAGATGGATGCGGTCGAGTGGGAGAGCCTGTGCGACGGGTGCGGCCTGTGCTGCCTGATCCGTTTCGAGGACGAAGTCACCGGCGTGATCTTCCCGACCCGCGTCGCCTGCCGCCTGCTCGACCAGCACCTGTGCACCTGCAAGGACTATGCGAACCGCAAGACCTATGTCCCGGACTGTATCAAGCTGACTCCCGGCAACATCGAGGCCCTGGAATGGATGCCCAGGAGCTGCGCCTACCGGCGGCTGCATGAGGGCCGCGCCCTGCCGTCCTGGCATCCGCTCGTGACCGGGGATCCGAACAGCGTGCACGCCGCCGGCGTTTCGGTGCGCGACCGCACGGTGTCGGAAACCGCCCTCGACGATCCCGACGACGCCCTGGATTTCCTGGCGCCCGATCTGGACGCCGATCGCAGCGACGGTTGATCAGGCCGGCGCCGCCGAGGTTTCGGACGGGGCCCCAGGCGGCGGACCATAGCGGTTTGGGCCCCGATCGCCGCGGTTGAGTCCGACCCAGAGCATGAACACCAGCTTGACGACCCCGGCCGCGCCCAGACAGACCAGAGTCACGCCGAGGCCCGCGAACAGCACCGCCCAGCCTTCCGGGCCGGCGTCGTCGCTGAACAGGTGGCCGGCGACGGCCCCGATCACGCTCATGCCCACTGAAATGATCGCAACGCCCACTGCGATGAGTCCGAACGCCGCCGGGACGAGGATCAGCCAGCCGCTCCTGCCGAAATCGTGCAGGCGCTTGGCGAAGACGCACACCCAGGGGAACACCAGCAGCAGCCAGATGATCGGCGCCAGCACGTGCAGAATGTTTGAGGCCAGCCAGACCACGAAGAGCACCAGCACGCCGGTCCAGTAGTCTTTCTGACCGATCCGGCCTTCGGGAGACAAGAACAGGGTTTGCCAGTTCACGATCGTATCCTCCGATCCCGGGGAGTCTAACCGACCTCTGGCGCGTTACAATCGGCCATTGCGGCCTCCAGCCGTCGACGTCCTGCCCGCTGCTGGGCGCCGCGGAAGGCCGTGTTGTAATTATGCCACATTGGCTCTTGCGTTGGGGCTGAAATGGCCTAACTCAGCGGCGTCGACCACACTTCATTGGGGCCTTCCTCCTTGGCGCAGGATCCTTATCAGGAACTGGGCGTCTCGCGCTCGGCGAGCGCGGACGAAATCCGCCAGTCTTTCCGCAAGCTGGCCAAACAGCTGCACCCCGACCGCAATCCCGGCGATAAGAAGTCCGAGGAACGCTTCAAGCGCGTCAGCGCCGCCTTCGACATCCTCGGCGACCAGGAAAAGCGCAAGAAGTTCGACCGCGGCGAGATCGACGCCGACGGCCACGACTCCATGCGCGGCTTCTCGGGCGGCCAAGGCGGCGGCAGGCCGTTCCAGGATGGGTTCCAGGGCGCGCAGTTCGAGGGGGTCAACCTCGACGACATCCTGGGCGAGGTTTTCGGCGCCCGGCGCGGCGGTCAGGGCTTCGGCGGTTTCGAGCGCAAGGGATCGGATGTCCGGGCCCGCCTGGAGATCGATCTGGAGGACGCCGTCCAGGGCGCCCGCAAGCGGGTCAGCTTCACCGACGGCCGGGTGCTTGACGTCAATATCCCCAAGGGCGCGACCGACCATCAGACGTTGCGTCTCAAGGGCCAGGGGTCCCCCGGCCGCGCGGGGCCAGGCGACGCCCTGATCGAACTGGTGATCCGTCCGCACCCCATCTTCCGCCGGGAAGGCGAAAGCCTGGTGATGGACCTGCCCGTCACAGTCCCGGACGCGGTGCTGGGCGGCAAGGTCGAGGCGCCCACGCCCGACGGCCCGGTCACGCTTACGGTGCCCAAGGGCTCCAACTCCGGCGGAACGCTGCGCCTGAAGGGGCGCGGCCTGTTCGACGCCGCCGCCGGCAAGCGGGGCGACCTTCTGGCCAGGATCGTCGTCACCCTGCCCGACGAGCCGGACGTCGATCTCCAGCGCTTCGCCGAATCCTGGCGCCGGACCCGGCCATATGCGCCGCGCCGGAAGTGAGTGTCCGTCGGATGCATGCGATTAACGCGTTCAGCACCCGTTCAGCAGGCCGCCCCTAGACATCGGCGCATGAAGTCCACCGTTCCCTTCCTGCTTGTCGCGGCCCTGGCGCTGACGGCGCCGGTGTTCGCCGTGGCCAGGCCGGGCGACCGCGAGGGCGACCGTGGCCGCGACCGGGGCGGCCAGGTCTGGCGCGGCCAGGACCGTCAGGACCGCCAGGAACGTTCCGGCGGCGGCGAGCGCGGCTACGGCCGCGACCGCGATCGCGAGGGGCCGGCCGGCGACGGCCGCTATGACCGCCGAGGGCCCCAGGGCGATGGCGCCTACTACGCCGAACCGCCCAGGCGGCCCCAGAACTCCCTGAGGGAAGGTTGGCGCGAACAGCAGGACGAGGCGCGCGAGGGCGTCCGCAACGGCGAGCTCAGGCAGTTGGGCGGCATCATTTCCGATCTTCGCCGTCGCCAGCCCGGCCGCATGCTGGACACCGGCATCGAGCGTGGCCCGAACGGACAGGCGGTCTACCGCATTCGTTGGGCGGCGCAGAACGGCCGTCGTATAGATTACATCGTTGACGCGCGGACCGGCGCGGTGATCGGCGCCGAGGGACAATAGGCATGCGCATCCTCCTGGTCGAAGACGACCCCGACCTGTCCCGCCAGCTGAAAACGGCCCTGGCCGACGCCGACTACGCCGTCGACCACGCCGCGGACGGCGAGGAAGCGCATTTCCTGGGCGACACCGAGCCCTATGACGCCATCGTGCTCGACCTTGGCCTGCCCAAGATCGACGGTGTGTCGGTGCTGGAACGCTGGCGCAAGGAAGGCATGGCGGCGCCGGTGCTGATCCTGACGGCGCGCGGCGCCTGGAGCGAAAAGGTCGCCGGTTTCGACGCAGGCGCGGACGACTACCTGACCAAGCCCTTCCACACCGAAGAGCTCCTGGCGCGGCTGAGGGCCCTGCTGCGCAGGGCTGCGGGGCATGCCTCCCCGGCGCTGGTCTGCGGCGCCCTGCGGCTGGACCCGCGCGCGGCGCGCGCCTCGGTCAACGGCGAGCCCCTGCGTCTCACCTCGCTGGAGTATCGGCTGCTCCACTATCTGATGATGCACCAGGGACGGGTGATCAGCCGCACCGAACTGGTCGAACATCTTTACGACCAGGACTTCGATCGCGACTCCAACACCATCGAGGTGTTCGTCGGCCGCCTGCGCAAGAAGATCGGACCCGACCGGATCGAGACTGTCCGCGGCCTCGGCTACCGGCTGTCGCCGCTCCAGGGCGAGACCGCGCCGGCGTGAGGCTGCCCGAGCTCAGCCGCAACTCCCTGGTCGGCCGGCTGATCTGGCTGGCCGCGGGCTGGAGCCTCGCCGTCCTCGCCGTGACCTGCATCGCCCTGACCACCTTCTTCTACACCTCCGCCATCAACCGCTTCGACCAGGGCCTCAAGGACGCCGCCGACGGCCTCCTGGCCGGCTCCTCCGTCGACGACAGCGGCGAGGTCGTGCCCCCGCCCTTCACCGATCCCAGGGCCCTCAGGGTCTATTCCGGCAAGTACTGGCAGCTGGCCGAGCCGACCGGCGCAGTGGAGATGCATCCCCTGGTGCGGTCCCGCTCGCTCTGGGACGGCGATATCGACGCCCCTTCGGATCCGAGCCGCCTGACGATGGGCTCGACCGTCTTTTACGACACCGTGGGTCCGGCCAAGGAGCCCTTGAGGGTGGTCGCCATGACCCGCGGCCTGCCCGGGCGCAAGACGCCGGTGGTGTTCATGGCCGCCCAGGACCGCTCGCCGGTGGACAAGGACGTGGGGAGCTTCTTCCTGCGCACCGCCGTCCTTCTGGTGCTGCTCGGCGTGGGCCTGGTGGCGGCGGTGATCCTGCAGGTCCGGGTCGGCCTGAAGCCCCTGTTCGACCTCAGTCGTGAAGTCATGGAGGTGCGCAAGGGCCGCGCCGAACGGGTGGCCGGCCGCTATCCCGCCGAACTCGAGCCCCTGGCCGCCGAACTGAACGCCCTGGTGGCGCACAACCAGGAAGTCGTGGATCGCCAGCGCACCCACGTGGGCAACCTCGCCCACGCCCTGAAGACGCCCCTTTCCGTGATGCTGACGGAGGCCCGCGGCGTCCAGGGCGCCCTGGCGGACGTGGTGACCCGCCAGGCCGAGACCATGCGCCAGCAGGTCGATCACCATCTGCGCCGCGCCCGCACCGCCGCCCGCGCCCAGGGCTCGCGCGACCGGACCCTGGTGGCGTCCGCGATCGAGGAGCTGGCGCGCACGCTTGAGCGGATTTTCGAACGCCAGGGCGTGGTCATCGACTGGGAGGCGCCTGACGACCTCGCGTTCCAGGGCGAGCGGCAGGATCTGCTGGAGATCGCCGGCAATGTGCTGGAGAACGCCTGCAAGTGGAGCCGGCGCGGGGTCTGGATCGAGGCCGAGCCGGTCTCAGCCGACCGGCTTCGACTGAGGATCGAGGACGACGGTCCCGGCCTGCCCGCCGAACGCCGGGGCGAGGTCCTGCAGCGCGGCGCGCGCCTGGACGAAAGCGCTCCAGGGTCAGGGCTTGGCCTGTCGATCGTCGATGAACTGGTGCGCGCCTACGGCGGATCGATGACGCTCGGCCAGTCCCGCAGAGGCGGCCTCCTGGTCGAGGTTGAATTGCCACGCGGCTGAGCAACGCGATTGAAGAGAGGAAACCTTAACCAGCATTCAGCAAAGTGATCTCCCAGCCCGCGTCAGAGGCTGCGGGGACGAAATGCCCGATCTGTCCGAGAGCAAGCTTGGGACCGTGCGCGCCTTGATCCAGGCGGCGCCGGACAGCGCCATCCGGGATCTCGAAGCGGCGCTGTCCGCCGGAGATGATCGACACGAGGCCATGCGGATGATCCACCGCATGGTGAATGACGAAGCCGTGGACCGCCGGGCGCGTTATGTCGTGTTCGCGCCCTTGATGGCGCTCTGCGTCGCCCGCCCCGAAGGCGCGACGACAGGCCTGTATTTCCCGACCATGACGGCCAAGCACCTGTGGCGCGGCCTGAAGGCCGAGGCGCCCCAGCAGGTCCGCGCGGTGGTGGACGTCTTCACCGAGCCGGATTTCGAGGAACTGCCCATTGGCGACTTCGACGCCTTGTGCGCCCTGGCGGCCGTGGGCCTGAGGGCGAAGTCCAACACCGGCTACGCCGCAGCCGCCGACGTTCTGGAGCGATCCCAGCCAGGCGGCGTGGAGGCCTTCGCCGCCTGTCTCGACCTGACCGCCGTCGCCAGGGGCGTGCTGGAAAAGCTGCCGGAGTGGCTCGTCCGGTTCAACGAAGAACGGACGGTGGCGGCGCGCCTGGCCTTCAGGGACGCCGTAAACGTGTCCGAGGACGCCGCGCCCAGGCTGCTCGAAATCCTGTACGCACATCTGACCGAGCCCTGGCTGATCCTGCGGCTGATCTCGGCGGTCATGCACCGCCCCGGCGACCGCTATGTGGCGACCTCGGAAATGGCCTCGTTCGGCGAGCGCCTGATGGACGATATCGATGTGCGGCTGAAGCGCGTGGGCGCTCTCAACGCCGACGGCGGCGCCGCGGCGGGCGCCGCGGCCGCCCACGATGTGAATCTCGCCGCCGCGGCCATCTCGGAATTCGACAAATCCTTCGAGCTGAGCCGGGACGGCCCCTGGGGCGCGCGCCTCAATCAGCAGAAACGTTCGCTGGCCATGGCCGTGGAGGGCCGCCTCAAGGCGGTCGACCGCGAGATACAGACCGCGCTCCCGACCCAGTCCGCCGGCTTCAAGAAGCGCGGCACGCGGCCTCAGCCGCGCCTGACCGACGACCCCGATCCGCGACTGGTCGAGCACGCCCGGGCCTTCCTGACCTTCATGAACGCCGTGCGCGGTTCCGCCGACCTGCTGGGCTTCGGCTCAATGTGGGGAAAGACCGAAGAGGCGGTTGAGGCCAGGCTCGCCACCTATGTGGAAGACCTCCTCGACAAGCTCCATGAGCACGAGGAAGAGGACAATCCCGAACGGATCCGCCTCTACCTGGACATCGCCGCGGAGTTTCTGGGACTCGCCTCCGGCGACAAGGCCGCCCAGATCGTCCGCCGCCGGGCCGCCGCCGCCTGAGTCTGAACGGCGGTGAAACCCGCTCGAAGATGCGCTAACCCACCGGCATGACCGTATTCTGGATTCTGGCCGCCCTGGTGTCGGGCCTCGCCGCCTTCCTTATCCTCGCCCGCGCCGCCCTGGCCGAGCGCGGCCCGCCGCCCGCCGATCCGGCGCTGGGCGTCTATCGCCGCCAGCTGGAGGAATTGGATGACCTCGCCGACCGGGGATTGCTGGGCGAGGACGAGCGCCGGTCCGCGCGGGCCGAGGCGGGACGCCGGCTCATCGGCGAAGCGGACCGCGCCCTGGCCGCCGCGCCCGCGCCGGGCGAGGATCGCGTCAAGCGCCTGGTGGTGTGGGTCGCCGTCCTCGCGCCCGCCCTGGCGCTGACCCTCTACCTGGCGCTGGGATCGCCCGGCCTGCCGGACCAGCCCTATCAGGAACGCCTCAGGACCTGGCGCGCCAACCCGTCCAGACTCGACCTGCCGAAGATGGTCGCGGTGCTCCAGGAAGTGGCGGCCGAGCGTCCCAGGGACCCCCAGGCCCTCGTCTACCTGGCCGGCGCCCAGGCGGCCCAGGGCGACGCCCGGTCGGCGGCGCGCACCCTGCAGAAAGCCACGCAGATCGCGCCCAATGATCCCAAGGTCTGGACATCCCTGGGCGAGGTTCTGACGGCCGGCGCCCAGGGCGAGGTGAACGACGACGCCCGGACCGCATTCGAACGCGCCCGTGTGCTCGACCCCGGCGCGCCGGCGCCGCGCTACTACCTCGCTCAGGCCAAGATCGCATCAGGACATGCAGCCCAGGGCCTTGAGGACTGGCGCGCCCTGGCGGCCAGCCTGCCCGCCGGCGGCGCGGACAGGACCGCGCTGGAGGCGGACATCGCGGAGGTCGCCCGGACCGGCCGTCTGCCCGCCGCCCAGACCGCCCCCCAGCAGGCCGCGGCCAACGGCGGCGAACAGGCCGCGTTCATCCAGTCCATGGTCGATCGCCTGGCCGCCCGTCTGAAGGCCCAGCCCGACGATCCGGCGGGATGGGCGCGCCTGATCCGCGCCTATGGCGTGCTCGGACAGACGGCTCGTCGGCAGGAGGCCGTCGCGGCGGCGCAGCGGCTCTTCAAGGATCGACCGGATGCGCTGAAGACCGCCCTGGCGGGCGAGGGACCGGCCGCGCCCTGACGGCCCGGCGCGGCCTTGAGGCGCGGTCGGCCTTCTGGCCTTCAGCCCTTGGGCGGCGCCGGGATACTGGCCGCCTTGCGCCAACCCTGGGGCGCGAAGGCGTCGGCGTCCTCCGCGTCGATCAGCACCAGCCGGCCGCCCGACGTTCCCAGCCGTCCCGCAGTGATCCGCAGTCGATGCAGCTCGGCGCTGTCGCCCGACGAGAGGCAATAGGCGGTCTTCCCGGCGCTCACGGCCAGGCTGGCCAGGTCGTCGAAGGTGCCCACGAATGCCTCGGCCCCGCCGACCACGGCCGTCTGCATCTCACGCCACCGCGCGAGGTCCTTGTACCTCAGGACCCGGACCTTCGCCCCCAGATCGAGATCGTTCACGCGGTGGGCCACGAAGCTGTCCGCGACGGTGACGACGTCGACGGTTTTCGACAGCCGCTCGACCATCCGGGCCGCGACCTTGCGGTTCGCCTCGGTGTCCGGGAACAGATCGTTGAACCGGAACTGCGCCACCACATAGGGATCGGGGTTGGTCCGCTTCACCTCGGCGATGCGCTGGGGCCGGATCCTCAGCGGTTCGTGATTGGTGTACCAGTCGAGATAGCTGAGGTCGCCGATCTCGTCCGGCGAGTCCTCGATCAGCCGGTAGACGATGGCGGCGGGCAGGGACTGATAACGGGTGATCCCGAGCCGCTCGGCCACATCCCCGTGGATGGCGCGTTCCAGCGCTGTGGAGCCGCCCGCCTGCTTCTGCGGGTCGCGGTGAAAGAGGTTCAGGTCCCTGAACTCGGATTTTGAATAGACGTCGAACAGGTCGATGTAGCGGCCGAGAATGCTCTGGTACCAGGGGCTGACGCCGCCCTGGGAGATGACGAAGATCCGCGCCTTTTCGATCTTGAACTGCTTGCGATACCAGCGGAGGAACGGCAGCCAGTACATCAGCTCGTGCGGGGTCTCCAGAAGCCAGGGCCCGAACAGGATCGGGGCGTCCCCCTCGGCGGTCTGCCCAAGGATCGTCTCGACATCCACAAGGCGGTCCAGGTGCCGCGGTCGCATCTGGCGGCGCATGGCGTTCTGGGCCAGCGGCTGGTCTGACCAGTCCTGTTTCGCCAGCGCCTGGAGCCGCTCGAGCGCATCGCGGGTGGTGCGATAGCGTTGTTGTTCCTCGCGGCTATGGCCCGGTCCAAGTGACTTGGTCTGACGCCGCTCTCGGGCCCTCTCGCGCCCGGCTGCGAGCCAGGCGGCCCACGCCAAAGCGGCGCGCGAGGCGAAAAGCACGGGCCGCCAGGCTGCCGCGGACGGGGCCATGCGCCAGTCCGTCCGGTCGCACAGCGCCTCGATCGCCGCGATGGTCGTCGTCAAGGCCGGGGTTGTCGCGTCGCCCGGCCGGACCAGGGCGACAGCCTCAGGGTTTGGCGCGCGCGCGCCATCGCGATCGAGAGCCAGGGCGTCGGCGAGGGCGGTGAAGTGGCCTTCAGGATCGGTAAGCTGCACCACATGGCCGGGCGCGGCCAGGCCGAGGTGGGCCGGCGTCCGGTCGGCGACGGGCGCCTCCGCCAGGACGGGCGCAGCGAAGACGGGCGCCCCGGCCAGGCCCGCCTCGAGGATCATCCGCGAGTCTCCGCCGACCATCGCGGCCGCACGGCGCAGGATCTGGCGGTCCGCGTTGAGGTCCTCGGCGGTCGGGACCCGATGTCCGCGGGGCGCCAGCACCGTCACCTCCGCGTCGCCGCTGGAGAATCCTTTCCAGATGTCGAAGTTGGTCGGGTGGGTGCGCAGGATCACCCGGGCGTCCGACAATCCTGGCGCCTCGGAGGCCCGCAGGGCGCGCAGCCAGGTCATGAACTGCTGGGCTTCCACTGCGCCGAAGCCAGGCTGGGATGGGGCGTCGGCATAGAGCAGGACAGGCCGGTGGTCCGAGGCGGCCGGATTGCCGTCAAGGTCGCCCGCGGCGGCGGTCTGGCCCTCCAAAGCATCATCGAAGGTGAAGGCGCCGACGACCCGAACGGAGGCAGGATCGACGCCGTGCAGGCGCACCGCCCATTCGGCCTGCGCGGCATTCCAGGCAAGCAGCCGGTCCGGCGCCCGCTTGATGTCGCCGAGCGCCGTCAGGCCCTCCCACGACTCCACCAGCAAGGCGCTGGGGACCCCGGCCTTCGCCGCGGCCGTCACAAAGTCTGCCTGGCTTGAATCCCAGCCTGTGAGATCGGTCAGGAGGAGCGCGTCAAGGTCAAGCTGGCGTAGATAGGCGACCACGTCGGGATCGGCCGGCAGGGCGCGGGTCAGCCCGCGCAGGAAACCGATCAGCGCCGCCGCCGCCTTCGGGTTGCGGTCCGCGCCGACGGCGCGCCCGAACGCGCAGCACCTACGGGCGAACGCCTGCGCGAGGCCTTGTGCATGTTTCGTCAGGGTCGGGGCGGCCGAAAAATCGGGGTGGAAATGGCGGCAGACGTCCAGCGCATTGCCCAAGGCCTCAGCGAAGCCCACCCAACGGTCGCTCCGGGCGGCCGCATAGCCGAGGGTGACGCCGGGCTGGTCCGCACAGAGGTCGGACACCAGGTGCGCCTCGTCCTTGCGGACCGGCGCCTGCACCAGGAGATGCACGTGAAGGCCCCGCGCGCAGAGCGCCTGGATCAGTGCGCTGAGGTCGGCCAGCACCGCGGCGCGCCTGAGGACGATTCCAACGCGTCGCTGCTGCACCTGACCCTCGGTAATCGCCCAGGAACCCACGGAAGAACCGTGATCCGCGCCTGCGAATCCTAGACCACCATGAGCCGCGGGGGCAATGGCGGCGGACGCGGCGCGGCGCGGCTCAGGGGACCGCCAGTCCCCACTCCGTCCAGGCCTTGGCGCGGGCCATGAGCTTGACCGCGCCCCATACCGCCTCGTCCTCGGTCTGGTGATCGAGGTCCGTCCCTTCCTTGTCGCGCGCGTTGCGGCGCATGTGGATGGCGAATGGCGCGCCGCGCCAGACGAACGCCTCCGGCTCGAGGCTGCGAAGCTCCTCCCAGTCGAACGCCGGCGCCCGGGCCGGGGTTACATAGCTGCCGGCGGCCGGATAGAGGCTCCAGCGCCGCGGCAGGTGTTGCTCGACCCAGCGTCCGACCGTGGTGCGCAGGTATTTGGGATTCTGGAAGGCCTGGTCCATGTCGATCACGGGCTGGACGACGTCGCTGCGCCGGCTGCGGCCGAAGTCCCGCCTGAGCTTCCAGCCGGTGTCGCGGCGGGATTCCACCAGCATGTGGGCATAGATGAACGGCGCATTGCGCCGCAGCCAGACCGAACTTTTGGAGTTCATCTGCTGGCGGTCTTCGTGAAGCGCGGGCGTGAAGTCGACGGCGTCCGGATCGATCTTGTGCAGGTCCATCAACAGGAAGTGCACACAGGGGAAATAGCGCCATTTGTTCGGCCGGCTGTAGTGCCAGGGGACGCCGAAGAAGGTCAGGTCCTGGCGGCGCATGTGATCGATGCACTCGGTGATCCAGTTGCGGTAGATCGCGAACAGGTCGGGGTCGATGACGAGGGCGTAGCGGGTCTTCACCCGCTTGAGCGCGGCGTTGAGCGCGGCGGCGTGGTGGTAGCTGCCCGCGCCGTGGGCGCCGACCGTTCCCCGTTCGACCCCCGCCATGACCTCGCATCGCGGGTCATCCACGACGAGTTGCGACGCGTCCGCCGACCGGTTGTCGACGACCAGGAACTTGAAGTCCTGGCCCGGATTCATCGCCTCGATGATGCGCAGCTGCAGCGGCACATAGCGATAGTGTCGCCGGATGGCGACGGTCATGATGGTGATGCCGTCCGACAAGGGCTGCAATGCTGGGGGCCTGAAAGCGATCGAACCGGGCGGCACCATACCCAAGTCGCCGCTGACGACAACGGCGCGCGCATCGGTCGTCCCTTGACCTTGGCCATGGTTCGGTTACCGCCGGGCTAGGCGCGCCACTTGAGCGGGAAGGCTGCAACGACGCAATGTCCATCGTCGAGCGACATCTGGAGGAACTGACGGACGCGTTCTGGCTGGCGCTGCCGGACCGGCTGGCGGCGCTTCGCGACTTGCTGGCCAGCGATCCGGACGCCTTCTTCCTGGCCGTGCGCCAGGCCATGGATTGGCGCGATGCCTGGTCCATGATCGCCCTGGGCCGGGTGCTGCAGGAGTCGAACGCCCTGCGTGGGCCCGACGCGCACAGGATGTCGTTCGCGACCCGCCTGGGCGAGGCCCTCTTGACCCAACATCGCTTCGCAGAGGCCCTGGCCGCGCTGCAGGACGCCCGGCTCGCCGAGGACGCTGGCCACAAGTATTGGAGCCATCTGGCGCGCGCCCTGGCGGGCGTCGGACGCCTGGACGAGGCGCACGCCTCGGTGTGCCGCGCGCTGGTCCTGCGGCCGAACTTCGAGGAAGGGCGAAAGCTCCGCGAGGTTCTGGAATCAACCATCGCCCTGCAACGGATCGACGCCGGGGCAGGCCTCGACTGGACCGGCCTTCGCCGCCTGGCGGAAGGCTATGTCGAACTGGGCCTTCTGGCGCCGGCGCGGGTGTTGCTGACCCGGGCGGTCCAACATCCCCCCGCCGGCGCCAACGACCTGAGGCGCGACCTGATCAGCGTGCTGGAAGCGGCGGCGGAACTGATCGACCCCGCCGATGTCCTCGCCCTGGACGTCGTCCTGAAGCCGGAGACCCGCATCTCGGACCGGCTGGCGGCGCTCCGGGTCCGGTGCATGGTGCGCCAGGGCCGCGCAGCGGCGACCTGCTCCACCCACGCCGAGACGTCCGGCGGGCCTGACCTGCATCTGCAGCTCGCCCTGGCCTGCGCCGAAGCCGGCGACCTTGACGCCGCCATCCGGCGACTTGGGCGACTGTCCCTCGACTGGCCGCAGAACAATGAAATTCGCAACACCCTGGCGTGGTGCGTGGGGCGCGACGTGCTTGGCCGGACAGCCGTCGAACCAGGTCCGGCCGCCGGACGGCGACGCATCTTCAACCTGGTCACCTTCAACGACGAACTCACCATGCTGGAGCTTCGCCTGGCCGAGATGGCGGACTGGGTCGACCACATCGTGATCGTCGAGGCGGGCCAGACCTTCACGGGTGCGCCCAAGCCGCTGCATTTTCGCGACAACGCCGCCCGCTTTTCGGCCTACGGGGCCAAGCTGCTGCACGTGGCGATCGACCGCTTCCCCGATCATGTCGACAGTCCATGGGCGCGGGATTTCCATCAGAGGGACATGGCGATCGCCGCGCTTTGCGGGCGCGCGGGGCCCGAGGACCTCGTGTTGCTCACCGACGCGGACGAGATCGTGGACCGGCGGGCGCTGGAGTCCTTCGACGGGGAATTCGCCTGCCTGAAGATGGGGCTGTTCCGCTACTTCCTGAACTACCGTCCGACCTCTGATGCGCAGCCCCAGAGGCGCACTGCGGCGGTGTGGAAGGCCGGTCATCTCCAGCGGTTCGGCTCGAGTTACGCACGGTTCGGGCTGAGCCGGTTCCCGGGCGCGGGGGCGGTGATCGAAAGGTCCGGATGGCACTTCACGTCGGTGCTGGATCCGGCGGCCATTGTCGCCAAGGTGAACAGCTACGCCCACCAGGAACGGGAAGACCTGTGGCGCGACGAGGTGCTTGTGGCCGATCGACTCGACCAGATCCGGCGCGGCGAGGGCGACCCGGGATGGGAAAGGTGCGTCATCGACGACAGCTTCCCGCGCTATGTCCGCGACAACGCCGCCGCCCTGGCCGATCTCATCCTCTGAGGCGGCGAAGCGCCCGGCCGATCCATCCGCCGGCGCGGGGCGGTCCACCCAGCCGGCGCACGATCCGCGCCGGGTTGCCAGCCACGATACAGGCCTGGGGAACATCGCGCGTGACCACGGCGCCCGCGGCCGCGATGGCGTCGTCACCCATCGAAACCCCCTTCATCACGGCGCCGGCGAATCCGATCCAGCAGCGCCGCCCGATCCGGACCGGCGCGGCGCCTATGTTGAACCGGCCCTGGGGACCCAGCTTGAGGATGGCGCGGAAATGCGCCTCCCGCTCAACCGGATCGATGGGATGGGTGTCGTTGTCGAACACTTGGACGCCGTGGGCCAGGAGGGTCCCGGAGCCGATCGAGACATCGATCCGGGCGCTGATGATCACGCCGTCGCCGAGGTAGACCTCGTCGCCCAGCACGACGCGTCCGTCGTCTTCGCAGCGGATCACGCCGCGGATGGCGCAGTCGCGTCCGATCACGACCCTTCGCGCGCCGCCAGGTGTGAGCAGGCGGGCGTTCAGGCCGAGCCTCAGGCCCTCGCCGCACTCAGCGCCCCGGTCGAAGGCCGCGAACAGCTCCCACAGCCGATCGCCGTCCTCGGTCCGGTCGAACAGGGTCCTCGCCGCGTCGACCGTGTCCGGACGCTTGAAGACCGGGCCGTTGGCGAAGGCGTGGTCGCGGGGATCGAGGTAGGGGCGCATGGGAATGGTCAGGCGTCCTCGGGTTTGTCGGCGAGCAGGGCGCGATCGAGCGCCGCCTGCTCGGCCGTCGACAGGGTTCGCCCCGCCGCGGACTTGTAGCACGCCGTCAGGGTGATGAGGGCGCGCGCCCAGCTGTTGCGGCCGAGGTCCCCGCGCGCCGCGGTGGAGAGGCCGGCCAGGAGCCCGTCGTCCGTCCAGGCGCGCGCCAGGGCGGCGGCCATGTCGTCCACGTCCAGGCCGTCGAACAGCAGGCCCGCCTTGCCGATGGTTTCGGGGATCGAGGATTGACGGGCGGCGACGATGGGTCGGCCGTGCCAGAGGGCTTCGAGCAGGGACTGGGAGTGTCCCTCCAGCAGCGAGGGGAACACCACGAAACGGGCCCGGCGATAGCACACGGCGAGCAGTTCGTCGGACACGACGCCGAGGAAACGCACCTGGCTCTCCAGCCCCAGCCGCTTCACCGCCTCGGTCAGCATGGGGTGGTGCGGGCCATAGGATCGGCCGGTGCACACCAGCTCCAGCCGCATCCCCTCACGGTCACGCAATCGCGCCATGGCCTCGAGCAGGCGCAGGTGGTTCTTATGGGGGAAGGTCATGGCCGGATACACCATGAAGCGGTCCGGCAGGCCGGCTTCGGCGGCGACCGCCGCCTCCCGCTCGGGGGATACGTCCGCGCGCGCCATGGTCGAGCTGCGGGGGATAACCGCAACCTGGCGGGCGTCCACGCCATAGCAGCGCATGATGTCTCGCTTGGTCCACCAGGTTCCGCACACCACGAAAGCGGCGTTGCGGATGCCCTCGCCGTATGTCCTGCGCCGCCAGGCCAGGACATCCGCCGGGAAGAACTCGGGGAAGTGGTGCTGCTGGATGTCGTGGGGTTCGAAGATGAAAGGCCGGCGGGTGGGCCATGACACAGGATAGGTGAAGTGCACGACGTCCACGCCGAAGCGATCCAGCAGGGCGTCGATGTCGTCCCTTGAGGGCATGCTCTTCAGGGAGTCCCGCCTGTTGAGCGCCCGAGAAATCCCATCGAAGGCGCGCGCCAACGCGCCGTCTCCCAGGCGGCGGCGCACCGCCTTCGCCCAGGGCGCTGACGGGGCTGAGCTGACGGTGGTGAATTCGCGCCAGGGCCAGTCAATCACCTTGGCGGGATCGCCACGGATGACGCGCATGCGTTCGGCGTAGGGCCCCAGCGCGGTGACCAGCATGTCGATGTCAGGCGCCGCCGCGTCGCGGAAGTTGGCGACGATCGACAGGGCCGAGGACTCGCTGCCGCCGGCGTTGGCGGGATTGATCAGGGCGTTCAGCGCGACGACCACCTTGCTGGGGCCCGTCACGGGTCGTGCACTCCGATTGTCTCGGCAGGATAGATGAACGGCCGTTCGTCCAGGATGGCGTCGCAGATGACGTCGAGCCCCCGGCTTTCGCCGGCCGCCAGGGCGTCCGCCGAGGCGATCTCGGGGGTGAAGAACAGGCTGGACGGCGTCTTCTTCAGGAACTCCAGCGGGATCATCCGCCTGAAGAAGAAGTGATAGGCGTACTTCAGCGCCCGGTCGACGACCTCAGGCCCCAGACGCTCGCCAAGCGGCAGGGTCTGCAGGATCTCGAGGTATCGGTCAGGCGTCGCGGCATCGAGGGTCAGGCCCTTGTTCTTGATCCAGGCCTCCCCGGCCACGATCACGGGAATCCCCACCGAGGTCAGCTCCACGCCCATCTTGGTGGCGTAGATCAGCACGCTGTCGCACAGCTCCATGGCCGCATAGGTAGAGACGGGGCTCTCGGGCGGAATCACGTAGACATTGGGCGGCAGGACGGGGAACCGCCTGGTGATCTCCGCGAGCAGGGGCTGGCGCGAGGGCGCGGTGCCCCGGATCTCGGCCGGATGGATCCGCAGCAGCAGTTGCAGATCAGGGCGTCCGGCGAAGTGCTCGATGGTCCGCAGCGCCCAGTCGACCAGGCTCGGGAAGGCGTTGGCGGGATAGTGGAGCTGGGCGTCCCAGACCACGTTCGACAGCATGCCGATGATCGGTCGGTCCAGGTCAACGCCCATGGAGGTCAGGAGGGGGCGGACGTCATCCTCGGGCTTTTCGTGGAAGCCGATCCAGTCGCGCGCGCCGTTCCAGCGGCTCTTCAGGTAGTCGGTGATCTCCGCGCGCTGACGATCGCCCCAGGCCATGCCCTCCCAGTCGGCGGCGGGTTCGTCCATCAGGGTGTGATGATAGGTGTCGCGGTGGCTGAGGATGAAGCTGTTGGTGCGGTAGGCCACCACCCAGTTCACCACCCTCACGCCCAGACGGCGGCAGACCTCGCCGACGGGCCCCTGCGGCACATAGAGGCCGTGGTGGAACACCGCCGCGTCATAAACCTCGTCCGTCAAGAGCTTGCGGTAGGCGGCGGTGCTGAGGATGGCGGCTTCCAGATAGCGCCTGAGCACAGTCTCGCCCATGGGCTCACCGGATAGATCGCCGCGTGTGTAATAGCGCAGGGCGCCGGCGCGGGCGTGTTCGCCGATCTTCAGGCCGTCCAGGGCGAAGTCCTCGATGGCGGCGGCGGGTATGGAGTCGGCGATGGTGCGCGCCTGGGCCCGGTCCTCGTCGCTGATCAGCTCGCTGAGGAAATGGACCTTCAGGCCCAGGGGTTCGAACATGGCCCGGCCGCGGTGCATGCAGGCCGGGCAGAAGGTGGTGGGCAGGCGACGCTCGGTCAGCACGGTGTCGTCGGGCAGGTCGGAGTATTCCGCGCGAAGGCAGGCGGGCAGGGCGGCGTCGCACAGGACGATCTCCACCTCGGCGTCGCGCAGGGCCAGCGCCGCGGCCAGGGTGCTTTCCAGCACGGTGGCGGGTCCGTGTCCGCCGATGTTGGTGGCGATCAGCACCCGGCCCCGGCGGCCCGGCCGGCGCTGCGTCCAGGCCCGGCTCGCGCCGACCAGCGCGCCCCAGTCCGGGAACCCCTTCGGCAGGGCGGTGACCTTGGTCGGCTTTGACGTGGCGGGAGTCGGCGCGGGCGCGGAGGATGGCGCCTGCTCCGGCCGCGGCGCCTCGACAGCGCGGGGCCTGAACAGCCGCGGCC
>FTIH01000088.1_pt3 | contig 21336 bp, 17 predicted proteins | sample 1658451 | NCBI WGS metagenome assembly FTIH01 (sample SAMEA3914826, study PRJEB12502) | metagenome | biome: forest; material: soil | place: Canada | collected 2011-07-03 | depth 0.3 m
CCGGTCCCTCGCGGTGACCGGGCCTTGCTGAAGAGCGCGTACATCCTGCCCGCCTGCCTCGTCGTCCTCGTCGGGGTCGCCCTGGCCGCCCTGTGCGTCGGGCGCTATCCGCTGTCGCCGCAGGACGTGATCCACGTCCTGGGTCACCGCGCGGGCCTCGCGCCGCCTTCGGCCGGCCCGGCCAGCACGATCACCTCCGCCGGGCCGGCCGAAGGCGGCGCGAGGCCCGCGCGGTGACCCAGGACGTGGATCACGTCCTGCGGCGACAGCGGATAGCGCCCGACGCACAGGGCGGCCAGGGCGACCCCGACGAGGACGACGAGGCAGGCGGGCAGGATGTACGCGCTCTTCAGCAAGGCCCGGTCACCGCGAGGGACCGGGCCTTGCTGAAGAGCGCGTACATCCTGCCCGCCTGCCTCGTCGTCCTCGTCGGGGTCGCCCTGGCCGCCCTGTGCGTCGGGCGCTATCCGCTGTCGCCGCAGGACGTGATCCACGTCCTGGGTCACCGCGCGGGCCTCGCGCCGCCTTCGGCCGGCCCGGCGGAGGTGATCGTGCTGGCCGGGCGCGCGCCCCGCATCCTCGCCGCCCTGCTGATCGGCGCCGGCCTGTCGCTGGGAGGGGCCTCGTACCAGTCGGTGTTCCGAAACCCCCTGGTCTCACCGAGCCTGCTGGGCGTGCTCGCCGGCGCGGGCTTCGGGGCGGCGCTGGCGATCGTGCTGGGGCTGCCGCCGCTGCCGCGGCTGCTGCTGACGTTCGGCGGCGGCGCCGCAGCCGCGGGCGTCGGCGTGGGCGTGGCGCAGGTGTTTGGCGCGCAGGGGCGCGACCGCGGCGATGGCGGCATCCTGCTCCTGGTGTTCGGCGGCCTGATCAGCACGGCCCTGTTCAACGCCTTGCTGGCGGGCGTGAAGTTCGCCGCCGATCCGCTGAACCAGTTGCCGGACATCGTGTTCTGGCTGCTCGGCAGCCTCGCCACCGTCCAGCCTGACCAGCTCCTGAGCCTCGGCCCCTTGCTCGTGACCGGATGCGCCGCGCTGCTCTACCTCGGTCGCTACCTCGACGTGCTGGTGCTGAGCGACGACGAGGCGCGCAGCCTGGGCGTTCCCGCCGCGGGCCTGAGGCTGGCCGTGATCGCCGCCGCCACCTTCACCGCCGCCCTGACGGTGGCCGTCGCCGGGACCATCGGCTGGGTCGGCCTGATCGTTCCGCATATCGCGCGCCTGCTGGTCGGGCCGGCTCATCGGCGTCTGATGCCGGTTTGCGCCTGCATCGGGGGCATCTTCATGATCGTGGCCGACACCCTGGCCCGCTCCCTGACGGCGTCCGAGATCCCCCTGGGCGTGATCACCGACCTGGTCGGCGTCGCGCTGTTCCTGCTGGTCCTGCCGCGGATCCGGCGAGGCTGGGTATGACGGCCCCGGTGCTCGAGGCTCGCGACCTCAGCTTCCGTTTCGCGGCGCGCGACGTGCTGCGCGGGGTGTCGCTGGCCCTGGCGGCGGGGGACCGCGTGGCGTTGCTGGGCGCCAATGGCTCAGGCAAGTCGACGCTTCTGCGCCTGATGCTTGGCCTCGCCCAGCCTAGCCATGGCGAGGTGTTGCTGGATGGCGCTCCGCTGACGGCCAGGTCACGCCGGGCCATCGCCCACCGTATCGCCTATGTGCCCCAGGCCCACGTGCCCTCCTTTCCCTTCACGGTGCGCGAGATCGTCGCCATGGGGCGCACCCCGGCCGCCGGGTGGGAAGGGCGGCGGCCAGCGGACGACCTGGCCGTCCGCGAGGCCCTGTCGAGGCTTGACCTGCTGGAGTTCGCCGAGCGGAGCTACGCCGCGTTGTCCGGCGGGGAGCGCCAGGCGGTTCTGGTCGCCCGCGCCCTCGTCCAGGGCGCCCGCATTCTGGTGATGGACGAACCGACCGCGTCCCTCGATCTCGGTCAGCAGACGCGCCTGATGACACAGCTGGCCGGCCTCGCCAGCGAGGGCCACGCCATATTGATGTCGACCCACCAGCCGGAGCTGGCCTTGCGTTGGTTCGACCGCGCGGTGCTGCTGCACCAGGGAGAGGTCCTCGGCGACGGCCCCCCGCGCGAAACCCTGACCCGCGAAAGCCTGTCCTTGCTCTACCGGGTCGACGTCCAGCTGGTCGAAGCCGGGGACGAACTGTTCCTGCGGTCGTCCGCCCCCGCCGAAGCTGTCGCGGGGTCCCCACCCGTCACCTGATTGCAACAGCGACGGTCGTCGGCGCTGCGGCGCGGCGATTCCGGCTGGCGTTTTCGCGCCGCCTGCGGCACAGCCCTGCGACCTATATTCAGCCGTATATAATTGCAAAGAGGGCGACCCTGAGTGTCAGCTACAGTTCAAGTCCGGCGATTGGCCTTCGCCAGCGTCTCCACCGCGACCGTCATGCTGCTCACGGCGATGCCCGCCGCGGCCCAGACGACGCCGGTCAGGGTGGGCGAGGTCGTCGTCACCGGGCAGCGATATGCTGAGCCGACCTACACGGCGCCCGACGCCGATCTGGGGCCGCTGGGCGTACGGCCGGTGCTCGACACGCCCGCGTCGGTGACTACCGTTCCGGAGGACATGATCGTCAACCTGCAGGCGCGCTCGGTGAACGACACCCTGCGTTACCTGCCCTCCGTGCAGGTGCGCGACCAGCAGGGCTTCGAGGTTTCCAGGCCCCAGGCGCGCGGCTTCCAGGGCAGCGTGGTGCAGGAAACCAGGCTCGACGGCCTCAACATTGTCGGCACCACCGCCATGGCCAGCGAGGGCCTCGCCGGGGTCCAGGTGCTGAATGGCCTCGCGGGCGCCCTCTACGGCCCGCAGCCGCCGGCGGGCGTGTTCAACTACCAGCTCAAGCGTCCCACCGACGCGCCGCTGATGCGCCTGGTGGGCAGCTACGATTCCAACAGCATTTACACGGGACAGGCCGATATCGGCGGCCGCGCAGGAGCGTTCGGTTACCGCCTCAACGCCCTGCACGGCGAGGGCGAGGGCTATGTCGACGGCAGCCGCCTGAACCGCACCTTCGCCCAGGGCGACTTCGACATCCACCGGGGCGAGCACACCGTGATCTCGCTGGACGCAAGCCATTACGAAACCAACTCCAGCGGTCTTCCGGGCAGCATCGTCTACTTCAGCGGCAAGAGCACCGTCCTGCCTCCGGCGATCGACCCCACCCGCCCCGGCTACGGCCAGCCGGGCGCCGGCGCCGACCTGATCACCGACACCGGCCTCGGCAAGCTCCGCCACGACTTCGGCGACGGCTGGGTGTTCGAGGCGAGCGGCCTCTACATGAGCGCCCAGCGCAACCTGTTCGGCATCACCAACACCCTGACCGACGATCTCGGCGACGACACCGTCACCAAGAATTTCGCCGCGGTCGAGCACTACACGATCGCCAGCAACGCCGCGTCGCTCAACGGCCATGTCAGGCTGTTCGGCCTGGTCAACGACGTGACCCTGGCGACCAACGGCTTCGTCAACGGCCAGTATTCCTATCGCAACTCGATCGCCGTGGTCCTGGGCAAGAGCAACCTCGCCAGCCCCGCCATCCTGCCCGCCAAGGCGACTCCGGCCACCGGCGGCGATTACAAGTCCGGGCAACTGGTGGTGCAGTCCGCCGTCCTCGGCGACACCGTCCATGTCAATGACCGGCTGGCCCTGCAGGGCGCCCTCAGCCTGTCCTTCCTGCACTCGCGCAGCTGGTCGAACGCCGGCAAGCTCACCAGCTCCGACGACCGCAACGGCGTCCTCAGCCCGACGGTCAGCCTCACCTACAAGCCGGCGCCGGCGATGACCCTGTACGCCACCTACGCCAACAGCGTGGAACAAGGCGAAGCCGCTCCGGCCGGCACGGTCAACGCCAACCAGTTCCTGACGCCCTATCGCGACACCGAATATGAGGCCGGCTTCAAATACGCCCTGCGGCCGGACTTCCTGGTCACCCTCGCCGGTTTCCGCATGACCCGGCCGCTGGCCCAGACCGTCGCCCCCGCGAACCTGTTCCAGGTGGTGGGGACACAGCGCAACTGGGGCGCCGAACTGTTCGGCCAGGGATCGCTCACCCCGGCCCTCAGCGTCCTCGGCGGCGTCACCTACATCGACGCGCGGCTGATCGGCTCCCCGAACCCGGCGACCAACGACAAGCGGGTGGTGGGCGTGCCCCGCATCAAGGGCGACATCGCCGCCGACTTCCACCCGGGCATCACCCACGGCCTCGGCCTCACCGGCGCCCTGCATGTCGAGGGCGACCGGGCGGCGACCAACACCAACAACAGCTTCGCGCCCGCCTACGCGACCCTGGACCTCGGCGTGCGCTACGGCGCAACCTGGGGCGGACATCGCGAGACGGCGCGCCTGCAGGTGCTGAACGTCGGCGACACGCGCTACTACTCGTCGATCGCCGACGGCAATATCGTCGGCAGCCCCGGCGCCAACACCGCCTATTCCGGCACGCCCAGGACCGTGATGGCCAGCCTGGAGCTCGATTTCTGAGGCCGGCGCCTATGCGGGCAGGGGCCTGGCGCCTTTCTGGCCATCAACGGGTGACGCCGCGCTGAAAACACGGCAAATGGCGTGGGATGGTTGGGCGCCGAGGGGCCGGCGCGCAAGTCGAGCTGGGATTAGATGGCGCAACTGTCCGATGATTGCTTTGCGTTCGGCGGGCCCATGCGGTCAGTCGACGAGGCCGTCGCCCTGATCACCTCCAGGCTGAGCGCCGTGGACGGCGTCGAGATCGTACCGCTCGCCCAGGCCGACGGCCGGGTCCTGGCCGAAGGCCTTGCGGCGCCCCTGGCCCTTCCGCCTTTCACCAACTCGGCCGTCGATGGTTACGCGGTGCGCGCCGACGACCTGCCGACCGACGTCGAGCGCGTCTTCGAGGTGTCCCGCCGGCTGCAGGCGGGCGGGGCCGCCCTGGATCCGATCGCGCCCGGCGAGGCGTTGCGCATCTTCACCGGCGCGCCCATGCCCGCGTCGGCGGACACGGTCTTCATGCAGGAAGACGTCCGCATCGAGAACGACGGCCAGGTGATCCTGCCGCCCGGCCTCAGGCACGGGGCGAATGTGCGCCCGGCCGGGGAGGACATAGCGCTGGGTCACGCCGTTCTGCCGGCCGGCCGTCGCCTGCGGCCCCAGGACATCGGTGTCGCCGCCGCGCTTGGCCTGACGGAGCTCCTAGTCCGCCGCCGGGTGCGGGTCGCGGTCTTCTCCAACGGCGATGAGATCGTCGAGCCGGGGACGCCCCGGGGCGCCGCCCAGCTCTATGACTCCAACCGCTTCATGCTGATCGCAATGCTGGGGCGGATCGGCTGCGAGGTCACCGACCTCGGCATCCTCCCTGACGATGAGACCCGCATCGCCGCCATTTTGAGGCGCGGCGCCCGCGACCATGACCTGATCCTCACCTCCGGCGGCGTCTCCACCGGAGAAGCGGACTATGTGAAGGCGGCGGTCGAAAGCGTGGGGACCCTGGTGTTCTGGCGGATGGCGATCAAGCCGGGCCGGCCGGTGGCGATGGGCGTGATCGACGGGACTCCCTTCATCGGCCTTCCGGGCAATCCAGTCGCAAGTTTCGTCACCTTCGCCCACGTCGCGCGGCCGGCGATCTTCGCGCTTGCGGGTGCGCCATGGTCGAGGCCCGTCGGCGCCGCGGTCCGCGCGGCCTTCAGCTATCGCAAGAAGCCCGGCCGGCGCGAATACGTCCGCGCGACCCTGCGCCGGGCCGATGACGGGGCGCTGGAAGCGGTCAAGTTTCCGCGCGAGGGCGCCGGCCTTTTGTCGTCCCTGATCGACACGGATGGCCTTGTCGAGTTATCCGAGGACATCACCAGCATCGAGCCGGGACGGACGGTCGAGTTCATGGCCTATTCGTTACTGCTCTGAGCGCACCGGCGATACGAGTTGAAGAGGATCTGCATGAACGCTGAAGTCCCGCGCCGGCGCCGCGATCGCGGACCCAAGGGCCGTCCGGTCGACGACCGGGCCCTCACCGATATCCGCGCCCTGCTGGGCGGGCGCGAGCGCCGCAGAGACCTCTTGATCGAGTTCCTGCATCTGATTCAGGACCGCTACGGCTGTCTCAAGGCCGCCCACATCCGCGCCCTGGCCGAAGAGATGCGCCTGGCGCAGGCCGAGGTCTACGAGGTCGCCTCGTTCTACGACCATTTCGATGTTGTTCGCGAAGACGATACGCCGCCCCCGCCGCTGACCATCCGCGTCTGCGAATCGATCAGCTGCATGCTGGCCGGCAGCGAGCGCCTGATCGCCGAGCTGGCGTCGGGGGTCGATCCCGCGGCCGTGCGGGTGGTGCGTGCGCCATGTGTCGGCCGCTGCGCCACCGCGCCAGCCGCCCGCGTCGGCGACCGCGAGGTCGATCACGCGACCGCCGAGGGCCTGCTGGGCATGGCCAGGACCGGCCAGACGCAAGTGCTGTCCCCGGCCTACACGGCGCTCGACGCCTATCGCCAGGGCGGCGGCTATGTCCTGCTGGAGCGGGTCCGCAAGGGCGAAGTCACGCCCGACGCCCTGATGACGACCATGCAGGACGCAGGCCTGCGCGGCCTGGGGGGCGCCGGTTTCCCGGCCGGGCGCAAGTGGGGCATCGTCCGCTCCTTCCCAGGCCCGCGGCTGATGTCGATCAACGGCGACGAGGGCGAGCCTGGCACCTTCAAGGACCGCATCCTCCTTGAGAGCGACCCTCACCGGATGTTTGAGGGGGCGATGATCGCCGCCCATGCGGTCGAGGCCGAGCGCATCTATCTGTACATGCGCGACGAGTATCCGGCGGTGCTGAAGATCCTGCGCGCCGAGATCGCCGCGCTTGAGACGGCGGGGATCGCCCCGCCGGGCTTCATCGAGCTGCGCCGCGGCGCGGGCGCCTATATCTGCGGCGAAGAGAGCGCCATGCTGGAAAGCATCGAGGGAAAGCGTGGACTGCCCCGCAACCGTCCGCCCTATATCGCGGAGGTCGGCCTGTTCGGCCGCCCGACCCTCAACCACAATGTGGAAACCCTGTGGTGGATCCGGGATATCGTCGAGAAGGGCGCGCCGTGGTTCGCCGCCCAGGGCAAGCCGGGGCATCAGGGCGTCCGCTCCTGGTCGGTCTCCGGCCGGGTCAGGGATCCGGGCGTCAAACTGGCGCCGGCCGGCGTCACCGTCCGCGAACTTATCGACGACTATTGCGGCGGCATGGCGGAAGGCCACGCCTTCAAGGCCTATCTGCCCGGCGGCGCCTCCGGCGGCATATTGCCGGCCTCCATGGCCGACATCCCGCTGGACTTCGGCGGCGAGCTGGCGGTCCAGGGCGCCTTCGTGGGCTCCCACGCCATCGTGGTCTTCTCCGACCAGGACAGCGCCAAGGACGCCACCATCAACCTCCTGAAATTCTTCAAGCACGAGAGCTGCGGACAGTGCACGCCGTGCCGCGAGGGCACCGGCAAGATGGTCACTTTGCTGGAGCAGGGGAAAGGCGGCCTGAACGAGCCGGCGATCCGCGACCTGGAGACCGTCCTGCGCGACGCCTCCATCTGCGGCCTGGGTCAGGCCGCGCCCAATCCGGTAAACCACTTGCTGACCCATTTCCGCGAGGACATTTGAGATGACCGATCGGATCGAGTTCATCCTCGACGGCAAGACCGTCACCGCCGAACCCGGCGAGACCATCTGGACCGTCGCCAAGCGCGAGGGGACCAGGATCCCCAACCTTTGCCACGTCGACCTGCCGGGCTACCGGCCCGACGGCAACTGCCGCGCCTGCATGGTCGAGGTGAATGGCGAACGGGTCCTGGCCGCGTCCTGCATCCGCAAGCCGACCGCCGGCATGGAGGTCCAGACCGGCTCCGACCGCGCCGTGAAGTCGCGCGAGATGGTGTTCGAGCTCCTGGCCAGCAACATGCGGCCCGCCGAGGAGGGCCCCGACAGCCAGGCCCCGTTCTGGCAGTGGGCGTCATCCATGGGCATCTCGGGCAGCGACCGCTACGCCTCCAAGTTCGATGCGTCCGCCGAGGCGGCCGAGTTCGACATCTCCAACCCAGCCATCGCCGTCAATCTCGACGCCTGCATCGCCTGCGGCGCGTGCGTGCGCGCCTGCCGCGAGGTCCAGGTCAACGACGTCATCGGCATGGCCCAGCGGGGCGACCACTCGATTCCGGTGTTCGACATCCACGACCCCATGGGCCTGTCCACCTGCGTCAGCTGCGGCGAGTGCGTTCAGGCCTGCCCCACGGGCGCCCTCTACGAGAAGTCGCTGATGGACGACACCGCCACGCGGCGCGTCGTCCAGGACTTCGACAAGGTGGTCGACACCCTCTGTCCGTTCTGCGGCGTCGGCTGCCAGACCAAGGTGGCGGTGAAGGACAACCGCATTGTCCAGGTCGACGGCCGCGACGGCTTCGCCAACGAGAACCGCCTGTGCGTCAAGGGCCGCTTCGGCTTCGACTACGTCATGTCGTCCGAACGGCTGACCCGGCCGCTGATCCGCCGCGACGACGCCCCCAAATCCGCCGACGTCGATCTGCGCGGCGTCGATCCCATGACCATCTTCCGCGAGGCGACCTGGGAAGAGGCGATGGAGCGTGCGGCGGCCGGCCTCGTGAAGCTTCGGGACGAGGAGGGCGGCAAGGCCCTCTGCGGTTTCGGCTCGGCCAAGGGCTCCAACGAGGAGGCCTATCTGTTCCAGAAGCTGGTGCGCACCGGTTTCGGCACCAACAACGTCGACCACTGCACCCGGCTTTGCCACGCCTCGTCGGTGGCGGCGCTCATGGAGGGGGTCGGATCGGGCGCGGTCTCGGCCCCGTTCACCGACGCTCTGAAGGCCGAGTGCATCATCATCATCGGCGCCCGTCCGACCACCAACCATCCGGTGGCGGCCACCTATTTCAAGCAGGCGGTGAAGCGCGGCGCCAAGCTGATCATCATGGATCCGCGCGGCCAGGACCTGATGCGCTACGCCACCCACGCCCTGCGCTTCAGGGCGGGCAGCGACGTGGCCATGCTCAATGCGCTGATCCACGTCATCATCGAGGAAAAGCTCTACGACCTGCAGTACATCCAGGCCAACGTCTCGGGCTTCGAGGCGCTGAAGGAAAAGGTCAAGGACTTCTCCCCCGAAGCCATGGCCGAGGTCGTCAACATCGACGCGGAGACCCTGCGCCAGGTGGCGCGCACCTACGCCACCTCCGAAGCCTCGATCATCTTCTGGGGCATGGGCATTTCCCAGCACACCCACGGAACGGACAACGCCCGTTGCCTGATCGCGCTGGCGCTGATCACCGGCCAGATCGGCCGGCCCGGCACGGGCCTGCACCCGCTGCGCGGCCAGAACAACGTCCAGGGCGCCTCCGACGTCGGCCTGATCCCCATGTACTATCCCGACTACAAATCGGTCGAGAACGCCGACGTTCGTTCGTTCTACGAGAACTTCTGGGGCCAGACCCTTGATCCCAAACGCGGCCTTACGGTGGTGGAGATCATCGACGCGGTCCACGAGGGCGAGATCAAGGGCATGTACATCATGGGTGAGAACCCCGCGATGTCCGACCCCGACCAGAACCACGCCCGCGCCGCCCTGGCCATGCTCGACCATCTGGTGGTGCAAGACATCTTCCTCACCGAGACCGCATGGTTCGCCGATGTGGTGCTGCCGGCGTCGGCGCACGCCGAGAAGACCGGCACATACACCAACACCAACCGCCAGGTTCAGATGGGCCGCCCGGCGCTGGACATGCCCGGCGACGCCCGCCAGGACCTCGACATCATCGTCGACCTCGCCAGGCGGCTGGGACTGGGCTGGACCTACAGCGACGCGTCCGAGGTCTTCGCCGAGATGGCCCAGGCCATGCCGTCCCTGACCAACATTTCCTGGGAGCGGGTCGATCGCGAGGGCTCGGTGATCTATCCGGCCCGCGGGCCGGACATCCCGGGCGACGAGGTGATCTTCTCCAGCGGCTTCCCCACCGCAGACGGACGCGGCCGCATCGTGCCCGCCGACCTGTTGCCGCCCGACGAGGTGCCCGACGCGGACTTCCCGCTGGTGCTCACCACCGGCCGGCTGCTCGAGCACTGGCACACCGGCGCCATGACGCGCCGCGCCGGCGTGCTGGACGCCATCGAGCCCCAGGGCATCGCCGCCATGAATCCTGGCGAGATCGCCAGGCGGGAGCTGACGCCCGGCGACATGATCGCGGTGGAGACCCGCCGCGGCCGAATCGAAGCTGTCCTTCGCGCCGACCGCGAGGTCGCCGACGGCATGATCTTCATGCCCTTCTGCTTCAGCGAGAGCCCAGCGAACGCCCTGACCAATCCGATGCTCGATCCCTTCGGCAAGATCCCGGAGTTCAAGTACTGCGCGGCCAAGGTGGAGCGGATGCGGCAGCGCGTGGTCGAACCAGCGGAATGAACCGCCGGTCGCATCTCGCTGTGTGCGCCTCCGAGCCGTGGCCGACGTGCGCCTGATCGGCCTTGCCGGTTGGAGCGGCTCGGGCAAGACGACACTCATCGCCGCCCTGGTCCCGCTGCTCATCGGCCGCGGCCTGACCGTCTCCACCATCAAGCACGCGCATCACAAGTTCGATGTCGACAAGCCGGGCAAGGATTCGCACGCCCACCGGCTGGCCGGGGCGCACGAGGTGCTGATCGCCTCCGGCCTGCGCTGGGCCCTGATGCACGAGCTGCGCGGCGGCCCTGAACCGGACCTGCGCGCCCTCGTCGGCCATCTCGAGCCCGTCGACCTCGTCCTGGTCGAGGGTTTCAAACGGGAGAAGCATCCCAAGATCGAGGTGCGCCGGGCGGCGGTGGACAAGCCGTTGCTCTATCCCGACGACCGGAATTTCGTGGCGATCGCAAGCGCGCCGCGCGTGCTGGATGCGCCGATCCCGTCCGTGGACCTGGACGATATCGCCGCCGTCGCCGACCTCGTCGACCGGTTCGCGATTCCGCCCGGCGCGGTGGCCTGGTGATGGGCCCGGCGCCGGAGGTGGAGTCCAGCGCCGTCGCCGGCCTCGTCCTGGCGGGGGGTCGTTCCGTGCGCTTCGGCGGCGAGAAGGGGATCGCGCTCCTGGCGGGGCGGCCGCTGTTGTTGTGGGCCGTGGAGCGCCTGCGGGCGAGCTGCGGTTTCGTGGCGGTCAACGCCCGGCCTGGGACCGAAACCGAAGCCCTGGCTCAGGCGGAAGGCCTGACGGTCCTGCATGACGCCGCCGGCGATGCGGACGGTCCGCTGGCGGGGGTGAAGGCGGGTCTTGTGTGGGCGGCAGGCGTCGGCGCCAGGTCACTGGCCGTCAGCCCCTGCGACGCTCCGCTCCTGCCGTCCGACCTGTTCAGCCGCCTGGTCGAGGCCGCCGGCCATGGCGCCGCCATGGCGGAGACCTCCGAGGGCCGCCAGCCGCTCTGTTCGCTGTGGCCGGTCGCCGCCCTTCCGGTCCTGACCAGCGCCCTGGCCGGCGGCGCCCATCCGCCCACCTGGAATGTCCTGGAAGAGCTTGGGGCGCGGAAGGTCCGGTTCGATCCGCCGGACGCCTTCGCCAACATCAACACCCGCGAAGACCTGGCCTCGGCCCTCAAAGCGATTGCGACCCCGCGGCCGGCGGCGGGCTAGGCTCGGGCCGCGCCTGCGGCTTGGGGCACATCAGCGCCAGCTCCTGGGCTTCCATTGTCCCGGCCCTGGGCGTCTGCCACGCAGCGGAGTCGGGGTTGTCCTGGCTCGCGCCCTGGCCCTTCAGGTTGTTGAAAGGGAAGACCTCCACCCGCGTGACCCTGAACCTGCCGGCGGCGCAGTCATATGACTTGTCGCGCAGCATCGAGCGGGTGACGACCGGTCCGTGGTGGGCTGTGAAGAACTCGCTGCGGATGCGCGCGCGCCGCACCCCATCGGGCGGGCCGCTGACCGAGGCCGTGTCCACCAGGTCAACCCCTTCGGCGCTCAGCGCCATGGGGCGCAGGCCGGCCATGTCCAGGTGGGCCTTGGCCCAGGCCAAGACCGCCGCGGGCGAAGTGTCCGTGGGGGGCGACAGCGGCCGGTCCGCGCCGGCTGCGGCGGGCGCGGGCGCGGGCGACAGCACCGGCATGTGCTCGCGGGCGCCGCACAGCTGTTCCAGCTCGCGGCCCAGCAGGCCGCCGGCCGCGACCGCTTCCCAGCCCGCCGGCGAGACGCCCGGCGAGGGGGCGCCCTGCAGGTTGCTGAAGGGGTATTCGATGGCCGCGGTCTGGCGTGTCCGCTTGCCGGCGCAGTCGAACTCCCACTGCATCTGGGCCGAGCGCGTCGGGGTCCCGGCGGCCGCCTGGCGCGGCGCGAAGGACTCGAAACGCTGCCACACCTGCACCAGGCCCTCGATCGTGCGCCGGGCGGTGTAGGGCCGCACCAGCAGCACGCCGGTGGGGTTTTGCCCGGCCACGGAGTCCCCGCCGAAGGCGATATTGGCTTCGATCCAGGCCTTGACCGCCTCGGGGTCGGCGGCGGTCGGGGCCGGCGGCGACCGGGGAATGTTGTCGCCGGGCGGCGGCGAGGGCGGCGGATCGATCAGCGCCAGCGTTCGCGTCTGCGCCTGCTGGGCGTCCGCCTGCCGTTGCCTCAGGCCGCAGATGGCCCGCAGCGCCATGTCGTCCTGGGTCTTGGGTTTCACCGCCCGCCAGGCCCGGCCATTGGTCTCGTCCACGACACCCGGGCCCTGCAGGTTGCTGTCCCTGTGCAGGTCGTTGACCAGGTCGCGCATGCGCCGCCCGGAACAGTCGAATTCGCTGAGGCTCTGGCCGGACCGGATCGACAGGCCGGGACGCGCATTCACCGGCGCGGTGGTCTCGGTGCGGATCCAGCCCCGTAGATAACCCTCCGGTGTCACGGCCAGCCCGCCGGCGCGCAGGGCGATGACGCCGGAAGGCCCGCCGCCGATCGGCCCGTCCTTGCCCCAGTCGATGTTGGCCTTGGCCCAGGCCTTCAGCGCCTCGGCCGTTTTGGACGCCGGCGCCTTGGCGTTGCGGACCGCGGCGGGCCCCGACGGCGGCGGCGGCGCCGTGTCCATCAGCGCCGGCCGGCCAAGTCCCACGGCCGCCGTCGCCAGCACGATCATCCACATCCGAACGCGTCTCCCGCCGCCCGCCGATCGGGCGCCTGGCGCACAGGTTACCCCCTGCGCGCCCGCCAGGGAAACGCCGGCCGCGCTCAGGCGGTGGCGAACCCCTCATAGCCGTCCGCCGCCACCTCGGCGCACCTGGCGGCATAGGCGGGAAAGCCCAGGTACGGCATGAACACCCGCGGCTTGCCGGGCACATTGGCGCCCAGGTACCAGGAGTTGCAGGTGGGGAAGAGGGTGGAGTCCGCCACCGCGTTCACATGCTCCACCCAGGCCTCCTGCGCGCCGGCGTCGGCTTCGATGACGCTGAGGCCCCGGGTCTGCAGCTGGCCGATGCAGTCGGCGATCCAGTCCACGTGCTGCTCGATCGACACCACCATGTTGGACAGCACCGACGGGCTGCCGGGGCCCGAGATCGTGAACAGGTTGGGAAAGCCCGCCACCGCCACGCCCAGATAGGTCTTCGGCCCCTCGGCCCAGGCCTCCTTCAGCGGAAGTCCGTCCCTGCCGCGGATGTCGATGGCCAAAAGCGCCCCGGTCATGGCGTCAAAGCCCGTCGCCAGCACGATGCTGTCCACCTCATAGGTCGCCGCGCGGGTGCGCACGCCGGTGGCCGTCACCGCCTCGATCGGCGTCGCCGCGGCGTCCACCAGGGCCACGTGCGGCAGGTTGAAGGTCTCGAAATATCCGGAGTCCACGCACATGCGCTTGCAGCCGAAGGTCTGGCGCGGCGACAGGATCTCGGCGACGGCGGGGTCCTTCACGATCGCGCGGATCTTCTCCCTGAGGAACTCGGCCGCGGTGGCGTTGGCCTCGGCATTGATGTTCAGGTCCGCGAACGCCCCCATGAACCGCAGTCCGCCCCGCGCCCAGCGCGCGTCATAGACCGCCCGCCGTTCCTCTTCGCTCACCGCTAGGGCCGGGACGTCGCTGGCGTCGAAATTGGCGGCGCCGAGCTCCCGTGAGGCCCGGGCGCGGAAGCCCTTGTAGTCGGCCTTCACCCGGGCCTCGACCTCGGGGTCCAGCGGCCCGTTGCGCGCCGGCGCCACATAGGTCGCGGTGCGCTGGAACACCGTCAGCTGGCGCGCCTGGGCCGCGATCAGCGGGATCGACTGCACCGCGGACGAGCCGGTGCCGATCAACGCCACCCGCTGGCCGGTGAAGTCCACGCCCTCGTGCGGCCATGTCCCGGTGTGGAGGACCTCGCCCCTGAACCGCTCCAGACCCTCGATCTTCGGCGTATTGGGCCGCGACAGGCATCCCGTCGCCATCACCAGGAAGCGCGCGGCCATGCGCCGCCCGTCTTCGGTGCTGAGGGTCCAGCGCGCCTCACCCTCGTCCCACGTCGCCGCCGTCACCCGCACGCCCAGCTCGATGTCCCGCCTCAGGTCGAAGCGGTCGGCCACGTGGTTCAGATAGCGCAGGATCTCCGGCTGGGCCGCGTAGCGCTCGCGCCAGCTCCACTCCTGCTGCAGCGCCTCGTCGAACTGATAGGAATATTCCAGGCTCTCGATATCGCAGCGCGCTCCGGGATAGCGGTTCCAGTACCAGGTGCCGCCGACGCCGTCCCCGGCCTCCAGCCCCCGCACCTTCAGCCCCAGGCCCCTCAGCCGGTGCAGCATGTAGAGGCCCGCGAACCCCGCGCCCACCACCACCGCATCGAACGCCCCGTCCACCTCGCCGCCCGCCATCGCGTCCTCCCAGACCCCGCCAGACTAGGCGCCCCCGGGCGGGGTGCAAGGGGAGGGGTGTGTGGGTTGTGGCGTACCTTGCGACAACCTAGTGTGACACCTCGGGGCTCGGGAGGGGACATTGCGGAACCGGATTGTCGGTATTGTCACCATGCTGGTCGCTGTGGTGGTCGCTGTGCTGGTCATGGTGCGGGGTCCCGGTCAGACGGCGCCGGGCGAAGCGGTCGCGATCGGACTGACCGTTGGCGCGACTATGCTGTCTCTTATCTGGATCAACAGGTCAGCCGCTGCGCAGGCCTACATTAAGGGGCACACGAGGGCGCTGGCGCTCGCTGGCGTCTTGGTTTGCGGCGTGAGCATTCTGGGTCCGTTCATCGCCTTCTTTTCGGCGCCCCAAATGTTCTCCGGCGCCGGCTGGTCGGACGATGTCTTAGTCGCTGTGGTCGTGGGGGGAGTTCTCGTAGGCTCCCTGCTGATATTCATGCCGCTCAACGTCCGCCAGTTAGAGGCTCAAAAGGCAGGGATAGCGACACTCCGCGCTCACCCGCAGCCGGCGAGCCAGTTTGACGGCGTCAGGGCCGCTTTGGCGGCCTACCGGTTTGTCCTGACTCATGACGCTCGGTTCCTGAGCCTAGGAGGCCCTTGGATCTTGCTTTGCGCGGCCTTGCTTGGCGCTATGGCTCCTTTCGCAAAGAGAGTGGCCGCGAAGGACATCCACGCAGTCAACACGTTCTTGGCGGTCTTCCTGCTCTACTTGGTCGCCTGGACAGTGACCCCGATCCTGTTCGCCATCGCCTGGCAGCGGTTCGCGCTTCAAGGTCGGGCGCCGCGATGGGGCATCGCGGTGCCAGACTCGGCATTCCTTCGCGGCCTTTGGCGGATGGTCCTGTTCAATGGCGTGATGTCGACAATGGACAAGCAGATCGCAGGCCTCGCACCCGACATCGCCAAGATGATCGGCTCTGGATATGCGCCGCTCGCTACGAACGCCCTGGATGCGCTGGCCTGGTTCCTCGTCCTGAGCTGGGTGGGTCTGGCCGGCCTCGCGGCGCCGGCGATAGCTTTGGGCGATCGGACCATGACCGTCTCGGTCTCCATCGCTACGACAAAGCGGTTGGGCCGGGGATACTTTCTCGGCCTGCTGGTGACCGCGGGACCCTTCTTCGTCCTGGAATGGGCTTTGGGCGCGATTCCGAATGCCATGCTTGGAACGGGACTAACCCCGCAAGCTGTCGCCGTCGACATCGCCACGGTCTTCATCGGATTCGCCTGTGTTGCGGTGGTCACCACCTATCTGGCGCGCGTCTACGCAACCGCACGTCCAGGGACCGTCACTGAATGGACGGGGCCTGTCACCGCGAGTCAGGCTGCCGTCTGATCCTCAGATGGCCGCGGGGACGCCCAGCGCCTTGGCCATGTGGTACTCGGGCGCGATCTCGTCCGAGCCATGGATCACGCCGTCGCCCTGGCTCTCGATGGCGTAGCCGCGCCGCTCGTACATGCTGAGCGCGCGGGTGTTCTCGGCCGTGACGGTGATCTCGATGCGGACGGCGCGGCGGTCCAGCGCCCAGCGCTCCATCTCGGCCAGCAGGGCGCCGCCGACGCCCATGTCCGAACAGGTGCTGAGCACCCCGACGCGGACCTTGGTCACCACGCCGGCGGGATCGGCCAGCTCCGCCTCCAGGCACGCCACCAGGTCGCCGTCGATCTCCCCGACGATGACAAGCCGGCTCGCCCCGGCCGCACCGCCGCCCAGGGCCGCGGCATAGTCGGCCACGCTCATCAGCTCCTCCGCCGGCGACAGCCGCAGGAAGCGGGATTCCACCCCCAGCGCGCGCTTCAGCTGCCACAGGGACAGGGCGTCGTCGGGGGTCGCGGGTCGTATGACCGTTGCGGCGCTCATCTAATGCAGCTTGCGGGTCTTCAGGTAGCGGCCGCGGTCGGCCGAATTGATGCGCACTTCAAAGAGATCGCCTTCCCGGTCAAGGGTCAGGGGCACTTCCACCCCGGCGGGGCCCAGCGCCCAGACCGCGCGGTAGAACTCCGCCAGGCTGGCCACGGGGTGTCCGCCCACCGCGATCACCAGGTCGCCCTCGGCCAGGCCGGCGCGCTTGGCCGGTCCTTCGCCGGCGAAGCCCACCACCATCACCGTCCCGTCCACCTCGTGGGCGATCACCCCCAGCCACGGCCGCGAGCCGTGGTTGGCCCGTCCGGCCAGCAAGTCCTCGTAGATCGGCGCGAGAAGGTCGATGGGCACGCTCATGTTCAGGGGTGTGAAACGCCCGTTGGGCCCCTGCTGCTGCACGTGCAGCGAGCCGACGCCCAGCAGGTTCCCCCCGGGGCCGATCAGGGCCGCCCCGCTCCAGTGCGGATGCGCCGGGCGGGTGAAGATCGCGTCGTCCAGCACGTATTCCCAATAGCCGGCGAACTCGTCGCGGGCCGCCACCTTGGCTGCGACCGAGCGGGTGCGCCCGCCGCCGCCGGCCACCACAACCTTGGCGCCCACCGAGGCGTCGGCCGGGTCGCCGATCGCCATGGTCGGCACCCCCAAAGGCTCCAGCGCCTGCACCAGGCCAAAGCCCGTGGCGTGGTCGAAGCCCAGCACGTGGCCGGGCACCACCTGGTCGTCCACCGTCACCAGCTCCACGTGCTCGGCTTCCATCACCAGGTAGCCGATGGTCAGCACGATGCCGTCCGGCCGGATCAGGACGCCGTTGCCGGTGCGCTCGGTGCCCAGTCCCGGGGCGGTATAGGCGTCCGGCGGGACCCGGGAACTCAGGCCCACCACCGAGGCCAGCGCCCGGTCCAGGTCATAGGCGTAATCGCGCACCTGGGGCTGAGCCTCGGGCGCCACTTCCCAATTGTCGAACCACGCCGCCAAGGGAATCTCTCATGCTGTTTCGGCTGGCGGATTGTTCCCACCGCTCGCCCCCAACGCGCAAGCGGCAAAATCGTGCTGGGTCCCCATACAAAGCCGGCCGCCCCGGCTCTAAGCTGTGGACCGCCGCCCGCAGGAGCCCGCCATGATCCCCACCGCCGACAAACGCGCCGCCTTCCGCCGCCTGCACCAGTCCGGCTGTTTCCTGCTGCCCAATCCCTGGGACGTGGGCGGGGCGCGGCTCCTGGCCGGCATGGGGTTCAAGGCCCTGGCCTCCACCAGCGCCGGCGCCGCCTGGTCCATGGGCCGTCCCGACGGCGGCGCCGGGCTCGACGACATCCTGGATCACCTGCGCGTCCTGGCCGCCGCCACCGACCTGCCCCTGAACGCCGACTTCGAGAACGGCTTCGCCGACGCGCCGGGCGCCGTCGCCGCCCATGTGGCCATGGCGGTGGAGACCGGCGTCTCGGGCCTCTCCATCGAGGACGCCACCGGCCGGCCCGACGAGCCCATCTATGGCTTCGACCTCGCCGTCGCCCGCGTCGCCGCCGCCCGCGCGGCCATCGACCAGGGCGGCTCGGGCGTCCTGCTCACCGCCCGCGCCGAGAGCTTCCTTCGCACCAAGGGCGACCTCGCCGACGTCGTCGCGCGGCTGAAGGCCTTCGCCGCCGCCGGCGCCGACGTCCTCTACGCCCCCGGCCTGCCGGACCTGGACGCCGTCAGGGCGGTGGTCGCCGCCGCCGGCCCCCTGCCGGTCAACGCCATCATCCCGGGTCCCGGTGTCCAGGTCGCCGACCTCGCGGCCCACGGCGTGCGCCGCGTCAGCGTCGGAACCGCCCTGGCCCGCGCCTCCTGGGGCGCCTTCGTCACCGCCGCCCGCCAGCTCTCAGGCGACGGCGCCTTCCAGCCTTTCGCCCCGATCACCCCCTTCACCTCCCTCAACGCCGCCTTCGCGACGGATTGAAGCCCACTCTTCCCGCGCAGCGGGAACAAGGTCTTCCGGCCGGAGTCGAAACGCGGCGCCATCGTCAAGTGGGACGCAGAGATCGCGGAGAAAGAGGAAAGTCGCGGAGTTCGCGGAGCTTCGGTTCCCGCCGGCCCCTCTGCGTCCTCGGCGAGACCTCCGCGCCCTTTGCGTCCCACTTGACGATGCCGCCGGAGAGGTAACCGGCCCGCTTCGCGGGGAGGGGCTACCCCGCCAATTCCTCCGAAACCGCCCACAGCCGCTCGGCGGAGGCGTCGTCCTGGGCCGCAATGCTGGGGGTGGTGACCTTGCAGCGATAGAAGTACTGGCCCGACACCCCCTCCACCTCCGGCGACGAGGCCAGGTGGATGATGGTCTTGGCGCCCTCCTCGGGGGTGATGGCGAACAGCCGCTTGGCCAGGGCGGTCAGCACCTGCACCATCCCGCCCGAGGCGTCGCCGAAACGGGTGGCGACAAAGCCCGGGTGCAGGCAGTTGGCGGTCACGCCTGAGCCCACCAGCCGCCGCGCCAGCGCCCGGGTGAACAGGATATTGGCCAGCTTGGACCGGCCATAGGCGCCAAAGCCGCTGTATTCGCCCGTCGCCTGCAGGTCCTCGAAGTCCAGCTTCGCCGACAGGTGCGCGGCCGAGGCGGTGCTCACCACCCGCGCCCCCGGCGTGGCCTTCAGCCGCTCCATCAGTCCCGCCGTCACCACGAAATAGCCCATGTGGTTGACCGCGAAGGTCATCTCCAGCCCGTCCGAGGTGTACTGCCGCCGGGCGAACAGGGCGCCGGCGTTGTTGACCAGGACGTCGATCCGGGGCTCGGCCTCGGCGACCTGCGCCGCCGCGCGCTTCATCTGGCCCAGCACCGACAGGTCGGCGACGTGCACGGCGTGCGCCCCCTCGGCCGGCGCCGCCAGGGCGGCGATCATGGCCCGGGCTCTCGGCGCATCGCGGGCGATCATCACGATGCGCGCGCCCCGCGCCGCCAGGGCCTGGGCGGCGACCAGCCCGATGCCCGACGTCCCGCCGGTGATGACCACGGTCTTGCCCTGCATCGCGCTCTCCCTTGCGCCCATAGTCATCCGCACGCCCCGCAAACCCCGCCTCGGCAAGGGTTCACCATGTCGCGGCTTTCATTTCTGCGCGGCGCCTCGATTCGGAGTATCCTGCCGGGATGGCCAAGGCTTCAAACACGTTCACGCCCTCTTCCGCCCGCGACAAGAGGCCGGCTTGGCCCGCGCCTCGCAACTACGGCTTCGAGCACACCCTCGCCGACGCCGCCCGGCGCAAGATGGCGGTCAAGCTGCTGCTCAAGGGCGACAACCTCTACCGCACCTTCGAACCGCACATCCTCTACATGAGCCAGACCCGCCAGGTGTTCGTGGCCGGCAACCAGGTGGAGAACCCCGCCGACCCGGCCGAGGCCAACCAGTGGCAGGCGCCGGAAGTCGGCCGCATCCGCGACGTGCAGATCACCGACCGCGCCTTCCGCGTCGACTCCCGCTTCGACCGCACCGAGCCCCAGTACAGCCAGGGCGTCATCTGCGCCGTGGACTGACCCGATACCCGCGCAAGCGGGGACCCAGGCGTTTTGAAGATCAACCGCAAAGATCGCAGAGAAGACGCAGAGCGCGCGGAGACGGCGCCTTTCTGCGTCCTCAGCGCCTTCTCCGCGTCCTCAGCGGTCAGGTCCGGTATCGCCGCTTCGCGGCAGGTTGGACGCCTTCAAAACACCGCGAACGCCCGCGTCTCCAGGCTGATCCTTGCCGGCGCGTCCTCAGGACAGCTCGGGTCGTCGAAGGCGCTGTGGGCGGCGCCGGTCGTCCAGCCCGCGCCGGCCTCATAGCCCTTGAACACCAGGGCCTCGTCCGGCCGCATGTCCCGAAAATAGATCCAGCGGTGGTCCGGATTGGGCCTCAGCATATAGGCCTCCATGGTCGGCCAGGGCTCGGGCCCGTGGTCATAGACCCCGTCGGCCAGGGCCAGGTCCCCCGCCGCGATGGAGCGCTGGTCGCAGACCGCCAGGGGCGTATCCTGCGGCGGCTGCGAGATCACCCGCCAGACGTTATAGCCCACCAGCCGCTCGCCGGGCCTGAGCCTCACCGCCGCGGCCCCGAACGCCGCGTTCGCGGTCAGGCCGGGCGCGGTGGCCGCGCTGAAATCCAGGTGCGGAAAGCGCGCCGGCTGGCTGTTGACGCCGGTCTTGTAGCGCGGCGAGCGGTTCGCATAGCGCACCAGCGCCTGCTTCAGCACCGTCACCCGCCTGGCGCCGGTCAGCTCCAGCAGCAGAGATTCCACCTCGCCGCCATAGACCGCCGCCACCTCCTCGGCATCCTCGAAGTCGCGCACGGCCGTCGGGTGCGCCGCCAGGGTCACCCCCTCGCGCTGCAGCGACGGCGCCTCGGCCATCGCCCGCCCGTTCCAGATCGTCACCTCGCGCGGGGCATAGGCGATGTTGTCCCGCGCATGCTCCTGGGCGTGGAAGCGCGGCTTCTCGGCCATGTCGCCGAGATAGTTGATCCGCCCCCGCACCGCCCGCCCCGCCGCCAGCGCCTCGGCCTCATCCTTCGCCATTCCGGCCTCCCCTTGTCAGGAGCGAGGTTCGCGCACCGGCGTGGGGAGTCAACGGAGAAGCGTCGGCCCCCGCGCGCGGCAGCCCCCTTCCCGGCCTTCGGCCGTACTTCCCCCAGAGGGGGAAGATCTGGGTCGGCGCTGATCTTGGATCTTCCCCCTCAGGGGGAA
>FTIH01000095.1_pt1 | contig 21002 bp, 15 predicted proteins | sample 1658451 | NCBI WGS metagenome assembly FTIH01 (sample SAMEA3914826, study PRJEB12502) | metagenome | biome: forest; material: soil | place: Canada | collected 2011-07-03 | depth 0.3 m
CCGGCCGCCGCCGCATCGGCGCAGAGGGCGAAACACGCCGATCCGGATCCGGACATCCGCGCCAGCAGCGCCTCGGGCGCAGCCTTCAGAACATCGAGCGCCTCGCCGATCACCGGCTGCAATCCGACCGCCGGCGCCTCCAGGTCATTGCGGCAGTTCGCCAGGAAGGCCGCCACCGCCTCGGGCGACGCGAACGAACGCGGCAGGTCCGGCAGGGCCGCCGAGCCAGTAGCCGACGAATCCGAATCGAAGGCGCGGTAGACCGGCCCGGTCGCCGAGGCCACGGGCGGACGCACCAGCACGGCCGGCAGGTCTGGCAGGTCGGGGGCCGGCGAGAGCTGCTCGCCGCGTCCCTGCGCGATCACGGGGCGCCCGACGACGCAGGCGGGAATATCGGAGCCCAGGCCGGCCGCTATGGCGAGCAGAGCGCCGTCGCTCACGCCAAGGTCCAGGACGGACCGCAGCAGGCGCAGCGCCGCCGCCGCGTCCGAAGAGCCGCCGCCAAGGCCCGCTTCCGCCGGCAATTGCTTGTCGAGGATCAGGCGTACAGCGGGCGGTTGGACCCTCGCGGCTTCGAACAGCGCCCGGGCCGCGCGTAGCACCAGATTTTCCTCACCGGCGGGCGCGTGGGTCCGCGTCGGCCCTTCCACCGTCAGGGCGAAGCGCTCGAAGGGTTCAGCCGTCAGGCGATCGCCCACGTCCGCGAAGGCCATGAGGCTGCCGATGGGATGGAAGCCGTCCGCGCGCGCGGCGCCGACGTGCAGGAACAGGTTGACCTTGGCCGGCGCGAATTCCGACTTCATGGACTTGAGACCTTCAGCGCCGAATAGAGCCGCAGTTCGCCCAGGTGACGTTTGGGATCAAGGCGTTCTCACACCGGCGTCCTTGGCCTTCTGGTCCTTGGCGACCCCGTCGGGGCCGAGCGGGGATGCGAGCTTGGTCTCCACCCGGGCCTTGACGTCGGCGTCCGGCTTCAAGGTCAGCACCGCCGACCACTGGAACCTGGCTTCGTCGCGGCGGCCGACCCGCCAGTAGGCGTCGCCCAGGTGGTCGTTGATCTCCGCGTCCCCCGCTTCGAGCGACACCGCCTGCTCCAGGGCCTGGACCGCGTCCTTGTAGTTCCCGAGGCGGTAGTAGGCCCAGCCAAGGGAGTCGACGAAGGCCCCTTCGTCGGGCTGCGCGTCCACGGCCCTGCGGATCATCGCCAGGCCCTCGTTCACCTTCTCGCCGCGATTGACCCACGAATAGCCCAGGTAATTCAGGAGTTCGGGTTCGTCAGGCTTGATCGACAGGGCCTTGTCGAAGTCCCTCTGGGCATCCGGCCACCTGCCCGTCCGCTCCAGCGCCACGCCCCTCATGTAATAGAGGCGCCAGTCCGAACGCCCGCCCTTGCCCGCGATGAGGGGGTCGAGCACCTTGATGGACTCCTCGTAGCGCTCGTCCGAACGAAGCAGGTAGGCCAGGGTCATCAAGGCGACGCCGTTGTCGGGCTTGGCCGCGATGGTGTCGCGCGCGATCTTCAAGGCCTGTTCCTGGTCGTCCTTCTGATAGCTCCAGGCCAGGCGGGAGCGCGCCTCCACATATCGGGACGACTTGGGGCCGAGCTGCTCGAAGGCCGCGCGCGAGGACCGCGTGTCACCCATGGTGCTGAGCACGTCCCCGGCGAGAACCACCGCGTCGTCGAGGTCAGGGTCCAGTCGCAGGACGAGCCGCAGGTAGGCCAGGCCGGTCGCCGTGTCCTTGCTCTGCAGGCTCGCCTCGGCCTGGATCAGCAGGGTCTGGGCCGCGCCTTCCTTGAACGTCCCCAAGGGCGGGGGCGTCCCTTTCGAGGCGGCGCGGGCGCGCGCCGCGATCACCGAATCGTCCTGGGGATCGTCCGCGATGATCTGGTCATAGAGTGCAACGGCCTCCTTGCGCCGGCCCCTGCGTTCGAGGAACACCCCGTACGCCGGCCCGATCACGTCCACGACGCCCTTCTGGACCATCAGGGCCTTGAAGGTGGTCTCCGCCTCGCCGTAACGGCGCGCATGTTCGAACAGCTCCGCCTGATCGAGGGCGGCGACGACGCGGAACAGCCGCTCGCTCACCGTCGGCATCGCTACCGACTCCGCCGGCTTGCCGGCGGCGGCGGCGGCCCAGGGCTTCAGCAGGGCCGCGGCGTCCTGGACCGGCGCCACGGGCGGTCGCGGCGCAGACAGCTTGGCATAGGCCTTCTGTCCATCGCCCTGGGCCAGCGCCTCGACGGCCTGGACCAGGACGCCCAGCGCCTGGTTTGACGGGGTCCCCTCGCCCGGCCCCGGCGCGGTCTCCGCAGCGCGGGTGACGTCCCCAGCCAGGATGGACGCTGTGAACACGTCCTCCTTCAGGAAGTCGGCGTCTGGATTGGCCGTCCGCGCCTTGGCGAAATAATCGGCCGCGGCCTGGCTGTCGCCGGCTTCCATGGCGGCCTGGCCGGCCAGGTAATAACCGTAGGCGGTGCCGGAATCCGGCGGGGTCGGCGCCGCCGCGGCCCGGGGCGCCGAAGCGCCTGGCGGCGACGGGGTGGTGGCGCAGGCGCTGAGCGCGATCAGCGCGGCGGACGTCAGGACGGAACCGAGGAGCTTGGCCATGTCCGCAGAATCGGATGTTTCGAAGGCGGCTTCAAGGCGCCGTTGCAAGGCTACATGTTCGGATAGTTGGGCCCGCCGCCGCCCTCCGGCGTCGTCCAGTCGATATTCTGCGATGGATCCTTGATGTCGCAGGTCTTGCAGTGGACGCAGTTGGCCGCGTTGATCACGAAGCGCGGGTGTTCGCCCTTGTCGTCGTAGACCACCTCGTACACCGCCGCGGGACAGTAGAGCCGCGCCGGCTCGCCATAGAGTGGCAGGTTCACCGCGATCGGGACATCAGGGTCCCTCAGACGCAGATGGATCGGCTGGTTCTCCTCGTGAGCGGTATTTGAGACGAACACCGAACTCAGTCGGTCGAAGCTGATCACGCCGTCGGGTTTGGGATAGGTGATCTGGGGATGGTCCTTGGCCAGCCCGGTGGATGCGGCGTCGGTCTTGCCGTGTTTCAGCGTACCCAGCAGCGAGAAACCGCCCGTCAGCAGGGTCGTCCACATGTCGACGCCCCCGATCAGGACGCCCAGCGCCGTGCCCAGGTGGGACCACAATGGCTTGACGTTGCGCACGAGCCTCAGCTCGCGCTTCACCCAGGAGCGGTCGTAGGCGGCCTGGTAATCAGACAGCTCGTCGCCCGCCCGGCCGGCCCTGACGGCCGCGAAGGCGGCCTCGGCGGCCATCATGCCGCTCTTGATCGCATTGTGGCTGCCCTTGATGCGCGGCAGGTTCACAAAGCCGGCCGCGCAGCCGATCAGCGCACCGCCGGGAAACGCCAGCTTCGGCACGGACTGGTAGCCGCCCTCGGTGATCGCCCGGGCGCCGTAGGATATCCGCGTGGCGCCCTCCAGCACCGGCCGGATCGCTGGATGCTGCTTGAAGCGCTGGAATTCCTCGAAGGGCGACAGCCAGGGGTTGGCGTAGTTGAGGTGGACGACGAACCCCACCGCCACGAAGCGGTCCCCGAAATGGTACATGAACGAGCCGCCGCCCGTCCTGTTGTCGAGTGGCCAGCCGAAGCTGTGCTGGGTCAGCCCCGGTTCATGCTTGTCGGGTGCGACCTGCCAGAGTTCCTTCAGCCCGATGCCGTATTTCTGAGGCTCGCATCCCTCGGTCAGGCCGAACCGCGCCTGGATCTGCTTGGACAGGGAGCCCCGCGCCCCTTCGGCCAGGAGCACGTACTTGCCGCAGAGCTCGACGCCAGGCTGGTAGTCCGCTTTGGGCGATCCGTCCCGGGCCACGCCGAATACGCCCGCGACCACGCCTCTGACGGCGCCGTCGTCGGCATAGACCAGCTCGGAAGCCGCCATGCCCGGATAGGCCTCCACGCCCAGCGCCTCGGCCTGGCCGCCCAGCCAGCGGCAAAGGTTGGCGAGGGAGCCGATCCACGCACCGTGGTTCTTCATGAACGGCGGCATGGGCAGCCAGGTGATGTCGATCGCGCCCTCCCGGGTCATCACCAGGAATCGGTCGCGGGTCACCGGCGTCTCCAGCGGCGCGCCCCGGGCCTGCCAGTCTGGAAACAGTTCGGCCAGGCCGCGCGGGTCGATCACGGCCCCGGACAGGATGTGGGCGCCGATCTCCGATCCCTTTTCGAGCAGGGCGACGGAGACCTCCGCGCCGGCCTCGGCGGCCAGCTGCTTGATCCGGATCGCCGCCGCGAGGCCCGCCGGGCCGCCGCCGACGACCACGACGTCGTATTGCATCGACTCCCGGGCGGGGGCGGTCGGCTGCACGTCAGCCATCGGAAGACTCTCCGGACGGCGTTGATCGCCGTGCCGGTTTATCGGAAGGTTGCATGAGGGCGGTCAAGGTCTAACCCCGTCCGACGGACAATGGCAGAGCTCGCACCCCTCACCGACACCCGCGCCGTGGAAAGCCTGCTCGCCTTCTGGCGCGAGGCGGGGGTGGACACCTGCATCGCGCCCGAGGCCGTGGACCGCACGGTGCGCCTCGCCCCTCCGACCCGTCCCGCTCCAGCCGGCGCGGCGCCTTCGCGTCCCGCCGCCGCCGCGACGGCGACGCCTGACCTCTCCGCGGCGATCCTCGAAGCACGGGCGCTCGCAGCGGCCGCGCCGGACCTGGCGGCGCTGGAGGCAGTCATCGCCGCCTTCGATGGCTGCCCCCTGAAATTCGAGGGGGCCAGGCGGGCCTGTTTCTCGCGGGGGGCGCCGGACGCGCCGGTGGTGATCGTCGGCGAGGGTCCCGGCGCCGAGGAGGACGCCCAGGGCGCGCCGTTCGTCGGACGAGCCGGAAAACTCCTGGACCGGATGCTGGAGGCGGCCGGACTTCAAGATCGCGTGTTCATCACCAACACGGTGTTCTGGCGCCCGCCAGGCAACCGCACCCCATCCATGGCCGAACAGGCGATCTGCGCGCCGTTCCTGGAGCGCGCGCTTCAGCTGGTTCAGCCCAAGCTCCTGCTGCTGGTTGGCGGCGCCTCGGCCAAGTCGATGCTGAACAAAGAAGAGGGTATCCTCAGTCTTCGCGGGCGGTGGTTCGAGTGGCGTGACAGCGCCGGGACCCTGGACTTGCCTGCTCTTCCGACCCTTCACCCGGCCTTTCTGCTGCGACAACCAGCAGCCAAAAAGAAAGCTTGGGCGGACCTGTTGACGCTGACGGAAAGGCTTGATCGCCCGGACCGCCCCGCTTAATGCAATAGGGTCCGGTGAGGGTCGGGCGCAGTTGCTTGTCGTGTGGGCGGCTTTGGGGGGAGGGTTCATGCGGCTGTTTCGAAAGCTGGCGGCGCTCACCGTGCTGTCCATCTTCGCAGCAGGGTTAACCGGCGCACCTGCGCGGGCGGCCGCCGTGAACGCGCTCACCACCGATGACGCCGCCGCCTATTCCAACGCCTTCCAGGCCGCCGCCAAGGGCGACTTCGATACTGCCGACCGCGCCACCGAGCACGTTTCGGACAAAAGCCTGGTCGGCTATCTGCAGCTCCAGAAGCTCATGTGGCCCGCCGCCAAGGCGACCTACGCCGAACTCACCGGCTGGCTGAAGCGCTATGCCGACCTTCCGGACGCGAGCCGCGTCCTCGACATGGCCAAGCATCGCCGGCCGCGTGGTGCGCCCCAGCCAAGACTGCCCGCCGACCTCGCCGCCAACGACCTCGCGGGCCTGCGGCCCGCGTCCAGCGCCAAGGGTCAGGCCGCGCGCGAGGCCTTCTATTCCGGCGACGTCGAGACGGCCTATCAGCTGGCGCTCGGCTCGGGGGAACGCTGGATCGCCGGCCTCGCCGCGTTCCGGCTGAAGGACTATCCGGCCGCCATGAGCAAGTTCCAGCAAGTGGCGCTGGATCCGACCGAGAACGAGTGGCTGAGATCCGCGGCCGCCTATTGGGCCGCGCGCGCCGCCATTGCATCCGGTTCGCCGGAATTCGCGCCGGATTTCCTGCGGATCGCCTCGCGCAGCCCCACCACCTTCTATGGCATGATCGCCGAGCGGCAGCTCGGGCTCGACGCGGGCGCCGATCCCCAGGCCTTCATCCTCGCCCAGACCGGTTTCGCCCCGGCGCCGCCCTCGGCGGACGGCGAGATCGTCCAGGCCGCCTATACCGCCCTCGCCGGCCCGGTGCTGGCGCGCATGGTCAAATCCGACGTTCGCGCCAAGCGCGCCGTGGCCCTGGCGCAGATCGGGCGCAAGACGGAGGCGGGTCTCGAACTGCGCGCGGGCCTGGCGTCCGCGCGGACGGACGCCCAGCGCCGGCTGTGGACGACCCTGGCGCTAGAGCTCAACGGCCCCGGCCAGGGCGCCGGACGCCGCGCCGGACGCTTCGACCCCGACGACTATCCCACGCCCAAGCTCGAACCCACGGGCGGCTTCACCATCGACAAGGCCCTGGTCTACGCACTGGTGCGCCAGGAAAGCCGCTTCAATCCCAATGTCGTGTCCAGCGCGGGGGCGATAGGGCTGATGCAGCTGATGCCCCAGACGGCGGCGCGCGCCCTGGGCGACGACAAGATCATCGCCGATCCCAATGCGCTCTACGATCCCGCCACCAACCTTCGCGCCGGCCAGGACTACGTCGACCTCCTGATGCACCAGTCGACCCGCGGCGACATGCTGCGCGCCGTGGCCGCCTATAACGGCGGACCGGGCAGCCTTTTGCGCACCGAACAGCTGGTGGGCGACAATGACGCCCTGATGCTGATCGAGAGCCTGCCCGCGCCCGAGACCCGCGCCTATGTGCAGAAGGTGATGGCCGGCTACTGGATCTACCGCCGGCTGTTCGGCGAAGGCGGCCGCTCCCTGGACGCCGTCGCGGGCGGCGCCGGGATCATCGACCCCAAGATCGACCGCTAACTAGCGCGCCGCCTCGATCCGGACCGCGCACGCCGTGAGCCGGCGCGCCGAGGTCAACGGACGTCCATCCGCCACGTCTTGCCGGGGCGCCACCACCACCAGCCTTGGCCCGGACGAGATCACGGCCTTCAGACGGGCGCCCAGGCCGGTGGCGGCCGGGTCGATCATCGGCGCATAGGCAGGCGTCCCGGGGCGGCGCTCCATGTGGTCGCGCACCGCGCCCTCCCATCCGGTCATAAGCTGTGCGCCGGGCCGCAGGACCATCACCCAGTCGCTGCGCGCCTGCGCCGCCGCGGAGGCGATGCGGCCCTCCCCTTCCCCATCGAACTTGAGGATGCGGCAACCGGCGTCGTCGGCGACCTCCAGCGTGGCGTCGGTCGAGCCGGCGTCGGCGACGATCACCTCGCGCACGAACCCCGACACCGCCGCCGCCACCAGCGGATGCAGCGCCCGGCCCAGCAGGGCCTCGTCGTTCAGGGTGGGGATGACCACGGACAGCACCCGCCCATCAATCCGCCGGCGGGGCGTCCGTCAACATCAGGCCTGCGGGAACATGCCGAAGTAGGGTTCGGCCTCCAGGAGGACCCGGGCGAACGACGGCCGTTGCATCAGCCGGTCCAGATAGGCGCGTGTCGCGGGCCGCTCCGGCCCCAGGGGCTGGACCTTGTCCGCGTAGAAGAGCGCGGGCGACGCAGCGAGGTCCGCGAGGCCGAACTCGGGGCCCGACAGCCAGGCCCTGGCGACGACTTCGCGCTCAATCTGGTCACAGGCCAGCGCCAGCTTCGCCCGCGCCTCCGCAACGCCAGAGGCGTCCTTCTGGCCCGCCGGCCGCAACCGGTCGCCGACGATCTTCTGCATCGGATCCTGGACGTAGCAATCACAGAACCGGTCCCACAGCCGGGTCTTCCAGGCCTGGTCTGGGTCGGTGGGCAGCAGACGCACGGGGCCGGGATAGTACCGGTCCAGGTATTCCAGGATCACCGTCGACTCCGGGACCGTCTCACCGCGGGCGTCATCTCTGAGGACCGGCATCTTGCCCATGGGCGAAAGGGCGAGAAAGGCGGCGCGGGACCCGGCGTCGCCCAGATCGACGATGACCGGGCGGAAGGGCGTCTGGTTTTCGTAGAGCCCGATCAGCACCTTCCAGCAGTAGGACGACAGGGGGTGGAAGTGGAGCGTCAGGGACATGGCGGCCTCCGGCCAACACTAAAGCAATCATTTAACTATACCCCAGGGCATTGGCGACTACCAGCTCAGCCCTGCCATCATCTCCGCATAGGTCGTGATGCCGTCCCACAGGTTCTGCAGGCGCATGTTTTCGTTGGGCGCGTGCTGGCTGTTATCGTGATTGACGATCGGAAGGCCGATGACCGGAACCCCGAAAGCCTCGTCGAACAGATAGATCGGCACGCTGGCGCCCATCATCGGCAGGATCGCCACCGGCCGTCCCGCCGCCCTGGCCGACGCCGCCATCACCGCCCTGGCCGCAGGCGTCGTCATGTCCGTGCGCAGCGCCGGATAGCCGTCGCCCCAGTCCAGCCGCACGATCCGAGCGTGGCCCTGGCGGGCGGCGAGGTCCGGCGTCTTGTCCGTGACGGTCCAGCCCGTCTGGGCCAGGAAGGCCTCGACCTTGGCTCGCACCCCCTGCGGCGTCTCCCCCGGCGCCAGGCGGAAGTCGATGGAGACCACCGCGTCCGCCGGGATCGCATTGGCCGCATCCGCCCCGACCTGGCCGGACCGCAGGCCCCGCACGTTCAGCGCCGGGCGCATGGTGCTGGCGGTGAGGCCGTCGGGGCCCTCCGAGCGGCCGAGGCCAAACTGGCGTTTCAGGTCCGTTTCGATGGGCGGGAGGGCGGCGATCGCGGCCAATTCGGCGTCGGTCAGAGGCGTCACGTCGTCGTCGAAGCCCGGGATCAGGATGCGGCCGTCGTCGTCGCGCATCTGGGCGATCAGCCCTGCCGCCATCACCGCCGGATTGGGCGCCCAGTTGCCGTAGTGACCGTCATGCAGCGGATGGAGCGGGCCAAAGACCGTGAGCTCCAGCCCAAGGCTTCCTCGCGCTCCGAAGTAGAGCATCTGGCGCCTGGACTGGTGCACCGGGGCGTCGCCGATGAGCCAGAGGTCACTCTGGAGCAGCGCCTTGTTGGCGGCGAGGATCTCCCGCAGATGCGGGGAGCCGGCCTCTTCCTCACCTTCCCAGACGACCTTGAGGTTGACGCCCGGCTTGCGGCCCGCCGCCTTGAGCGCATCGAAGGCCGCCAGGAACGCCGCGATCGAGGCCTTGTCGTCGCTGGCGGCCCGGCCGAACAGGCGCCACTCCGGATCGAACGGCCCCTTGACGGTTCGCCAGTCGACGACGGCCGCGCCGGAGTCCAGGGTCCCGCGGCGCATGACCGGCTCGAAGGGCGGCGACGCCCACTGTGAGGGGGTGACCGGCTGGCCGTCATAATGGGCGTAGAAGACCACGGTCCGGCGGGCCCCGGGGCTTTCCAACGCGCCGAACACGACCGGCGGCCCGTCCTGCGCCGACAGACGCCGAGCCTCGAACCCCCGGGCCTTGAGGAGCGCCAGCAGTGCGTCCGCTTCACGGGTCAGGCCAGACGGACTGGCCGCGACGCTGTCGATCCGGGTCAGGTCGGCGAGCTGATCGACGATCTCGGTCTCGTGCGCGCGCCGGTAGCGCTCGACTTCCGTGCGAAGGTCGGCCGCCCCGGCGCCGGACGCCGCGGCCAGGAGGAACGCCAGTAAGACGGTGAAGGCCCGCATCCGCATGTCCGTCCGTCGATGCGGCTGGGTCGGCGCCCTGGCGCCGCCGCCGTCCCACGACGTTGCCATTCGGCGCGCTTACCCCGCAAGGCGCCTCCAGGTTCGTGCGCCAGGGTCACTGCTTCCGCGGCGCGCCGTCGTGAGTGATGTTTCCAGCAGCTGACCCTGAGCTCCGGCCGCAAGAAATAGATGCGGATTATGGGTTCCATTGGCATCCGGAATTATTCGCGAGACCGGAGCTTTGCTACGCCTATCGAAGACCAGAACAGCGATGGCGCTGAGCGTATTGGGGAGCGAAGATGTCGGGGCGACACCAAGCGAGGATCGGCCGCATGGTCGTCGCCATTTTCACCACTCTGCTGGCCACCGCCACCCTGTCGTCCGGCGCCGTCAGGGCGCAGGATAGGGGCGACCGCCCCTGGCTCGACGCAACCCAAACCCCGGAACATCGCGCAGACGCATTGATCGCGCGTTTGCGTTCCGTCGATCAGAAGTTGGCGGCCCTGAGCGCCGGCGGCCTGTCCGCCTACGGCATTGTCGAGCCGGCCGGCTCCGACGGTCCCGCCGGACCCAGCCAAACGCCCGGGGCCTTCAGCCTGCCCGCGCCGCTGGCGCTGGCGGCAGGCTTCGACCGTGACCTGGCGCGGGACTACGGCGCGGCCGTGGCCCGTGAGTTCCGGGCGGCCGGCAAGCAGCGGATGCTGGGTCCTACTCTCGACATAGCTCGGACCTGGCAGGCGGGGCGGCTGCCGGAGGCCTACGGGGAAGATCCGTTCCTTTCGGGCGCCATCGCCGCTCCCTTCATCCAGGCGGTGCAGACCGGGGGCGTAGGCGTCACCCTCAAGCACTACGCCGTCTACGGCCAGGAGCAGGGGCGGACCGGCGACCCGCCATTCGGCCTTCACCCCGCGGGCGACAATGTCGTCTCGGAGCGCACGATCCGAGAGATCTACCTGCCGGCCTTCGGGACCGCCGTGCGCGAAGGCGGGGCGTTGAACGTCATGTGCGCCTTCCCGCGGATCAATGGGACCTACGCCTGTGAGAACCCGTTCCTCCTCGGCGTGCTGAAGACCGAGTTCGGCATGCGTGGGACAGTCTCACCCGATTTCCCCGACGCCCAGCGCTCGGTCGTCGAGGCGGTCAACGCCGGCCTGGACAACGGCAATTTCGGATTGCCGCCTGCCGACCATCCTCCCGGCGGCGGCCCTCCCGGTGGCGGTTTGGGCGCTCTGTTCGGCTCGGGCGTTCCGGGCGGCGTGGATCTGAACACGGCCGTGCAGCAGGGCAAGGTGAGCGCGGCCCGCCTCGATGACATGATCCGCCGGCGGTTGATTTCGATGTTCGCGGTAGGCGCCGGCGTCAGTCCCGGCCAGCCTGTCGGCGAGTTCGATGATAAGCAAACTCGCGCCCTGGCCCTGCGCGCGGCGGAGACAGGCGCGGTGCTCCTGCGCAATCGGGGCGGCGTCTTGCCGCTCGCGCCGTCTGTCAGGTCCATCGCGGTGATCGGCGCCCAGGCCGGGGCGCGGGCCTCGGTCGCAAGCACCGGCTCGGCCTATGTGGACGGGTCACGCCTGATCACCGCGCTGGACGCGATCAAGCAGCGCGCCGGCGTTGTGCGGGTGAGCTACGCCCGGGGGGCCACCGGTCTCGACCCCCTGCCCCTGGTCCCCGCAAGCGTGCTTCGCACCACCACCGGACAGCCGGGGCTGCAGGCGGCCTACTATGCCAATGCAAATTTGAAGGCGGTGGGTCCGCCTTTCGCTCAGACGGTCGAGCCCGGCGTCGACCTTCCCGGTCCCCCGAAACTCGCAGGCCTGCCCGCCAACAACGGCTGGTCGGCCATCTGGACGGGGACCCTCACGCCCCGCACGAGCGGCCTGCACACCTTCACGATCCAAGGGGGCGGCAGCGGCCGGCTCTATCTCGACGGCGTCCTGGCGGCCCGGTTTGACCGGGTGGATTTTGGCACGGTGGCCTATGCGACCGTGATGCTGACGGCCGGCAAGCCGGTGAAGCTGCAGATCGAATATACGCCGCGGGAATCCGCTCCGATTCCGGCCTTCCCGCTCTTAGGAACCACACTCGGCGTCCTCATGAAGTTCGGTTGGCAGGAACCGGACGACCGCATCGCCGAGGCCGTCGCGGCGGCCAAACGCGCCGACGTCGCGGTGGTCTTCGCCGCCGATCGCCATGGAGAGGGCGCCGATCGGTTCAGCCTGAACCTTCCTGGAGACCAGGACGCCTTGATCGCCGCCGTCGCGGCCGCCAATCCGAAGACCATTGTCGTGCTCTCCACCGGTGGGCCGGTAGCCATGCCCTGGGCATCGAAGGTCTCAGGCATCATTGAGATGTGGTACTCCGGCGACATGTTCGGCAAAGCGGCCACCCGGATCCTGTTCGGCGACGCCACGCCGCAGGGACGCCTTCCGATCACCTTCCCAAAAGACGAAAACCAGGGACCGGGTGCGGCTCCCCGCAACTATCCCGGTCTGGCCGCGCCGGACGGCTCCATCGACACCACCAATTTCGACGAGGAACTGCTGGTCGGCTACCGCTGGTGGGATGCCCACAGGCAGACGCCGCTCTATCCGTTCGGTTATGGCCTGACCTATTCGCAGATGAAGCTGGGCGACGTGGTGGTGCGCGCCGAGGGTAAGACCGTCAGGGTAACCGCCACTGTGCGCAACCTGGGAGACCGACCCGATTCCGAAGTTGCACAGGTCTATGTCGGCTTCCCCTCCGCCGCGGGAGAGCCGCCCAAGCGCCTGGTCGGTTTCAAAAGGATGGCGGTCGAGCCCGGCGGCAGCGGTCGCGTCGACATCCTCCTGCCGGCCAGCGCCTTCGAACTGTGGGATGAAAAGGCCAAGGCCTGGTCGTCGCCGGCCGGACGCTACCGGTTGATGGTCGGCCGCTCGTCGCGCGACATCACCTTCGAACAGACGATCACCCGCTAGAGCGGCGGCCAGAGCTCACGGAACTTGGCATTCGCTCGCGTGACTCGCCCGTCGATGGGGTGCTGAAGGCCGCCGCAAGCCGGCCCACAGCGGTGTTCCTGGGCGACTCGATCACGCAGGGCTGGGCCCGCAGTGATCCCGCCTTCTTTGCGTCGAACGGCTTGGTGGGACGCGGCATCAGCGGTCAGGTCACGGGCCAAACGTTGTTGCGATTCCAGCAGGATGTGGTCGGCCTGCACCCCAAGGTCGTCCATTTCATGATCGGCACGAACGACGTCGCGGGCAACGCCGGCCCCACGACCTATGGCGATATCGAGCGCAACCTGATCGCCATGATTCAGCTCGGCCGCGGCAACGGGATCCTTGTCGTCCTCGCGACGGTCCCCCCCGCGGCCGACGTCCCGTGGCGGCGCGGAAAGGCGCCCGCCCAGAAGATCACACAGCTGAACAGTTGGATCCGCGACTACGCCGGACGCGAGCCCTCCGCTCGCCCCGCCCGATCATTTTCCGTTTTGGCCAAGAGTACGAACTGTCCTACGACTCGTCCGGTCGCGCTTGCGCGACTGGAGATCGGCTCCGATCGGCAGTCATCGGTCGGCAGCAAACGATCTCGTACCAATGACTGGGTTCACCGATGCGTCTGCATAGGCTCGATCTCAACCTCCTGATCATGTTGGATATTCTGATCGCGGAGAAGAGCGTGAGCCAGACCGCTCAGCGCCTCGGCATGACCCAGCCGGCGGTCAGCAACGCGCTCAGCCGATTGCGAGCCCACTTCGACGACGAACTCTTCGTGGTGATGGGCCGTCGGATGGCGCCGACGCCGCTGTGCGACAGCCTCGCCGAGCCCGTACGGCGGATAATCGCCGAACTGAGCATCATCGCTGCGGCCCGAGCCGGCTTTGATCCTGGCGCCACGGAACGCACCATATCGATCATCTGCTCGGACTATGTGTTCCTGGTATTCCTGAGTCAGGCGCTGCGTCGCCTTGCGGTGGCTGCGCCCAACGTCAAGGTGCGGACGCTGCTGGCTAACGAAGGGATGAGCGACCTCTTGCGCAGCGGCCGGGCCGACTTCGGTATCTTTCCGGAGCAGCGGTTGGTCGAAGGCCTGCCCCATGCCACGCTCTTCGAAGACGACTTCTCGGTGATCGCGTGGACCGAAAACACACTGGTGAAGGAGCCGCTCTCGACGGAGCAGTACCTGTCCTTGGACCATGTCAGCACCAGCATCGGTCCCACCACGCCCCCGCACATCGAGCAGGAGTCGCTCGATCTTTATGGCATCGAGCGCAACATCGCCGTCTACGCCCCCAACTTCACCGGAGTGGCGGAGGTGGTGCTCGGCACCAACTACATCGCCACGGTCCACACCCGCTCAGCCGAAATCATGTCCCAACGAATGCCGTTGAAAGTGATGGCGCCGCCCGTGGCTATCGCGCCGTTCAAGGAATGCCTGCAGTGGAACCCGGCCATGGAGATCGACCCTGGCATCATCTGGATCAAGAATTACTTGATCGAAATAGCACGGGCCCTCCCCGGTCGATCGCGAATTGAAGATATAGATGGCTTGAATTTGGATGAGGCGCTAATTCCGATACGAGATCTTGCATAGATCACCCATAGCGTTGGGTTTACTTTAGACGACCACCGCTCGGCGGGGGTCCCACGAAATTCCCAGGTGTCCTTCGTCTGCGCCAAGGCCAAACCTAGCGACATAGGCTCCAGGTGATCTGACGCACATAAACCTCCGTGATATCAGGCAACACCGAACGGAATTTGATATTTCGAAGCTGATTTGACCAGACTTCGCCCCAGAACCCGCTGCTGAATCGGGGAGCTTGGGGAATCGAATATTGAACGGCCGCAAGTTGCAGCGCGCTCGCGCGTGTCTGATCTCTGCGAACGACACTGACAATCCTTCCAACGCCGCGCTCAAAGCGTCTTGTCGCAATGAGTATTGCAGGATTCGGGACCTTCGCTGTCTTCGCGGTCAGTTCAGTAAATCGAGACTTGGAGGGGACGCACTATGAACCGTTACTGCAAATCCGCGCTCGCACTGACATCCTGCAGCGTCCTGGCGCTCGCCACTTCCGCAGCCGCCCAGGCGACGTCACCAACGCCGAACGACGCCAAGAAGGGCGGGGTGGCTGTCAGTGAAGTGATCGTGACGGCGCAAAAGCGCAGTGAGCGGGTCCAGGACGTCCCGCAGTCGGTCAACGTGATCGGCCGGCAGCAGCTAGAGCGCCAGCAGATCAACAACATCTTCGATCTCTCGAAGGTTGCTCCGTCCCTGGAACTCACGAATGCAGCGGGGCAAGCCCCCGGCGGTGGAGGACAAATCCGCGGCATTGGAACTCAAACGTTCGGCGTAGGCGCCGTGGGCGCTGTTGGCATCGTGGTCGACGGGGTCAGCCAGGGCAACCTCAACATCGCCGATCTGTTCGACATTGGCCGCGTCGAGGTGCTGAAGGGACCCCAGGGTACGCTATTCGGACTGACCACATCGGCGGGTGTGCTCAACATCACCACCGTCGATCCGCAGTTCGGCGTGTTCAGCGGCCGCCTCCGGACTGAACTCTCGGACGAGGGCGTCGCCGGATCAACAGGCTACGGACAACAGGTCATCCAGGGCGCGGTCAATATTCCGATGGGCGACAAGGTGGCGTTGCGGGCCTCCGGCAACGTCGATCTTCGCCAGGGGCCCGGGCGCAATGCGCTGGATGGCTCGCTAGACAACCATAACAGCTACAGCGGCCGCGTACGTCTGCTCGCGAAACCCACCGACAGGCTGACCCTGAACCTGAACGGGGACTACAGCAGGGAGAGGGACGACGGGCCGGACTTCTTCACCGTATACCATGCCGACCCAACCTTCACGGCGCAGCTCGCCAACTGCCGCGCGACGCCGTCGTCGAACCCGACGCCGGTCGTTCCGAGCAACTCTGACCGAGACTATTGCACGGCCAACACGATCGTCGGCGGCAGCACCAACTACGGCGGCTCTTTCACTTCGGACTACGCGTTCGACCACTTCACTCTGACGGATATCACCGCGTTCCGGCACAGCGTCGTTGTACCGTTGAATGGCCTGGACATCTTCCGTCTGAACAACGCCTTCTTCGCGCCGCCCTTCCCATCTCCCGCCAACATCAAGCCCACCCAGATCCTTGCGACCGGATCGCCAAATCCTGGGCCGACCAAGCTGCTGACCGAGGAAGTAAGGATCGCTTCGCCGACCGGATCTAGGCTCGAGTACACCGTTGGCTTCTTCTATTCGGACCTGACGACCCGGGAATATGGCGGCAGCCTTTTCAGCGTCACTGACACCTTTTTTCTGGGCGGGCCGACCATCCCCCTGGGCCCACCGACCGTCGGCACACCGGGGTCCACCTCCGACGTGTCCAAGGCCGTCTTCGGCCAGGCGACCTATCACCTCACCGACCGGTTCAGCCTGATCGCCGGTGGGCGCTACACCAATGAAGCCCTGAAACAGCACGCGCTTTCGTCTTCTGGAGTGGCGGCGAACTCGCGGGCGGACATCGACAACTTCTCGTGGCGGCTCGGCGCCCAGTACAAGTTTGATCCGAACCTGATGGCCTACGCTTCCGTCGCCCGGGGCTACAAGGGTCCTCAGTTCGCGCCCCCGCCCAACGGCAGTCCAGCCGGCACGCTGTCGAAGGAGGTTTTGCCCGAAATCCCGATGGATTATGAAATCGGGGCCAAGAAGACCCTGTTTGACGGGCGGGTCATCGCCGACCTCAGCGCCTTCTACATGAAAGTCCAGAACTATCAGGGCCAAGTCTGCATCACCGACCCGGTCACCCAGCTTTTGGGTTGCACCATCACCAATTTCGATGGCGTCGTGACCGAAGGCATCGAAGGCAACATCTTCGGACGGGTGTCCGACAACTTGACGATCAACACCGGACTGATCTGGAACAAGGCGACCTATCCGAAGACCTCCACCAATGCTGCAGGCGTCGTCGCCCCCTATCTGGGCCCGGATGGCTCCGATCTAAGCGGCGCCCAACTCGTCAACGCGCCCGAATGGAAGTTCACGTTCTCGGGCGAATACAGCCATCCGATCTCAAATGGATTGGAGGCCTTCTTCGGCGCTGACATGGTTTACAAATCCAGGATCCGCTACGCGCCATCGCAGGATCCCTTGCTGTCCTATCCAGGAAACGTCGTCATCGGCGGTCAGCTCGGCGTCCGCAGCCCCACGGACAGGTGGTCGGCGAACCTGTTCGTCCGAAACCTCACAGACGAACATGTTCCGGTCTTGCGCCAATCGGGCTTCCCGTACGGAGCCAACTACGGAGAATTCCTGAGCACAGGTTCGTTCCGTGTCGTCGGCATCAGCCTGGAAGGCGGATTCTAGCCCTCCCAATCTCCTGGAGCACCTGCATGAGCCGCCAATTTCTGCTTGCCCTGGGCCTCGCGCTTTGCGGGACGGTCGCGTTCGCGCAGGCGCCGGGAGGGCTGACGCCGATGCCGACCTTTGTCGATCCCCGCGCCATTCCGCTCTACTCCGGAGTCGCGCCCGGCTCAGAGAATGCGACACAGAAAGAGGCCTGGGCGAAAGCCCCCGGCGATCGGGTCGCGCGCAACGTCACCAGGCCCACTCTGACCCCCTTCTTGCCGACAAAGAGCAAGGCCACCGGCGTCGGCGTGGTCGTGGCGCCTGGCGGCGGTTTCGTCGTGCTGTCGATGGACAAGGAGGGTTACGACGTGGCCCGCTGGCTGCAGGCCCACGGCATCGCGGCCTTCATCCTCAAGTATCGGGTCAATCCTACCCCGGCCGACCTTTCAGCGATGCCGCCCCCACCGGTCCCAGCGAGCGGCGGGGACGGGGAATCGCCTCCACCTATGCCGTCAGGGGACCGCGCCGCCATGGCCATCGCCGACGGACAGGAGGCGCTTCGCATGGTCCGCCGCCGCGCAAAGGAATGGGGCGTCGACCCAAGACGGCTTGGAATGATGGGATTCTCGGCCGGCGGGGGCGCGGTCATGGGGGTGACGTTGAAGGACGATCCTACGGCTCGCCCTGACTTCATCGCCCCGATCTATGGCGGCTTCAATCACGTGACCGTTCCCTCTGACGCTCCCCCCATGTTCATCGCCCGCGCGGCAGACGATCCCTTGATGGGCAAGAGCGGGTTCGCCGTCGTTGAGGACTGGCAAAAGGCGGGGATCCCCGTGGAACTGCACATGTTCGAACATGGCGGTCACGGCTTCGGCGCCAGCGTCAAGGGAACCACAAGCGACATGTGGATGGACGAATTCTATCTTTGGCTGAAGGACCGAGGAACGCTGCGCGCATCCGCAGCGCGGCGCTGAAAACCTCGCCAATCCTCATCCGACGGAATCCCAGAGGATACGAACCGTTGGCTCGCATCGTTCATCGAGGTTCAGATTTTCAGCGGGACCAGTGCATCGAACACGGCGGTGCGCTGGCCCTCGATCGACGCCCGGCGTCAGCATCGGAGGCGTCGTGAAACACGCGAAAATCCTCGTCATCGGGGGCGGCATCGGTGGCCTGACCTCGGCCATCGCTCTCTGTCAGCAGGGCTTTGAAGTTGAGGTGATCGAGAAGGATCCTGACTGGACCGTTTACGGCGTCGGCATCATCCAGCAGTCCAACGTCGTGCGCTGCATGAGCCAGCTGGGCATCCTCGACGCCTACCTTGAAGCCGCCTTCGGCTTCGATTGCGTCGACGTCTTCCTGCCGGACGGGCATCACATCGCTCGGGTCCCCTCCCCGGCCCTGGTCGAAGGCAAGCCGGCCAACCTCGGGGTCTCTCGGCTGGCCCTGCACAATGTGCTGGGCGACTCCGCCCTCGGCGCTGGCGCGAGAATCCGGCTGGGCGTCACGGCGACGGCCTTCGAGGAGGACGGGTCCGGCGTCGGGGTCTGGTTCAGCGACGGGACCGAAGGGCGTTACGATCTCGCGATCGGGGCCGACGGCGTCTTCTCCGACACCCGCCAGAGGATCCTGCCCGACGCGCCGCAGCCTGAATTCACCGGTCAATCGGTGTGGCGCTACAATTTCGAGCGCACCCCCGACGTCGACTGCCTGAAGTCCTATGAGGGATCGGTCGGGGTCGGGCTCGTGCCCCTTTCGCCAACCCTCATGTATATGTTCGTGACCACGCCGGAGCCGGGCAATCCGCGTTATCCACGTAAGGGGCTGGCGGGGGTGATGCGCTCCAAGCTCGAGGGCGCGGCGCCAGCGATGAAGCAGCTTGCCGAGCTGATCACTGACGACGCCGGCGTCGTCTACAAGCCCCAGGAGTGCGTCTTCCTGGAAGGCGACTGGCACTGGGGCCGCATCGTCCTGCTCGGCGACGCGGTGCACGCCACCACGCCTCACCTCGGCCAGGGCGCTGGCATGGCCATCGAGGACGCCGTGGTGCTGGCCGAGGAACTGGCCCGGGCCGAAGAGCCGCAGGCCGCTTTCCGAGCCTATCGCGAGCGCCGCTTCGAGCGCTGCCGCTTCATCGTGACCACCTCCCGCGCCCTTTGCGACAGCCAGCTGGGCAAGGGCCCGCGCATGGAGCAGGCCAAGGCCGCCGCCGAGGCCTTCAAGGTGATGGCGAGGCCTATCTGATGGGCGCTGCCGCCATCGCGCCGCTCGATGGAGCCCGAGGCGGGATCCTGTTCTCCGGCATCATGATCTTCGACGGCTCCGGCGGAGAGCGCTTCCCGGGCGAGGTGCTGGTCCGCGGCGAGACCATCGAGGCGGTGGCCCGCGGCGAAGAGCGGCTGGACCGGTCAGGCGTGCAACTGCTGGTAGACGGCGCCGGCGCCACCCTGATGCCGGGGCTGGTGGAGGCCCACGCCCACCTCACCTGGCCGAGTTCGGTCGAACGGGTGGTCAACACTATGAAGCTCCCGCTGGAGGAGCACCTGCTGGTGACCGCCCAGAACGCCCGCATCCTGTTCGATCACGGCTTTACCAGCGCCTATTCCGCCGGCTCTCTCGGCGAGCGTTTCGAGCCCGCCCTGCGCGACCGCATCGACGCCGGCCACCTGCCCGGCCCGCGCCTCAGGGCCTCTGCGCTCGAGAAGGGCGCCGAGGGGGTGATGGGTGTTCCGGCCGGCCACGATCCGACCCACGACCGCTCGATCGAAGGACTCATAGCCTACGTCCATCAGATGAAGGCTATCGGCTGTGACACCATCAAGATCCTGATGTCCAGCGACGAGGCCTTCGCACCGGGTGGCGCCCAGACCCTCATGTATTCCGAGGCGGAGGCGCAGGCGATCGGCCAAGCCGCGCGAGAGGCCGGCGTCTGGCTGGCCTGCCATGCCCAGGCCGCGGAGGCGGTCAAGCGGGCGGTCCGCGCAGGATTTCGCGCAATCTTCCACTGCACCTACGCCGACGAGGAGGCGCTGGACATGATGGAGGCGGCGAAGGACCGCGTCTTCATGGCGCCGGCGCCGGGCCTGCTCTGGGCCCGCTGCCACGAGGCGCAGGAATTCGGCATCGGTCCCAAGGAAGCCGCTACAATGGGCGCGACATCGGGCCTGGCCCTGATGGGCGAGATTGTGCCGGAGCTGAAGCGGCGCGGAGTGCGGGTGCTTCCGGGCGGCGACTACGGCTTTCCATACAATCCCATCGGCCGCAACGCCCGCGACCTGAAGCTGTTCGTCGAGCTGTTCGGCTTCACGCCCACCGAGGTGCTGGTGGCCGCCACTCGACAGGGCGGCGAGCTGATGGACCTGCCTGTCGGGGAGATCCGCGCCGGCAGACTTGCCGACATTCTTCTGGTTGATGGCGACCCGACCCAGGACGTGAGCGTGCTCGAAGACAAGACCAATCTCGTGGCCATCATGAAGGGCGGCCGCTTCCATAAGACTCCGAGGAGATCCCATGAGCCGCGTCAGTGAAATCCGATACGTCGGCTACGCCGTCCCGGACCTCGGAGCGGAGCGGGACTTCTATCGCGACGTCTGGGGCCTGATCGACGCCGGGGAGAAGGACGGCATGGTCCATTTCGCGGCCGCCGGTCACGACGAGCCCTATGTGGTGCGTCTGCGCCAGGACGAGCAGAAGCGGGTCGACGTCATCGCCCTGGCGGCCCCCAGCCGCCGAGATGTGGACGCCCTCTTCGCCAAGGTGACGGCGGCCGGCTGCAAGATCATCTTCGAACCACGCTTTCTCGAAACGCTCGGCGGCGGCTACGGCTTCCGCTTCTTCAACCTCGACGGCCTGCCGTTCGAGGTCTCTTCGGATGTCGCGCGGGGATCCGCCCGGACGATCGAGCGCTGGGAAGGCGTGCCTGAGCGGATCAGCCACATCGTCCTGCACTCGCCCGACCACAAGGCGGCGGTGCAGTTCTTCATCGAGGTGCTGGGCTTCCGCCTGTCG
>FTIH01002835.1_pt4 | contig 20897 bp, 22 predicted proteins | sample 1658451 | NCBI WGS metagenome assembly FTIH01 (sample SAMEA3914826, study PRJEB12502) | metagenome | biome: forest; material: soil | place: Canada | collected 2011-07-03 | depth 0.3 m
CCGCAGGGCCGCCGGATCGTCATGGCCCAGCGGTGCGGCGTACCCGAGGTCATGGTGCGGCCGAACAGGCGCTGGCCCTCGCCGGCGAAGAAGCGCGCGCACTGAACGGCGGCGCCGGCTTCGCCCAGGGCGTCCGGCAGGCGTTTGCCGGCCTCGAGCGCCACGATCTGCGCCAGCTCCTGGCGGTGGGTCTCGAGCGCGTTGGCGACGGCGTGGAGGATCTCCCCGCGCCGCACCCCGGGGGTGGCCGCCCACGCTGGCTGGGCCCCACGGGCGCTGGCGACGGCGCGGTCAATGTCCTCTGCGCCGGACCGCGACAGCCGTCCGATGGCCGCGCCGGTGTGCGGAGACAGCACCTCGACCTGCTCGCCCGACTGCGCCGGACAGTCCGCGCCGCCGACCAGGTTGGGGATGAAGCTGGGATAGCCGGTCATGGCGCGCGCCTCACATCGCGGTGAAGCCGCCGTCGATCACGACGTTGGCTCCGGTCATGTAGCGCGACGCGTCCGACATCATGAAGACGACGGGGCCGTCGTAGTCCTCCGGCTCGGCCATGCGGCCCAGCGGCACCTTGCGGGTGTAGGGACCCAGGAACTCCGGGTCCTGGTTGGCGAAGACGCCGGCGAAGGTCAGGGTGTTCACCCTGACGCCCTGCTTGCCCCAGTAGACCGCCAGATAGCGGGTCAGGTTGATCAGGGCCGACTTGGTCACCGAGTAGCCGACGGGCTTGTAGAAGTCCTCCCCGCGGTCGCGGCGGTACTGGTAGAGCGACTGGTCCGGCGACAGGACCCCGTAGATCGAGCTGATGTTGACGATCGAGCCTCTGCCGGCCGTGGCCATGGCGGCGCCGAACACCTGGCAGCAGAAGACCACGCCCTTGACGTTCACATCCAGCATGCGGTCAAGCGAAGCGTCGGGGTAGTCCTCGAACGGCCCATTTTCGCTGGCCGGCGCCCCCGGAGGCGCGTCGATGGCGGCGTTGTTGATCAGGCCGAAGGGCGCCCCCCAGGCCGCCTCGATCCTCGCCAGGGCGGCCTTCAGCGACGGCTTTGACGTCACGTCCGCGGCCAGCAGCATCAGGCGGTCCGATCCGGCCTCGCGCAGGGGGATCTTGGCCCGGGCGGGGTCGTCGGACATATCCACCACGGCGACGCGGGCGCCGGCGTCGAGCAGGGCGTTGGCGAAGGACGCGCCGAGCTGGCCCAGGCCGCCGGTCACGATCACCACCCGGCCGTTCAGGTCGAAGTCCGCCGCCATCGGTCAGGCCTTGGGTTGTTCGCCGATTTCCACCCAGCCGATGATTTCCTGCGCCGGGACCGCGGCCTTCAGGGACTTGCCGACGAAATAGTCGACCCAGTAGGGCTGCAGGGCGTTAGGGGTGATCTTGGCGTCGGTGGGGATGCGGTAGTCGATGTCCGCTTCGCTCAGCACATGGCCGGCGGGCAGGTCGCGCGCGGCGACCATGCGCTTGACCATCTTGTTCAGCGGCCGGGTCTCGGACTCGTAGCCGACCTTCCTGCCGTCGCCGAGGGCTTCGACGGTGCGGTGCAGGTCGCGGACCACCCGCTTCAGGCCGGCGGGCTCGAGGCTGAAGGCCTGGTCGGTGCCCTTCCAGGCGCGGTTCATGGTGAAGTGCTTTTCGAACACCCGCGCGCCCAGCATGTAGCCCACCAGCGGCATGGCGATGCCGGAGTCGTGCGACGAAAAGCCGATCACGATGTCGGGGAAGGCCTCCATGAAGGTCTCGATCACCCGCAGGTTCAGCTGCTCGTACGGCGGCGGATAGCCCGAGGTGCACTGCATGATGCACAGGTTGGTGTTGATCGGCATGATCGTGTCGTAGGCGCGCCGGGCGTCGTCCATGGTGGCGCCGCCGGTGGAGACGATGACCGCCTTGCCGAAGCTCGCCACGTGCTTGAGCAGCGGCGTGTTGGTCAGGTCGCCGGACGCAATCTTGAAGGCCGGCATGTCCAGGTCGTGCAGCAGATCGGAGGACGGCCGGTCGAAGGCCGTGGAGAAGAACAGGATCCCGAGGCTGTCGGCGTAGGCCTTCAGTTCCGCGTACTGTTCCTTGTTGAATTCCAGCGCCTCGCGGTGGGTCCCGTAGGTCGGAGCGTAGGCGTTCTCGGAGTTGTACGGGCTGTCGTACATCTCGGCGGTGAACAGAGCGCGGTTGTCGCGCTTCTGCAGCTTCACCGCGTCGGCCCCGGCCTCCACCGCGGCCCGGAACATGGCCTTGCAGGTGTTCATGTCGCCCTGATGGTTGTGACCGATCTCGGCGATCACGTAGCCCACCGACTCCTGGGTCACGACCTTGCCGCCCATTACGAATCTACGGGTCATGCCTGCGCTGCGCCTCCTGCAATTAAGGGCCAGGACGTGTCACGATCCTCGGGCCATTGCAACACGAGGACGAGGGGGGCGGTCCTCAAGCCTCGCCGAGGGCGGGGTCAGGGGGAAGGGCGGCTGGCCGCTGACTCCGGCGGACGTGCTGGCGAAGATGGAAATCTTCCCCGGCGCTGAGCCAGGGGTCCAGCACGCCGATATGCCGGGCGAGGAATGCATTGTTCCAGTCGCGCCACAGGCCGCCGAACCGGGGCTGCAGGGAGTTCTCGTCGTAGGCGCGGCCGAGCCGGGCCTTGAGCCAGGCCCAGACCCTTCGCTTCGCCCTCCAGCCGCCGTCATCGGCGCCGAAGCCCGCGTACTTGTCCCGATAGAGCCGCAGGGAGCGTTCATGCACCCTGGCCAGGGCCGCGTGCTCCGGCGTGGCCTTGTCCGTCGGCCAGTCGCGGTAGTGATGCAACGCCACAGGGCGGGTGTAGACGATGTCCCAGCCGCCATAGAGCACCTTGGCGGTCAGGTCCGGGTCAATGCCGTAGGAGCCGAACGCCTCGCTGAAATAGCCCGCGCCGCTGAGCGCCTCGGCCCGCAGGACGCCCTGGTTGACGTTCAGCACCCCGATCTCCGAGACGCCGCCGAGATAGGCCGAGCCCAGGAATGGGCCCTGCACATCGCGGGTCTTCAGCCCCACCATGCCGATCTCCGGCCGCCGGTCGAGAATGGCGACCGCCCTGTCCAGGCCGGCGTCCACCACCTCGTTGTCGTCGCTGAGCCAGGCGACGTACGGCGTTGTCAGCGTCCGGAAGACGTCGTTGTAGGCCTTGGCCTGGCCGAGCTTGCGGCCGATGAGCACTGGACGGATCGTCTCGTCGGCCACGCTGTTCAGGAAGTCCTGCGTCCCGTCGGTCGATCCGGCGTCGGTGACATGGACGACCACCGGCGTGGAGGTCTGCCGCCGGATGCTTTCCAGGCAGCGCCTCAGCGACTCCAGGCGATTGAAGGTTCCAAGGACGATCGACAGGCGCGGGCCGGATGACATGCCTCTGTTCTAGCCCGGCCGTTGACGGCGGGCCAAATCGATGCGCAGCCACGCGCCATGGCGGATCCAACCAGTCCCACGCCGCGCGGTTCGGGCGTGGCCTTCGTCACCGGCGCGGGAGGCTTCATCGGCGGCGCGGCGGCCTCCTCCCTGCAGCGCGCGGGCTGGACGGTGGCCGCCCTCGGCCACGCGCCCCGGGTCCCGGAGCCGCACCTGGACCTCGCCGGACCGGCGCTGCGGATCGTTGGCGAAGTCGATCGGTCAATGCTGGCCCGCGCCGCCGATTCGCTCGGCGCGCCTGAGCTGGTGGTCCACGCCGCCGGCGGCGCCTCGGTCGCGGCGTCTGTCGCCGACCCCGATCTCGACCGCGCGCGCACGGTGGGCAGCCTGGTCCAGGCCCTGGCGTTCCTGCGGGACCGGGCGCCCGACGCCCGGCTGATCTATCCCTCCAGCGCCGCGGTCCACGGCGCGGCCGCGCCCTCGCCCATTCCCGAATCTGCGCCGCTCGATCCGATCTCGCCCTACGGGCGGCACAAGCAGATGGCCGAGTCCCTGATCGCCGACGCCGCCAAGGGATTCGGGCTGGACGCCGTCGTCATCCGCTTTTTTTCCGTCTATGGGCCGGGCCTGCGCAAGCAGCTGCTATGGGACCTGGCCGCCCGGCTCGTGGACGCGCCCGATCAGCTGGAGCTGGCCGGCACGGGAGACGAGACCCGCGACTTCCTGTTCATCGACGACGCCGTGCGCCTTATCGGTCTCGCGGCGGGGCTTGAGCGGGCCGCCGCGCCCCGGATCGTCAACGGCGGCGCCGGGCGGGCGCTCACGGTGCGCCAGGTCGCCGAGACACTGGTTCGCGCCATGGCGGCCTCGACCACGATCACCTTCACCGGCGCGGTCCGTGAGGGCGATCCCCGAAGCCTGGTCGCCGATCCGGCTACCTTGCGCGCCCTGGGCTTCTCGCCCCGGGTCCCGTTCGAGGCGGGCGTGGAACGCCTGTTGGACTGGATCCGCGCGGGCGCCGCCGCTTAGGAGGCTTGGCTTGGGCGGGCGGGGCCCATATTGATCGGCCAGGTTTCCCTGTGACATCGCGGCGATTGATGGCGGACGAGCGAAAGACGACGGCGGTGGCCCTGATCCCGGCGCGCTCGGGCTCGGTGCGCGTGCCGCACAAGAACGTCCGCCCCCTCGCCGGCCATCCGCTGATCGCCTACGCCATCGCCGCGGCCAAGGCCTCGGGCGTGTTCGACGCGGTGGTGGTCTCCACAGACTCGGAGGGCTACGCGGCGGTCGCGCGCCACTACGGCGCAGAGGTCCCGTTCCTGCGAGCGCCCGACATCGCCGGATCGACCTCGCCCGACATCGATTGGGTGCTGCACGCCCTGGACACGCTGGGGGCCGAGGGCCGCCGCTTCGACGCCTTCTCGATCCTGCGCCCGACCAGTCCGTTCCGGAAACCGGAGACCATCCGGCGCGCCTGGGACATCTTCGCCGCCGCGGCCGGCGCCGATTCGCTCCGGGCTGTGGAGAAGGTCGAGCAGCATCCGGGCAAGATGTGGGTGGTGCGCGGCGAGCGCATGGTCCCGCTCATGCCCCTGACGCCCGAGGACGCCCCCTGGCACAGCCAGCAGAAGGCCGCCCTGCCTGAGGTCTATGTTCAGAACGCCAGCCTGGAGATCGCCTGGACCGCCATGGCCCGCCGCACGCGCTCGATCGCCGGCCACGTGCTGGTCCCCTTCTTCACCGAGGGCGACGAAGGCGTGGACATCAACGGCGAACAGGACTGGTGGTACGCCGAGCACCTGATCGCCACCGGCGGCGCCCGTCTGCCGGACGTTCCAGGGCCCGCCTTTCCCGATGTCGCCGGACCGGCGGCCTGATCCTGCAGAGATGAAAGTGACCCATGGGTGATCTTGTCGGCTCGGCCGTCGATGGCGAGCTCTATTTCATCGGGCGACCCGAGTTCGAGCGGATCCGCGGCCTGAACGCGGCGCGCGCCGACATCACGGCCCTCTTCGCCGACATGGCGCGGCTGAACGCGCTCTACATGATCGCCACGGCCGGCTCGGGGCATATCGGCTCGTCGTTTTCGAGCATGGACGTGTTCGCTCACCTGCAGCTGAACGAGATCGACCGCGCCAAGGGCGACCTGTTCTTCTCGTCCAAGGGCCACGACGCGCCGGGCCTCTACGCCATCATGATGGCGGTCGGGCTGCTGGAAGAAGACCTGATCCACCGCCTTCGCCGCCTGGACGGCCTGCCCGGCCACCCGGACGTGGGCACCCGGGGGATCGTCGCCAACACCGGTTCGCTCGGCATGGGCATCTCCAAGGCCAAGGGCATGGCCCTCGCCGCCCGCCTCAGGGGCCAGACGATCAAGGTCGCGGTGGTCACCGGCGACGGCGAACTGCAGGAGGGCCAGATCTGGGAATCACTGGTCTCCGCCGCCAACTGGAACATGGGCGAGATCACCGTGGTGGTGGACCACAACAAGATCCAGTCCGACTACTCCGTCGAGCGCACCTCGTCCCTCGGGGATCTCGAGGCCAAATTCGCCGCCTTCGGCTGGCATGTGGAGCGGATAGACGGCCACGACACCCGGCTGATCGAGGAGACCTTCGCGCGCATCAACCGCATCACCGACAAGCCCAAGGTGGTCATCGCCGACACCATCAAGGGCAAGGGCGTCTCCTTCATGGAGGGGACCTCGATCGACAGCGACGTCGAGATGTTCCAGTTCCACTCCGGCGCGCCGCAGGCCGCCGACTACACCCGCGCGGCCCAGGAGCTGCTGGACAAGATCAACGCCCGGGCCGACGCCCTGGGCGGCCAGACCGTCGCGGTGGAGACCGTCAACCGGCCCCAGTCCCCGCCCGCCGCCGGCAAGGCCGTGGCCCTGTTCCCGGCCTACGCCGAGGCGCTGCTCAAGGCCGCCGAGCGCCATCCGGAGCTGGTGGTGATGGACGCGGACCTGATCAAGGATATGGGCCTGATCCCCTTCTCCGAGCGGCATCCGAATCGGTTCTTCGAGTGCGGCATCGCCGAGCAGGACATGGTCAGCATGGCGGGCGGCATGGCCCTGTCGGGCCTCCTGCCGGTGGTCCACTCCTTCTCCTGCTTCCTGTCCACCCGGCCCAACGAGCAGATCTACAACAACGCCACCGAGCACACGAAGGTGGTCTACGTCGGCGGCCTGTCGGGGGTGCTGCCGGCCGGACCCGGCCACTCTCACCAGAGCGTGCGCGAGATCTCGGCCGTGGGCGGGGTGCCGGGCCTCGTCATGGTCGCGCCGTCCTGTCCCGCCGAGGTGGGTCCCCTGCTGGACTGGTGCCTGGACGAACACGACGGACCCTCGTTCCTGCGCATGGCGTCCCTGCCGGCCGACATCGACTATGATCTGCCCGCGGGCTACCGGCCGGCGTTCGGTCGCGGCGTCGCCCTGACCCAGGGGCGGGACGCTGTGCTGATCGGCTCGGGGCCGACCTTGCTGGTCCAGGCCGTCAAGGCGCACCGCATCCTGGCGCTGTCGGGGATCGGCCTGTGCGTGATGAACCTGCCCTGGCTCAACGCGATCGACGCGGAATGGGTCGGGGAGGCGGCGTCTGCGCCTGGGCGACGGCTGCTCATCACCCTGGACGATCACTACATCGGCGGGGGGCAGGGCGAAAAGATCATGGCCGCCCTGGCGTCGACGGGCGTCTCGATCGCGACGCTGAATCTGGGCCTGACCGCGGTCCCGCCCTCCGGCCAGCCGGGCGAGGTCCTGGAGCGCCTGGGCCTTGATGCGGCGAGCCTGGCGGTCCGGATCAGCGCTGAGCTGGCTTAGATTCGCCGGGGCCGAACCAGCTGCGGACGTCCAGCAGGGACCGGCGCCGGCTCGCCGCGGGGGCGGCAGGCTTCGAGCCCGCCGCGTCGGGCTTCAGGCCGAGGGCCTTCTCCCAGAGCGGCGCCACGGCGGTGTCCGACCAGTGGGCCTGCAGATAGGGCCTGGCGCGGCTGGCGCGTTCGCGCGCCGCGCGGGGCGTCAGAAGCACGGCTTCCAACCCCTTCTTCCAGTCGCCGAGCCAGCAGAACGGCTCGAACTCCTCATAGGATTCAATGGTGTCGGCGACCACGGGCACGCCGGCCGACAGCGCCAGCGTCAGGCGGTTGTGGGTCTTGGCGGCCACGAAGGGATTGTTCGACAGAGGGATGACGACGCCGTCCGTCCGCGCCAGTTCGGTCGCGAAGCTCTGCGGCGTCCAGTCCACATAGCGCGTCGGCACGGGAAAGCCCGCCAGCAGCCGATCATGGGCCTCTCGGCTGTCGCTGCACACCGTCAGCTCGAAGGTGCGCCGGACATAGGCCTCCAAGAGCGGCTTGCTGATGAGGCTCAGGTCGCCCATCCCCGCCTGCGCATTGGGCGAGCCGTGGCGGCCGTACCACAGGAGCCGCGCCGGCTGATCCGGCGGCGTGGGCTCGCCCGCCGAGACCTTGGCCTGCTCGTAGATGTCGGGGGCGACGGCCGGCGCCTTCGCCAGGCCCGCCTCGCGCTTCACCGCGCGTGACAGCACCGGCGTGGAACAGGTCACCGCATCCGCCAGGGAAATCATGGCGAGCAGGTCCTTGCGGGCCTGCTGGTACTTGGGGAGGTTTTCGGGATTGAAGAAATGGTCGTCGCAGAGGTCCAGCACCACCCGCTTGCCAGCCCACCTCAGTCGCGAGGCGAGTTCCTGGTCCTCGCCCCGGTAGGCCTTGGAGAAGACCACCGTGTCATAGAGGCTGGAGCGCGCCTGTTGGAAGACTTCGACGGCGTGGCCGCGCGCGGACAAGAAGCGGATCGGCTCCAGCACGCGGTAGCGATGGCTCGCGATCGCGGGATCATCAACTCTCGCCTTGAAAGCCAGCATTTTCGGCGCGTCTTTCCCGGGGCCACAGGGTCTAGCCGGGGCCACGCGCCGCGACAATGGCGACGGGATCAACCCTTCGACCCCGCCTCGTTAAGGGACCCCGAACAAGCTTGGCCATACTCGGCCGCGCGGCCCTCGCGGGCGGCGACGGCGGATGCGAATGAGCTGGATTTCTGAGACTTTTGCGAAACCGCGGGCGCCGCCGCGAACCTAGGCGGCGATCATCCGTTCGACTTCGGCCACGATCTCGCGCAGGTGCACGGGCTTGGACAGCACCCGCGCACCGGCGGGGGCCCGATCGCCGGCGGCGAGGGCCACGGCGGCGAACCCCGTGATGAACATGATCCGCAGGCCGCCGAAACGCGCAGCCGCCTGGCGCGCCACTTCGATGCCGTCCACACCCGGCATCACGATGTCGGTCAGGAGCAGGTCCCAGTCGCCGTCATCGAGCGCCTCCAGCGCTTCTTCGCCGTCGGCGCAGGATCTTACGTCGTAGCCCGCACGTTCGAGCGCACGGGTGAGGAACCCCCGCAGGGAATCGTCGTCTTCGGCCAAGAGAATGCGCGGCATGATCGAAAATCGGTCCTGGATGCACACGGACGCCCCCGGGCGCCCGCGCAGATGACCCTAGAGCGCAGGTGTAAACCGCCGATAAACTGCGCCCCGCGTTGACCGGGCCCGCACAACTCCGCAAATAATCGGGAATGGACGCTGGGGAACTCTCCACCCTGACCGCGGCGATCGACGCCGAGCCGCCGTACGAGATCCGTCGCCCCCTGGGCGGTCAGTGGTCCTCGCACCTGGTCTTCGCGTCGCCGCACTCCGGCCGGCACTATCCGACCGACATGGGCGCGTCGGCGCGGCTTGGCGCCGGGGTCCTGCGCAGCTCGGAGGATGCGCTGGTCGACCTTCTGCTCGAACGCGCGCCGGGCCACGGATGCACCCTGCTTCTGGCGCGATACGGCCGCGCCTATGTGGATGTGAACCGCGAGCCCTACGAGCTCGACGCCAGCATGTTCGAGGACGATCTTCCGGCCTTCGCGCGGGTGCGCACCGCACGCGTCGCCGCGGGCCTTGGCTCGATCGCGCGCCTGGTCGGCGAGGGCCGCGAGATCTACGACCGCAAACTCACCTTCGCCGAGGCCAGCCGTCGCATCGAAGCGGTCCATCGGCCCTATCACCAGGCCTTGGACGCGCTGGTCCGCGAGGCGAAGGCCGCCCGGGGCACCGCGGTCCTGATCGACTGGCACTCCATGCCGGGCGCGGCGGCCGGCCACAGCGCCAACGGCCGCCGTCCGGTGGACATGGTTCTGGGCGATCGCTTCGGCTCCACATGCTCCGCCGACCTCACCGATCTGGTGGAGCGCAAGCTGGTGGGCATGGGCTATACGGTGGCGCGCAACGCCCCCTATGCCGGGGGCTACACCACGGAGGCCTACGGACGGCCGATCGAGGGCGTTCAGGCGCTGCAGATCGAGATCAGCCGCTCGCTCTATCTCGATGAAATGGTGCTGGCGCCCAGCGCCCGGTTCCCCAAGCTCGCTGGCGATCTGGAGCAGGTCTTCACCGCCCTGGCGAAGCTTGACCCCAAAACCCTGCAATAGCGCAAAAAAAAGCCGCGCCCGAAGGCGCGGCGTAAGTCAATAGGGAGGAAACGCCCAGGAAGGGCAGCGGCGTCAGCGACGCCGTGAATTCAAGTTAGTGTGCGGCGCACAAATTGGCAAGTCGCAATCGCGAAAAAGAATCCGAAAACCAGCTCCGAAAATCTCAATACCCCATTCCTGCAAGGGATATTGAAGGAAGGGTCTGTGATGCTGCGCTGCGAATTCCAATGGATTCAACGCGGTCCGACGCGCCCTGGTTTGCAAGCTTCGCCGTCGCCCGTTTAAAGTTGTGGCCCGGGCGATCCCGGCCTGGCGGCTCGCGATGTCCACTGCTTCGATCCTGATTGTGATGCTGGCGAGCGCCGCGGTTTCGGCGGAGTCCCCCGCGCCAGGCGTCCAGGCCGATCCGGCGCCTCCCCCCTCGACGGACGAGGAGGCCGCGCCCCCGCCTGGACCACCGCCCCCGCCGCTGGCGAATCCGGAAACCTACGACGCGGAGGTCCGCGCGTCGGCCCAATCCGCCGAGACCTTGCAGGGGACGCTCGACGGCGGCTGGCGGCTCATCTCCGTCGACGGCCGCAACCTCTATACCTTCCAGCTGGCGGACCGCGGCCTCGGGCCCCAGACGATCGAAGGCGCCTGGCGCGACCTTGCCGCTCCAGCCGCAACGCCGCACACTGGATTCCTCTCCAGCATCGATCGCACAGGCGAGACGCTGATGCTCCGGTTCAACGAGGCCGGCGCCGACGATCTCGTGGTGGTCACGGTGAAACCTGATGGCGGAGCCTGGACGGGCCAGCTCTGGCGGCGCGGCGTGGTGACGAAAGTGACCCTGCAACGCTGACGGCGCGGGACCTAAAGCGCGTTCCGCAAAAGTGGAACCCGGTTTTGCGGCAAGAACGCGCTCAAGCTCTAGATGTCCTCGTGGAAACCCGCCTGAACCAGCTCGCACAGGGCGTCCAGCGCCGACTCGGCGTCCGCGCCGTCCGCGTCGATATCGAGCGTCGATCCCGGACCGGCGCCCAGCATCATCAGGCCCATGATCGAGCGGGCGTCGACCTTCTGGCCTTCCCGGCTCACGGTGACCTCGGCGTCGAACTCGGAGGCGAGCTTGACGAATTTCGCCGAAGCGCGGGCGTGCAGTCCGCGTTTGTTGACGATCTCGACGTTGCGGTGGTGCGTCACTTCTCCCCAGCCAGCAGATAGGAGGCGACAGAGATGTATTTGCGGCCGGCGTCCTGGGCGTGGGCCACGCAGGACTGCAGGTTTTCCCGGCCGCGAACGCTGGCGAGCTTGATCAGCATGGGCAGGTTCAGGCCAGCGATGACCTCGGCGTGGGTTTGTTCCATCACCGAAATCGCCAGATTGGACGGAGTTCCACCGAACATGTCGGTCAGGAGGATGACGCCGTCGCCGTCGTCCACCCGGGCGACCGACGCCAGGATGTCCAGACGACGACGTTCCATGTCGTCTTCCGGGCCTATGCAGACCGTTTCGACCGCACGCTGACGGCCGACCACGTGCTCCATGGCGGAGAGGAACTCCTCGGCGAGGCGCCCGTGGGTAACGATCACCAAGCCGATCATACGGTCGTTCTCAAGCAGCTCCCCCCGACTCGGGCCGGACGCAGGGCAGGGGTTTTACGCCTGACCTCGGCCCTGTCCAAGCCGCCTCAACGCGCGGCTGAGTTTCGCAGGCGCCGACGCGTCCAGTCCATGCAGTCTTAACAGCGGAATCTTCACCCCGGCGATAGTGGCCCATTCCGGGTCGGGCACGCGGTCGAGCTCGACCGCGAACGGTTCACAGCGAACCATAATCGAGGCCTGAACCAGAGTCAGCGGGGGTTCGGAGAATACGCCCAGCCCGCGAAGCTCGATCAGGCCGGCAAGGTTCTGGGGCGCCCGCCCGAACAGCCGTCCATCCGAGGTCCAGGCCACGGTGCGATCATCGGCGACGAGGCGGAAGCCCGCATCCAGGGCCCTCAGCATCAGGTCGCTCTTGCCTGCGCCCGAGGAGCCGGACACCAGCGCTCCGCGCCAGGAGCCTTCCGCCCGAAAGGCGATCAGACCCGCGTGCAGGATCATGACTGAGCCTCCGGCAGGCTGACGTTGAAGCGGGCGCCGACGATCTCGCCGGCGGGGTCCGTCCGGTTCTCCGCCCAGATGCGCCCGCCGTGGGCCTCGACGATCTGCCGCGCGATCGACAGGCCCAGTCCGGAATGGCCGCCGAACGCCGCGCCCTTGGGACGGGCGGTGTAGAAGCGCTGGAAGACGGTTTCCAGGTTGTCGGGCGGGATGCCGGGCCCCTGATCCTCCACGATCACCTGCACCTGGCGCCCCGAGCGGCGGGCCGAGACCGCCACGGGCTGGCCCTTGCCGCTGAACGAACAGGCGTTGTCGATGAGGTTCCGGAACACCTGGCTGAACGGACCCTCGCGCCCGAGCACCATCAGCGGCTCGCCGGAGGCCGGCCCCGTGTAGTCGATCCGGCTGCGGCCCTTGGGAGCGGAGTCGCCATACAGCCGTGTCAGCTCGCCGAGCAGCCGGCCGACGTCCAGCGGTCGCGGTTCCTCGCGCGAGAGTTCCGCGTCCAGCCGCGAGGCGTTGGATATATCGGTGATCAGGCGGTCCAAGCGGCTGACGTCCTGCTTCAGGATGGACAGGAGCCTCTCACGCGCGGACGCCTCCTTGACGAGGTCAAGGGTTTCCACCGCCGAACGGATCGAGGTGAGCGGATTGCGAATCTCGTGGGCGACGTCGGCCGCGAATCGCTCGATCGCGTCCATCCGCTCGGACAGGGCGTCGGTCATGGCCTGGAGCGACCGGGTGAGGTCGCCCAGTTCGTCGTCGCGCGAGGCGATGTCGGGCAGGGAGATGGCCCTGGCGCGGGACAGGCGGACGCTGTCGGCGGCGCGGGCAAGGCGCATCACAGGCTGGGCGATCAGCCAGGTCAGCAGGAAGGACGACAGCAGGCTCACCGCGCCGGCCACCAGGATGAAGGGCACCAGGGCCCGCCGCTGGGCGGCGACGATCGCGTCGACGTCGCTGGCCTCCAGGGTCAGGACGCCGAGGACCGCCTGAACCCTCTGCACCGGCACCGAGACGGAGACCACCCGTTCCCCGTTCTGCGCCTGGCGCACGTCCGCGATGGCGTGGCCGCGCAGCGCCGTGCTGATCTCCCGTCCCAGGGCGGCGCGCGCCGCCGCCACGGTTTTCGGATCCAGGGCGTCGCGGTCCTGCATCCTTAGGCTCAGATGGATGCCGCCCGGCCGCCGCACCGGCGGCAGGGAGCGCAGTTCGACCCGGTCGCCGATCAGATAGCTGTCGGCCAGCAGCCGCCCGTGGGCGTCGAACAGGCGCACGCGCTGCGAGCGGGGGATGAAGAGCAGCTGCAGGATTTCGCTGGCCCTGCCGGTGTCCAGGGTGGGCTCCGGCGACCCGATCGTCGCGGCGCCGGCCAGCACGTTGGCGATCAGTTCGCCCTGTGTGGTCAGCCCGTCGATGCGCGCGAGCACGAGGCCGCGCCTCAGCTCATTGAGGATCAGAGCCCCCGCCACCAGAACCGTCAGCCCCAGGACATTGAGGAAGACGATCAGGCGGCCGAGCTTCGAGCCTGGCCAGAACCGGCTTGGCCGGCGCGGCTCAGGCTTCCCGGTATCGGTAGCCGACGCCATACAGGGTTTCGATCGAATCGAATTCCGGATCCACGACCCGGAATTTCTTGCGCATCCTCTTGATGTGGCTGTCGATGGTGCGGTCGTCGACGTAGACTTGATCCTCGTAGGCCGCGTCCATCAGGTTGTCGCGGCTCTTCACGAAGCCCGGCCGCTGGGCCAGGGTCTGCAGCAGCAGGAACTCGGTGACCGTGAGTTTCACCGGCCGGCCGTCCCACAGGCAGTCGTGGCGGGCGGGGTCCAGGGTCAGCTTGCCGCGGCGGATCGCCTTGGCGCCCGGCACGCCCGTCGCCGCCTCTTCTTCGTCCTGGCGCGCGCGCCGCAGCACCGCCTTCACCCGCTCGATCAGCAGCCGCTGGCTGAAGGGCTTGTGGATGTAGTCGTCGGCGCCGAGGTTGAACCCAAGGATCTCGTCGATCTCCTCATCCTTGGACGTCAGGATGATCACCGGCAGATCCGAAGTCTGGCGAAGGCGGCGCAGCACCTCCATGCCGTCCATGCGGGGCATCTTCACGTCCAGGATCGCGAGGTCCGGCGGCTCGGCTTCGAGCGCCGCGAGTCCCGCGGCCCCATCATAGTAGGATTTCACGGTGTGGCCGTGACTTTCCAGGGCGAGGGAGACGGAGGTGACGATGTTCTCGTCGTCATCCACCAGGGTGATGTTGGCCATGCGGCGGCTGTCCGGGATCAATCAAGCTTCAGTCTGGATGGCTAGTTAGGCCGAAACGCGGCGTTTTCAACGCGATCTTAAGTCCTGTGGCTCCGAATGTAGCCCGAGGGACGGGTATGGATCAGCATCAGATTCACTTCGAAGTGTTTGCAAAGCGGCCGGGCGGGGGCTCGTTCATTCTTGAGATGGCTGTCGAGGATCGCGAGAAAGCGCTCGAAGCCGCCAAGGAGATGCTGGAAGGTCCCCGCTTCATCGCGGTGAAGGTGACCAAGGAGACGCTGGACCCGGAGACGGGTGAATACCAGAGCATCTCCATCTTCTCCAAGGGCGAGCCCGACAAGCCCAAGAGCAAGGTGGTGCTGGAGGACGCCGGCCCGCCGTGCGTCAGCCCTTCAGACCTCTACACCGTCCACGCGCGCGACCGGATCGGCCGCCTGCTCGAGGGCTGGCTGGTCCGCAACCGGGCCACGCCGTTCGAACTGCTCCACCGGCCCGACCTGATCGAGAAGCTGGACGCCTCGGGCACCGAGCTCCAGCATGCGGTCCAGAAGATCGCGGTCCCGGAGGCCCAGGCCCGCGGCGTCAGCGTGCACGAGGTCATGCGCGGCTTCCAGCTGCTGATCCAGCGCGCCATCGACCGGGTCCTGACCGACCAGCGCAAGGGCGCCTTCCCCAATTTCGAGAAAGAAACCTTCGCCGACGCCTGCGTGCGGCTCTCTGGCAATCCTGAGCGGCATTATCTTGTCGGCGCGGGCATCGCCGGGCGCATCAAGTCCGCCGCCAGCTGGAGCGAGAAGGTCGACATGCTGCTCGACCTCGCCGAATCGGCGCCCACCGAGAAACCGGGCCGGGCCCTGGCGTTCCAGCTGATCGAGCAGGCCCTGGGCGAGATCCTCGGCTCCCGCGTCGGCATGGCCGACCTGCTGGGCGCTGACCTCGACCTGGGCGGCAGCCTCGCCGCCCTCACGCGCCTCGCCGCGGCCGGCCCCGTGGCCGCCCTGGCCAGGGCCGACGCGACCGTTGCGCGGCTTCTGCCGCCTCTGACCGGCTCGGCCGAGCCGGTCAGAGGCGGCAGAAGCCGCGCAACGGTCGCGTCGGCCCTGGCCAGGGCCGACGCGACCGTTGCGCGGCTTCTGCCGCCTCTGACCGGCTCGGCCGAGCGCCTGGCGGTCTGGCTCGACGGCTCGGCCTTCGACGGCGTGCGCCTGGCGGTCGGCAAACGGGTGCTGTCGGAGCTCACCAGCCTGCGCCGGCTGCGTCCGTCCGACGCTCGCGGCGAGATCGACGTCATGCGCGCCCTGGCCATGGCCCTGACCGCCGCGTCGGGACCCCTGCTGCCTCTGGACGAGGTGCGCGAGGCCTTCATCAAACGGTCCGAAACGCTGGTGGCCAGCGACTTCGTCGACGCCTATGTGCGCGACGAGCGCACCGCCGTTCAGGAAGCCCACGACCTCGTCTGGCTGCTGGAGAACGTCACCGGCGGCGCCAACAAGCGCCAGGCGCTGCGCTGGCTGATGTCGGCCATCAGCTCCCTGCGCTTCGAGACTGAAATGGCCTCCACGACGGAGTCGCCCTCGGCGCACCTTGCCCGTCTCGCCGAACTCTATCGCCAGGTCGCGCGGACCGGCACCGATTCGGCCAGCGCCGAGCCGGTGCTGCAGAAGATCGGCGACATCGCCGGCCGCATCGAGGCCAACGCCAAGCTGATCGCCTCACTGCAGCGCGCGCCTCTGCCGCTGCCCCAGAAGCTCAAGGCCATGCTGCGCATGGCGGCGGGCGAGGGGGCGCCCCCAGGCCCCGCCGCTGACCGCGCCCGTATCGAGGTGCTGAAGATCGTGCGCCTGCCCGAAGGCCGCGCGGCCCTGAACGCCATGCCAGAGGCCATGGCGCAGATGAAGGTCGTAATGCAGGCGATGGAAGCCGCCGCCTGATCCGCGGCCGACGACCCGCCGCCCTGGCGCCCGCCCCCCCCGCCGGATAAGCCACGTCCATGATCGGCGAGGCTGACGAGGATATCGAAGAGACCGCGCCCGACGTCAGGTCGATCCAGCTCACGCCGGATCAGGCCGGCGGCCGTCTGGACAAGGCGCTCGCCGACGCCTCGGCCGACCTCTCCAGGGCGAGGATCCAGCGGCTCATCGCCGAAGGCCGCCTCAGCCTTGATGGGGCGATCATCACCGACGTCTCGGCCAAGGCCGCGCCCGGCCTCTATCGGCTGGAGGAACCGGCGCCCACGCCGGCCGAGCCCGAGGCCCAGGTCCTGCCCCTGACCGTGCTCTACGAGGACGACCATCTGATCGTCCTGGACAAGGCCGCCGGCATGGCCGTGCACCCGGCCCCTGGCACGCCGGACCGCACCCTGGTCAACGCCCTGCTGCACCATTGCCGCGGCGGCCTGTCCGGCATCGGCGGGGTCGCGCGGCCCGGGATTGTCCACCGGCTCGACAAGGACACCTCCGGTGTGATGGTGGCGGCCAAGTCCGACCTCGCCCACGCCGGACTCTCCGCCCAGTTCGCCCGTCACGACATCGAGCGCGTCTACATCGCCCTCACCCGAGGCGCGCCCCGGCCAGCCCGCGGCATGATCGACAGGCGCATCGGCCGCTCCCCGCACGATCGCAAGAAGATGGCCGTGCTGAATTCGGGCGGCCGCACGGCGATCACCGACTATGCGGTGGAAAAGGCCTATGGCCCCCAGGAGCGTCCCCTGGCCGCGCGCGTCGCCTGCCGCCTCAGGACCGGGCGAACCCACCAGATCCGGGTCCACCTGGCGTCCAAGGGGACGCCTTGCCTCGGCGACCCGGTCTATGGATCCGGCGCGCCCGCGTCGGCCGTCCGCGCCGCCATCGAGGCGTCAGGCCTGCATCGCCAGGCCCTGCACGCCGCGGTGCTGGGCTTCACCCACCCGGTGACCGGTCAGACCGTCCGCTTCGAAAGCCCTCTGCCGCCGGACATGGCCGCACTTCAGGCGGGGCTGGAGGCGTTGTCGTAGATCGGGGGGATCTCGCCGCGTTTCACGGCGCCGTAGCAGCGCCACAACAGGTGCGCCGCCACGCCGCGGTAGGGCCGCCAGAGGTCCGCGCGGCGGTAGGCCTCGGCCTCCCTGGGCCGGGTTTCGGCGCGGTCGGCCCAGCGCATGGCCTCCTGCAGGGCCACGTCCCCGCCCGGGAAGACGTCGAGCCGGCCCTCGCAGAACATCAGATAGGTCTCCGCCGTCCACCGCCCGACGCCCGTCAGGGCTGTGAGCGCGGCGATCGCATCGCCATCCGGCAGGGCGGAGATCGCGGCGAAGTCGAACCGCCCCTCGGCGCAGGCCTCCGCCAGGCCCCGTACATAGCGCGCCTTGCCCCGCGACAGGCCGAACGCCTGCAGGGCCTCGACCTCCCGCGCCAGCAAGGTCCGCTCGCTGACCTCGCCAAGGCCGGCCTCCAGCCGCCCCCAGATGGTCGCCGCCGCCGCGACGGAGACCTGCTGCTCCACGATCATCTTGGCCAGGCCATGCAGGCCGCCGGGCCGCAGACGCCACGCGAACGCGGGCGTCGCGGCGTGCAGGGGGCCCAGCGCCGGGTCGAGCTCCACGAGGCGAATCCGGGCCTGGAGCAGGGCCTCGGCGTCGGGGGGCGTATAGGCCGGGGGCGTCACGGCGACGGGATCACCCGAGCACCGTCCGCCCGTTCTTGATCACCACGGCGTCACGGTCCTTCACCCGGGCCTCGAACGAAACGACGGCGTCGTCCCGCCAGAGATCCACCGTGATGGTCTCGCCGGGGAACACCGGGGCCGAGAACCGCGCCTGGTGGCTTCGGATCGGGGCGGGGTCGAAGTCCGTATAGGCCTGCATCACGGCGCGGCAGGTGATCCCATAGGTGCACAGTCCGTGCAGGATGGGCCTGGGGAAGCCGACCATCGTGGCGAACGCCGGGTCGGCATGCAGGGGATTGCGATCGCCCGAGAGCCGGTAGAGCAGGGCCTGGTCCGGACGGGTGGGGAAGTCCAGCGACACGTCCGCCGGGCGCTGGGGGACCTGATGCGGCGGCGCATCGCCCTCGGACGGTCCGCCGAATCCGCCGTCGGCGCGGGCGAAGATGGACGACTGCAGGGTGGCCAAGGGGGCGCCGGCCTTGTCGACCAGGCTCGTCTCCAGGATCAGGATCGCGCCCTTCTCGCCCTTGTCATAGACGGCCTTGATCCGGCTCGACCCCGTCGCCTCGCCCTCCGGGGGCATGGTCTGGTGGAGCACCACCGACTGCTCGCCGTGCACCACCCGGGCGAAATTCACCCCGCTCTGCGCCAGCGCCCGGATCGGGAAGGTGACGACCGTCGCCAGCGTCGGAAGGGCCTTCAGTCCGTTCTCATAGACGAACGGCAATTCCTGAGCGTTCAGGGGATCGGCGCCCATCCCGACGCCCAGCGCATAGAGCATTGCGTCGCGATCGGTCCACGCCAGCGGCTCGTCGCCGGTCACAAGCTCGAGGATGGCGGGATAGGCGATCGGCATGGCTGGACTCCCGTTTGACGCGCCCTCCGGCGCGAGTCGATCCTAACAGAGACGCGCCCGCGTCGAGCGAGCCGCGTTGCGGGGACCGGCTGCATCCGCTAGAAGCCCGATCCGCCCCGCGGCCCTGAGATCGCAACCAGCGAGACCCTGCTCCATGGAAACTGTTTCCGCCCAAGACGTGACGCTCTCCGGCACGGTGATGCTCTACCGCAAGGCGGAGCTGCTTTCGCGCGAGGCGCACGGCAATCTCGGCGTCAATCCGGCAAAGACCCGGTTTGGCTTCGCCGCTGAAAGCCACGTGTGCCCCCTGACGGTGCCTGAATTCGGCAGCGCGGCCCTGTGCTACCCCATCATATTCGTCGGCGACGACAAGCAGCCCGTCGTGGCGATGGGGCTGCGCGATGGCCAGAACCTCTATGTGAACGAGACCGGCTTTGAGGTGGACGCCTACATCCCGGCGTACATCCGGCGCTATCCGTTCGTGCTGGCCGGCGGCGCCGGCGAGGACCGCATGATGGTGTGCATCGATCGCGCCTACGAATACATCAGCGAGAACGCTCAGTTCCCCTTCTTCGAGAACGGGGAGCCGACGGAATACACCAAGAATTCCATCCAGTTCTGCAATGACTTCGAAACGCAGAACCGCATGACCGCCCAGTTCGTGACCCTGCTCAAGGAACTCGACCTGTTCGAGGCCCGCTCCACGACCTACACGCCGACCAATCCCGACGGAACGCAGGGCGAGCCGCAGGTCATCGCGCAATATTTCGGGGTCTCCGACACCCGGCTCAACGCCTTGCCCGCCGACAAGCTGGTCGCCCTGCGCGACAGCGGCGCCCTGCAGCAGATCTACGCCCACCTGACATCGCTGATGAACTGGGAGCGCCTGCTCATCCGGGCCTCGATCCGCGAGAACAGCCAGCCCCAGGCGGCCAACGCCTCCTGACGGGGCGGCTTACTCGGCCTTGCAGGCGAAGAGGCTGCGCGTCAGGCAGGAGAAGACCAGTCGGCCGCCTTCATCCAGAAGGTCGTGCTGGGCGATCACGATGCCTTTGGCGGCCCCGACGGCGTCCTTGGCCATGATGGTCATGCGTCCGCGCAGGAGTTCACCGGGCGGAGGATTGCGCATCCATCTGAGGGCGTCCACTCCAAGCCGCTTGGTCTGCGGCCAGTCCGCCGCCGCGGCCTGATCCAGCCTCGACCATACCGAATAGACCATGGCGTCCGGCGCGCCCTGCTCGATGTCCCATCCGGGCGCGTAGGCGGCGGCGAAGGCCTTGATCGCCTCGCTGTCCAGCACCGTGGCGCCCAGCGAGATGACGCTGCCGATCTCGATGTCGTCGAAGTAGGCCGGCATGTGCACCTCCGAACCGGCGCCCGCGGTTCCGTTGCAGTCGTGAAGCGAATATAGCTCTTGGCGTCCCGCCGAGAGAATCAGCGTCTGATGCAGTATCTTAGGGTCATCCTCCTGGCTGTCCTCGTCTCGATCGCGGGACAAGCGCGGGCGGCGCTGGTGAATACCGGTCACGTCCAGCTGGAACTGGTTCCGGCTGAGGCCTCGATCGCGCCGGGCGCCACGCTCAACGTCGCGCTGCACCAGAAGATCATCTCGGGCTGGCACACCTACTGGCGAAATCCGGGCGATGCGGGCGAGCCGCCGAAGATCGCCTGGACATTGCCGCGCGGCTGGAGCGCCGGCGACTTCGTCTGGCCGGCCCCCAGACGCCTGCCCGTCGGGCCGTTGATGGACTACGGCTATGAGGGCGAAGTCTATCTGCCCGTGCCTATCCATGCGCCCGCGTCCGCCCCGTCTGGCGCCAGCGTCCACCTGACGGCGGCCGTATCCCTCCTGGTGTGCAAGGACATCTGCGTACCGGAGGACGCCACCCTGCAGCTGGACCTGCCGGTATCCGCCGCGCCGCCAAAGGGCGCATCCAATGGCAGGATCCTGGCCGCCCTCGCCGCTGCGCCCAGGTCCGCCCCGCTCGACGCGGCGCTGGAGGTGTCGACCGCCAAGCTCCAGATTGCGGTGACGGGTCCCGCCGTCGCCGGCGTTCATCCCAGGGACGTCTATTTCTATCCCTACGATTCGACCGTCATCCAACACGCCAAGCCGCAGATGGTGGAGCTTGGCCCCAAGGGCCTGACGCTCACGCTGTCGCCAGGGTACGCCTTCACCAAGGGGCC
>FTIH01000467.1_pt1 | contig 20581 bp, 21 predicted proteins | sample 1658451 | NCBI WGS metagenome assembly FTIH01 (sample SAMEA3914826, study PRJEB12502) | metagenome | biome: forest; material: soil | place: Canada | collected 2011-07-03 | depth 0.3 m
TGGGCGCCGCGGTGCTTGCGGATCTGGGGCGCCGGGTGGTCGCGGCGGATCAGGATTTCGGCGAAGGACTTGTCGTCGCGCAGCACCACATTGAAGCGCGGCTTCAGCCGCTTGATCAGGTTGGACTCGAGGAGCAGGGCCTCGGTCTCGGTGCGGGTGGTGGTGAATTCCATGCCCCGCGTCAGGGCCACCATGGAGCCGATGCGGTTGGTGTGGAACCGGCCCTGGGCGTACTGGACGACGCGCTTCTTCAGGCTGCGCGCCTTGCCGACATAGAGCGCCTCGCCGCCTTCGCCCAGCATGCGGTAGACCCCGGGCTTGTCAGGCAAGCGCCGGGCCTCCTCCGCGATCAGGGCCATGCCGGTCAGCGCCGGCGCGGCGGTGTCGATCGTGCCGTCCTCCATCACGCCGATATAGGGCGCCTCGCGCCGCCTGTCCGCCGCCGCGCGTTGCCAGCCCCCACGTTTGGCCCTTAGGTGGAGCCGCTGCAGGGGGAGCGCGCATGGCGGCCATCGCTGGAAACGTGGAGAGGCCGCTGGCCCGCCGCCAGGTCCTGGTCGTGGCCGCGTCGTCCGCCGGGACGGTGTTCGAGTGGTACGACTTCTACCTCTACGGCTCGCTGGCCGGCGTGATCACCCATCAGTTCTTCTCGGGCGTGAACGAGACCACCGGCTATATCCTGGCCCTGCTGGCCTTCGCGGCGGGCTTCGTGGTCAGGCCGTTCGGCGCGGCCGTGTTCGGGCGCCTGGGCGACATCTGGGGACGCAAGAACACCTTCCTCGTCACCATGCTCCTGATGGGTCTATCGACCTTCGCGGTCGGCCTCCTGCCGAGCTACGCCCAGGCGGGCCTCGCCGCGCCCGGCGCGCTGGTGGCGCTGAGACTGCTGCAGGGGCTGGCGATCGGCGGCGAGTACGGCGGGGCGGCGGTCTATGTGGCCGAGCACGCGCCCCCCGGCCAGCGCGGGCTCTACGGCGGATGGATCCAGACCACCGCGAGCCTGGGCGTGGTGCTGAGCCTGGTCGTGGTGATGGCGGTGCGCGCCGGCCTGGGCGAATCCGCCTTCCAGGCCTGGGGCTGGCGCATCCCCTTCCTGGTCTCCGCGGGCCTCCTCGCCGTGTCCATGTGGATCCGCCTGAAGCTGGATGAGAGCCCGGTGTTCGCCGCGATGCTGGCCGAAGGCCGCACCGCCAAGCGGCCGTTGAAGGAGGCGTTCACGACGCCGGGCAATGTGCGGCGGATGCTGACCGCCCTGTTCGGGGTCCACGCCGGCCAGGGCGTGGTCTGGTACACGAGCCAGTTCTACGCCCTGTTCTTCCTGGAGCGCATGCTCAAGGTCGATGGCGCCTTGGCCGACCTGCTGGCCGCGGCTGCGATCATGATCGGCACGCCGTGCTTTGTCCTGATGGGGGCGCTGTCCGACCGCTTCGGCCGAAAGCCGGTGATGCTGACCGGCCTGTTCCTGGCGACCCTCACGGCCTTTCCCTTGTTCCACCTGCTGACGGTCTCGGCCAACCCCGCCCTGGCGGCCGCGGCGGCCCGCGCCCCGGTGGTGGTGGTCGCCGACCCCGCCGACTGTTCGCTGCAGTTCGACCCCGTCGGCAAGGCGGTGTTCGACTCCACCTGCGACGTGGCCAAGGCGGCCCTCGCGTCCGCCGGGGTTCCCTATCTCAATCGCACCGCGCCAGCGGGCGCGGTCGCGGTCGTGCAGGTGGCGGGACAGACGATTGTCAGCCTGTCTCTGCGCGGCCTCGGTCCCGTCGAGCGAGCCGCCCGCCAGTCCGCCTGGCGCGCCCGCCTGCAGGCCGCCACGGCGCGCGCCGGCTATCCGGCGTCGGCCGCCGCCGCCGCCGTGAACCGCCCGGCCGTGCTGGCCGCCATGGTCGCCCTGATGCTGTCGGTGACCCTGATGTGCGGCCCCCTGCCCGCCGCCGTGGTCGAGCTCTATCCGGCCCGTATCCGCTACACCTCCATGTCGCTGGCCTTCCACGTCGGCAATGGCTGGTTCGGCGGCTTCATGCCCACCATCGCCTTCGCCCTGGTGGCGGCGACGGGCGATCTCTACGCCGGCCTCTGGTACCCGGTCGCGATCGCCGCCGTGGCGTTCGTCGTGAACCTCGCCTTCATGCCCGAGACCCGCGACGCCGACATCCGCGTCTGAGCCCCGGGCTTCGATCCTTATTCCGCCCTTATGCGGGCCCTCCCTGATCCCGATCGAAGCCTGACGGCCTCCAGGCGCATGGTCCCGTTCGATCTTCGGGCCGCATCAAGTCGCCTTCGGTGTTGACGCACGTCAACGTCGGCGGCGGCCGCCGATGCAATCCTTTGGTTTATCGATCCCGAAGTCGAAACGCTGGAGAAGTCCATGACGGATGTCATCTACCTGCTGGTCGGCGTGGGGGTCCTGGCCCTGTTCGCCGGCTACGCCGTGCTCCTGAGGCGGGCCTGAAATGGTCGTCGCCCTGATCTACGCCGTCGCCGTCGTGGGGGTGGCCATCTACATGGTCGCCGCCCTCGTGCGGCCCGAGAAGTTCTGAACCGGCGCACCGAGATGACCCTCTTCGCGCTGGTCGCTGTCGTGGCGGGGTTCGGACTCGCCGCCAGCCGGCTTCTCAACTTCGCGGCCCTGCGGAGCGTCCGACGGGCGCCGGTCCGCCGCCGTCACCCTCACTGAGAAAGACCTCACATGAATCCGCAAGGCTGGGGTGAAATCGTCTTCACCATCGCCGTGACCGTGGCCCTCGCCTGGCCGCTCGGCATCTACATGGCGCGTGTCTGGCAGGGCGAGAGCACCTGGCTGGACCCCGTGCTGAAGCCTGTTGAGCGCGGGCTCTACGCCGCCTTCGGCGTGAAGCGGGACAAGGGCCAGACCTGGCTCGGCTACACCTTCGCCTTCCTGGTCTTCAGCATGGCGAGCTTCGTCGCCCTCTACCTGATCCTGCGTTTCCAGAACCTGTTGCCGCTGAACCCGCAGAAGTTCCCGGGCCTGTCGCCCGACCTGTCGTTCAACACCGCGATCAGCTTCATCACCAACACCAACTGGCAGTCCTACGTGCCGGAAACGACCGTCTCGACCTTCTCGCAGATGGCCGGCCTGACCAGCCATAACTTCCTGTCGGCCGCGGCCGGGATCGCCGTGGCGGCCGCACTGGCGCGTGCCTTCGCCGCCAACCGGGGCGAGCGGATCGGGGACTTCTGGGTCGATCTGACCCGGATCAGCCTCTACATCCTGCTCCCCTTCTCCATCCTGATCGCCCTGGTGTTCGTGGCCCTGGGCGAGCCCCAGTCGCTCGCCGCCAACGCGGTGGCCAGCACCGTGGAAGGCGCCAAGCAGACCATCTCCCTGTTCCCGACCGCCAGCCAGGAAGCCATCAAGCAGCTCGGCACCAACGGCGGGGGCCTGTTCAACGCCAATTCCGCCCACCCATTCGAGAACCCGAACCCGATCACCAACCTGATCGAGATCATCGAGATGAACGTGCTGGGCTATGCCTGCGTGGTCGCCTTCGGCCGCGTGGCCCTGGCGCGCAAGGACGCACGCGCCCTGGTGGCCGCCATGGCCGTCATGGTGCTGGCGGCCTCAGCTGTCGTCTATGTGACCGAGACCCAGCCGGCGCCCGCCCTGGTGGCGGCCCACGCCGACGCCGGCGTTAACATGGAAGGCAAGGAGGTCCGCTTCGGCGCGCCCTCCACGGCAATCTGGGTCGCCGCGACCACCGGCGCCTCGGACGGTGGGGTCAACGCCATGCACGACAGCCTGATGCCGCTGGGCGGCGGCATGGCGATGTTCATGATCCAGCTCGGCGAGATCCTGCCAGGCGGCGTGGGCTCAGGCCTCTACGGCATGGTGGTCATGGCCCTGGTGACGGTGTTCGTGGCCGGGCTGATGGTCGGGCGCACGCCGGAATATCTCGGCAAGAAGGTCGAGGCGCGCGAGGTCAAGTACGCCATGCTAGCGGCCCTGATCCTGCCGCTGTCGATCCTGGGTTTCACCGCGATCGCCGCCGTCCTGCCCGTCGCCCTGAAGGGGCTTGAGAACTCGGGCCCGCACGGGCTGTCGGAGATCCTCTACGCCTACTCCTCGGCGACCGGGAACAACGGCTCGGCCTTCGCGGGCCTGACCGCCAACACGCCGTACTGGAACGCCACGCTCGGGATCGCCATGCTGCTCGGCCGTTTCGCCTATGCGGTTCCCGTGCTGGCGATCGCCGGTTCGATCGTGGCCAAGCCCAAGCTGCAACCCAGCGCCGGCACCCTGCCGACCCACGGGCCGCTGTTCGTGGGCCTGCTGATCGGCGTCATCCTCATCCTGGGCGGCCTCTGCTTCTTCCCCGGCCTCGCCCTCGGCCCGATCGTCGAGCACTTCCAAGTGCTCGGCGCTGTCGCCGGCCATTGATCTCTTCGGAGGCTTTCAAGCCATGACCACCGTCGATTCCCATCTCGGCGAAAAGCGCCGGTCCGCCATCACGGGGGCGACCCTGTCGTCCAACGTGATCGCCCGTGCGCTGACAGACGCCGTCCTCAAGCTCAACCCCACCAAGCTCATCGGCAGCAACCCGGTGATCTTCGCCACGGAAGTGGTGGCGGCCCTGGCCACGATCTCGGCCATCGACGCCTTCCGCACCGGCTCCAGCCCCTGGTTCGCGGTGCAGATCGCGGCCTGGCTGTGGATCACCGTGATCTTCGCCAACTTCGCTGAAAGCGTCGCGGAGGGCCGTGGCAAGGCGGCCGCCGACGCACTGCGCGCCGCGCGGGTCGACACCAAGGCCAAGCTGATCGTCGACGAGGCCAAGGGGACCTATGTCCCCACCTCCTCGCACAAGCTCGAGGTGGGCCAGATCGTGCTGGTGGAAGCCGGCGACCTGATCCCCACGGACGGCGAGATCATCGAAGGCGTGGCCTCGGTCAACGAGGCGGCCATCACCGGTGAATCCGCCCCCGTGATCCGGGAGTCCGGCGGCGACCGGTCGGCCGTCACCGGCGGCACCACGGTCGTGTCCGACTGGATCAAGATGCGGGTGACCGCCGCGTCCGGGAACACCTTCCTGGACCGCATGATCGCAATGGTGGAAGGCGCAGACCGCCGCAAGACCCCCAACGAGATCGCCCTGGCCGTACTGCTGGCCGGCCTGACCCTCGTGTTCCTCATCGCGGTGGTGACCCTGCTGGGCCTGGGCAAATATTCCGGCGTCAACATGGATCCCATGATCCTGGGCGCCCTGTTCGTCTGTTTGATCCCGACGACGATCGGCGGGCTCCTTTCAGCCATCGGCATCGCCGGCATGGACAGGCTCCTGAAGGTCAATGTGCTCGCCACCTCGGGCCGCGCCGTGGAGGCCTCCGGCGACGTCGACACCCTGCTGCTCGATAAGACCGGCACCATCACCTACGGCAACCGCATGGCCACGGACGTGATCCCCGCGCCCGGCGTCCGCCCCGAGGCCGCCTTGCGCGCCGCCGTCATGGCCTCCCTGGCCGACGAGACGCCCGAAGGCCGCTCGATCGTGGACCTGGGCCTGGACAAGGGGGTGTCGATCGACCCACCCAAGTCCTCGACTCCCATCGCCTTCAGCGCCACCACCCGGATCTCGGGTCTGGACGCGGGCGGCGACGCCTGGCGCAAGGGGGCGGTCGACGCCATCCTGAAGACCGTGGGCATGGCGCCGACCCAGGTCCCGGCGGAGCTCGCCGCCGCTGTCGACAAGATCGCCCGGTCCGGGGGCACGCCCCTGGCGGTCAGCGAGAACGGTGTCCTCGTGGGCGTCATCCACCTGAAGGACGTGGTCAAGCCGGGCGTGAAGGACCGCTTCGCCGACCTGCGCCGCATGGGCATGCGCACGGTGATGATCACCGGGGACAACCCGGTGACCGCCGCCGCCATCGCCTCGGAAGCGGGAGTCGACGACTTCCTGGCCGAGGCTACCCCCGAAGACAAGCTACGGCTCATCCGCGAGGAACAGGCCAAGGGACGCCTCGTGGCCATGTGCGGCGACGGCTCCAACGACGCCCCCGCCCTGGCCCAGGCCGACGTGGGTGTGGCCATGCAGACCGGCACCCAGGCCGCCCGCGAGGCCGGGAACATGGTCGATCTGGATTCCGACCCGACCAAGCTCATCGAGATCGTCGAAGTGGGCAAGCAGATGCTGATCACCCGGGGCGCCCTGACCACATTCTCCATCGCCAACGACGTGGCCAAGTACTTCGCCATCATCCCGGCGATCTTCGTGGTCGCCCTGCCGAGCCTGGGCGCGCTGAACGTGATGCGGCTATCGACCCCGCACAGCGCCATCCTGTCGGCCGTGATCTTCAACGCCTGGATCATCGTCTTCCTGATCCCGCTGGCGCTGAAGGGGGTCCGCTACCGCGCCATCGGCGCCGGCAAGCTGCTCCAGCGCAACCTGCTGATCTACGGCCTGGGCGGCGTCATCGTGCCCTTCATCGGCATCAAGCTGGTCGACATCGTCGTCACAGCCCTGCACCTGGCCTGAGGAGGCCGTCATGCTCTCGCAAATCCGTCCCGCGATCGTTTCCACGATCCTGTTCACCCTCCTGCTCGGCGTGGCCTATCCCCTGGCCGTCACCGGGCTCGCGAAGGTCGCCTTTCCCTTCCAGGCCGAAGGCAGCCTGCTGAAGGACTCCGCCGGCAAGGTGATCGGCTCGGCCCTGATCGGCCAGCCCTTCTCCAAGCCGGAGTACCTGCACCCCCGGCCGTCGGCCGCCGGCGGCGGCTACGACGCTTCGGCGTCTTCCGGCTCCAACTACGGACCGCTGAACGCGGACCTGATCAAGCGGGTGAAGGGTGACGCCGACGCCATGCGCGCGTCCGGCATAAAGCAGGTGACCGATGACTCCGTAACCACTTCGGGGTCCGGCCTGGATCCGGACATCTCGCCGACCTACGCCCTGCTGCAGGCGGACCGCATCGCCAAGGCGCGCGGCGCCTCGTCGGACGAGGTCCGCAAGGTGATCTCCGACGAGGTCCAGGGCCAGTGGCTCGGCTTCATCGGCCAGCCGCGGGTGAACGTCCTGAAGACCAACCTCGCCCTCGACGCGGCCCTGGCGAAGGGCCACCCTAAGGCGTGATCCCGACCGAACCCCTGGCGCCTGCAATGCGTTGTCCCCTCCTGACAGGAGAGGCGCACCGATGACGCCCGACGAGCCGCGCCGCCCCGATCCCGACGCCCTCCTCGCGGAGGCGGCGCGGGCGGGTCACGGCCGGCTCAAGGTCTTCCTCGGCATGGCGCCAGGGGTGGGCAAGACCTACGAGATGCTCAACCAGGCGGCGCGCATGAAGGCCCAGGGCATGGACGTGCTGGTCGGCGTGGTCGAGACCCACGGCCGCAAGGAGACCGAGGCCCTTCTGGACGGGCTGGAGGTGCTGGCGCGCAAGCCGATCGACTACCGCGGCCGCACCCTGATGGAGTTCGATATCGACGAGGCCCTGGCGCGTAAGCCGGGGCTCCTGCTGGTGGACGAATACGCCCACTCCAACGCCCCCGGATCGCGCCATCCCAAGCGCTGGCAGGACGTGGAGGAGCTGGTCAACGCCGGCCTGAACGTCTGGACCACCCTGAACGTCCAGCACCTCGAGAGCCTGGTGGACGTGGTCTGGAAGATCACCGGCGTGCGGCAGCGCGAGACGGTGCCGGACTCCACCCTTTCCAACGCCGACGAGATCGAGGTGGTCGACATCACGCCGGCGGAGCTGCGACAGCGGCTCGAGGAGGGCAAGGTCTACCTGCCCGATACGGCGAGGCAGGCCGCGACCCACTTCTTCAGGCCGGAGAACCTGACGGCCCTGCGTGAGCTGGCGCTGCGCCGTGCGGCCCAGACCATCGACGACCAGCTGGTAGGCGCCATGCGCCGGGCGGGGGTGGAAGGCCCCTGGGCGGCGGGCGAACGCATCGTGGTGCTGCTGGGCGGCGACACCATGGCCCCCAGCTTGGTGCGGGCCGGCCGCCGGCTGGCCGAGATGATGGACGCGCCCTGGACGGCGCTGCACGTCGAACAACCCAATCGCCCGCCGGCGGGCGCCGAGCAGGCGGCCCGGATCAACGAAGCCTTCAAGCTCGCCGAGCAACTGGGCGGGACCACCCAGACCCTCAGCGGCGACGACATCGTAGACACTGTGCTGGACTTCGCCCAGCGCAACAACGCCACCCAGATCGTGCTGGGCAAAGGCCGGGACAGTCGGTGGCGTGAACTGCTCGGACGATCCCTGGCGGCGGCCTTCATGCGCAAGGCCAGGGGCGCGGCGCTGCACCTCGTCACCGAGGGCGCCATGGAGCCGGCCTCCGCAAAGCCGACGCGGACCGCGCAAGGGCGGTTCAACTGGCTGGGTCAGGTCGCGTCCATCGCCCTGGTGGCCGTGGCGGGCGGCGTCGCCGGCCTGATCGACCAACTGCAGTCCGGCGCCAACCTGGCGATGATCTTCATGGTGAGCGTGCTGGTCTCGGGCCTGGCGTTCGGCCTCTGGCCCGCGATCACCGCCGCCGCGACGGCCGCCCTGGTCTACAACTTCTTCTTCCTGGACCCGCGGATGTCGCTGGCGATCGGCCACCCGGCCGACGTCCTGACCTTCATCGTCTTCTTCGCCGTGGCCATGGCGACGGGCTGGCTGACCGGGCAGGTGCGGGACCAGGCCCGGGCCACCGCCCAGCGGGCCTCCGCAATCGCCTCACTGCTGGCCGCGAGCCGGCGGCTGTCGGCGGCCGCGAAGAAGCAGGACGCGGCCCAGGCCCTCGCCGAGCAGTTGTCGGCGGCCACTGGCGGCAAGTCCATGATCCTCCTGCCCGAGGACGGCGATATCGCCGCCGCCGCCGCCGCCCCGGCGATGGAGACCCTGTCCGCCGTGGACATGGCCGCCGCCCGCTGGACCTGGGAGAAGGGTGAGCCCGCCGGGGCCGGCACCGGGACCCTGCCCAACGCGGGATGGACCTTCCGGCCACTGCAGGGGGTTAAGTCCCGGTCCGGCGTGGCCGCCACCCAACTGACCGCGACCAGCGGCCTGGAGGACGAGCGCTTCATCCTCGCCCTGCTCGACCAGGGCGCCGTCGCTCTTGAGCGCGCCGAGTTCGCCGCCGACGCCGCCGATGCGGAGGCCCTGCGCCGGTCCGACCGGCTGAGGTCCGCCCTGCTCAACTCCATCAGCCACGACCTGCGCACGCCCCTGTCCACCGTCCTCGGCGCGGCGACGACCCTCTTGGAATACGGCAAGTCGCTGGAGACCCGGGTGCAGCGCGACCTGCTGGACAGCATCCGCGAAGAGGCTGAGCGGCTGAATCGATATGTCGGCGACTTGCTAGACATGACCCGGCTGGAGGGCGGCGCCCTGGTGACCCGCAAGGACTGGATCGATCCGCGCGAGGTGCTCGGCGCCGCGCTGGAGCGGGTCTCGCGGCGGCTGGGCAAGCGAAAGGTCCTGCGTGACTTTCCGCCCCAGGCCACCATGGTCAAGGCCGACCCCGGCCTTCTGGAGCAGGCGCTGGTGAACATCCTGGAGAACGCCATCGCCTACAGTCCGGACGGCTCGAACATCGAACTCGCCGCCTACGAGGATCGCAACAATGTGGTGCTGTCCATCGAGGACGAGGGGCGCGGCATCCCCACTGCCGAACTCGAGGGCGTGTTCGAAAAGTTCCGCCGCATGGAGCAGGCCACCGACCGTGGCAAGGGCGCGGGGCTGGGCCTGGCCATCTCGAAGGGGTTCGTGGAGGCCATGGGCGGGCGCATCGCCGCCGCAAGCCCCATCCATGAGGGCCGCGGCACGCGGATCCTGATCAGCCTCCGCAAAGAGGCGCCGACGCCGGCGGGCCTGTTGTGACCGCATCGCGCCCGCGCATCCTGGTGGTGGACGATGAGCCGCAGATCCACCGCTTCCTCGGCCCCGCCCTGGACGCCGCCGGCTATGAATGCATCCGGGCCGACGATGGCCTCTCGGCCCTGCGCGAGATCGCCCGCAAGGCGCCCGACGCGGTGGTGCTGGACCTCGGCCTGCCGGACATCGACGGCAAGGAGGCCCTGGCCAAGGCGCGCGCCTTCTACGACGGACCGATCATCATCCTTTCGGCCCGGGACAAGGAGACCGAGAAGATCGACGCCCTGGACGCCGGGGCCGACGACTATGTGGAAAAGCCTTTCGGTGTGGGAGAACTGCTGGCCCGGCTGCGCGTGGCCATGCGCCACCGGCTGCAACGCGACGGCGGCCAGCCGGTCATGCGCGCCGCCGACGTCGAGGTCGACCTGATCAACCGATTGGTGAGCAAGGCAGGCGAGCCGGTGCGCCTGTCGCCCAAGGAATACGACCTTCTGGCCATGCTGGCGCAGGGCGCCGGCAAGGTGATGACCCACAAGCAGCTCCTCACCGCGGTCTGGGGCCCCGCGCACGCGCACGACGTCCAGTACCTCAGGGTCTTCGTCGGTCAGCTGCGCCAGAAGCTGGAGGACGACGCCAACACGCCGCGGATCGTCACCACCGAACCCGGAGTGGGATACCGCTTCAACGCCGCCTGACGGCTATTTGGACGCCGTGAAGGTCCCGGACTGGCCGGCGACCGAAATGGTCCCGGTCATGGCGGTGTCCGAGCTGAGATCGCCCGCATATTCAATGTGCAGCGGCATGTCCTGGAACTTGACGTCATAGGCCCACTTGGCCTTCGCCCCGTCGAGGGTTCCGGTCAGCGCCGACGGCGACTCGGCCTGGTCGGTGCGGTTGCAGGTTCCCGTCAGCGCGCCGGAGGCGTCGGCGAAGGTGCAGCTGATCGGCACGGTCATGTCGGCGACCATGACGACGAGCTTCCAGGCGCCGGACAGATCGGCGGCCGACGCCGCGGCCGGAGCGAGCAGCACGGCGATGGCGATGAGAGCGAGTTTCTTCATTGGGGTCCTCCCGACCGGGGTTTTGCGGGAGACTAGAGGGGCGCCACCGGGACGGCAACCTGCGCGGCGGTCAGGGCGGCCTGCTCGGCGCGGATGCGGACGAAGAGGACCAGCGCGTTCAACACGCTGAACGCCAGGGCGAAAACCTCCAGCCCGAAGGCCAGCGGCAGGGTCGCGATCTCGCCCGCCACGACGACATAGTTTGGATGGTCCAGGAACCGGTACGGGCCCTTGCGCACCAGCGGGGCGCCGGGCAGCACGATGATGCGAGTCGTCCAGCGCTCGCCGAGGGTTGCGATGACCCAGACGCGCGCGGCCTGGAACAGCGCGAAGAGGACCAGCCAGCCGGGAGTCATCGGGCGATCCCAGGCCAGGAGCCAGAGCCCGGCGATCCACGCCGCGTGCACCGCGACAATCAGGGGATAGTGTCCAGGCGCGACCTCGACGGCGCCCCTCGCCATCAGGCGCCTGGTGTTGCGGCGAGCTATGCCGAGCTCGAAGACCCTTTGCAGGGTCACGAGCGTGAGCACACCGACGGAGAGGATCACGCGGCGGCCTTCACCAGTGACAGGCCGCTGGCGGTGAAACCTGGTCCGAGGGAACTCAGGAACAGACGATCCGGCGGGGCGGCGTTCAGCACGCGGTCCAGCACGAACAGCACCGTCGGGGCGGACATGTTGCCGTAGTCGGCCAGGACCTCGCGCTCGACGTCGAGGGCGCCCTGCCCGAGACCAAGGGCGCCTTCCAGGGCGACGACCACCTTGGCGCCGCCCGGATGGCAGACGAAGCGGCCGACGTCCTGGCGCTCCAGGCCCAGGCGGCCAAGGATTCCATCGACGGCCGGGCCCATGTGGCGGCGCACGAACGGCGGGATGGCCTGGGCGAAGATCACCCCAAAGCCCATGGGGTCCATGTTCCAGCCCATGATGTCCAGGGTGTTGGGCCAGATGTGCTCGCCCGCACCCTCCACCTGATAGGCGCCGCCCTCCCCGACCCGTAGCACGCAGGCGGCGGCCCCGTCCCCGAACAGGGCGGTTGCAACCACATTGGCCTTGGTCAGCTCATCCAACCGAAACGCCAGGGTGCAGAGCTCGACCGTAACGACGAGGACGACCGAACCGGGCTGGGCCATCGCGAGCCTCGCGCCCAGGGACACCCCGGTGACCCCGCCGGCGCAGCCCAGGCCGAACACAGGAACCCTCGCCACGTCCTGCCGGAAGCCCATCCGGTCGAGCACGCGCGCTTCGAGGCTGGGGGTGGCGATCCCCGTCGACGAGACCGTCACCACCGTGTCCACGTCGCTTCCGCTCAGGCCGGCGGCCGCCAGCGCCGCCGTGGCGGCGTCGACGAAAAGGGTTTCCGCGGCCGCCAGGTAGGCCGCGGTGCGTTCGGGCCAGCCCCGCGGCTCGAAGTACCATTCCAGCGGCTGGGCGAGGCGGCGCGAGCGGATGCCGGTGTTGGCGAACACCGCCGAAAGGCGTTCGAAGTCGTCGAAGCGGCCGGCGAAGAGGTTGCGCGCGATCTCGACCGCGTCGGTCTGCAGGACGGCGTTGGGGGGGGCGGCGGTCGCCAGGGACAGCAGCGCGGCGGATGGCGGCATAGACCTGACCTCATGGAAAGCCGCCGGCGACGATTGGCGTCGCCGGCGGCCGGATGCTGAACGATGTCCAGAGAACCTGAGACTTCAGGCCCGTCGCATCGTCGCGGCGGCGCCATTAATGCGCCTGCTGTGAATACGTTGCCAGACGCGTGAGGTTCAGACCTCAGCCTGCGAAGTCCGTCTGCGCTGACGAAAACCGCCGCGTGCGGGTCGCATGACCTTCTTTTCACCCTTGGCCTTGGCGGATATTTCCTTGAGCTTGACCGTCTGGAGCACCGACAGGGCCTGACCCGGCGCGCCCTTTTCCGGATCGCCGAACGCCCGTCCATAGGTCTTCAGGCGGCCCTCAACCGATCCGAGGAACTCGCCTTCCCAGTCCGACAGCTTGACCCCCGCCCGGTCGGCCACGCGCTTGGCCCGGCGCAGGGCGTTGAGCGCCGAACGCTTGGCTTGGGCCTTGGGATCGGGCGGGGAGCGCTTCAAATCTCGCCTATTGCCGACAGATAGAGGTCCAGGATCGCGTCCTCCTCCAGCCGTTTGGCCCGATCCTGTTTACGAAGCCTGACCACCTTGCGGATGATCTTGGTGTCGAAGCCGTTGCCCTTGGCCTCGGCGTAGACCTCTTTCAGGTCATCCATGACGGCCGTCTTGTCGACCTCCAGCCGTTCGATGCGCTCGACGATGCTCTTCAGCTGACCCTGCGCCTGGCCGGACAGGACATCGGCGGCGGCGGTTTCGTCGGACATGAGGGGCGGCTCCAGAGGCTCGGGGATTCGAAAGGCGCGACCCTAACGGCCGGCGCCCTCGCCCTCAACTGATCCTGCGCGCCAAATCCTCGAGAACCGCAACCGGAGCCCTTGACCGCCACGCCGCGGCGGCGGCGGCCAGGGCGGAACCGATATCCGCCGGCGTGGACGCCAGACGAGGCGCCATCGCTTCAAGCGTCTCCATCAGGAGGCGTTCGGCGGCGAACTCGGCGTCGCGCACCTGCTCGCGCAGGGCGGTCCTGGCCGTATCGTCGATGGGGGGGAACGGGGGTTTCAAGGCGCGCCGCGCCATTCGCAACGGCCCGGTGGCCGCGCCCTCCCACTGCGCCGCCAGCGCCGCGCCGGCAGCCAGGGCCCCGCCCGTCAGCGGACGGCCCTCGGCCGCGCTCCAGGCGGCCCAGAGCAGATAGGCGACGCACTGGCCGTGCTCGTCCTGCAGCTTGGTCAGGGCGGCGTCGACGCCCTCGCGGCCGTGGACAACGACCGCCCAGTCCCAGTATCCGGTCATGACCCCTCCTCGGCGATCGGCCCGACATCGCGGCCCCAGCGCCGCACCGGCGGCCAGGACAGGCCGAAAAGGTCCAGCGCCCGCCCGACCGATTGATCGACCAGGTCCTGCACGCTCTGGGGCGTAGCGTAGAAGGCAGGCAGCGGTGGCGCGATGGTCGCGCCCATCTCCGCCAGGCGCACCATGGTGCGCAGGTGACCGAGGTGGAACGGCGTCTCGCGCACCATCAGCACCAGCGGCCGGCGCTCCTTCAGGGTCACGTCCGCAGCGCGGGTCAGCAGGGTCGAGGTCACGCCGGTGGCGATCTCGGACATGGTGCGCACCGAACAGGGCGCGACGATCATGCCGAGGGTCTTGAACGAGCCGGACGAAATGGCCGCGCCGATGTCGCCGACCCGGTGGACGACGCCGGCCATGGCGCCAAGGGCCGCCGGATCGAGGTCGGTCTCCTGGCGCAGGGTCAGGGCCGCGGCGCGGCTGAGCACGAGGTGGGTCTCGACCCCGAGGTCGGCCAGGATCTGCAGCGCGCGCACGCCGTAGATGACGCCGGAGGCGCCGGAGATCCCGACCACCAGGCGCGCAGCCTCAGATTCAGCCACGGCGTCGTTCCGGGGACTCAGCAATCGTTTGTGACATGACGATCAATCCCGACAGTGCTTTACTTTCGAGGTCAACTGCATGGAGTCGCAGACATGGCTATCGCAGCCCGCATCCGCGAACTTGACGCTCGTCATCAAAGCCTCGAGCGCCTGATCGAGGAAGAGATGACACACCCTTCGGCGGACGATCTGCGGGTTCGGGAACTGAAGCGACAGAAGCTTAAGCTGAAAGAGGAAATCGAAGGCCTGCGGGGTCCGCCCCACTAGGCTTTTCAGGCCTCTTCCGTCTCGGCTTCCACCTCGAGGTCGGCGGCCAGGTCATCCACCGCGCCGGTCTCGGAGGCGGGCGTCAGGCTCGCGCCGTCATCCAGCTTGCCCTTGCGAGCATCTTCGCGTGCGCGCTTCTCGGCCGCCTTCTTGACCAGGGCGTCCAGTTCCAGCTGAGTGGACAGGCCCAGGGTCACGGGGTCCACCGGCTTGATGTTGGCCGAGTTCCAATGGGCGCGGTTGCGCACCTGATCGATGGTGGCCTTGGTGGTGCCCAAAAGCTTGGCGACCTGGCTGTCGGCCACTTCGGGGTGGTTGCGCAGGAACCAGGCGATGGCGTCCGGGCGGTCCTGGCGGCGCGACACCGGCGTGTAGCGCGGCGCCTTCTTGGCGGGCTTCAAGAGCTCGGCGTGACGGCTCTTCTGGGCCTTCATGCGATACTTCGGATTGGCGCCGGCGGCGTCGAGTTCCTCGCGGGTGAGCTGGCCATTGGCGATCGGGTCGGCGCCGCGGATGTCGCGCGCCACTTCGCCGTCGGCGATGCCCTTCACTTCCAGCGGGTGCAGCCCGCAGAAGTCGGCGATCTGCTCGAAGGTGAGCGAGGTGTTGTCCACCAGCCAGACGGCCGTGGCCTTCGGCATGAGGATTTGGTCGGCCATTGCAGTGCTCCAGAAACGACGGCGCCCGGCCTTGCGGCCGGGCGGGGTATGCGGATCATATAGGCCGGTTTGGCCGCGAAGGGAACCGCAGGTTTAGCCGGTCAGACCGCGCGCAATCGTCTCGGGGCCCTCCCGCACAAGATCCGCCAGTATGGCCAGCCCATGGTCCGCGCTGATGGAGTCGGCGTGGCTGAAATTGAGCCGCAACGCCGGCGGTTGCGCGCCGGGAACGACCGCGAAATCCTCGCCCGGCATGAATGCAACGTTCCGCTCCAGGGCGTGATCAAGCAGCGCCCGGGTGTCGGCGGCCCTTCGAAGCCGGGCCCAGAAGAACAGGCCGCCGGCCGGGACATCCCAGTCCGCCAGCCCCGTCAGGTGGCGCGTCATGGACTCGCCGAAGAGGTCGCGCCGGCGCCGATAGCGCTCGACCAGGCGGCCGAGCCGGCCGGCGGTTTCCGGGTCGTTCAGGTGCTGCAGCACCATCCACTGGCTGACGCGGCTCGCGTGCAGGTCCGCCGCCTGCTTCAGCTTGACCAGATGGGGATACAGATCCGCCGAGGCGGCCAGGAATCCCAGGCGCAGACCCGGCGCGACGGTCTTGGAGAACGAGCCCTGATAGACCCAGGACGCCCGCCTGACGAAGCTGCAGACCGGCCGCCGCTCGCAGGGGTCGTAGGCCAGGTCTCGATAGGGATCATCCTCGAACACGATGACGTCCCGCGCGTCGCAGGCCTCGGCGAGCGCCCCGCGCTCGGCGGCGGTCCAGCATTGGCCCGTGGGGTTCTGGAAGGTGGGCGTCAGGTAGGCGAACGCCGGCCGGCGCGCGCGCGTCCATCCCCGCTCCGGGTCGCCCCGGTCCAGGACCTGGAACGCCGCGCCGAAGAAGCGGAACACCTGCAAGGCGGCGAGGTAAGCGGGGGATTCCAGAGCCACGACGGTTCCCGGGTCCACGCAAAGCTTGGCCATGAGGTCGACGCCCTGCTGCGAGCCCGAAAGGATCAGGACCCGCTCGGCCGGGCAGTCCAGGCCGATCGCCTTGAGGTCATCGGCGATCCGCCGCCGCAGGTCCGGCTCGCCTTCGCTGGGGCCGTATTGCAGAAGTTCGGGCGGCGGGGACGGCAGGCTCAGGTCCGCGAAGCTGTCCGGCGCCGGCAGTCCGCCGGCGAAGGAGATCACCTCCGGCCGCCGCGTCCGCTCCAGCATGGCCCGGATCGGCGAACCTTCAAGATCGCGGACCCTCATCGACAGCGACGACACGCGCCCCCTCCAGCCTATAGAGTCAATAATGTTGACCTATCGACACGCTATGCGGCCAGGCATATTATGTCAATATGGTTGACCCAAGCCGAACCGACGAGCTGCGCGACGCGATCGAGCTGCTGTTCTTCGGCTATCGCGCCTTCACCGGCCGGCCGGACCGGATCCTGGAGCGGAGGGGCCTAGGCCGCGTACACCACCGGATCCTGTATTTCGTGGGCCGAAACCCCGACATCTCCGTGAAGGGCCTCCTGGACATCCTGTCGGTCACCAAGCAGGCGATGAACGCCCCCCTGCGGCAGCTCCTGGAGATGCACCTGATCGCGGTGATGGAGAACAGCCAGGACCGGCGGGTGAAGAAGCTGCGGCTGACGCAGGAGGGCCAGCGCCTGGAGGCCGAACTCACGGGGGTGCAGACGCGCCTGCTGCAAGGGGCCTTCGACAAGGCCGGCGGCGCCGACGAGGCCGGCTGGCGGCGCATCCTGGCGACCCTGGCGGACGCTGGCCCCTAGCCGGTCGCAGGGCGCGCCAGGCGGCCGAACACGCGCTCGATCTCCTCCAGGTCCACGTCTATGCCGAAATCGCCGGTCAGCAGCGCGTGCGCCTCCGCCGGACTGGTCAGGGTGCGCGTCTCGATCCGCCCGTCGCCGTGATAGGTCGTCAGCTCGGTGTTGAAGAGGTTCAGGCGCGCGTCGCCCGAAACGCGCGCGGCGATCAGGTTATTGGTGAAACGCGAGTCCGGATGGGTCGAGGTCATCCAGTTGAACGACTCATAATCCCGCTGCCCCTGGGCCTCCAGCGTGAAGCGGTACATGGCGTCCCAGCGGTCCGGCAGCCGCATCTGAAGTTCGAAGATGTCCTGGTTGCGGGTCAGCCGATAGGCGCCATGCGGGGTCGCCTGCTCGACATCCGGCGCCAGCCGCAGGGGCGCGGTCGGGCTCTGGCCGCCAAAGCCGACGTCGGTCAGGAAGGCGCCCTCGGGCAAGTCGACCTTGAGCAGCATATGGCTGAGCGGGCTGCGCGGCGCGTCCTTCGGCGCCATCCAGACCACCCGCGCGGCCAGGGGGGTGACGGAAAAGCCCAGGGACCTCAGCACCCGGAACAGCACGCCGTTGTGTTCGAAACAGTACCCGCCGCGGCGCGCGCGCACGAGCTTGCCCTCAAGCGCGGCGGCGTCGATCCGCACGGGGCGTCCAAGCAGGGGATCCAGGCTCTCGAAGGGGATGGCCTCGGGGTGGAGACGATGCAGCGCCGTCAGCACCTCAAGGTTCGCTGCGCGCGGACCCGCATAGCCGATGCGGGCGAAATAGGCGTCCAGGTCGATATCGCCGTCCACTCAGGGCTCCTCGATCTGTGAGCGCAGGCTCGGGTCGCGCTCAAGCGCACGCACCAGCACGGCCTGGGCGAACAGGATTCCCACGCCGGCCGCGTAGCCCGAGAAGACGCCGGCCGGGTAGCGTCCGCCGTGAGCGGCGCCCCGCACCTGCAGGTAGATGAAGACCGCCGCCAGGGCGAGCAGTCCCAGTCCCGACAGCACCGAGACGGGAGTCTGGCCAAAGCCGGCCTTGAAGCTCAGCCAGGTGTAGCGGGACAGCAGCCGCCGCAGCGGCGCGATGGTGAGGGGCGCCAGGACCGCGATGGCCAGGAACACCGCCGGCGCGCCCAGGGTGACGATCGCCTTCAGCTGGGCCCCTCCGGGCAGCAGCCGCCAGGCTTCAAGCACGCCCACGACATAGACGAGCGCGCCGAACACGCAGGCGCAGTCCTCCGTGCGCTTGAAGCTTCGCCAGGCTCGGCTGTGGGTCATTTGACGGCGCCGGTCAGTGTCCGTCGAACGCGGTGAGGGTCGATACAGGAACGCCTGCCTGGCGCAGCAGGTCCGCGCCGCCGAGCTCGGGCAGGTCGATCACGAAGGCCGCGCCCACGATGTCGGCGCCCGCCTCGCGCAGCAATTGGACCGCCGCCAGGGCCGTGCCGCCGGTGGCGATCAGGTCGTCCACCAGCAACACCTGCTCGCCCGCCGCGCAGGCGTCCAGGTGCATCTCGATGCAGTCCGTCCCGTACTCCAGGGCGTATTCGACCCCGATGGTCTTGAACGGCAGCTTGCCCTTCTTGCGCAGGGGGATGAAGCCGGCCGACAGCTGGTGCGCCACGGCGCCGCCCAGGATGAAGCCGCGCGCCTCGATGCCGGCGACCTTGTCGATCTTGCGGCCGGCGAAGGGCTGGACCAGTTCGTCCACCGCACGGCGGAAGGCGCGCGCGTCGCCGAGCAATGTGGTGATATCCCGGAACATGATCCCAGGCTTGGGATAGTCTGGAATCGTACGGATCGCGGACCTCAGGTCCATGCTTGCAGCTCCAGGAGTGATGCGTCGGAGCCTCGCTTAGCAAGGCAAAGGCTGTATTTCACCCCTTGGAAGGCCGAATTCGGCCCGCGTGACTTGACATTGTGCGCTGCAAACACGAGGTGGGGGGTGCGCCGGTGGGTTGCGCCAGACGAAGGTTTCGACTTTCGCGCTGGATTCGACCCACCAGGTCCAAGGACCAGAGGCGATATCGGCGCTCCAGCGCGTGTGGGACGGCGCAAGCCATTCCGACCTGTCGAGCGCCCCGAATCGTTCATCGATCGCCGACACGCGCGGCGCTTCCCCAGAATGACCTCGTGTTCGCGGCGCCAATGTGGTCGGCCGTACACGTTCGTTTGAAAGACAAACACTTTGACTCAATTCAGCGAGCTTGGCCTGGCCAAGCCCCTCCTCAAGGCGCTTGAAGCCGAGGGCTATGTGACGCCGACGCCGATCCAGGCGCAGGCCATCCCGAGCGTCCTCTCCGGCCGCGACCTTCTGGGCATCGCCCAGACCGGCACCGGCAAGACCGCCGCCTTCGCCCTGCCCATCCTGCACCGCCTGGCCGCCGACAAGCGTCCGGCGCCCCGCCGCGGCTGCCGCGTCCTGGTGCTGAGCCCGACCCGCGAACTGGCCACCCAGATCGCCGAAAGCTTCCGCACCTACGGCGCGCACCTGGGCATGACCGTCGCGGTCGTGTTCGGCGGCGCCAAGTACGGCCCGCAGATCAAGGCGCTCGCCGCCGGCGTGGACGTCCTGGTGGCCACCCCCGGCCGCTTGATCGACCACCTCCACGAAAAGATGGCCCACCTCGGCGCCTGCGAGGTTCTGGTGCTGGACGAAGCCGACCAGATGCTCGACCTGGGATTCCTGCAGCCGATCCGCAAGATCGTGTCGCACCTGCCCAAGGCGCGCCAGAACCTGTTCTTCTCGGCCACCATGCCCACTGAGATCGGCAAGCTGGCCGGCGAGCTCCTGGTGGATCCGGTGAAGGTCCAGGTCACGCCCCAGGCCACCACGGTCGAAAAGGTCGACCAGCGGGTGATCTTCGTGGAATCGGCGCGCAAGCGCGCCCTGCTGGCGGAGCTGTTCGCCGACTCCAAGGTGAGCCGCGCCCTCGTCTTCACCCGCACCAAGCGCGGCGCGGACCGGGTCGCCAAGTACCTGGAAGCCGCCGGCGTCAGCGCCGGCTCGATCCACGGCGACAAGACCCAGGGCCAGCGTGAGCGCGCCCTGGCGGCCTTCAAGGCCGGGCAGTGCCGGGCGCTGGTGGCCACCGACATCGCCGCCCGCGGCATCGACGTCGACGGCGTCAGCCACGTGGTGAACTATGAGCTGCCCAATGTGCCGGAAGCCTACGTCCACCGCATCGGCCGCACCGCGCGCGCCGGCGCGGGCGGGTGCGCCATCAGCCTGGTGGCGGACGACGAACGCAACCTGCTGAAGGACATCCAGAAGGTGACCCGGCAGACCATCGCCAGCTTCGACCGCCGCAATGACCGCGCCCTCGGCGCCGTCGTGGCCATGGACGCCAAGCTGTCGCCCGAGCCCCAACGCCAGGCCCAGCCCTCGAACAACCGGTCCCGCAACGGCCAGCAGCCCGCCCGCAACAAGTTCCGCGGCGGTGGTGGCGGCGGCGGCGGTCGCAACGCCAACGGCGGCGGCGCCAACCGCAACCGCCCCTCCGGCGGCGGCGGCGGC
>FTIH01346186.1_pt1 | contig 19854 bp, 17 predicted proteins | sample 1658451 | NCBI WGS metagenome assembly FTIH01 (sample SAMEA3914826, study PRJEB12502) | metagenome | biome: forest; material: soil | place: Canada | collected 2011-07-03 | depth 0.3 m
GGCACCGCGGGCTCGATCTTCGCCTCCACCGAATCCGGCAGCTCGATCACCTATTCGTCGGACTTCATCGACTTCACCGGCTCGACGGTGCGCGACCTGTCCTACACCCTGAACGCGGTCAAGCCGGGCTTCGGCTTCACGGCGGGCAAGGCGCTCAACGGCTTCACCGCCGCCGAGACGGGCGAATTCGCCTACACGGCCGTGCCCGAACCCGCCACCTGGGCGATCTCGATCCTGGGCTTCGGTCTTCTGGGCGCCACCGTGCGCCGCCGCCGCCAGGCGGCCGCCGCGACGACGGCCTGACACCACAGGCGGTCTCATTCAAACGTGCTGGACCCCGCGCATTGATTTGCGCGGGGTTTTGGCGTGTCTGAGAGGTCGCGGATGGTCACGCCGAGGATGGCGGATGAGGAACGGTCGAACGCGATGACGCAACGCGAACCGCTCCTGAATAGGGTGCTGCTCGAACAGCTCCGGCCGACCCAGATCACCGTCGGATTCCGCGAAGTCTCCGAAAAGCGGCGTCGGTGGCGCCAAAACCTGGGTGCGGAGCAGGACGCGTTCCTGGGCCGGCACATGGTTCCCGTGGTCCTGGGGCCCAAGGACCGCCATTACCTCACCGACCATCATCACCTTTGCCGCGCCCTGCTGAACGAAGGCGTCAAGGAGGTCCTGGTCGAGGTGATCGCCGATCTTCGAAGCCTCTCCAAGGACGCCCTGTGGGTCTTCCTGGACAATCGCGGCTGGTGCCATCCCTACGACAGCGACGGTTGGCGACGGGACTTCGCCGACATCCCAAAGTCGCTCGCGGAGCTGACCGACGATCCCTACCGCAGCCTCGCAGGCGAGCTGCGGCGCGCCGGCGGCTTCGCGAAGGAGACGGTCCCGTTCAGCGAATTCATCTGGGCCGACTATCTGAGACGACGAATTCCGGAAAAACTGATCGACAAGGACTTTCCGAGCGCCCTCGGCCAGGCGCTGGCGCTCTCGAAGGAGCCTGTCGCGAATTTCCTGCCCGGCTGGTGCGGCCCGGATCCGGCCGACTAGGTCCCGGCGGTCAGCCGCGACTTGAGCAATCCCCCCGCAGAAATCGGCGCTGTCCTGCACAATAGCGCTATCGCAACGCAACAAGTCTGCAGGTGAGGCGTTGTGGCTAGGAATTCGAAGGGGACTTCCAATGCCTAAGCTTGATACGTTCCGCAGTTCACTGCTGGCGGCCGGCGCAATATGTGCGGTTTTCGCCGGATCCACGGCGGCGCGAGCGGCCGATATTGTCAAGTTTGCGGACTTCAGTCAGGTGGGAACCGGCTCCGACGTCCGCTGGGTGAAGACCGGCTCCAGCGGTTTGCTCTTCTCCATCCCCACGTCCGGCGCCGCGATCATGGGCCCCGCGAAGGTGATCTTCAATTTCGACCTGCCCTCGCTCTCCGGACTTTCGAACCTATCCGCCAACTATTCCCTGAACGTCACGGTTCCGACGGGCAATCCGGCGTTGGCGGTCGGCGGCTTCCGGGACCAACCGGGCCTGCAGGGCGGGTTCTCCTTCATCTACACCGGCCCGACCACGGTGCTGAACGGCCATGCGATCACCACCGGCGCCAACCTGCTGACCGCGACCCTCACCGACGGCGACATTACGGGGGTCGTCAACGGATCGGCCGGGTCGATGTTCGCGTCGACGGACTCGGGTAGCGCCGTGACCTACACGTCCGACTTCATCGACTTTACGTCGTCGACCTCCCGGGACCTCTCCTTCAGCCTCAATGCCGTCTCCCCCCGCTTTGGCGCCTCCGCGGGCCAGGCCTTGAATAGCTTCGCCGCGGCCGAGACCGGCGAGTTCGGATTCGCCATTCCCGAACCGGCGACGTGGACAATGGGGATCTTGGGCTTCGGTTTGCTGGGCGCGACCCTCCGCCGCCGCAAGGCCGCCCCCGCCTTCGCCAGGATCTGATCAGGGTCTGGCGCGCATCTCCACCTAGGGCTTCGCGTGAGGTTCGCGCGCGCGGAGCCCCGGCCTTCGGGCGCCGATTGCGGCGCCTGCACGGTGGCTACGTGTTAACTATAGATTGAGCAGATTTCAGGCTTGCTTTTCTTCGATCCGTCAGGATCTCGGCAAATATTTGAAATTCCAGTGAAAAATTACAACTCGGTGGGGAATGGGGTATCTATCCCGGCTCAACCCAGATAACTGAATGTCCATCGTTTAGATGGGGATTTAGTATGTCTAAGTTTAGTACTACGCGTCTTGCGCTGGCCACGGCCGGCGCGGTGGCGGCGACGATGTTGTCGCTGGCGCCGGCCCACGCCGCCGACCTGATGAAGTTCGCGGACTTCAGCCAGGACCCGAGCGCCAGCAGCATCAATGTCCGCTGGGTCAACGCCGGATCCGGCGGTTCGCTGTTCACCATCGCCAACGCGACCGACACGCTCGCGGGCGCGGCGAAGGTGAAGTTCAATTTCGACCTGCCTAGTCTTTCGGGCCTGTCGAATCTGAGCGCCGACTATAACCTCAACGTCGTTGTCGACCCCGGGAACCCGGCCCAGACCATCGGCGGCACGCTTGATCAAGGTGGCCTGAAGGGCTCGTTCTCCTTCACCTACACGGGACCGACCACGGTCCTGAACGGTCACGCGATCACGACCGGGGCCAACCTGCTGTCCGCCACCTTCTTCGACAATGGCGACATCACCGGCAAGAAGAACGGCACCGCGGGCTCGATCTTCGCCTCGACCGAGTCCGGAAGCACGATCACCTACACGTCGGACTTCCTGAACTTCACGGGCTCGACGGTTCGCGACCTGGCCTACACCCTGAACGCCGTGAAGCCGGGCTTCGGTTTCGCCGCGGGCAGCGCGCTGAACAGCTTCACCGCGGCGGAAACGGGCGAATTCGCCTATACTGCCGTGCCTGAGCCGGCGACCTGGACGATCTCGATCATGGGCTTCGGCCTGCTCGGCGCAACGCTCCGTCGTCGCCGTCCGCAAGCCGCGGCCGCGACGGCCTAATCTCCGTCACACTGCAATTGGATGATCAGGCCCCGTGCAAGCAATTGCGCGGGGCCTTGCTTTTTCCGGACCGCAACCCGCCCCAGAACGGTCACAATGTTCCAAAATGGCGCCCAATTCCGGACCCGGATCGGTCAGCTCGCCCCGACGATCTGATAAGATGTTGATTTTACCCAGGAATATTTTCCGGACCCCAGGAACACGTCTTGCATCCATCCGGTCCAGGTAGCCCGTCGGCTATCGTTTGGATGGGGTTTATAAGACCATGACGACCAAGAACCGATTTGCGCTGGCTGCCGCCAGCGCCCTGGCGGCGACGATGATGTCGTTGGCGCCGGCTCACGCCGCTGATGTCGTGAAGTTCGCTGACTTCGCGCAGGATCCTCAGGGCAACAGCATCAATGTGCGCTGGACGAAGGCCGGCACGGGCGGCTCGCTGTTCAGCATCGCCAACCCGACCGACACGGTCACCGGCGCGGCCAAGGTGCTCTTCAACTTTGACCTGCCCTCGCTGTCGGGCCTGTCGAACCTGAAGGCCGACTATTCGCTCAACCTCAAGGCCCTCTCGGGCAACCCGGTGGCCTCCGCCGGCGCTTCGCTTGACCAGCCCGGCCTGCAAGGCTCGTTCTCGTTCATCTACACGGGTCCGACCACGGTCCTGAACGGCCACAGCATCACGACCGGCGCGAACCTGCTGACCGCCACCTTCCTCGACCAAGGCGACATCACGGGCAAGAAGGGCGGCACCGCCGGTTCGATCTTCGCCTCCACCGACGCCGGAAGCTCGATCACCTACACGTCGGACTTCATCGACTTCACGGGCTCCACGTCGCGTGACCTGTCCTACACCCTGAACGCCGTGAAGCCGGGCTTCGGCTTCACCGCCGGCCAGGCGCTCAACGGCTTCACCGCCGCGGAAACCGGTGAATTCGGCCTCGCCGTGCCGGAACCCACCACCTGGGCGATGTCGATCATGGGCTTCGGCCTGCTCGGCGCGGCCGCCCGCCGCCGCCGTCAGGTGGCCGTGGCTGCGACGGCCTAAAACCGTCACGCCTCGTCCAAGCCTTAGGCCCCGCGCACGCAAGTGCGCGGGGCCTTTGCTCGTTCAGATCCCGACATCTAACGCTGGCAGCCCGGAGAGGACTCGAACCTCCGACCTTCGGTTTAGGAAACCGCTGCTCTATCCTGCTGAGCTACCGGGCCATGCGCCGCTGTTTTAGGGGCGCGCACGCCGACACGTCCAGCCCTTAGCTGCCCGGGACCAGGGAGGGGCGGCCCATCCCGGCCTCACCGACCGTCCCGATGCCGTCCGTCCTATTAGTACTGGTGGCGTCTGCCCCGTCGGGGCGTGGTTGAAGGTTCCCAGCGTCCGCCGGTCACTGTTGTCCGACGCGAACGCAGGTGGGGAACGTCGGTGTTCCCCCGATGGCTTGGGGACGTACAATGAATTTGAAGATCAGTCTGATGGCCGCGGTCGCGGCGGCCTGCCTGGCGCCCGCCGCGTCAGCCTCCGCGGCGATCCTCGCCAACGGCGACTTCGAATCCCCGGGCGGATCCGTGCGCGACATGCTCACCACCAACTATGTGCCCAGCTGGACCTACAGCAATCCATCGGGCAGCTATGACATCTATGAGGCTGACGTTTTTGACGGCCTGACCGCGGCCGACGGAAGCCATTACATCAGCTTCGGACACAACGGCACGTCGGGCGGCTCGATCTCCCAGACATTCGCCACCGTTGTGGGCGGCAGCTACACCCTGAACTATTCGGTCGCCGAGCAGCAGGGCGACTCCACCGATCAGGTGCTCCGCGCGATCATCAACAACGGCGCGCAAGCGCTCACAGCGGACAACGGTTCGCTGACCTTGGGCTTCCTTGCGGGCGGCCCGATCACGTTCATCGCCACCGGTTCGTCCGCGACGGTGACCTTCCTGGACGCCACGCCGGCCGGTGGCGGGGGCCCCTCCAACCTCGCCGTGGACGCCGTCAGCGTTTCGGGCCCGCAGGTCAGCGGCGTTCCGGAACCCGCAACCTGGGGCATGCTGTTGCTCGGCTTCTTCGGCCTGGGCGCCGCCGCGCGCGTCGCCCGGCGCAGGCAGGCGGCCATCACCGCCTGAGAGACCGTCCAGACAGACCGCCGCCGGCCCTGGCCGGCGGCGCGATGTCAGCCCGGCCCCTGCAGGGTTCTGAAGATCAGCAGGACGAGGTCAGACTGGCGCGTGGTCTGGGTCTTTTCCATGGTCCGGGCGAGGTGGAACCGGACGGTGTTCAGGCTGACGCCAAAGCGCTCCGCGATCACCCTGGGCTCATGGCCGGCGACCAGTTCGGCCGCCACCTTCGCCTCCGCCGCGGTGAGGCCAAAGAGGTCCCGCAGGCGATCCTGCGGCGCTGAAATCGCCTGCTCCGGGTCCACCACGCAGATGAGGGCAAGGCGCGCGCCAGCCATCTGCGGCTGCGACTGCATGCCGACCGGGCTGACAAGCAGGGCCAGCGGGCGACGACCGGACGGCCGTGGAATCGACATGGCGCCGCTCACCGCCGGAGCAGAGTCCGCGCCCGCCGCCCGGCCAAGTAGCCGGGCCAGACCCCGGCTCGCCTCCGCCGTGGCCGCCCGAAGTCCATCCGGCCGCGCGTAAAGGCCATCCGCGCCGGCCAGCAGAACGGCGGCCGCGGCATTGGCGTGGACAATCCGTCCCTGAGCGTCCGCCAGGATCACCGCCGCCGCCGATCGCTCCGTGAAACCCGCCAGGCCCTCGTCGATCTGGCGTTCGGCGCCCAGGCGCTGGCCAAGACGCCAGGCCCGGCTGAGCGGCGCCTGAAGCGCCACGCCAATCTCGATCTCAAGGGCGTCGAAATCACCCGCGCGCCTGGATCGCACAATGTTGATGGTCGGGCGATCGACCTCCACGTCCAGCCGGATCATGAGGAAGGCGTGCATGTCGAAGCCTGACAGGAATTCGGCATAGAACGGGGATGCGGTCAGGTCGTCCTTGGCCACCCAGGTCTGGTCCGTCGTTACCGACTGCTCGGCGAGGCGACGTTCCCCAGCGCGCCGCGTCACGGCCTGGATCGGATTGAGGGATTCGAAGTCCTTGAAGTAGAGTTGCGCCGCGGCGGGATCGATACGCGCGCTCACCGGCAGTCTCGAGGGCGACGGCGCGAGGTAGAGGGCGATGGCCCCCTGCCCGCCGACCTTGTCGGCGACGGATTCCAGCACCTTGGGCCACAGGCGCGGTTCCGTGGCCGCTTGATAGGCAAGCTCGATCACCTCCAGGAGACCGATCCCCAACGCCATCCGCCCCAAACATTCTTCTTTTTTTTGCGCGAACAAGTGCGCAGCTTTACTCGACGATAAACGAGCACGTCTTGCAACCCCCCGCACGCCAGTAAGATCCCAATTCAGCTGTATTCTCGTGGAACACTGGAAAGCTTGGCGACCACCGATGGCTGGTCAGTCCCGCCCACGTCGCAAGTTTTTGTCGGACGGACGCCGGGGCCCTTCCCTCCTGAGATCAGCTTGCTAGCTTGCCGCCCTGGCGGCGACAGCGCGGGGGCGCATGCGGATATTTCGCGTACTCTATGTCCAGGTGCTGATCGCGATCGTGCTGGGGGTGCTGGTGGGCGCCGTCTGGCCCGCCATCGGCGTGACCTTGAAACCCCTGGGCGACGGCTTCGTGGCCCTGATCAGGATGTTGATCGCGCCGATCATCTTTTGCACCGTAGCGTCGGGCATCGCTCACATGAGCGACCTGAAGCGGTTCGGCCGCGTCGGCGCCAAGGCCCTGATCTATTTCGAGGCGGTCTCGACCCTGGCCCTGCTCCTCGGTCTGGTGGTCGCTGAGGCGGTGCAGCCCGGCGCTGGCCTCAACATCGATCCCAAGACGCTGGATCCCGGGCAGATCGCCGGCTACCTCGCCAAGGCGAAGGGTGACACCGTCGCCGATCACATCCTGGCCATCATCCCAAGGACCTTTGTCAGCGCCTTCGCTGACGGGGACATCCTGCAGGTGCTGTTGCTGGCGATACTGACCGGCTTTGCGATGAGCCGCCTGGGGGACCTGGGCAAGCGCGCCGGCGCCGCCCTGGATCAGGTGATCCAGGTGTTCTTCGGCATCCTGCATATCGTCGTGCGGGCCGCGCCAATCGGCGCCTTCGGGGCCATGGGCTTCACCATCGGCAAGTACGGGTTGAAGGCCCTGATCCAGCTGGCCGCCCTGGTCGGCTCATTCTACCTGACATCGATCCTGTTCGTGGTCGTGGTGCTGGGTCTGATCGCCTGGGTCGCCGGCTTCTCGATCTTCCGGTTCATCGCCTACATCCGCGAGGAACTGCTGATCGTGCTTGGCACCGCCTCGTCCGAGACGGTGTTGCCGCAGATCATGCAGCGGCTCGAACGCCTCGGCGCCGCACGGCCGGTCGTCGGCGTGGTCGTGCCAGCCGGCTACAGCTTCAACCTCGACGGCACCAATATCTACATGACCCTGGCCACCCTGTTCCTGGCCCAGGCCACCAACACCCATCTGACCTTCACCCAGGAGGCCACCTTGCTCGGGGTGGCGATGTTGACCTCCAAAGGCGCGAGCGGCGTCACCGGCGCGGGCTTCATCACACTGGCGGCCACACTCGCGGTGGTCCCCGATATCCCCATCCGCGCGCTGGCGATCCTGGTCGGCGTGGATCGGTTCATGAGCGAATGCCGCGCCCTCACAAACCTCGTGGGCAACGGCGTGGCGACCCTGGTGGTGGCCCGATGGGAGAAGGCGCTGGACCGCGATCGACTGGCTGAAGAGCTCCGGCGCGGCCCCTCCCCGCTGACGACCCCGGCGCTGGCCGGTCCTGTGGCGGCCGAACTGGCAGAGGCCGAACCGGCTTGACCCGCCGTGCGCTGATCCTCGCCGCGCTCCTGCTGCTCGCCGCCTGCGGCGGACCACCCGGGCTCGACCGTCTGTCCGTCGGCGAGCAAGGCCGGGTGGCCGAGGTCCGCTCCGGCGACACCCTGGTGCTGGACTCGGGCCTGGTCGTCCATCTGGCGGGCGTCGAAGCGCCCAAGGGCGACGCGCCATTCGCCGCCGAAGCCCGCGACCAGATGCGCCGGCTGGCGGACGGCCGGATGGTCCAACTGCTCTACGGCGGCGCCCGCCGTGACACCTACGGCCGCGCCCTGGCGCAGGTGAAGCTCAAGTCACGTGGCGTCTGGCTGCAGGGCGCCCTGCTCAAGGCCGGCGCGGCGCGCGCCCGCACCTGGGCCGACAACCGGGCCATGGCCGGCGAACTCTATGAGGCGGAAGCCTTCGCCCGCAATCGTTCGATCGGTCTTTGGAAGCTGCCGGCCTATCGCGTGCTCGTTCCAGCCGAGGCGGTGCGCGCCGATGGCTTTGAGGTGGTGGAGGGGCGGGTGCGGCGCGTCGACCCGACGGGCGCGCTCGGCTTCGCCGACCAGGAGGGCGCCGGCTTCACGGCGCCGGTCGAGCCCAAGGCCCTCGGGGACTTCAAGCAGGCCGGCAAGGCGCCAGAGCAACTGCGCGGACGCCTGGTGCGCGTGCGTGGCTGGATGCGTTACAGTGGCGACGGCCCTCAGATTCGGCTGGACCATCCTGAGCAGGTGGAAGTGCTCAAGGAGAAGGACTGACGCCCTTCGGCGGCGGCGCCCCTTCGCATCACCGACGCAGCCAAACGCCTCGACACCCGTTGGACGCCTCAAGGGCGAGGGCGGAGGCCATGACCACCCACCAAATTCTCGCGTTCGGCCTGGTGATCGGCACGCTCGCGCTCTTCGTCTGGGGGCGCTTCCGCTACGACCTCGTCGCCCTCTGTGCGCTGCTCGCCAGCGTCCTGTTGGGACTCACGCCCGCCAAGGACGCCTTCGACGGTTTCAAGAACGACGTCGTGGTGATCATCGCCATGGCGCTGGTGGTGAGCGCGGCCTTCGCGCGCAGCGGCGTCGTCGAGGTGGTTCTGCGGCCCATCCTGGCGCGGCTCAAGACCGAGCGATCCCAGGCGCCCGTCATGGCCGCCGCGTCCGCCTTGCTGTCCATGGCCACCAAGAACGTCGGCGCCCTGGCGATCCTGATGCCCGTGGCGCAGCAGCTGGCGCGCCGGACCGGGACCTCGCCGTCGCGGCTGCTGATGCCCATGTCCTTCGCTTCGCTCCTCGGCGGCATGGCGACGCTGGTGGGCACCTCGCCCAACATCCTGGTCTCCGAGGTTCGCGAACACGCCCTGGGCAAGCCGTTCGCCATGTACGACTTCGCCCCCGTCGGCCTGTCCCTGACGGCGCTGGGGTTGTTGTTCCTTTGCTTCGGGTACCGTCTGCTGCCGACGCAGCGCACCGGCCGGCCGGCCCTCGCCGAGGCTTTGGCGGGAAGCACCTACGTCACCGAGGCGCTTGTGCCGGAAGCCTGGTCCCTGGGCGTCCGCCGGGTCGGGCAGATCCGGGCCGCCGCCAGCGGGGACGCGGACGTCACGGCCCTGATTCGGGCCGGCGTGCGACGCGCCAAACCCCACGCCAACGCCTTGGTGCGGCCGGGAGACATCCTGCTGCTGGAAGGCGAGCCGGACATCCTGCACCGCCTTATCGCGGATTGCCGACTGCAGCCCAATCGCGCGGACCGGCCGTTGGAGCGGCGCGAACCTCGGGTGGATATCCGGTCGATCGAGGCGGTCGTTAGCCCAGATTCAGTGCTCATCGGCCAGTCGGCGCGTCGGGCGGACCTTCAGGCTCTGTACAACGTCAAGCTGCTCGCCGTCGCCCGCAGCGGTCGGCGGCCCACCCAGAGGCTCAAATCCACGGCCATCCGCGCCGGCGACATCCTCATGCTGCACGGTCCGGAGACCGATCTGCCCAGGGCGTTGTCTGAACTTGGCGCACTGCCTCTGGCCGAACGGACGGTCCAGCTGGGGACCCGCCGCCCCCTTCTTGCGCCCGCCGCGATCCTCGCCTGCGCCATGACGCTGGTGGCCCTCAAGCTGTTGCCGATCGCCATCGCCTTCACCCTCGCCGCGGCCCTGATGGTGCTCCTGCGGACACTGCCGATGCGCGAGGCCTATGCGGCGCTCGACGGGCCGGTGCTCGTCCTGATCGCCGCCCTGATACCGGTGAGCGAGGCGCTTCAACACGCTGGCGGCGTCGGACTGCTGGCGGCGTCGCTGTCCGGCCTCCTGGCCCATGCGCCCCCCCAGCTGATCCTGATGAGCGTGATGGCGCTCTCGATGGCCTGCGCGCCGTTCCTGCACAACGCACCCACGGTCCTGATCCTCGGCCCCGTCGCGGTGGGCATGGCCCAGCGACTTGGACTGTCCATCGACGCGCTCCTGATGGGCGTGGCCGTCGGCGCGGCCTGCGACTTCCTCACGCCCGTGGGACATCAGTGCAACACGCTCGTCCTGGCGCCGGGCGGCTACAAGTTCATCGACTATGCCCGCCTTGGAGCGCCGCTGTCTCTGATCGTGATCCTGGCCGGCACGCTGCTCATCTCCATCTTCTGGCCGCTCAGGCCACATTAGGACCCGACCGCATTGGCCCACGACGCCTTGACGCCCCTTGCCCCGCCCGTCGCCAGAACCGCGGCCGAGAGCACCGGACTTGTCTATGTTTCGACCGACGACCCGGGCCTTTCGCGCCGGCGTCGAGGCTCTGGATTCATCTACAGGGATGCTTCGGGCGCGCCGGTATCTGACGCCCGGATCATCGCGCGCATCCACAGTTTGGCCATTCCGCCCGCGTGGAAAGACGTCTGGATCTGCCAGGATCCGCTGGGTCACGTTCAGGCCGTGGGGCAGGACGAACGGGGACGGCGGCAATATCGCTATCATCCCCAGTTCCGCGAGGTCCGCGAGGCGGCCAAGTTCGACCATCTGGTCGCCTTCGCCGAAGCGTTGCCCGACCTGCGCGCACAGGTCGATCGTGACCTGCGGCTGCCCGGACTGCCCAGGGAAAAGGTCCTCGCCACGGTGGTGCGTCTGCTCGAGACCACCATGATCCGCATCGGTAACGCCGATTATGCGCGAACGAACAAGAGTTATGGCCTGACGACCCTGCTCAACCGCCACGTCAGCGTGCAGGGAAGCGACTTGAGATTCCATTTCAAAGGCAAGAGCGGCAAGACTTGGCGACTTCAGGTCAAGGACCGTCGTGTCGCGAAGATCGTCAGGACCTGCCAGGATCTCCCGGGGCAGAACCTGTTCCAATACATCGAGGAAGACGGCGAGCGACAGCACGTCACGTCCACGGACGTGAACCGCTATCTGAAGGCCGTCACCGACCGCGACATCACCGCCAAGGATTTCCGCACCTGGACCGGAACCGTACTCGCCGCGGTGGCGATCTCCGAGTTCGATGGTGTCGAGGCGCCTGCGGAGAGGAAGAAGACGCTCGCACTCGCTATCCGCCGCGTGGCGGAGCAGCTCGGCAACACCCCCGCCATTTGCCGGCGGTGTTACGTCCATCCAGACATTCAAGCCGCCTATCTCGAGAGCGGCGTAGCCCTCGCCGCAACCGGCGATAGCCTGGCGCATCCTGAAGCGGGTCCCACGCACCTGACCCCCGAAGAGGCGATGGTCCTGGACTTTCTGCGGTCCGACGCAACTGCGAGCCGCGAGCCCTCCGGCCAAAAGCGCCCAGCCAGAGGCGCCCAACCACCGGGCGCCAGGACGAATTCCGGACGCAGTCCCGCCGCGGTTACGACCTGTTTGCCAGACTAAGTGACAATGCCCTCGCGGATGCCTGCAACAAAGTCGTTCGCTGCACAGTTCAAGAGGGAGGTTCGCCTCCGTCCGCAGAGATGCGGATAACGGCGGCGGTCGTCGCGCCACGATGCAAGGGGGAGTGGGCGGCATGTCCCTGCGGCGCGATTTCGTGGTTCTGGACGGCCTGCGTGGCGTGGCGGCGCTCAGCATCGTGCTGTTCCATTTCCATCAGGCGGCGCCCGGCCTGCTGGGCGGCGCCTACCTCGCGGTCGATCTCTTCTTCCTGCTGAGCGGCTTCGTGATCACGCATGCCTATGAACGGCGGCTGCTGGAGGGCATGTCATTCACCGCCTTCCTGCGGGCCCGCGTCATCCGGCTTTGGCCCTTGTTAGCCCTGGGGTGCGCGCTGGGGATCGGCCCCTTCCTCATGAAGGCGCACACGCACCAGCGCCTCTGGCTTGCCGCCAGCATCGCTCCGAACTTCCTTCTGATCCCCTCTCCACCCGGCGCTTCGCCCGAGCGGTACCTGTTTCCGGTCGATATACCCGCCTGGACCCTGGTCTTCGAAATCCTGGCGAACCTGGCCTATGCCGCGGTCGTCAAACGCCTGACCACCAGGGTCCTTGTGACGGTCTGCGTCGGGCTTGCCGTGCTTTCAGCCGGCTTCGCTGGCTACAGGGGCTCACTCGGCGGCGGCGACAATTGGAACACCCTGTTCGACGGCTTCCTGCGGGTCAGCATGTCCTATTCCGCGGGCGTCCTGCTCTACCGGCTGCGACCCTGGACCTGGCGGACCCCGCCGCAGCTCCAAGCCCTCATATCCGTGGCCCTGATGGTCATCATGGTCGCCGGCTTCCAGCTGGGCGGATGGATCCATCCGAAGTGGGCTTTCGAACTGCTCTTCGTCCTCGCATTTTCACCCTTGATCGTCAGCGCTGGCTCCGCGCTTGTCGTCACCGGGCGTCTGGGGGCGTTCTACGGCGCTCTGGGATTCGCCTCCTATGCCCTCTACGCCTTGCACGATCCCCTTGCATCTTACGTCACCGCCTTTGGCAGGGCCGCGGGGATCGTCAGCAGCGTCACAGACCCCCGGCTGATCTGCATGAAGGTGGTCGTCGTGGTCGCGGCGGCCTTCCTTGCGGCATATGCCTACGACGCCCCCCTGCGCCGGTGGCTGACGGAGAGGCTCGCGGGCGCCGGTGGACCTGGACAGCTCATCGCCGCGGATCCGGCGGCAAGCGCGCTGAGGGCGGCGCCGACCGTCGAGGAGTCTGTCGAAAAGGTCTGACGCGCCCGGACGGACGATCAGAGATCGGCGTAGATGTGCCGTTCCCCTTTGGCGCCAGGATGGGTGACGGCCCCCTGGTGCGCGGGTCCGACGCCCTGAGCGAACTTCCAGATGGCGCCCGAACCATAGTTGGTTTCGACTGGCTCCCAGCGCTGCCGGCGATGCTCGAGTTCGATTGGATCGACCTCCAGCTCGATGGTCCCGGCTTCAGCGTCGATGGAGATGATGTCGCCGTTCTGGACGAGCGCGATCGGGCCGCCGACCTGGGCTTCGGGCCCGACATGGCCGACGCACAGGCCCCGCGTCGCGCCGGAGAAGCGGCCGTCCGTGATCAAGGCCACCTGGTCGGAGATCCCCTGACCGTAGATGGCCGCTGTCGTGGACAACATCTCGCGCATGCCCGGGCCGCCCCGGGGTCCTTCGTAGCGGATGACCAGCACGTCGCCTGGCTTGTAGTCGCGCTGCTCGACGGCCGCGAAACAGGCTTCCTCGCCGTCGAACACCCGGGCCGGGCCGCGGTGCTTGGTGTGCTTCAGCCCCGCCACCTTGACGATGGCGCCGTCGGGGGCGAGCGAGCCCCAGAGGCCGACGAGCCCGCCAGTGGGCGAAAGCGGATTGGACACCGGGCGGATCACCTTCTGCTCGTCGCTCCAGACCACCGTTGCCAGATTCTCGCGCAGGGTCTTGCCCGTGACGGTCATGACGTCGCCATGCAGCAGTCCCGCGTCGAGCAAGGTCCTGAGCAACATGGGAATGCCCCCGGCGTCCCCCATGTCCCGCGCCACGTAGCGGCCGCCCGGCTTCAGGTCGGCCAGGTAGGGCGTGCGCTCGGCGATCCTGGCCACGTCGCGCAGGGTGAACTCGATGCCGCATTCGTGGGCCATGGCCGGCAGGTGCAGGGCGCCGTTGGTCGAGCCGCCGGTGGCGGCCACCACGACGGCGGCGTTTTCGAAAGCCTCTCGCGTGCAGATATCGCGCGGCCGGATGTTCTGCTCGATCAGCCGCACGACCGCTTCGCCGGAAGCCCGAGCGTAGGCGTCGCGGCCTTCGTAAGGTGCGGGCAACGCCGAGGACAGCGGCAAGGCCAGGCCGATCGCCTCCGAGACTCCCGCCATCGTGTTGGCGGTATACTGGCCGCCACAGGCGCCCTCGCCCGGGCAGGCGTGGCGTTCAAGATCGGTGAGGTCCTCCAGGCTCATGGACCCCGCGGAATGCTGGCCGACGCCCTCGAAAACCTCCTGCACGGTGACGTCCTTGCCGCGCCAGCGGCCCGGCAGGATCGACCCGCCGTATAGGAACACCGAGGGCACGTTCAGGCGCAGCATGGCCATCATCATGCCCGGCAGGGACTTGTCGCAGCCGGCGACGCCCACCAGGGCGTCGTAGCCGTGGCCCCTCATGGTCAGCTCGACGGAATCGGCGATCACGTCGCGGCTCACCAGCGAAGAGCGCATGCCCTCGTGGCCCATGGCGATGCCGTCCGTGACGGTGATGGTGCAGAACTCCCTGGGCGTGGCGCCGGCTTGCTTCACGCCCTCGGCCACGGCCTGAGCCTGGCGCATCAGGGCGGTGTTGCAGGGGGCGGCCTGGTTCCAGCAGGACGCGACGCCCACGAACGGCTGGTTGATCTCGCGGGTGCCGAGGCCCATGGCGTAATAGTACGAGCGGTGCGGCGCGCGGCTCGGCCCCTCGGTGACATGGCGGCTGGGCATCTTGGACTTGTCCCAGCTGCCGTCGTTTCTTCTGGTCATGGACAACGCTCCTTGCGTCTTCTCCCCTGCCGTTCAACGGGGGAGGAGAAGCTCGCTGAATATCGTTCGGACGGTGATCTAGCGGCTGCGCGCCCTTGTGGAAAGCCGGCCCGGCCTGGACTCAAAGGGCCTTCTCGATGGCGGCCTTAATCTCCGGGTCGCCGGGCTCGGTCCGCGAGCCGAACCCAGCGATCAGCTTGCCGTCCTTGCCGATCAGGATCTTGTGGAAGTTCCACTTGGGTTCGGCCGCCTCGCCGATACCGTCCTTGGCCCACGTGTAGAAGGGATGGGCGCCCTCCCCCTTCACGACATTCTTGGATGTCATTGGAAAATCGACGGAAAAACGCGTTTCGCAAAAGGTCTTGATCTGGTCTTCCGTGCCCGGCTCCTGGCCGCCGAAATCGTTGGAGGGCACCCCGAGGACCACCAGCCCCCTGTCCTTGTAGGCGGCCCACAGGGCCTCGAGGCCATCGTACTGGGGCGTCAATCCGCACTGGGAGGCCGTGTTCACCACCAGCACCGCCTTGCCCTTGAAGTCCGACAGGGGCAGGGGCTCGCCGTCGATGGAGGTGAAGGCGAAGTCGTGGGCGGTCTTGGCCATGGCGCGGTCTCCGAAATCTGTCGCCCTAACTAATCAGAGAACCAGGGGCGGGTCAGCCGTTCGTAGGGGAATCCCCCTCCCGCTTCTGACGGCGAGCTTCGAAATAGAGGCAGAGTTCGTCGCGCCTCCGGATCGACGCATAGTGCATCCGCTCTCCAACCGGCTTCATGCCAAGGCCGCGCAGGATGGCCAGGGAAGCGATATTCGCCGGCTGGGCGCCCGCCTCGATCACATCCACGTCCAGCCATGCCCAGCACGCCGGCAGGAAGGCGCGGGCCGCCTCACGGGTGTAGCCCTGACCGTGGAAGGGCTCGCCGAGCCAGTAGCCAAGATTGGCGCGCCGCACCGCATCCTTCAGGCGGCGCAGGCCGATCCAACCCATGAATCCGGGCGCGTCGAGCCTCTCCATGGCGAGGGTGACGTCATCGCCCGCCTCCATGGCCTGGAGGACTGGCCGGAGCCGGTCGGCGGCCTCTTCGGCGGACAGGGATTCCGGCAGGCTGGCGGTCCAGCGGCTTACGCCGGGCGTGATCAGAGCCGCCATGAGCGCGGCGTCCTCGAGGGTGATGGGCCGCAGGCGCAGGCGCGGCGTGAGAAGCTCGATCACGCCGGACATCCCCGTGTCAGGTCTCCAGGGCCTCGATCAGCCGATCGGCGACATAATGCGCCTGATCGTCGTCGAGGTAAGGGTGCATGGGCAGCGACAGCACGCGGCCGCAAAGCCGGTCGCTCCCTGGATAGGTCTGGCCGTGGGCGTAGCGGGCGAAGGCCCCCATCCGATGCAGGGGCTGGGAATAGTAGACAGCCGTCGGAACCCCACAGGCCTTGAGGCGCGCCTGGACCGTGTCACGAGCCTCGATCCCAACCGTATAAAGTCCATAGCCGCTCTCGCAGCCTTCGCCGAACACTTGCGGGTCGATGTGATTGGCCAGGCGGCGATCATAGATGGCCGCGATCTCGCGCCGGCGTTCCAGTTCGCCGGCAAACAGGGCGAGCTTCTCCGTCACCACCGCGCATTGCAGGCTGTCGAGGCGGCCGTTGAACCCCACCCTGACGCTCTCCTTGCGGCCCACGTCGGTGCCGTGCCAGCGGACCTGCTCGCAGGCCTCATAGAGCGAAGGGTCTCGGAATAGGACGGCTCCGCCGTCGCCGTAGGCTCCCAGCGCCTTCGCCGGGAAAAAGCTGGTGGCGGTCACCGGGGCGATGTCGCCGGCCCACCGGCCGCGCCAGCGGGCGCCGAAGGACTGCGCGGCGTCGGCCAGGACCTTCAAGTCCTGGCTCGCCGCAATCTCGAAGACGCGGGCGTAGTCGACAGGAATTCCGAACAGGTCCACCGCAATGATCAATCGCGGCGTCAGCCGTCCCTCGCGCCTCACCGCATCGATCCGGCGTTCGAGGTCGTCGGGGTCGATGTTGAAATCGCGGCCGCGCACGTCGACGAACACCGGCGTGGCGCCCGCCAGGATCACAGCACTGGCGGTGGCGTTGTAGGTGAAGGCGGGGATGAAGACCGCGTCCTGCGCCGTCAGGTCCATGGCCATCATCGCCATCACCAGGGCGTCGGTGCCGCTGGCGACCGCGAGCGCGGCCTGGGCCCCCGTGAAGGCGCAAAGGGCCTCCTCCAGCTCCCTGACCTCCGGCCCATTGATGTAGGCGCCGTGGTCCAGCACGGCGGAGAACCGCGCCTCGATGCGCGAGCGGATGCGGGCCTGCTGGGCCTTCAGGTCGATGAAGGCGATGGGGGATGGAGGCGACGTCACGATAGGGCCGTCAGCGCGCCGATCCCAGCCGCCCCGGGAAGCGGCCGCGCACCACCCTGGAGGGGCGGGCCGCCGCACGATCGATTTCCAGGGCCACCTCCAGCGCGTTCAGCGCCTCTTGGCCAGTGACCAGCGGACGGGAACTCTGGCGGCGCACCGCCGCGACGAAAGCCGCCACACTGGCGCCCAGGGGATCACGGCCCTCGGGCGTCGAGGCGAAGGCTGCGTTCAGACCGAACGGGGTCGTGTCGGTGAAGCGGCGTTCGAGGAAGTCGATCTCGACCACGCCTGAAGGGAACACCACGCGCATGGTGCGTTCGCGCTGGCGCGCCTGACGCGACGCGTCGAAGACCGCGGTCATGCCATCTTTGAAGGTCACCTCGGCGTGGGCCTGGTCGACGAAGGGGCCGGCGGCGATCTCCCCGTCCGCCTCCACCGCCGTCACGCCTGACGGATTGAGCGCCATGGCCAGATCGATATCGTGGATCATCAGGTCCAGGACGCAGGAGACGTCGACATTGCGGCCGGTGAAGGTCCCGTGGCGCACCGCCTCAAGCCTCAACGGCCGCTCCGGCAGGTCTAGCAGGCCCATGGCGCGGAACACCGCCCGCTCCTGGTGACCGCAGGCCAGCACGGCCCCGGAGGCCTTGGCGGCCTCGACCAGGCTCCGGGCGTCCTCGACGCGATCGGCGAGCGGCTTCTCCACGTAGACGTGGCGGCCCCGCGCCAGGGCGGCGGCGGCGATCTCGAAGTGGCTGGACGCCGGCGACGCCACCGTGATCAAGTCCACCGCGTCCAGGAACGGGTCCAGACCGTCGAACACCCGCCCGCCAAGGGGCCCGGCCAGCGCCTCGGCGCGCTCCTCGTGCGGGTCCAGCACCGCGGCAAGCGCCACGTCCGGCAGGCTCGCGTACTTGCGTGCGTGGTGGCCGCCGAAAACGCCGGCGCCGGCGACTCCGGCTTTCAAGACCATCTTCATCGGCAGCGACCGACCCCGCACACTTCGCAACTGCGAAGATGGTCTGCGCCGCGCCCCGGAGACAAGCCCGTGGCAATCACGTTGTGTGCCGGTTTGTTGCCGTTCCCATAGGGGCCCCGCGTCGGGTACAAGGCGAGCGCCAACCTGGGAGCTTGTTCGTGTCGCGCCTCTTCAACGCCTATGTGATGGTCGAGTGGAACGCGTCGGGCTCGCCCAAGTCAGGCAAGGACTCCATCTGGATCGGCGTGCTCAAGCGCGACACCCGCTTCCGGCTGGCGTTCGAAGCCTTCAATCCCCCGACGCGCCAGGCCGCCGAGGCCAAGCTGCGCGAAGTCCTGGCCGACCTGCGCCGGCGCGGTGAGCGGGCCTTGATCGGCTTCGACTTTCCCCTCGGGTACCCGTCCGGCGCGGCGGCCAAGCTGCAGCTGAAGCAGCCCGACTGGAGCGGCATGTGGGCGTTCCTGGCGTCCAACGTCGCCGACAAGGCCGATAACACCAACAACCGCTTCGCCGTGGCGGCCAAGATGAACCGGCTGATGACCGACGAAGCGCGGCCCTTCTGGGGCGCGCCGGCGCGCGACACTCAGCGGTGGCTGGCATCCACCAAGCCCGAGACGCACGGCCCGGACCTGCCGCCCCTCTATCGGCGCGCGGAGATCGTGGCCCAGCGCCTGGGCAAGGCGGCCAAGTCGGTCTGGCAGATCTTCGGCAACGGCACCGTGGGCAGCCAGGCGATCGTCGGCATCCCGGCGGTCAAGCGCCTGAAGGACGAACTTGGCGACAAGCTCGTCGTCTGGCCCTTCGCAACCGGCTGGAGGGCCCTCGGCCCCGAGGACATGGAAGGCGCCGAAGCGGTGGCGGTCGAGATCTATCCCGCGCTCTACAGCGCCAAGCTGGAAGCCGGAGAGGTTCCCGACCGGGCCCAGGTCCGCGCGGCCGCGGAGCATTTCGCCAGGCTCGATGAGGCCGGCAAACTCGGCGCCCAATTCGCCGCCCCGGCCGGCGCGGCGGCGGCCGAGGTGGCGCTGGTCGAACGGGAAGAGGGCTGGATTCTCGGGGTCTAGGCGTCTCGCCTGGCCAGCATCCAGAAACGGCCCAGCAGCAGCCCCGCCGACAGGAGGCTGGCGGTGATCACCGACCAGACGATGCCGGTCAGGCCGAGGCCCGCCACGTCGGCAAGCCACCACGCCAAGGGCAGCATCACCAGCGCGTAGCTCGCCGTGTGGGTGAAGGTCGGGACCCAGACGTCGCCGCGGGCCCGCAGCGCCATGCCCGCCACGACCTGGAGGGCGTCCGGCACGAAGAACAGGCATCCCAGGCAGAGGCTGGCGAAGCTGAGCTGGATCAGGGCGGGATCGGTTGCGTAAAGGCGCACGATAGGACCGGCCGCGAGGCGGACGCCGAGGGTGGTCGCCGACGCCGCCACAAGGCAGACGAGGAAGCCCGTATTTCCGGCCACGACCACGCCGTGGCGGTCGCGCGCGCCGTAGGCCTTGCCGACCAGCACGCTCGTCGCCGTCGCCAGGCCCAGGGGCGCCATGAATATGACCGACGCAACGTTGTTCATCACCGTCCAACCCGCCACGGCGTGGTCGTGGCCGGAAATACGGGCTTCCTCGTCTGCCTTGTGGCGGCGTCGGCGACCACCCTCGGCGTCCGCCTCGCGGCCGGTCCTATCGTGCGCCTTTACGCAACCGATCCCGCCCTGATCCAGCTCAGCTTCGCCAGCCTCTGCCTGGGATGCCTGTTCTTCGTGCCGGACGCCCTCCAGGTCGTGGCGGGC
>FTIH01002834.1_pt1 | contig 19597 bp, 23 predicted proteins | sample 1658451 | NCBI WGS metagenome assembly FTIH01 (sample SAMEA3914826, study PRJEB12502) | metagenome | biome: forest; material: soil | place: Canada | collected 2011-07-03 | depth 0.3 m
ACCTGGAAGATGTCGCCGGCGCGGATGTATTCTTTCGCCCGCTCGACGAAGCCGGCGTAGTCCTGGCGCGAGACAGGGGTCTTGAAGGGCTCGGGGGTCCAGGGCGGGTGGGGGGCTGGGCGCACGAGCGGCTGACCCAGGTCGGTCTCGACGGCGCCCAGCCGCGCCGCGGCCTGGTCATAGGCCTCGTGCGCCGTCAGCTGCGAGGGGCGCACGGTGGTCACCAGCACGATTTCCTGGGCGACGGAATCGAAGATGGCCACGATCGATGGCCGGGTCATCACCCCGTCGGGCAGGCCGAGGGGATCGGCGTGGTCGGCTTTCAGCTCTTCCACCAGACGCACCATGTCATAGCCCAGGGCGCCGAAGACGCCAGCGGCCATGGGGGGCAGCTCCGGGGGCAGGTCCAGCCTGGAGCAGGCGACGAGGGCCTTCAGGGACTCCAGCGCGCCCTGCGCCTGCACCTGGAAGCGCCCCAGGCCGATGTCCTCGCCCTCGGCGATCTCGGCGACCTCTCCCCGGCAGCGCCAGACGAGGTCGGGCGCCAGGGTCACCACGGAGTAGCGGCCCCGCCAGGCGCCGCCTTCCACCGATTCGAACAGGAAGGCGTAGGGTCGGCCGGCGCCGATCTTCAGGTAGGCCGAGACCGGCGTTTCCAAGTCGTCGATCACCCGGGTCCAGACCACCTGCGGTCGCCCGGCGCCGTAGCCGGCGGCGAAGTCCTCGAACGACGGTGAACAGTTCGCAGGCCCGGTCGTCATGGCTTGGGCGCGGGCGCCTTGGTCCCGGACGCCGGCAGGTCGTCGACCGCCACGCCGATCGACCGGCGCGCCAGCTTCTGATCCACTTTCGGCTTCACCACGTCATGGGCCGCGACGCGCAGCAGTTCGCCGAATTCGTTCTGGTTCATCTGATTGGTCAGGTTGGGACGCTGGGCCGCAGTCGCCCGAGCCACGTCCGCCACGGCGCCCGGATGGATCGCGCCGATCTTGGCGACGGCGACGCCGACCTGGGGAATGCCCGCCACCAGCACGTCGCCGGACTTGCCCTGGAAGAGCTTGGACAGGAACTCGCGGCCAAGCGCCTGCTGCTGCTGGGCGGTGGCGCGCGTCACGCCGTCCAGGTGCTGGACCTTGGCGCCGACCGAGGCGGCCACGGCGTCCAGCTTCTCACCCTTGTTCAGCCGGTCGACCAGGCTGACGGCCTTGGCCTGGATGCGCTTGACCAGCTCCTGGGCCATGAAGAACTGCGTGAGCCGAGGACGGATCTCGTCCAGGCTGGGCAGGGCGGACGGGGTCACCTTCTCCACGCGCAGGGCGTAGTACTCGCCCTTGCCCAGGTCGTTGACCTCCGTCTCGGCGCCCTGGGACAGGGAGAAGGCGTCGGACAGCATCTTCTGGTTCAGGCCGGCTTCGGTCTGGCCCGTGGGGAACACCTTTCCCTCCGCCGTGATCGGCCCGATCGCGTAGACCTGGACCCCGGCGGTCTTGGCGGCCTGGGCCATGGGGGCGCCGCCGGAATGGGCGTCGTCGTACTTCTGCACCAGGTCATAGACCTTGTCCTGGGCGACCCGTTCCTTCACGGCCTGTTCGATCTGGGCCCGGACGTCCTTCAGCTCCGCCGGCTTGGCGGGGGTGATGCTGGCGAGCTTGACCACCGACAATCCGAATTCCCCGGTGATCGGGCCGCTGGCCTGGCCGGGCTGCAGGCCGAACACCGTGTCCGCGACCCGCGGATCGGCGACCGAGGTCTTGGCCGCGTCGGAATAGGAGATGGGTTTGACGCCATAGGCGTGGCCGACGGCGGAGGGGTCCTCGCCCCTGCCGAGCCGCGCGGCCATGGCGGCGGCCTGGCCCGCGTCCTTGGCGGGGAGCTGCACGAAGGAGCGCTTCTCCGCGATGGACAGCTTGTCCTTGCGGAAGTCGAACTCCTTCTGCACATCCGCCGGGTCGGCCTGCAGTGTCGAGGCCAGCGCCTGGGCGCTGAAGCGGACCATGCTCAGCTGACGCATCTCGGGCCGTCGCAGGGCCGACTCATTTTCCTTCATGAACTTGGTGAGCTCCGCGTCCGTGGGGACCGGCGGCGTCGGCACGGATTTCTGGTCCAGCACGAGGTAGTCGGCCCCGCGGCTTTCCATATCCAGCACCGCGTAGAGGGCGGAATAGATCAGCGGCGCGCGCAGGCCGACCGCGAGGCCGGCGGCGAAGTGGCTGGAGGCGATCGCGTCGCGCAGGTTCTGCTCATACTCGGTGGGCGACAGATCGTTCTGGGCCAGGAGCCCCTCATAGGTCTTGCGATCGAAGGTGCCCGTGATCTTGTTGAAGAAGTCCGGCGTCTTGCGCAGCTGATCGACCACCAGCTTGTCGGAGGTCCGCACGCCTTCACGGCGGATGAGGTCCTGAACCGACTCGGCGTCGGCCATTTCCTGCAGCAGCTTGACGTCCAGGCCCGCCTGCACGGCCTGGTCGGCGGTGATGGCCTGGCCAGTCTGCTGCTGGGCCTGGCGAAGCTGCCGATCGAAGACGGCCTTGAACCGGGCGCTCGTGATCGTGCGGTCGCCAGCGGTGATCACGTCGTTGTTGATGCGGGTGTGGAAGACGTCGCGCACGCCCCAAACGCCGAAGCTGATGATCAGCACGCCCATCAGGACGGCCGCCCACGGTGATTTAGCGAAGGCTCTGAAGGCGGCCATCATGGCGGGGCGGCTCCGTTGGGCTCTGGTTTGCGGGTGTGGGTATAGTGGACGCGCTCGCGCCGGAGCAAGGCGTGTGAGGGATTCACATCAGCGCATGTGGTGACGAGGGCGCCTTGGCGAGGGCGCGGAGGCGCCCTATTGACCGGCCCATGGGGCCATTATCGCGCGAACTGATCGTCGGAAACTGGAAGATGAACGGCCTGGGGAGCGCGCTCGAGGAGGCGCGCGCCGTGGCCGCGGCGTTGGCGCGCGAGCCCGCCGCCGCGCGGATCGGCGTCTGCCCCCCGGCGACCCTGGTGGCCCGGACGGCCGCCGCTTTGGCCGGAACCGACGTGCTCACCGGCGGCCAGGACTGCCACGCCGAAGTGAGCGGCGCCTTCACCGGCGACGTTTCCGCCGAGATGCTGGTGGACGCCGGAGCGCGGCTGGTGATCGTCGGCCACTCCGAACGGCGCGCCTACCACGGCGAGACTGACGCCCAGGTCGCGGACAAGGTCCGCGCCGCGCTGCGGGCCGGCCTGGAGCCGATCATCTGCGTCGGCGAGACCCTGGAAGAACGCCAGGCCGGGCGCACGCTCGAGATCGTGTCGCGCCAGGTGCGGGGATCCGCGCCCGCGGACCTCAAGGGCCATGCCTTCGCCATCGCCTATGAGCCCGTCTGGGCGATCGGTACGGGCCTCACCCCGACCAATGACCAGATCGAAGAAGCGCACGGCGAGATCCGCCGGGTCCTGGCCGAGGCGCTTGCAGACACGGGGGTCGCCGCGCCGATCCTCTACGGCGGCTCGGTCAAGCCGTCGAACGCCGCCGAGATCCTGGCTCTGGCCGAGGTCGGCGGCGCCCTTGTGGGCGGCGCGTCGCTCAAGGCCGCGGATTTCTTGGCGATCATCAGGGCCGCGGGCTGAGCCTCACGCGCTGCGGCGCGCGGCCCCGAGCACGGCCCACCGATCCGGGTCCTCGACGGCCTGCGACTGACCGATCGTCAGGTCGAGGGCGTACTTGCCGTGCGGGTTGTCGATCCGGTGGTAGTCGTATCCGACCGTGGCGCGGGTCGATCCTGTCAGGTTCGTCGCCATGGAGCGGGCCTGGACGTCGCCGCTGGCGCGGCAGACGAAGCGGCGGCCGATCTGGTTTCGATCCTGCAGGATGACCTGGATGGTCCAGTATCCGTCCGGGGCGGGCGCCGGGGCGGCCGGGACTGAAGCTTTGGCCATGTTGTCCCCTTCCGGGGGATTGGCCGGGAGCCGCGCGGTGCGAAGCTGTCCCAGCGCGCTGCGGCTGGTTCGCCGGCGGCGCGCCTCTCGTCTGAGGCCGAGCAAGCCTAGCGCCTTCGCCCCTGCAAGTCCGCCGCCATCGTCACCGCCATGTTTAAATCGCCGCAGACCTTACGCTGCGGGCCATATGCGCCCATATCAGGAGTCCGCACGCCGCGGAGATCGTCACGATCACTCCGCGGCGGCCCGCGCACCGCGGGCGAGAAGCTTTCCATGAAGACGACCGCCACCGAGACCGCCCCGCCGTCGATGACGGTGTTCGGGTGGTTCATCGCCATATATTCCGGCGCCTTCGTGGCCGCGGCCGTGGGACTGGGCTGGCTGCTTATCGCAAGCTGGATCAGGCCATGACGCGCAAGCGCCGCCCCGGGGACGCGCTGGTGGCTATCGCCCGAGGGAAGGCGCATGGTGCGCCGCGCCCTTCGCGCCTCGACGGAGACTATCCATGGCGCCTTTGATTTTCAGGGTCATCCAGCAGGACGGCGCCTGGGCTGTCGAGCACGAGGGCCGTCAATCCGGCCGTTCGAACGACAAGGCCGAGGCGATCGCTTCGGCCACCAAGCTCGCGCGCGCGGCCATATCCGTGGGCCAGGCGGTCCAGGTCAGGATCGAAGGCGAGACGGGTTACTTCTGAGCACGAGCGTTTTCAGGCGAAGTGGACACCAGTTCGCCATCCGAAAACGCGTCAGATCTAATGCTCTAGCACCGGCGGATCAGCCGCCAAGGAGGGCCCATGGCCAACAAGGATCAGAAACGCGGCAACAAGGAAGTCCGTAAGCCGAAGCAGGCCAAGGCTTCCGCGCCCGTCCAGCAATCACAGTTCACCGGCAGCCTGGCGATGCAGGCCGCCACCCGCCCGCCCAAGAAGAAATAGCTGGCGGCTTCAGCCGACCAGCCACATCAGCGCCGCCCGCACGACCGCCACCAGCTGAGCGCTGACCGCGAAGAGCACCAGTCCCGCTGGAACGGCCGCCATCGGTCCGCTCCAGTGCAGCCAGCCCGCGATCTGAGCGGCCATGCTCACCGCGCCCAGGGTGGCGCAGCTGACAATGACGACGGTCCAGGCGCTCACGTTGGATTTAAGGCGGCGGTTGCGCCGTCCTTGCCAGTTGATGAGGTCGATGCGTCCAAGCTGATGATCCATGGCCTCAGCCAAGCACATCCGCGGTCGAAGCGCCGCCGCTCGCTTGCGCCATGGCGGTGACGTCGGCGTCCCGCATGGGCCGGCGCGTGCGGGACCTCTCGATGGAGTGGTATCCCTGGCGAAGCATGCGGAACAGCTCCGTGCGGCTTGGCGAGGCCCGGTCGTCTTGCGCCTTGGCGAGGGTTTCGGTCACCAGCGCTTGCGCCTTGACCGGGTCCTCGATGAGCGCGCTCGCCCACTTGAGCATCGCGGTTTCCACGCCGGATCCCCTTGGGTCGTCCAAGGTCCGGGTCATTCCGCGACCGCGCATTGACGCGATCCGCCGGCTCCGTGAGCGTCGCGCTTGAACTGACGATGGATGTCGTCGCGCAGGGAGGATTCCAGTGACGTGCTGGCGCGAAGCCCCGGCTGCTCGGTGAAGGCGGCGGACAAGGCGCGATGGACCAACAGCGACGAGGCGTTGAGATCGGCGTGAAGCGTGCTGGCGTAGCGCCGCAGCGGATGGGCCAGCTTCAGCAGTTCGAGATGGCGGCTGGTACGTGCGGACAGTGGCGTCTCCGATGCGGGCCAGTTGGTCATGGCGAGGCCAGCGGAAGAACGCCGCCGTCGCCAGGGTCATGAACAGAAATTCTAGGGCGCGGCTGAGGAGCCGCACCCGACGTCTATTTGAATATTGAGCCGGAATTACGACCTCATGGAGATGGAGATCGGGCGTCAAAATACAATGTCGGCCGGTCGATTATGTTGTTGGCTAAAATATTTCTTCAAGCATGGCTTCACGGGGGCCTCAATATTTAACCAGGTCGGCCCATCCCGGAGGTCGTGAAGATCGGCGCCGCCGCAAGGGTCTGGATCGGGCGCGGCCTGATTCCCCTTGCGTCGCCGAGGAGCGTCCCATGACCAGCCTGCCCCAGACCCCCGAAGCCGTGGCCTATGCGCTGCTGCAAGACATCGCGCGGGCCGAGGACGTCGACCTCGCTGTCGGGCCAGGGGCGAGCGGCCCCGGCAATCGCAAATGGATCCTGGAAACCTTTTCCGAATGCCTGAAGTGCGTGAAGGCCGACGGGCCCAAGGCGAACCCGACCCACGGCCGCAGCTCGTTCTGACCGGCGCGTTCGGGGACCCTTCAGCCCTTCGCCAGGCCGTGGCGCTGCATCACCCGCTCGTACGCGGGGTGGCTTTGCATGCGGGCGCTGGTGGCGTGCAGCTTGGGGCATTCGGCCTGGAACCACGCCCGGCCCGGACGCCAGTACATCATCGCCGGCAGGTATAGGTCCAGGGCCGACCATGTGTCGCCCAGGAGCCACGGCCCGTCGACCTGGCCTTCCAGGTAGCGCCACAGCATTTGGCGGTGCTCATCCGTGCCGGAGCGCAGCTTGGCCCCCGCCGCCTCGTCTCCGGCCAGCCATCGGGCGGGTTCATCGCCGTAGGTGAAGGTCGGGTAGATCGCCGAGACCAGGAAAATCAGCCAGCGCAGGAACGCCGGACGCCGGGGATGATCCGCGGGCGGCGCGAGGCCGGCCTGGGGCTTCAGGTCGTTGAGATGAAGGATCATGGCCGCGCTCTCGGTCATGACCGCGCCGTCCGGCGTGACCAGGGTGGGGACCTGGCCGAGAGGATTGAGGGCTTTCAGCGGCGCGCTGTCCCAGCCGACCTCGGACCAGTCGAGGTCCACTGGCGCAACCTCGACATCGGCGACGGCGAAGGCCGCCTCCACGATCATCGAGCCGCCGCGCGGCGCGCCATAGAGCGTGTACGCCTTGGACATTCGCCCTCCTTCAGCGCGTTGCGCCCGGAGTCCACAACACGTCCGCTTCCCCCCTGGCGTTCGCCCAGCGCGCGGCGGTGAACAGCAGGTCCGACAGCCGGTTCAGGTACCGGAGCGCAGGTCCGGAGACATCGTCGCCATCCCGGTCGTTCAGTGCGACAGCCTGCCGCTCGGCCCGGCGGCTGACGGTGCGGGCCAGGTGCAGGGCGGCGGCGGCCGGCGATCCGCCGGGCAGGACGAAGGAGGAGAGGGGGGAAAGCTCGCCGTTCAGCAGGTCGATTTCACGCTCGATGCGCGCGACCTGATCATCAGTGATGCGCAGTGCGGCGACGCCCGGCCGGACTCCGCGTTGCGGGGTCGCAAGATCCGCGCCGAGGTCGAACAGCTCGTTCTGGATCCGCGCCAGCATCGGATCGAGGATCGCGTCGTCCTGGGTATGGAGTCGCGCCAGGCCGACGCAGGCGTTGGTTTCGTCGACGTCGCCGTAGGCGCAGACCCGAAGGTCGTGCTTGCGGGCCCGCTCGCCCGTGGCCAGCGCCGTGCCCCCGTCGTCGCCGGTGCGGGTGTAGATGCGGGTCAGCCGGACCATGGACCTTGGCCGCTTCAGTGCCGGCTGAAGTAGAACGCCGCGCAGATGATCAGGACGGTGATGAACTGGAGCAGCACCCTCAGCCGCATCAGCTTGTTGGAGTTGGAGCGGCCGAATTCTCCGCCCCGGTAGAGCGCGTAGAATCCCGCGCCCAGACAAAGGGTGACGGCGGCGAGGCCGACGAGGATGGCGATGTCCCAGGCGTTCATGCCCTGACCCTAGAGCATTTTCGCCGCCTGAGGAACGGCCGCGCGCGCATGGAACGTCGGGCCTGAGCCCGCCGCGGCGGTTGGCCGTTGGCGACGGACGCCGCCGGGATTACATGCGGGGGATGCGCACCGACACTCCCCAGCCGATCCGGCTCACCGACTATCGTCCGCCCGCCTTCCTGATCGACAAGGTCGCCCTGGATTTCAGCCTGGAGCCCTCCGCGACGCGGGTGAAGGCCAGGCTGCAGATCCGCCGAAACGGGCCCTCCGCCGAGCCGCTGGTGCTGGACGGCGTGCGCCTGAAGCTGATCTCGGCCGCCCTGGACGGGACGCCGCTGACGCCGGACCGGTATGAGCTGACGCCGGAGACCCTGACCATCCCGGATGCGCCGGACGCCTTCGTGCTGGAGACGGAGGTGTTGATCGATCCCCAGGGCAACACCTTCCTGGAGGGTCTCTACATGTCGGGCGGCCGCTTCTGCACCCAGTGCGAGGCGGAAGGGTTCCGCAAGATCACCTTCTGGCCGGACCGCCCCGACGTGCTGTCCCGGTTCACCGTGCGCATGGACGCGGACAAGGCCGGATTCCCCCGACTCCTCGCCAACGGAAATCTGATCGAGAGCGGCGAACTGCCCGGCGGGCGGCACTACGCCGTCTGGGAAGATCCGTTCCCCAAGCCCTGCTACCTGTTCGCCCTGGTCGCCGGCGTGCTCGACGTGCTCGAGGACAGCATCGTCACCATGTCCGGCCGCACGGTGGACCTGCGCATCTATGTGGACCCCGGCCAGGCGTCACGGGCGGTGTACGCCATGGACGCCCTGAAGCGGTCCATGCGCTGGGACGAAGAGGCCTTCGGGCGGGAATACGACCTCGACCTGTTCATGATCGTCGCCGTGCGGGACTTCAATTTCGGCGCGATGGAGAACAAGGGGCTGAACATCTTCAACTCCTCGCTGTTGCTGGCCGACGCCGACACCGCCACGGACGTCAACTACGAGCGGATCGAGGGGGTCATCGCCCACGAGTATTTCCACAACTGGACGGGCGACCGGGTCACCTGCCGCGACTGGTTCCAGCTGTGCCTGAAGGAAGGCCTGACCGTTTTCCGCGACCAGAGCTTCTCGGCCGACCAGCGCGGCGCCGCCGTGCAGCGGATCAAGGACGTCAAGGCCCTGCGCGCGCGCCAGTTCGCCGAGGATTCCGGTCCGCTCGCGCATCCGGTACGGCCGTCGAGCTATCTGAAGATCGACAACTTCTACACGGCGACGATCTACGAAAAAGGCGCCGAACTCATCCGGATGTTGAAGATTCTGCTGGGGCCCGACGTCTTCCGCCGCGGCATGGACCTGTATTTCGAGCGGTGCGACGGCGTCGCCGCTACCGTCGAGCAGTTCTATGAGTGCTTCGAGGAGGCCTCCGGCAGGGATCTTTCGGCTTTCTTCAAGTGGTATGGCCAGGCCGGCACGCCCCATGTGGACATCCGCGCTGTCTACGATGCGACGGCCCGGACGCTCGAGCTGACCATCGCCCAGTCGATCCCGCCGACGCCTGGCCAGGATGACAAGGTCCCGGTGCCGATTCCGATCCGCGTGGGCCTGCTGGACGAAGACGGCAAGCCATTGTCCTTCCGCGCGCCCGGTGAGGCTGAGGCGGAGGAGGCCGTGCTCGTGCTCGATCAGGCCCATGCGGTCGTCCGGCTCGAAGGCGTGGCGCGCCGGCCGGTGCTGTCCGCCCTGCGCGGTTTCTCGGCGCCGGTGAAGCTGACGACGGACGCTCCCGCGGAGGACCGCTATGCCTTGCTCGCCGGGGATCCCGACCTGTTCAACCGCTGGGAGGCGGGCCAGGCGCTGGCGGAGGACCTGATACTGGCGCGCGCCCGGGGCCGGGCGGACGAAACGGGAGAGCGGCGGTTCGCCGCGGCGCTCGGCCGCTCGCTGGCCGACCAGTCCGCGGAGCCCGCGTTCACGGCGCTGCTGTTGCGACTGCCCGAGGAACCGGACCTGGCGCTGGCCATGGCGCCGGGCGCCGATCCGGCCGCCATCCATGACGCCCGCGACCGGCTGCGCCGCAGTCTCGCCGCCGAACTGCGCCCCACGCTCGAGCGCCTGCACGACACCCTGCGTCCGTCCGGCGTCTTCTCGGCGGACTCGGACAGCGCCGGGCGACGGGCCCTGGCCAACGCCGCCCTGGAGGTTCTGGCGGCGGACCCCACGCCGGAGACCGTGCGTCGCGTCCGGGACCACGTCCAGACCGCTGGCAACATGACCGATGCGATCGCAGGGCTGGAGGCCCTGACCCTGATCGGCGGCGAGGCGTTCGACCAGGCGCTCAGCGACTTCTACGCCCGGTGGCGGGACGAGCCCCTGGTGGTGGACAAGTGGTTCGCGATCCAGGCGCGGGCGCCGGGACCGGACGCGGTAGGCCGGGTGCTGGGCCTGACCGCCCACCCCGCGTTCGACGCCAAGACTCCCAATCGCCTTCGGGCGTTGGTCTCCAACTTCAGCCAGTTCAATCCTGCGGCGTTCCACGACCCGAGCGGCGCGGGCTACAGGTTCCTGGCCGACCAGATCCTCGCGGTCGACCGGATCAACCCCATGGTGGCGGCGCGCCTGATAGAGCCGCTCGGCGGCTTCCGGCGGTTCAAGCCTGAGTTGGCCGAGCTGATGAAGGCTGAACTGCAACGGATCCTCGCGACCGAGGGCATCTCCAAGAATGTCTATGAACTGGCGGACAGGGCCCTGGCATAGGCGACCCAGGCCGAGCGAAGCCTGTCGGCGGCGTCCATTGTGAAGGTCATCCGCGGGGGGCGTGGCGCCTATCGTTAACCGCCCTGGGCTACTGATCAGGTGCTTCTGCGATGGACAGGACGCCGTGACTGACAACGCCGCCCGCTTCCTTGGATTCGCCTTCGCGAGCTCGGACCTTCTGTTCGAAATCGCCCCGGACGGGGCGGTCGTGTTCGTCATGGGCGCGGCTCAGCGCGTGCTCGGCATCGAGCAGGCCCAGGCGGTCGGCCGACCCTGGCGAGACATCATCGCGGACGTTGACCACGACCTCTTCACCGCCGTCATCGAGAGCCTGAGCGGCGCGGACCGGCGCGGCCCGATCAAGATCGAGCTCAAGGCCAAATCCAAACGTCCGATCCGTCGATTCGCGGCTTTTTCGGCATGCCGCCTTCCGCAGTTGGCGCCCAACACCTCATGCGTGCTCGCCCTGGGCGGCCTGATTGGCGACGCGGCGATCCGTCCCGACAATGCAGACGGCATGCACGATCTCGAAGGCTTCGTCTCGGCGACCAAGCACCTGCTCAAGGGCGCCCAGGAAGCGGGGCTCGACCTCAGTCTCGATCTGGTGGATTTCGCGGGCCTCAAGGTCGGGGCGGACCGGACAGGCGACTCCGAGGCGGTGTTCCGGCGCATCTCTGCGGCGCTGCGGGCCGAGTCGATCCGGGGCGAGGGCGCCGCGCGGATCGGTGACGAGCAGTTCGCCTTGATCCGGGACCGGGCCGACAAGCCGGACTATCTGGAGCAGCGTCTCAGCCGCGCCGCCGACGCCGCGGGCGTACAGGTGAGCGCCACCTCCGCCTCCCTGCTGCTCGCGCCGGAATCGACGCCCCTGCACACCATGCGCGCCCTGCGCTACGCCCTGGATTCCTTCATCCGCGAGGGGCCAAGCGGGGTCAAGGCGACCTTCCAGTCCGTGCTGGAAAACACGGTCAACCAAGCCAACGCCTTCTCGGCGGTGGTGAAGGACCGGCGCTTCGAGCTGGTTTACCAGCCGGTCGTGGAGCTCGCGACGGGCGAACTGGAACACTATGAGGCGCTGGTCCGCTTCCAGCCCGACAAGAGCCCGGCCGACGCCATCCACATGGCCGAGGAGCTGGAGCTGATCGAGGGACTGGACCTGGCCGTGGTCGAGCGCGTGGCCAAGAAGATCAACGCCGACAAGACCGGACGCCTGCGCCTGGCGGCGAACATTTCCGCCCGCTCGCTGATGCGGCCCGCGTTCGTCGGCAAGCTCCTGGACATGGCCATGGAGGATCGCGGCCTGTGTGACCGGCTGTTGTTCGAGATCACCGAGACGGCCCACTTCGACAATGTCGACCTGGCCAATGCGGCGATCCAGCGACTGCGCCGTCAGGGATTTTCCGTGTGCCTGGACGATTTCGGCGCCGGCGCGGCGTCCATGGCCTATCTGCGGTCCCTGTCAGTGGATTTCGTCAAGATTGACGGTCAGTACGTCAAGGACGTCGCCGAATCCGGTCGCGACAGCGCGCTCGTCCGGCACCTGACGAAGCTCTGCGACGAACTCGGCGTCAAGACGATCGCGGAAATGGTCGAAACCGACCAGGCGGCGGTCGCGCTCAACAGCATGGGCGTGGGGTTCGCGCAGGGCTATCGCTTCGGGCGACCGGCGGCCGAACCTGTCTATTCCCCACCTTCCGCGCCCCAGGCGCGCCGGGCCGGGGCGGTCGAAAGCTGGCGCTGACCGCCGCGGCGGCCTGCGGACGCGCCGGTGGATTAAAGCCGTAAGCCCCTTTGGCCAATCCGAACCCACGCGTAAGCTCGTCCTGGGTGTGAATCGGAAGGGGAGCCTAACGCTTGGCGAGCCGCGCACGGGGCAGCAAAGCCAGGTCGAAGGCGGAGTCCGAATTTCCCGGCTCGCCCGAACCCGCGCGCTCGCGCTCACAGAGCCATATCCGCATCGCCGCGCTGACGGCGCTCCTGATGCTGATGATCTACGCCCTGGTCGCGGCGCTGCGCCTGGCGCATCCGCCGCCGATCGCTGATACGGCCGGGTCGGAACTGATCGGCCAGGCCCGGCTTGAGGCGGCCGACGTCGACGGCGGACTCGCCGGAATGCGCAGCGCCCTGGCCGCCGGCCGCGAGGCGGCGATCCGCGCGCCCGCCAGCCCGTCGGACTCGGCCGAGCTCGCGCTCAAGGCCGCCGCGCCGCTGGCGTCCGCGGTCGCGGTGGTGGATGTGGCGGGCGTCGTGCAAAGCGGCGCGGCCGAAGGCGCGGCGTGGACCTGGGCGGCCAGCGCCGCCAGGACCTCCGGCAAGGTCTTCTGGGTCGGCGGCATGGGGCGCTGGTTCTACGCCGCCACGCCGACGTCCGGCTCCGCGGTGATCGTCGCCGTCATGGACCCTTCGCGCCTGCTTCCATCGTCTTCGGGCGCTGAGCCCTTCCGCGCCCTGGCGACCCCGGACGGGCGGCTGCTGGCGGTGCACGGCCCCGGCGGCGTGGAACAGGCCGCGACCCTGAAGGAAGCCCTCTCGATCTCGCCGGCGGACGTGGACGCCGGCCAGGCGCAGGGCCGCATGCCCACGGGCGCGCCGGTGCGGGTGGCGGTCGAGCCTGCCGCCGGCGGCGACCTCCTGGCCGTCGCGGGGCGCGGCGGCGCCCTGCCGATCCAGGGCGGCCGGGAGTTGACGATCACCCTGATCACCACGTTCGGCCCCCTCGTCATCGGCATGCTGCTGACGCTGCTCCTGATGGCCCAGAGCCGGCGCACCCGGGCCGCCCAGCGCGCCTTTTCCGACACCGAACAGCGCTTCCGCCTCGCCGTGGAGGCCGCGCGCTGCGGCATCTGGGAGTGGGACCTGAAGACCGACCAGGTGTTCATGTCCGACGTGACCGGGGCCATCCTGGGCTGGGGCGGCGGCGGCGTGGTGGAAAGCGCCCAGGTCTTGGCCCGCGTCGCGCCCGATCACCGCGCCCGGGTCCTGCAGGCGCTGGAGTCCGCGCGCCAGTTCGGGGCCTTCGACGTGTCGTTCCGCGTGCCGGACCGCAATGGCCGCACCGCCTGGATCGACGCCCGCGGCCAGGGTCTGGACGCCCGCGGCGACGGCTTCAGCCGGATCATCGGCGTGGCGCTGGACGTCACCGAGGAGCGGATCGCCCAGGTCCGCGCCCAGGCCGCCGAGACGCGGCTGCGCGACGCCATCGACAGCGTCTCCGAAGCGTTCGTCCTGTGGGACCGGTTGGGGCGGCTGCTCCTGTGCAACAACAATTTCCGGGACTTCTTCTCGATCGAGCCGAAAGTCCTCAAGCGCGGCGCTTCACGCGACAGCATCAAGCGTTTCGTCCAGCTGGCCATCAAGCAGGAGTTGCCCTCGCCGCTCGGCAAGGGCGTCCGCGAGGCCGAGCTCAATGACGGGCGCTGGCTTCAGATCTCCGAACGCCGCACAGCCGAGGGCGGGCTGGTGGTCACCGCCGTCGATATCAGCTCGATCAAGGCGCAGGAGGACGCGCGTCGCCGCAATGAGGAAGCCCTGCAAGCGGCCGTCACCAACCTGCAGCGCAGCCAGGACCAGCTGGAGGAACTTGCGCGCAAGTATGAGGAAGAGAAAATCCGCGCCGAGGGCGCCAACCAGGCCAAGAGCGAGTTCCTGGCCAACATGAGCCATGAGCTGCGCACGCCGCTGAACGCCATCAACGGCTTTTCGGAGATCATGGTCAGCGAGCTGTTCGGCCCGCTCGGCGACCCGCGCTACGTCGGCTACGCCCAGGACATCCTTGATTCAGGCCAGCACCTGCTGGCGCTGATCAACGACATCCTCGACATGGCCAAGATCGAGGCGGGCAAGTTCAACCTGAAATTCGATCCGATGCGCATGGAAGAGGTGGTGGAGGACGCCGCCCGCCTGATTCGAAACCGCGCCGAGGCCGCCGGACTCGATCTTGTGCTCGACATGTCCGACCTGCCGGAAGTCGAGGCCGACTACCGCGCGCTCAAGCAGGTGCTGCTGAACCTCCTGTCCAACGCCATCAAGTTCACGCCCCGCGGCGGCCGGATCACAGTCAACGCCGTCACGGAAATGGGGCACAACGGAGAACGCATGCGCGTCGCGGTGCGAGACACTGGCATCGGCATTTCCCAGGCGGACATGGAGCGGCTGGCCAAGCCCTTCGAGCAGATCGAAAGCCAGCTCTCCAAGACCCAGCAGGGCTCGGGCCTCGGCCTGGCGCTCACCAAGTCACTCGTTGAGATGCACGGCGGCCGGCTGGAAATCCGCAGCGCGCCAGGGGAGGGCACCGTGGTCAGTTTCGCCCTGCCGCTGCGCCATTCCGAGATGGAAGCAGAAGACTCCCACGCGGCCGCGTAAGGCGGATCCGCAACTTGCAACGATGTTTAGGACGACCTATCTTCCCAGGCAGAAATAATCCACCTCGGAAGATCCTCGAGCATGGCTCTGAATATCAAGGACCCGGTCACGGAGAAGTCTGTACGGGAACTCGCCGCGACGACTGGCGAAGGCGTGACTGCGGCGATCCGCAGGGCTGTCGAAGAACGGCTCTTGCGGGTGCGAAAGGATCGAGGCGGCCGTAGCGTCTGTGAAGAGCTGATGGCCATCGGCGTCCATTGCGCAGCGCTCCCGGACCTCGAGCGGCGCACAGCCGAGGAAATCCTCGGCTACGATGAGCAAGGCCTGCCGAGCTAATGGTGATCGACACCTCCGCCGTCGTCGCGATCCTGCTCGGAGAGCCCGACGCGATGGATTTCGCTGCGGCCATCGAACAGGCCGGACCCCGGCTGATGTCTGCGGCCACCTTGCTGGAGGCGTCCATCGTCGTCGAATCACGCAAGGGAGCGGAGGGCGCCAGGGATCTGGATCTCTTCGTCTATCGCGCGGGAATCGAGATCGTACCGGTCGACCAAGAGCAGGCCGAGGTGGCGAGGATCGCCTGGCGCAGGTTCGGCAAAGGTCGCCACGCCGCCGGGCTGAATTACGGAGATTGTTTCGCCTACGCCCTGGCGAAAGTCAGCCAGGCGAAGCTGCTCTACAAAGGTAGTGACTTCGGCTTCACGGACTTGGTCTGACGACGTCAGCCTGACCGCCGCCCCCCCCCAACTTGACATCCGCCGGCCGCCGTGCGCCCTTCGCCGCCTTCGAAAACCAGGGATTTCCGCGCCTCCATGCACGCCTACCGCACCCATACCTGCGGCGCGCTCCGCCTCTCCGACGCCGGCGTGGCCGTGCGCCTGTCCGGCTGGATCCATCGCAAGCGCGACCACGGCGGCCTGCTGTTCATCGACCTGCGCGACCACTATGGCCTGACCCAGCTGGTCTTGAGCCCGGAGAGCCCCGTGTTCGGTGTCGCCGAGCGCCTTCGGGCCGAGAGCGTGATCCGCATCGACGGGGAAGTGGTGGCCCGCACGGCCGAGACCGTCAATCCCAACCTTCCCACCGGTGCGGTCGAGGTGCGGGTGCGCGGGCTGGACGTGCTGTCTGAGGCCGCCGAGCTGCCCTTGCCGGTGTTCGGAGAGCCGGACTATCCGGAAGAGATCCGCCTGCGGCACCGCTATCTGGACCTGCGCCGGGAGACCCTCCACCGCAACATCGTGCTGCGGTCCCAGGTGATCGCCTCCATGCGCCGGCGGATGATCGACAAGGGCTTCCTGGAGTTCCAGACCCCGATCCTGACGGCGTCTTCGCCCGAAGGCGCGCGGGATTTCCTGGTGCCGTCGCGTCTACACGCCGGCAAGTTCTACGCCCTGCCGCAGGCGCCCCAGCAGTTCAAGCAGCTGCTCATGGTCTCCGGCTTCGACCGCTACTTCCAAATTGCCCCCTGCTTCCGCGACGAGGACCCCCGAGCCGACCGGTCGCTTGAGTTCTATCAGCTCGACGTCGAGATGAGCTTCGTCACCCAGGACGACATCTTCGCGGTGATCGAGCCGGTGTTGCACGGCGTGTTCGAGGAATTCGCCGGCGACAAGCCGGTCTCGGCCTATCCCTTCAACCGCATCCCCTATCGCGACGCGATCCAGAAATACGGCTCCGACAAGCCGGATCTGCGCAATCCGCTGGTGATGCAGGACGTCAGCGACCATTTCCGCGGCGGCGGCTTCGGCCTGTTCGCCAAGATGCTCGATGAGCCGAAGAACGCGATCTGGGCGATTCCGGCGCCGGGCGGCGGCTCGCGCGCCTTCTGCGACCGCATGAACGCCTGGGCCCAGAGCGAGGGCCAGCCCGGTCTCGGCTACGTCTTCTGGCGGGAAGGCGAAGAGGGCGGCGCCGGCCCGATCGCGCGCAACCTCGGTCCTGAACGCACCGACGCCATCCGCGCCCAGCTGGGCCTGAAGGTCGGCGACGCGGCCTTCTTCGTGGGCGGCGATCCAAGGGCCTTCTACAAGTTCGCCGGATCGGCGCGCACCAAGGTCGGGACCGACCTGACATTGGTGGACGAGAAGCGCTTTGAGTTCTGCTGGATCGTCGACTTCCCGATGTTCGAGTTCAACGAGGAGGCCAACCATGTGGACTTCTCGCACAACCCCTTCTCCATGCCGCAAGGCGAGCTCGAGGCCCTGAACACCAAGGATCCGCTCGAGATCACCGCCTATCAGTACGACATCGTCTGCAACGGATATGAGCTGTGCTCCGGCGCCGTGCGGAATCACCGTCCGGACGTCATGATCCGCGCCTTCGAGATCGCCGGCTATTCGGCCGATGAGGTGGAGCGGCAATTCGGCGGCATGCTGAACGCCTTCCGCTACGGCGCCCCGCCGCACGGCGGGTTGGCGCCAGGTATCGACCGCATCGTCATGCTGCTGGCCGGCCAGGAGGCCATCCGCGAGGTCATCGCCTTCCCGCTGAACCAGCAGGGCCAGGACACGCTGATGAACGCCCCGTCGGACGTCTCCGAAAAGCAGCTGAAGGAGCTGAGCATCCGGCTTTCGCCCAATGCTCAGACGGGTCACCCGCCAACGAAGTGACGCGGCGGCGCCGGGGGCGCGGGCGGCGCGTGGGGCGCCGGATGTCCGTGGAATGGCAAGATCAGGCCGGGTCCGCGACAGATTCTGGCGGTGAGACCCGCGGGCAGCCGCGTGGCGGCGTCGCCGCAGGTGTCGTCGACCTGGTCCTGTTCAAGTCCCCGGGCGGTTGACAGGTCCGCGCCGAACAGGCGGGTTCCGTCGAGGCTGGCCCCGTGGAAGTCGGCCCGCCCGAACTGGCTGCCAGTGAGATCGGCCCCGTCCAGCGTCGCATTCTGGAATGAAGCGTCTTCGAACCTGCCCCGGATCAGGTGCGCGCCGGTCAGCTCGGCGGACCGGAAATCGGCGCCGTTGCAGTCCGCGTCCACCAGGAAGGCGGCTTCCAGGTCGGCGTTGGCGAGGACCGCGTTGGTCAGGGTCGCGTGGGAGAAGTTGGCCCCCACCAGCTGCACCGAGGACAGGTGCGCGCGCTTCATGTTCGCTCCGGAAAAGTTGGGCGCGGCGCCCTCGACCCCGTCCATGCGCGTGTCGATGAAGACGGCGTTGGAGAAGTTCACGCCCAGTAAGCTGGCGCTGCGCAGGTCGGCGCGGGTGAAGTCCGCGCCGGCGAAGGTGGTCGCGATCAAGGACGCGCCCCTCAGGTCGGTGTCGATCAGGCTGGCGTTGCTGAAATCACCGGCCGTGAAGGTCGCGCCGGTGAGCTTTCGGCCCGCCAGGGAACATCCCCGGCAGGCGCCGCCAAAGGCCACCATGCGCTGGACGCCCTTGTCGGTGTCGCCAGCCTCGGCCCGGCCGGAAGCCAGGGCGACCAAAGCCGCCGCCAGGGACAGCAAACTGGAAACGCGCGCCATTCACACCTCTACGACACGACCCGTGAGCCGCCCGAAACGGATCGTGTCGCCCAGAGGCTCCATCCGCGCCACTTAATTCGATGTAACCCGCGCCGTCACGTTAGCCTGGACTAACCGCCCACCCCGCAGGCTTGCAGGTGCAGACCTGGCGGAAGGGAGGTGGTCTTGTCGCCGCAGGCGCGGTCGAGTTGGGCCTGGGTGAGGCCTCGGGCCCGGGCCATCTCGGCGCCGGAGAAATTGGTTCCGTCCAGCCTGGCGCGGGCGAACGATGCGCCCTGCAGATAGGTCCCGACGAAGCTGGCGTGGGTAAGGTCCGCGCCGGAGAAGTTCGCGCTGGAGAACACGCCGCCATAGGCGTTGACGTCACGCAGGTCCGCTCCCGCGAAGCTGGTGTGGTTCATCACCGAGGCGCTGAGGTCGGCCTGGCGCAGGCGCGCGCCGGCGAAGGACCTTCCTTTCAGTTCAATGGATCCGAAGTCGGCCTGGAAGAGGTTGCACTTCGGACAGCTGGCGCCCGCCTTGGCGTGAGCGATCTGTGCGGCGTTCTGGGCCAGGGCGGGCCCCGCAAGCGTCAACGACAGGACGATCAGCGGGAAGAGCGGTTTCATGCGGCTGGCTCGATCGGCGGCCGGTCGCCCAGCCTTTCCTGCGGGAAGATAGGGGCAAGGGGTTAAGAGCGATTTCCCATGCCGCCTGGCGGTTCAAAACCCGTCGCGGGACCGCTCGATGCTGACCGGCGCACCGCAGGCCTCGCAGACCATGGCCGAGCCGCGCCGGACCAGGGTCAATTCCCCGCAGTCCGGGCACATGTCGGCGGGCGCCTCGATGGCCGGCGCCGCCTTGCGCTCGCGGTCCCGCCCCGCCAGCGGCAGGACGATGAGGTTGTCCCCCGCCGCCCCGCGGGAGAATCCCTTGGAGATGAACATGGAGGCGGGCAGGGGCTGGGGCTCTTCCGGCTGGGTGGTGTCGTCCAGCCCCCGGCCCAGTCCATCGGCGTGCAGGGCGTCCGGGTCGCCGTTGGCGAGGTCCTGGCGGTCCAGATAGGACACGGCCAGCTCGCGGAAGATGTAGTCCAGGATCGAGGTGGCGGAGCGGATCGAGTCGTTGCCCGTGACGGGCCCCGCCGGTTCAAACCGGGTGAAGACAAAGGCCTCGACGAACTCATCCAGCGGCACGCCGTACTGCAGGCCGATGGAGATCGCGATGGCGAAGTTGTTCATCAGCGAGCGGAAGGCGGCGCCTTCCTTGTGCATGTCCAGGAAGATCTCGCCGAGTTCACCGTCGTCGTATTCGCCGGTGTGCAGATAGACCTTGTGGCCACCGACCGTGGCCTTCTGGATATAGCCCTTGCG
>FTIH01001912.1_pt2 | contig 18048 bp, 13 predicted proteins | sample 1658451 | NCBI WGS metagenome assembly FTIH01 (sample SAMEA3914826, study PRJEB12502) | metagenome | biome: forest; material: soil | place: Canada | collected 2011-07-03 | depth 0.3 m
TCGGCTGCACGTCAGCCGAATTGGCGCCCGTAAGGTCCTGCGCGGGCGTGAACTGAGGCAGCTTGTTCAGCGTGGCCTCGATCGCGACGTTGGCGGTGTTCTGGAAGGCCTGGGCGTTGACCGTGACGATCGGGCTGGTGGACGTGAAGTCCCGACGCGAGATGCGCGAACCGGTGACGACCACTTCCTTGACCGCTTGCTGCGCCGCCGGCGGCGCAGCAAGCGGTCAAGGAAGTGGTCGTCACCGGTTCGCGCATCTCGCGTCGGGACTTCACGTCCACCAGCCCGATCGTCACGGTCAACGCCCAGGCCTTCCAGAACACCGCCAACGTCGCGGTGGAAGCCACGCTGAACAAGCTGCCTCAGTTCACGCCCGCGCAGGACCTTACGGGCGCCAATTCGGCTGACGTGCAGCCGACCGCCGACAACACCGTCGGCATCTCCACCGCCAGCCTTCGCGGCCTGGGCTCGAACCGTAACCTGGTGCTCGCCGACGGCCAGCGCCTGCAGCCGGTCAACGGCGCCCTGGTGGTCGACCTGAACTCGATTCCCTCGGCGATCATCGACCACGTGGAAGTTGTGACGGGCGGCGCCTCGGCCGTTTACGGCGCTGACGCGGTCTCCGGCGTCGTGAACTTCATCCTGAAGAAGAACTTCCAGGGCCTGACCGTCGACGCCCAGTACGGCACCACCCAGGCCGGCGACGGCCAGGAGTTCAAGGCCAGCGCCCTCTTCGGCGCCAACTTCGCCGACGACAACGGCAACGTGACCTTCGGCTTCGAGCGCTACACCCGCGCCGCGTCCTATGAGAACAATCACGCGATCTACACGAAGGGTTTTGGCGATCCGACCACGGGCTCGAACGAGTTCTTCAACACCGGAACCTTCTACTGCGGCTTCTGCCTCGCCACGCCGTCAGGGGGCGCGGTGTCGGCCGCTACCGGCATGCCGTTCGGCTTCGCCTCGGGCTTCACGCTCTTCCAGATCAACAAGGACGGCAGCATCGCTGCCGGCACCTCCGGCTTCGGAGGCCCGGTTGGGACGGGGGGCGTCTTCAACTACACCGGCCCGGTCGACGGCCAGCATGTGGCCTACGAGAACTTCGTCGGGAACGACGGCTCGATCATTCGAGGGATCAAGACCAACCAGGTCGACAAATACTTCATCACCTCGCCGCTGAACCGCTGGTCGATGTACGGCGCGGCGCACTACGACTTCAACGATAGCCTGACGACTTACGTCCGCGGCACCTTCGCCTCGACCCACACGGCGACCAACCTGTTCTCGACGCCTTACATCGGCGGCTGGAGCATTCAACTTCCGTACAACCAGGCGACGGACGACCCCGCCTCGCCGGGCTTCATCGGACCTGGCCAGGCCGGCGCGCAGCACCCGGTCCCGGCCGCGGTGGCGAAACTGCTGAACAGCCAGTTCCCCTTTGGCGGGGTCGCAACGGCTTGGTCGCCTTGGATCATCCCGACCACCAACGGGGCGGACGCCTGGGCCCAGCCCCGCTCGACCGTCGACGACAACACTGTCTGGCAGATGACGGCGGGCCTGAAGGGCAAGGCGCCGATCGCAGATTGGACCTGGGAGCTCTATGGCTCGCATGGTCAGGCCTCGGACTACCTCCAGGGCTTCGGCGACACCTCGCTGCAGCGCTTCATCACGGTGCTCACCGCGCCGAATTACGGCGCCAACCAGGACTTTATCGGCAACCAGATCTTTGGACACGGCGGCTTCGGCGTCGCCCACGCCCATTGCACCTCCGGCTTCTACGGCGCGATCTTCCAGCAAACCAAGCCCTCGCAGGACTGCCTCGACGCCATCACGGCGACGATCCAGAGCCGGGTGCTGGAAGAGCAGAACATCGCCGAGTTCGACACTCAGGGGACGCTGTTCCACGCGCCCGCCGGCGACGTGAAGCTGTCACTCGGCGCGGACTTCCGCGACGAATATGTGCAGTACACGCCGGACATCCTGCAGAGCACGGTTTCGTTCATCGACCAGGTCGCGGGGGTCTATCCGACCTCCTACGAGGACGCGTCCACCTCCGCCCGCGAAGGTTACGGCGAACTCTTCATACCGGTCGTGAAAGACCTGCCGTTGATGAAGGAGTTCAACCTCGAGCTCGGGGCCCGCTACTCGACCTACACCGGCGACGACCATCATACCGGCATGAAGATCACCCCGCCGGGCGGTTGGACCTACAAGATCCTCGGCGACTGGAAGGTCACCGACTGGGCGCGTCTGCGCGGCGGCTACAACCTCTCCGTCCGCTCGCCCAATGTGGGTGAGCTGTTCCTCGCCAAGCAGGAAGAGTTTGCGGGATCCACGGCGTACGGCGACCCCTGCTCCTCAAGGTCCAGCGCGCCCTTCGGCGCCGGCGGCGCCGACATTGGCTTCGGTCCGGGGATCGACCCGAACGCGACGGCTGGGAATCCTGGATCACCCGGTCACCCCTACACCGTCGCTAAGGGCCAGACGGCCGCAGGCGCCCAGAACGCGTACCAGATCTGCAAGGCCCTGATGGGCCAGGCGGGCTCCGCCTTCTACTATGGCGGCGGCCACGCCGTTCAAGCTGCGCCCGCGCCAGCGCCGTTCGGCTTCGAGAACCAGATCGGCAACACCGCCCTGCAGGCTGAAAAGGCCCATACCTGGACGGCCGGCGTGGTGCTGAGCTCGCCCTGGCATAACGCCTGGGTCGGCAACCTGCGCACCGCGATCGACTGGTACAGCATCAAGATCAACGGGGCGATCGAGCTCGGACAAGTCGACCAGGTCAAGTCCCTCTGCTACGGCCAAAGCGACGTCGCCGTCGCGGTGGCTTCAGCGGCCTGCCAGCTCGTGACGCGCATTCCCGGCAACGGCGCCGAGGATGTGACCACGGTCCAGTTCAACAACTTCGCCACCATCAAGACCTCCGGCATCGACCTGGAGCTCGACGACGGCTGGAACTTCGAAGATATCGGCATGCACGCCGTGCCCGGCAGGCTGCAGTTCAACTGGTTGATGTCCTACCTGATCAACTACGACACCGTCGCCTACTCTGGGCAGCCGGTGGTCCACTGGGCCGGCTCGCTGGGTCCGTCGCTGAACGGCGTCCAGCAAGGTTCGGCCTACAAGTACAAGATGAACACCACGCTGACCTATATGGAAGGGCCGATGAGCGTGAGCTTCAACTGGCGGTTCCTGCCTCATACGCACAACGCCCAGTTCCCGATCATCCCCGATCGCTCGCAGTGCGACATCACCGTGAGCTGTAACCTGGACACGGCGTCCTACAACATCTTCGACCTGTCGGCGACCTACACGATCATGAAGAAATATACCTTCCGGGCGGGCGTCGATAACCTGTTCGACACGCAAGCGCCGACGACCGGAGCCACCACCGGCATCCATGGGAACTGCAGTCCCAAGCCCGCCAGTGGTTACTGCGGCGGCGGGACTCTGGCGAGCGACGGCTACGGCGGCTTCGGTGCGGGCACCAACCCGAGCCTCTACGACACGCTCGGCCGCCGCTTCTACGTCGGCCTGAACGCCAAGTTCTAAACGTCACTTTGGTAGTATGTTGATTGGGGCGGGCCTTCGGGTCCGCCCTTTTCTTTTGTCTGCGGCGCAGGATGGGGCAAGCTCTCGACCCTATGCAGAGCGCCAACGTCACCCAGTGAGGCCATGGCCGTGAACGCCGGAGCTGGCGAGCGCGACGCCGCCTGCTCGAGCTCCAACACGAGGCGCTGATCGCCGAGCCGCAGACCCAGGTCCGGCGGTTGCTCAAGCACTACGGCCTGGAATGGCACCCGCTGGCTGGAGTTCCATCGTACAGATCGGCTCGTGCGCACCTCGAGCGCCACCCAGATCCGCCGGACGCTTCACCGCGGCGCGGTCGGCGCCACGCGCGTCTGCCGGCGCCATCTCGGCCCGTTGCTCCAGGCCCTTCGGGGCGGACCGCAAGCCGCATCGAATGCCCGGCGAGGCGTGGTAGGAGAGGGGGGCGAGCCAGAAGGATCACGGCGCATGGCTGTAGTGGACTTGGAGAGGAAGGCCGCCTCGGGCGACATCGGCGCCCAGCGGGCTCTCGCCGAGGCGTTGGATGCAGAGGGCCGCCACACCGAGGCGATCGATTGGCTGGCGCGCGCGGGGCAGGCGGGAGACTTCGAGGCCCTGACCTCCCTCGGCCTTCGCCTGATCATCGGACAGAACGCCCCGCTCCTGCCCCTCCACGGCGCGCGCCTGCTCAGCGACGCGGCGCAGGCCGGCGGAGCCCAGGCGATGGAGCATCTCGCGGTCCTGATCGGGGGCGGCTTCCATGCGCGGCAGAACTGGCCAGCCGCGCTCGATCTGCTTCAAGGCGCGGCGGACCTGGGAGCGGCATCGGCCCAGGCCCAGCTGCAGCTGCTTGCGGAAAGGCCCCGCGGCGACGAGTCCTGGGCAGCCGTGCGCCAGTCCATCGACCTCGCGACCTGGACCGGATCGCCGGAGCCACGGGTCCTGTCGGCGTCGCCGCTTATCAAGACCGTCGCAAACCTCATCCCCCCGGCCGTCTGCGACTGGATCATCGACCAGTGCTCGGGAAGACTGGCCCGGGCCGAACTCTACGATCCCTCGACTGGCCAGCATGCTCCTGGGACCGAAACGCGGCTGAACCGGATCGCGAACTTCAACCTCGCCGAGACCAATCTGGCGAACCTCCTGGTGCAAGCGCGCCTGGCCGCCGCGGTCGGCGCGCCCATGCCCATGCTCGAGCCCTTCGCGGTCCTGAACTACGCCCCGGGCGAGGAATACGGCGAGCACGTCGACTACCTCGATCCGAATATCCCTGCCTACGCGGCCGAGCTGGCCCATCGTGGCCAAAGGGTCGCGACCTGCCTGCTCTACCTGAACGACGACTACGAAGGCGGCGAGACCGAGTTCCCCAGGTTGAATTTCAGCTTCAAGGGCCGCAAGGGTGACGCCTTGATCTTCTTCAGCGCCGACCCGTCGGGCCGGCCCGATCCGCGCACCGTCCACGCCGGCCGGACCCCGACGTCCGGCGAGAAGTGGTTGCTATCCCAGTTCTTCCGCAACCGCCCCGCCATTGGCGGGGAGGCGCGCCGGAGCTGATCGCTCAGTTGAAAATGGTAACGGCGTCATATTTCGAAGTCGAAACAAAACTTCTATCGCTTATCTGTTCCGGTGGTCTGGAGAACAGGCCCTGACCCTTGATTTCGACCCCATTGGGGCGCTCCTCGACGGTTGCCAATGATCGGAGCTGTGCGCTAAGCTGCAACAACGATTAGGGGAGACCCATGACGCCGTTGATTATGTTTGCTTCGCTTGCGCTGGTGGCCATGGACGCCACGCCGGCCACCTCCACGTCTACGTCTCAGCCGGACGCGGGGAAGCCCTCTGCGACTGCCTCCGCCAACCCCCAGGATCGAGTGATCTGTAAGCGAGAGGCGATTACGGGCAGCCGCTTCGAAAAGCGCATCTGCATGACCAAGGCGGAGTGGGGCGAGGAGGAGCGCAGGACGGAAGAGTTCGAGCGCCGGCTCGGCCAGAAACCGGACGTCCCGCAGAGCAACCCCATGGGGGGGACCTAGCGCCGTCCGAGCGCCGGCAGTCCCAAGCTACCGGTCGAGCGAGACGTTCTTCGCCGAGTAAGTCCCCGCCACCAAGCCTGCATAGCTAAGGTCCGGGTGGCGTGACCTGCGCCGTCGTGCCAGTTACGCAACGATGCCTCGCCCCTATGCGCCCCGCCTGACCGCGCTGATCGTCGCGTCCGCCACCTTCATGGGCGGCCTCGACGCCACGGTGATCACCACGGCCCTGCCGCAGATGGCGCACTCCTTCCATCTGCCGCCCGTGGACCTGAGCCTGGGCGTGACGATCTATATCCTGGTGATGGCGGCCTTCCTGCCCCTGTCGACCTGGGTGGCGGACCGCCTGGGGGCCCGGACGGTGTTCGCCGCCGCCATCGCGGGGTTCGCCTTCGCTTCCGTCCTTTGCGGCCTCTGCCGGACCCTGCCGGAGTTCGTGGGCGCGCGGGTTCTGCAAGCCCTCGCCGCGACCCTGATGACTCCCGTGGGCAACCTCGTGCTGCTGCGCTCGACCGCCAAGAAGGACCTGGTCAGCGCCATCGCCATCTCCACCACCCCGGCGCTGGTGGCGCCGGTGATCGGCCCGGCAATCGGCGGCTTCATCGTCACCTTCGTGTCCTGGCCCTGGATCTTCTTCCTCAACATCCCCATCGCCCTCGTCGGCGTGACCTTGGCGCTCAGGTTCATTCCCGACCTGAAGAGTGATCAGCGGCGGCCGTTCGACTGGATCGGATTCGCCTCGACGGGCCTGGCGCTCGCGGCGCTGATCTATGGGCTCGACCGGGTGAGCGCCCCTGGGGCCGATCGCTGGGGCCCCGCCGGGCTCATCCTGGCGGGGCTGGCGCTCGGCGTGGTCGCGGTCCGCCACAGTCTGCGCGCGCCGCATCCCCTGATCCAGTTGCACAGCTTGAAGCTCAAGACCTTCGCCACCTGCGCCCTGACCGGTGGGATCCTGGTGCGCACGCCCTTCCGGGCGCTCGGCTTCGTGCTGCCCCTGCTGTTCCAGGTCGGCCTGGGGATGAGCGCCTTCAAGTCGGGCATCCTGCTGCTGGGCTATAACGGCGGCGACCTGCTCCTGAAGTCCATCGCCAACCAGACGCTTCGCCGGTTCGGCTTTCGCAGCAGCCTGGCGGTGACGGCGACGTTGACCGCGATCGGCACCGCGACCTGGACTCTGTTCGGACCGTCCACGCCGTTCTGGGTCATCTTCGCGGTTCTGGCCCTCAGCGGCATGGCGCGCTCGGTGCTGATGACGGCGCTCGTCTCCCTGACCTTCGCCGATATCCCCCATCAGGACATTGGCGGGGCGACCGTGCTGTCGAACGTGCTGAACCAGACCACCGGGGCCCTGGCCATCGCCCTGGCCGCCATCATCCTGAACGTCAGCGTGGCCTCACGCGGCGGCGCGGGCGGCCACGTCGCCCTCTACGACTGCCGCATCGCCCTGGCCGTCATGGCCGTGATCGGCGCCTGCGCGGCGCCGGTCTTCCTGCGGCTGGCGCCTGGCGCCGGCGCCGAGGTGAGCGGTCATCTCGGCGGGCGGCCCGACGAGGCGCAGCCACAAGGCGGCTGAGCGCCGCCTCAGCCGCCGCTGCCGGGCAGCAGCCTGAGGCGCTGCATGCCCTTGTCCGGATCCGTGTATTCGCGGTTGTCCTCGCAGACGTACTCATAGAGCTTGTAGCCGGGCTTCTTGATGTAGTGCCAGGTCCAGCTCCAGGGCGTGGTCAGGAAGCCGGGGTCGGTGACCGTCACCTTGTCTTCCATGGTGGTGGGCGAAGTCATGCGGATGCGTTCGTCGATCTGCATCTTGTCCGAGTGCGGAACATCCTGGAACTTGACGTTCTCCTTGATGCCCACGGTGTTGACCACCAGGGTGTTCCCTGCCCAATGGCCCACCGAGTGGCCCCAGAACCCCGGCTCGGCGTCGTCGATGGGGATCTGCTTCTCGTTCAGATAGATGCGCCGGACCTGATTGTAGGCCTCCTCGATGATGGTGACGCGGCCCCTGCTCTGCATCACCTCGAGTGGGAACATGGCCATCATGGTGGCGGGCATGCCGTCGGGCAGGCATTTGACGTAGCCGGTCACCGGCGGCTCGCCCCGCGCGAAGGCGGCGGCGTTATCTGCGCGCGTCTTCTTCCAGGCGGCGAAGACGTCCGGCTTCAGGGGCGGATCGGGAATCCCGATGCCGCCGACCGGCTGCGCCTTGATGGTCGGGTCCAGACCCGACGCGCCGGGCGGGGTGTAGCGGTCCCACGCGCCGTCGATGCTGCGCGGATTGAACGTCGCATGCCCGGCCGGCTTGGCCTGGGTCTGCAGCGCCGGCGCCGCGGCCAGCAGGGCGAGGAGGCAGGCCGCGCCGCGCCATGCGCGCGCGCCGCCGCGAGAGTGTGTCGTCATGGTCATCTCCGTCCGGCCTGGGCCGCGCATCAGTGGATGTTGGCCTTGCCGGCGGGGGCGCCGTTACCGAACACCCGGCCGTCGGGCAGGGTGACCTCCTTCAAGAGGGCGCCGGGCTCGCCGGTGCGCAGGGGAGCGACCACCACGCTCAGCTTGTCGCCGACCTTGATCATGTTGAATTTCCAGCCCACGCGGTCGAGGATTCCGGGGTTGGCGCACTCGATGGTCCAGTGCTTGGCCCCGGCGACGGCGTCCATGGTGTCCAGCTGGATGTAGACGTGCGGGTTGGTCCACTGGAACTGGCTGACCGTGCCGATCATCTTCAGCTGATGGTCGTTGTCGTACATGGCGAAGGAATGGTGCGCCGAGGCTGCGCCGGCGGCGGCGAGGGCCAGCGCCGCTGCGAGTGCGGCCAGGCGGAGGGGCGAAGGACGGTTCAAGCGTTGTACTCCCTATGGTCTTGCGGGCGGCTTGGGTGCGGCCCCGGCGCGGGCCCCCGCCTCTGAAGTCCAGATTACAGACCCCCGGCGCGCCGCCGACGGTGCTGATTCCGATGTTACCCCGACCAACTGGAACTGTTAATGTTGCAGTAGGGCGGCGCCAAGCTCATTTGCCGAGCCGCACCTGGGTGACGCCGTTCTGGTCGACGTAGTCGCGGTTGTTCTCGCAGACGTACTCCAGCATCTCGTAGTTCGGCGTGCGCTGATAGGCGAAGGTGAAGCTCCACGGCTTGGTCAGGGCCTTGGGGTCCACGATGGTCACGTGGTCTTGCAGGATGTTCGGCGTGAGGAGCTGCAGCCGCTCCTGGATCCGCATCTGGTCGCTGTGCGGCAGGTCCTTGAAGCCCTTGACCGCTTCCTTGACGCCCACGGTGTCGACCACCAGCGCCTGGCCCTCCCAATGGCCGACGGAATGGCCGAAATAGCCCGGTGGGACGTCGTCGATCGCCAGCTGCGGCTTGTCCAGATAGATGCGCCGCACCTGCGAGAAGGCTTCCTCGATGATGGTGACCTGGCCCTTGGTCTGCAGGATCTCGAGCGGATAGATGGCGAACATCATCTGCGGCATGCCGTCGGGCAGGCATTCGGTGGAGGTGTTGGCCAGCGGCGCCCCGGCGTGGTCGGAGGCCTTCTGGGCCGCCCGGAGTTTCTGGTAGTCGGCCGCGTAGGCCGCGGTCAGCTCGGGCTCCGCCGGCGGAGGGGGCAGGAGCCGCGGGTCCGGCGTCACGCCGGGACGGGGAAAGGCGTGGCCCCAGACGCCGGTCAGGTCGGGCGCCTCGGCCAGGGCCGGCGGCGGCGCCATCGCCAGGAAGAGGGCCCCCGCCGCGGCCAGCATCGTCGGGGTGTGGGTCTGGGCCATGGCGGTCTCCTCAGCGCTCGAAGACGCCGCCGGGCGGGTTGGAGTCCGAGAACGTGCGACCGTCGGGCAGGGTCACGGTCTCCAGCATGCCGCCGGGGGAGCCGCTCTTCAGGGGATTGATCAGGGCCGAGATCTTGTCGCCCTTCTTGATCAGATTGAATTTCCAGCCTGCCCGGGTCAGCACGTTGGGGCTGGCGCACTCCACCGTGTAGTGGCTAGCGACGCCCTTGGGGTCCGGCACCTCCATCTCGATGAAGACGTGCGGGTTGGTCCACTGGAAGTCCGTCACGGTGCCCGAGATCGTGACCCGGTTGACGTGATCGAACATGGCGAAGGAGTGATGGGCCGCCGCCGGACCCGCCGCCAGGATAGCGAGCGCGCTGATGACGCCGCCCCCGCTGGCGACCGCTCGCACTGAGGCCCTGGTGATCATGAACGCCCTGCCCCTGGTCGCGGCCGCCTTTTCCCGCCTGACCGGACTCTCCAGCCAAACTCGATGCGCCCTCAACAAAGCCTACCCTAGCGCAGCCGCTACCCGTACTGGAAGCCCCATGCGCGGCGACAACGGGTGCGGCCCCCCGACACGACGCCGGAGGTCAGGGGTGACGGGCCCTGTCGTGCAGCGGGCTTATGAATCGCGCCGCGGCGGGATATGTCTTCAATCCGTGCGGGCGTGGCGAAACTGGTAGACGCAACGGACTTAAAATCCGTAGGGCCGAAAGGCTCGTGCCGGTTCGACCCCGGCCGCCCGCACCAGCAATCGGCGAACTCGGCCGGCGTGAGGCATTGATGGTGACGCTAGACCTCGGCGTTTGCACGCGCCTCGAAGTGCGCGGTCAGGCTCCCCGCCGGCCGAACGTGGCGCGGACGGGGTCGGCGCCATAGGCGGCGGGGCGTAGCGGAACGTCCGGGCGCGCGTCGTGACGCGGAGCGACCGGGGCGGCCGCGCGGGTGGGAGGCGGAGGCGCGTATCGGGGAGGCGGCTGGGGCGCATGGAATTCGGGCGCCGGCGCGCTGACGGGGGCGGAGGCAGGACGGCCGAGCTGGGCCGCCTGCAGGGCGAGGACAAGGTGTTCCGGGGCGCGCCCCTTCAGATCGAGGAGGTCGAGGCGCAAGGACAGCCGCTTCGCGAACATCGGCCCGTCGGCCCGGCGGATGGTGAGAATCCGGCGCGATGCGACCTTCACGAAGCCGTAGGCGTAGGTGTTGATCTGCTCGATGGAGATGGACCGCACCGACGACCAGGGCACGTTGTGGCGATTGAACAGGTCGGCGACGGTCACCCCCCGGGCGTCCCACCGCAATGCCGCGAGGTCGCCAAAGGCCTTGCGCGCGGAGGCGAAGGCCACGAGACCGAAGACGGGGATCAGGATCGTCATGACGATGCGGAGCATGCCCCCCGTGTGGCCTAGCACGCCGGCGGACACAGCCAGGACCAGCACGGCGAGCCCGGCCTGCGTCAGCAGCTTGCCGCGGGAATAATCGACGGCGCCGGGCGGTCCGGCCCCGGCGCCCGCCGCCACCGCCATGGGCGTTTCAACCGAGCCAGGCGAAGCCTTGAATGCGCGCATTCCGGCGCCGACCAACACGGAGCCGACGACGCCGCAGCCGATCAGCGACGGCATGTTGCCGCCAAGGAGGCCGCTGGCCAGGCCGCCGAACAGGAAGACGCCGCCTATCGCGCAAAGGTACGCCCCGCGAACGAGGCGTCCGCCTGCCCGCGCGGCGGCCTGTCCACCGGCGGCGGCATTGCGCACCGCTCCCACGGCCGCGCTCTCGCGGCCCCATCCGTCCGCCGGCTTGCGGATCATCAGGCCGCCCGCTGGGCCTTAAGGGCGGCCAGGCGCTCGGCGACGGCGGCGCTTTTCTGCAGGCCGTCGATCTCGGCGACGCGATTGATGGTGTCGGCGTCGGTGCGGGTGAGGCCGAGGCCGCCGGCGCCCTGCATGGCCCGATTGAAGGCTTGTTCGGCGGCGTCCACTTTCTTCTCGGCGGAACGTTCGGGGCGGGTCTTGCCGTCGCCCCCGATGGCCGCCTCGCGCTGCGCGATGGCGTAGGCCGCGAGAACCTCCTCCATCTGCGCCTTGCGGGACTTGAGGGCGGTCAGGCCTTCTTCCAGTCGCGTTTCCTCGGTGCGGGCCTGGGCCTGTATCTCGTCGAGCTTGCCGTTCTGCGCCTCAAGGTCGAGCTGGCGGGACAAGGCGGCCTCGGCCAGGTCCTCGCGACCTTCATCGAGGGCGAATTTCGCCTTGGCCGTCAGCTCCTCGACGCGCTTGGCGAGCATCAGCTGCTGCCGGACGGCTTGCAGGCGGCGCGCCATGGTCGCCTCCAGTTGGGCCTTCACCTCGTCGATGGCCCGGTCAGCCTCGCGGACGGCTTCACGCATGACGGCTTCGCCGCCTGCCTGCTCCATCCGATCGACCGCGTCCTCCACCTTCGCGGAGAAGATGCGGGATACGCGCGCGAAAATCGCCTCAGCCATGATGCCTCTCCAGCCGTGAATTCGCACTATTTCAAGCATAGTTGAGCTTAAATGCCCGTTAAGTCCGGACTCTTTTTTGTTCTATTCAACTCTCTTCAACCAAACTCGGCCAGTCTTTCAGGAGAATGATTTCGGGGCGGATTGATGACGCTGATCTTGGTGGTGTTGGGCCTGGTGGTGCTGGCCGTGGCCGCGCCGGCGGTGGTCTATCTGTCGAGCTACAATCGGCTCGTGGCGCTGGACCAGCGCTGCGAGACGGCCTTCGCCGACATCGATGCGCATCTGAAGCATCGTCAGAACCTGATCCCGGGCCTTGTTGAGACGGTCCGCGGGTTCGCCGTGCATGAACACGACATCCTTCTGGGCGTCATCCGGGCGCGCACGGAGGCGCTGCAGGCGGCCACTCCGGAAATAAGGCTGGAGGCCGAGAAGAACGTCACCCAAGAAATCAACGCCCTGATCGGAATTGCGGAGCGGTATCCAGACCTGAAGGCCTCTTCCCATTTCGGCGAGCTGCGCGCCGAACTGGTGGCGGCCGAGAACCGCATCACAGCCTCGCGCCGGTTCTATAATCTGACGGTCGGCGAGTACGACGCCACCCTGCGCCAGTTTCCGGGAACCCTGGTGGCGCGGAAAATGCGGATGGGCCGCCGGCTGCCCTTCGACCTCGGCTTCGAGCGGGTGCTGATCGACGAGCCGCTCGCCATCAAGTTCTGAGGTCGCGAGGGAAGGTCGTCCGATGTTTCAGGTCAACGGCCTGTTTGGCTGGATCCGCGCCAACGACCGGCGGTCGGTGATGCTGTTCGGCGGCTTCGTCGTCGCCCTCCAGTTCGCCGCGGCCCTTGTCCTCTACGTGCCGCTCGCGGGCCTGGACGAGGCCCACGCACCCTTCCTCCACTGGGACGGCTACGTCACCCGTTATATCCCGCTGGTGGCGCTGGCGGCGGCGGGCGTGTTCGCGCTGCAGATGCTCTGGCACGTCCACTCGGTGCGTAAGGTCATCCCCTTCGCCTTCGTCGACGATGACGATGAACCTCGGCTGTGCGGTGTCGTCGAGCCGCTGGCGATCGCCATGGGGCTGCCGGCCCCCTATGTGGCCGTGATCGATTCGCCGGCGCTGAACGCCTTCGCCTGCGGGATACGGAGGGGTGATGCGGTGGTTGTGGTCACTCGCGGGCTGCTCGACGCGCTGGACGACGAGGAGCTGGCGGCCGTCGTCGCCCATGAGCTGGCCCACATCGCCAACGGCGACATCCGGCTCATGGCTGCGGCGAATGTCTGCCTCGGCATGCTGCGGTATCTGGCGGTCTCGAAGGCGAGGCGCACGCACCCGGTGCTGGAGATGGCCGGCCTGCCGCTGGTGCTGTTTTTTGCGCCGCCGCTGTTCGTGGCGTTGCTGATGCTGGCCTTCCTATCCCAGTGCGCGCTGCGGACAGGGCATCTTGTGCGGTCCTTGATCGGGGCGTCGCGGGAGTTCGTCGCCGATGCGGCCGCTGTCGAGGCGACCCAGAACCCCGCGGCCCTGGTCTCGGCGCTGAAGCGCATCGAGGGGCGCAGCCGGATCGAGGGCATGCAGCCCCTGCAGGAAGCGATGATGATCGACGGCGCGGCGACGGGGGCCTTCGCCACCCATCCCAGCATCGCCGCCAGGGTGAAGGCGACGATCGCCGTTACCGGATCCATGGCCCTGATCGCCCCGGCGCGTCGGGACACCCGGCCGGCGGTGAAGTCTGCGGGCGCCTTTGGACGACGGGCCGTGGCGTCTGCGGGGCCAGGCGGGGCGAGCGCGGCGCAGCCTGAGCGCCCGGATCCGGTGGAAGGGCGCAATTGGTTCGGACTCACCCCTGCGGCGACCATCGCGGCCGTGGCGGGCGTCGTCCTGTTCGTTGGCTGGCGCGGCGCGGAGCTTAGGGACGCCGGGCGCGTGTTGGCCGAGTTCGATCCCCGCCCGGCCAACGCCGTCTTGGTGGCCACGAGCCGTAGCGCGGTGTGCGACCTGAGCGTGGTTTTGGGCGCGCCGGCCTGCAAGGCTGGTGAGATGGACCGGCTCACCGAACGGTTCGCCCACGAGCCGGGGGCCATCGGGCGCATGTTCACAAGCATGTCACAGGAGACGCAGACCTTTCGCTCGATCGGCGGAACCCTCAGGGACGGCCCGCCTGCCGAACCGGTCGCCGCCGAGGTGAGGGCCGAGCGCTGCTCCCCACCGACGTCTACACCGTCGCCCAATTCGGCCTGCATTCCGTCACCCCCGGAGCGCAGTCCGAGGACTTCTCCATCGACCGCCGGCTGGCCTCAGGGGACGCCAGCGCCCGGGCGGTGACGTGAGTTGCGGGAGGCTGTTCATGCATCGCGCCCCACCGGCCTGATCTAAGCCCTTGCAGGGAGCGGACTCAAAAACCGTAGGGCCGCAAGGCTCGTGCTGGTTCGACCCCTGCCGGCCGCACCAGGGACTCCCCGGCCGTCTCAGAGCGCGGCGCCGCCCAAGCCTATCAAGATTCCGCCCCAACGCCGCCGGCAGACCCCCCGACCTCCGAAAGGCTCACCGATGAGCCATGTTCGGCGCCGTGGAGGATTTGCTGGTGCGCGCTGACCATGCGCGTGGCGGTGGCGAGGGGCTCGCCGGTCCCGAGGTTGCGGGCGTAGCGCGGGTGGGCGCCGCTGGCGACGATCAGCCGGATGCTGTGTCCGCGTTTGAACCTGTACGCCGTGGGCCAGCACTCGATCGTAATGCGCCGTACGCCTGACGCGTCGGCGTCGGGCCGGCCGGGCCTCAGGCGGAGGTAGCCGTCGACGACCTGCGACGGTCGTCCCCTGGCGTCGACATCGCACAGGCAGGCGTAGAAATCCGTGTGCTTGCGGTCCGAGCGCACGCTGAGCTCGACCTTGACCGGACCTATGGCGTCGACGTCGCGATCCAGCGGCGCGCCGGTGAAGGAAATGGAGTCGTCTCGCGTCTCCAGGCCGGTCATATCCCGGAGCTTGGCGCCGCCCATGACCATCGGGCCATGGAAGGCCGGGGTCGGATCAGCCGGATCATAGACGTAGGCGGTCGAGCCCTCGTCTCCAGCTGGAGCAGACAGCTCCAGTCGCCCGCCCGCCCGAAGATGGAAGCTGAGCGGCTTTGAGCTGGGCGGCGGCCATGACGGATAGTCGCGCCATGCGCCGGCGCCTTGCAGGTAAACGCGCACCCGGTCGCGGTCCGGGTATGGCGAGCGGCCGGCGACCACGGCCGAGAACAGGATAATGGCCTGTCTGACGCCCTCGACCATGCCGCCCGGCGCGGCGTGGCTCCACGGGCCGACGGTCAGCCAGGCGTCCCGGCCGGCGGCCTGCCGCGCTTCGAAATCCCGGACCTGGAACGGCAGGAAGACGTCCTGCCAGCCGGCCACCATGGTGGCAGGCGCCTCGAGCGACGTGACGGCTGCGGAGTGATCGATGGCTCGCCACCAGGGATCGTCCGGATCGTCGTGATTGATCCAGTCGCGCCACCAGGAGACCGGCTTCCCGAAGGCCGCCACATCCAGCGTGCCCAACGGCAGATGCCCGTAGAGGTGGTCGAGCTTCGCCGCCTTCCGCCGCCGGGACAGGCTGACCGCGCCGGGCCCTGTCATCGTCTGCATCGTCTGGGTCCAGGTCAGCATGCCCGCCAGGGTGAACCCGCCGAATGAGAGGAATTCGTCCCGGAAGTTGGACAGGGTCATGGCCAGCGCCAGGCCGTCGATCCTGTCCGGGACCTCGCTCGCCAGGGCCCACTGGACGTTGCCAAGATAGCTGAGGCCGAAGGTGAAGACCTGGCCCGAGAACCAGGGTTGGGCGCGCAGCCACTCCACCGTGTCGGCGCCGTCCGCCTGTTCCTGCCGCATGGGGTCGAGATCGCCGCCGGAGCCGGCCGTGCCGCGGACGCTTTGCGCCACGACCTGCAGCCCTCGCTCCGCCAACAGCCCCGCCATCAGCCCGAAGATCGAGCCGCGCCCATAGGGGCTGCGCATCAGCACGACAGGTCCGGCGGTCAGGTCGCTCGCATGATAGCGGTCAGCCAACAGCACGACGCCGTCGCGCAGGGTGACCGGCAGGTCCCGTTCAACACGCACCCGCCCGGTCTGCCGCGGCGGGAGCTTCAACGCCTTGCCGGCGAACCAGCGGAGCACGCCCCCGGCGTCCATCCTGCTCCCTTTCGTATGCGTACAGGCCGATCTGGACCGGCCACGACTGTCAGATGTCAGGATGCCTGACCCTGGCGAGGCCGCAAGGGGTCGTCACCACCGCACCCGCACCCCGGCCGCGACCTGCTGGGAGTCCCGCCCGCTGGTCAGTGTCGCGCCATAAGACCCGTAGACAGTGACCCTGGGCGCCAGCTGGGCGTCGAAGCTGGCGCCGAGCTTGGCGGCGTCGCGGCCGATCGCGGCGGATGTGACGGTGAAGGGCGCGCCGCCGAGGCCGGCGAAGCTCGCCTGCACCTCCGCCCGGGTGTCCTGCAGCTCATGGCTCCAGCCCGCGAAGCCGTGCAGCCGCAGCGGCGTGGTCGGCGTCAGCCGCACCGTCGTGGCCAGCCGGACGCCCGCAAGGGCTTGCAGGCTGACGTTGCTGGGCGCGCTGACGCGCTCCGCCAGGGCCGCGGCGGCGGTCTCGTTCGCCGTGGTCGAGGTCAGGCCCAGCGCGCTCAGCCCGACGGTCGGCTCGATCAGCCAATTGTGCACAGCCAGGTCCAGGCCGGCGTCGACCTGGCCGCCGCCGCCCTTGAGGGCGTTGTGGCCCTCGACCGCACCGCCCATGCCGGGCGCGCGGACCAGGTCCTGGTCCATATAGACGAAGCCCGCCTGCCCATCGATGAAGGCGCGTCCGAGGCGCGCGCCGCCATAGACCATGGCCTCGAGCAGGGCCCCGCTGGCCGTGTCGCCGCCCGCCGCGGTGGTCCGCAGATCGGCGGCGCTGACCGCGAAGCCGATCAGGCGTCCGCCGCCCGTGGCCTTGTCGACCCCGGCCACCACGCCGCCCGATGCGGTGTGATAACCGGCGCCCACGGGGCCGGTGTCGCTGAAGTCGCCCGCGCCGCCGCCCCAGAAGGTGACGCCGTGCGGCCCGGCCGAGGCGTCGGCGCCGCGTCGATCGGCGATCTGGTCGCTGACCGCGCCCGCGCCGTCGAACCAGCTCTGGCGGGCCGCCATCACACCGTCGGCGTAGATGACCGGCGCCAGGCCGTTCAGGGCCGCGTCGACCTGGTCGGCCGCAAGGTCGTAGAGAGGCTCATAGACCGCCGCCTGGGCCGCGCTCATGCGCACGCCCGCCAAGGGCCGGTTCGCGTCCAGCGCCGTCCCGACCGCCCGGGCGTTGGCGGTCCCGGAGCCGCCCATGTCCGCATAGGCCGCGGGAGTCACCACCAGGGTCAGGGAGGTCGGCGCATAGACGGCGTCGAAGCGGGTTCCCGCCGCCAGCCCGGCCGGCTGCACCAGTCCGGTGAAGCTGCTGGAAGAGACGACCCCGCCGGCGGCGCTGATCACCTGGAACCGCTGTCCGAGCGCTGGCGTGTAGCTGTTGCTGGCGGAGCCGGTGATGCCGCGCAGCCGAGGCTCCAGGACCCCGCCGGCAGTCAGGCCGTGGCCCGCACCGGCGACGATCACGCGGCTGAAGTTCCCCGCGCCGGTCCCGGTCCCAGGGCCGTCGATATCGAAGGCGCTAACCGAGCCCGGCTGAAGGGTCACGGACGCGTTGAAGGTCAGGGTCCCGGGGCTGTTCCCCGGCGCCAAGGTCCCGCTCACCGTCGTCGGTGCGGCGATCACGCCTGTGCCGCGCAGGGTCGCGCCCGCGCTCACCGTCACGGCGCCGGCGGATATCTGGCCGTCGTTCGAGAACAGGCCTTCGGTGATCGCCACTGCCCCGCTACCCTGGGCGACGCCGGTGAAGTGGACGTAGCCCGCACCGCCCGTGCTGAGGTTCCCACCCAGGGCGATCGGACCGCTGAGGTCCAGCCTGAAGCCATTGTCGTCGAGGACGCCGCCGCCGGGCGCGATCAGGATGGGCCGGGCCGACGTCAGGTCGGCGGTGGCCAGCAGCCGGCCGTGGTCGAACGCGACGACGCTTCCTGTCTGGCCCAGCGCCGTGTCGGATCCGACACGGCGCTGGGCCAGACAGGAAGCGTCGTCGCGTTCGACCACGGCCGGCTGCTGGCCACCGCCGACCTGACGTCGGCCCGGCCCATCCTGATCGCGCCCGGCGGCGGCGTCCTCG
>FTIH01000679.1_pt3 | contig 17969 bp, 15 predicted proteins | sample 1658451 | NCBI WGS metagenome assembly FTIH01 (sample SAMEA3914826, study PRJEB12502) | metagenome | biome: forest; material: soil | place: Canada | collected 2011-07-03 | depth 0.3 m
GATCCAGATCTTCTCGCCGGTTATGCGGAAGGTCCCGTCCTCGGCCTTCACCGCCTTGCTGCGGATCAGCCCCAGGTCGGTGCCGCACTGGGGCTCAGTGAGATTCATCGCGCCCGACCAGTGACCCGTCGCGAGCTTGGCCAGGTAGAGCGTCTTCTGTTCGGGCGTGCCCGCCTGGGCGATGGCGGAAAAGGCGCCGTGAGTCAGGCCCGGATACATGGCGAAGGCCATGTTGGCGGATGAGGCCATCTCGTTGAAGGTGACGTTCAGGACCAGGGGTAGGCCCTGGCCGCCCCACTCCTGGTTCACCGACAGGGCGCTCCAGCCGGACTCGACCATGGCCGTATAGGCGGCCTTGAACCCGGTCGGGGTGGTCACGCTCGCCGTCGGCGGATCGTAACGGCAGCCTTCCTTGTCCCCCACCGCGTTCAGGGGGGCCAGCACCTCCTCGCAAAAACGCGCCGCCTCTTCCAGGAGCTGGGCCGTCAGGTCCGGCGTGGCGTCGGCGAAGCCCGGCAGGTTGGAGTGGGCGTCGAGGTGCAGCACCTCGTTCAGAAGGAACAGGTGTTCTCGGACCGGCGCGCGGTAGCTCATGGATCAGGCCTCGCCATGGCGGCTGCGGGACGGCCCCGGCGGCGCCTCGAATCGGCGCGGCCATTGTGGAGCAAGTCCGCCCGGCCCGGAACCTCAGGCCGCGGCGGGCAGCGGATAGCGCGCCAGGAACATGTCGACGGCGGCCTCGACTTCGGCCTGGGCGCGGGCGTGATCGGGGGCGGGGACGAGGTTCAGCAGGCGCTGGAAGTGCAACTCGCCCCGGCACAGGGCCAGGAACTGGTGCGCGGCCGCCAGGCAGTCGGGCGCATCGAACCCGCCCCGCGCCTTGGCCGCCTCGAGGCGGCGCGCCAGGCGCACGGCCGTCGCCTGCGGTCCGTTCTCGTGGAAGATCCGGGCGACTTCGGGCAGCCGTTCCGCTTCGGAGATCACCAGCCGGATCAGCTGCATCACCGGCTCATTCAGCTGCTCCAGGAAGGATTCCCCCACGTGCAACAGAAGCTCGCGAACCGGCTGGCTGTCATCCACGTCGCTGAACACGCTCTCGGAGAACCACTGGCAGCGGTCGCTGATCACCGCCTCGAACAGCTGCTCCTTGTTGTCGAAATAGTTGTAGAGCGTGCCCTTGGAGCCGCCCAGGCGGGCGCAGATCGCCGACATCGACGCCCCGGCGAAGCCCTCCTCATAGAAGACCTCGCCCGCCACCTTCAGGATGGTCTTGCGCCGCTCGTCGCGCCTCAGGTCGGCTGCGTCCCCGGCCATTTCGGTTCCCTCACAATTTTTTGACCGTACAGTACGGTTTGCGCTTGCGGGACGGTTCGAGACCGCCTACTTGGCTATATGACCGTACGGTACGGTACGGTCAATACCCGGGGTCACCAATGTCCGCCTCCATCCGCAAACGCGCAGCCGCCGCCCTGGCCACCACCGCCATGGCGCTGGCTTTCTCAATCATTACGTCAGAGTCGCCGGCCGCCGCCGAATTGAAATCCCCCGCCGACCTTGAGTCCGGCCGCAGCCTCGCGGCTCCAACCGCCGCCTGGCCCGCCGATCGCTGGTGGACCGCCTACGGCGACGCCCAGCTGAACGCCCTGATGGACGAGGCGCTGACGGGCTCGCCCGATCTCGCCGCCGCCCAGGCGCGCGTCCGCCGCGCTGAAGCCGTGCAGGGCTCGGCCCGCGCCGCCCTCTATCCGACACTGAATGCCGAAGCATCTGCGGTCGAGATCAAGCAGAGCTACAATGACGGCTTTCCGCCCACGCTCGTGCCCCACGGCTACAACGACGCCGGGCGCGCCGGCCTGAACTTCAATTACGAGTTCGACTTCTGGGGCAAGAACCGCGCGGCCGTCGCCGCCGCGACCTCCGAGGCCCACGCCGCCCAGGCCGAGGCCGCCGAGGCGCGCCTGGCGCTCACCACAGGCGTCGCCGACGCCTACACCGACCTCGTGCGCCTCTACGCCGAACGGGACGTGGCCGAGCGGGCCCTGAATGTCCGCGAACAGACCGCCACCCTGGTGACAAGCCGTGTCGCCAATGGCCTCGACACCCGCGCGGAGCTGATGCAGGCCAAGGCAGGCGCGCCCGCCGCGCGGGCCGAACTCGCGGCCATCGACGAGCAGATCGCCCTGACCAAGGACCGCCTGGCCGCTCTCGCGGGGGCTGGCCCCGATCGCGCCCTGGATATCGCCCGCCCCTCGTCGCCGGCGCTGCGCACCTTCGGCCTGCCGGCGACCCTGAGCGCCGAACTGGTCGGACGCCGGCCGGACCTCACCGCCGCCCGCTGGCGCGCCGAGGCGGCCGCGAGCCGCGTCCACGAGGCGAAGGCGCGCTTCTATCCCAACGTCAATCTGGCCGCCTTCATCGGCGTGCAGTCCCTGGGCCTCTCCAACCTGTTCCTGTCCGGATCGGACGTCGGCCAGGCCGGACCGGCGATCAGCCTGCCGATCTTCCAGGGCGGCCGCCTGCGGGCGGGCCTCAAGGGCGCGCATGCAGACTACGACGCCGCCGTGGCGAGCTACGACGGGACCCTGACCCAGGCGCTGCAGCAGGTCGCCGACGCCGCCGTCAGCCTGAAGGCCCTGGACCAGCGCCTGGCCCAGAGCCGCGAAGCGCTGGCCGACAACGAACAGGCCTTTTCCATCGCCCGCCAACGCTACGAGGGCGGGCTCTCCAACTACCAGGCCGTCCTGCTGGCCGAGGACGCCTGGCTTCAGAGCCGGCGCACGGTCGCCGATCTCGAGGCCCGCGCCGCGGCGCTCGACGTCCAGCTCGTCAAGGCGCTCGGCGGCGGCTTCGCCGGCGCCTGATCCTATTGCATTTCCAGAGGAGCCCCCTCATGCCCGACGATCTTTCCCTGTACGACGCCCCGGCCCTGGAAAGGGCCCGACCCGTCCCGCCGCCGCTCGACATCGCCGAGCAGGTCCTGGCGACGGCCACACGCGCGGCCAAGCAACGCCGCCAGCGGCTGTTGCTGCTGCTCGCCGCAACCGCGGCGGTCGGAGCCGTGGCCTGGACCGCCCACGCCCTGATCGCCGGCCATGACAAGGTGGACACCGACAACGCCTATGTCGGCGCGGACACGGCGGTGGTCACGCCCCAGGTCGCCGCGGCGGTCGGCAAGGTCCTGGTCTCGGACACCCAGCCGGTGAAGGCGGGCCAGGTGCTGGTGACCCTGGACGACGCCGACGCCGGTCTCGCGGTCGCGCGCGCAGAAGCCCAGTTGGGCCTGGCCGAGCGCAAGGTGCGCGGCTATTTCGCCGACGAGCAGGCCCTGGGCGGTCAATTCGCCGCCACCGGCGCCGCCATCCAGCGCGCCGACGCCCTGACCGCCGCCGCCGAGGGCGACCTGAAGCGCGCCAAGGTCGAGCTGGACCGCCGCCAGGTCCTGGCCGCGTCGGGCGCCGTGTCCGGCGATGAGCTTACCGCGGCCCAGAACGCCTATTCCACCGCGCTCGCCGCCGTGGACGCCGCCAAGGCCGGCCGCGTTCAGGCCGCCGCCCAGCAGACCGCGGCCGCGGGCTCCCGCGCCGCCAACCAGGCCCTGATCGCCGGCGCCGCCGTCGACGACAATCCCGAGGTCGCCAACGCGCGGGCTCAGCTCGCCAAGGCGCGGCTGGACCTCGATCGCACCGTGATCCGGGCGCCTGTCGATGGCGTCGTCGTCCGCAAGCAGGTTGAAGTGGGCCAGCAGGTCCAGGTCGGCCAGCCGCTGATGAGCGTCGTGCCGGTGCGCAGCGCCTACGTCGACGCCAACTTCAAGGAGGTGCAGTTGAAGAGGGTCCGGCCCGGCCAGCCCGTCGTGCTGACCTCCGACCTCTACGGCGCGGGCGTCAAGTTCCACGGCCGGGTGGCGGGTCTGGCCGGCGGCACCGGCGCCGCCTTCTCCCTGCTGCCCGCCCAGAACGCCACCGGCAACTGGATCAAGGTCGTTCAGCGGCTGCCCGTGCGCATCGCGCTCGATCCCGCCGAACTGCAACAGCACCCCTTGCGCGTCGGTCTTTCCATGAGCGCGCGCATCGACACGGCCAAGGCCGGCTGATCATGGCCGCCCTGTCCCGCACCGCCGCGGCCGAGCCCCAGCCCCTGCAAGGCGCGGCCCTGATCCTCACCGCCCTGGCGCTCGCCACCGGCACCTTCATGCAGGTGCTGGACACCACCATCGCCAACGTCTCCATCCCCACCATCGCCGGGGACCTGGGCGTGACGACCAGCCAGGGAACGTGGCTGATCACCTCCTTCGCCGTCGCCAACGGCGTCTCGGTGCCCTTGACCGGATGGCTGATGGCGCGGTTCGGGCCGGTGAAGACCTTCACCGTGTCGGTGGCCCTGTTCACCCTGGCCTCGTTCCTGTGCGGCATCGCCTGGAACCTGCCGTCACTGATCGCCTTCCGACTTCTGCAAGGCGGCGTCTCGGGCCCGATGATTCCGGGCTCCTACGCCCTTCTCACCACCATTTTCCCACGGGCGCGGACCAATGTGGCGACCGCCATCTGGTCGATGACCACCATGGCGGCGCCCGTCGCCGGGCCGCTGCTGGGGGGCTGGATTTCCGACAACGTCAGCTGGTCGTGGATCTTCCTGATCAACGTCCCGGTCGGGCTGTTCTGCGTTCTGTTCACCCGGCGGGGCCTGAAGGGCCGCGACGGGCCTGGACGCAAGCTGCCGGTGGACGGCGTGGGCCTGGGCCTCCTGGCCCTGTGGGTCGGCGCGCTGCAGGTCATGCTCGACACGGGCAAGGATGCGGACTGGTTCGCCTCCCCCGCCATCCTCGTCCTGACCCTGGTGGCGGTCTTCGGCTTCGCCGCCTGGGTGATCTGGGAGACGACCGACGCGCAGCCCATGGTCGACCTGACGATCTTCCGCTCGCGCAACTTCGCCATCGGTGTCGCGGCCTTCAGCCTCGGCTACGCGGCCCTGTTCAGCAACATCCTGCTCATGCCCCTGTGGATGCAGACCCAGCTCGGCTACGTCGCCACCTGGGCGGGGCTCGTCCTGGCGCCCGCCGGCGTGCTGGCGGTGCTGATGGCGCCCCTGGGCGCGCGGTTCCTCGGCAAGGTGGACACACGCATCACTGCCTCCGTCGCCCTCGGACTGTTCGCCGTCGCGTCCTTCATGCGCTCGCTGCTGCCGCCGGACGCCGCCTTCATCACCCTGGTCATGCCCATGCTGGCCCAGGGCGTCGGCATGGGGGTCTTCTTCACCTCCATGATCACCCTCAGCATGACCGGCATACCGCCCGAGAAGACCGCCGCCGCCTCCAGCCTGCAGAATTTCGCGCGGATCACCGCCGGTGGTTTCGCCGCCTCCCTCACCACTACCCTGTGGGAGCGCCGCGAGGCGCTGCACCAGACGCGTCTGGCCGAAGTCATGGGATCTCACCCAGGAGCGCTGGACCAGACCCTCGCCCAGATCGGCCGCCTCGGCGCCGGCGACGGCGCGAGCGCGGCCCTGGTGACCCGGACGGCCATCTCACAAGCCTATTCCATGGCGGCCGGCGACGTCTTCTGGCTGTCGGCCTGGATCATGCTCCTGATCATCCCGGCCATCTGGCTGACCCGCAAAGCCCTGCCCAACGGCCAGGTCATTGCGGCGGAATAGGACGTGAGTGGCTGCTACAGCCCTTCGAAAAGAGCAGTCGACAGATACCGCTCGGCGAAGCTCGGGATGATCGCCACCACCAGCTTGCCGGCGTAGTCGTCCCGGGACGCCAGGCGGAAGGCCGCCGAAATGGCCGCGCCGGACGAGATACCCACCGGGATGCCCTCAGTGCGCGCGGTCCGGCGCGCCATGGTGAAGCTCTCCTCGTTGGTGACGGTCAGCACCTCGTCGATGACCCCCCGGTCCAGGATGGCCGGCACAAAGCCGCCGCCGATCCCCTGGATCTTGTGCGGTCCGGGCTGGCCGCCGGACAGCACGGCGGACTCGGCCGGCTCGATGGCGATCATCTTCACCGAAGGCTTGCGCGCCTTAAGCACTTGGCCGACGCCGGTGATGGTGCCGCCGGTGCCGACGCCCGAGACCACCGCGTCAACCGCGCCCGCCGTGTCGTTCCAGATTTCCTCGGCGGTGGAGACCCGATGGATCAGGGGATTGGCCGGGTTCTCGAACTGCTGGGGCATCACCGCCCCCGGCGTGTCGGCGAGCAGCTCCTGCGCCCGCACCACCGCCCCACGCATGCCACGCTCGGCCGGGGTCAGCTCCAGCCGGGCGCCGAGGAGCAGGAGCATCTTGCGCCGCTCGATCGACATGCTCTCGGGCATGACCAGGATCAGCTTGTAGCCCTTGGCCGCGCAGACGAAGGCCAGGGCGATGCCGGTATTGCCGCTGGTGGGCTCCACGATGGTCGCGCCGGGCTTGATCCGCCCCTGGGATTCCAGCGCTTCGATCATGGAGACGCCAATGCGGTCCTTCACGCTGGCGATCGGGTTGAAGAACTCCAGCTTGGCGACCACTTCGCCCTTGGGTTTGATCTCGGCGGTGAGCCTGGGCAGGCGGACCAGCGGCGTATCGCCGATGGTGTCGATGATGGAGTCATAGATCTTGCCCCGACCGGCGCGGCGGTAGCGTTCGGCGTCGTAGGCGGGGTGGATGGCGGAATCCATTCGGGCGTCTCTCGGCAGGGACCTTATCAGGCCTCATCTATAGTCGGCCGGTCGGGATTTGTCTGCGTCGCTTCGCGCTCGTGTGATCAGGCGGCGGCGGCCCTGGCCCCCCCGCCCAGCAGCGGCTCCAGGATGTGCCGGGCCAGGGCGCGGACCACCGGGACCGCAACGCCGTCCCCGGCCAGATGCAGGGCCGCGGTCGCCGCCGCCGGCAGCACATAGTCATCGGGCAGGCCCATCAGCCGCGCCGCCTCCCGGCCGGTGAGCAGGCGCGCCCGCGCCTCGCCGCCGTCCACCACGATCACGAACTGGCGCGAGGAGCCGCCGGACGGCGTCCTGAGGCATCCCGCCAGACCGTCGAACCGGCCTTCGGCCCGCTGGACCCGGCGCCCCGCCTCGATCCGCGTCCGCCGGAAGATCGCGCCGACCTGACGCGCGCCGCTGGCCTGGGCGGCGGCCAGCCTGGCGCGATGCAGCGGCGCCATGAGTGCGATCAGCCGCGCGGTCCGGTGGGGATCCAGCCACGTCACGGCGTCGTCGGGCTCCAGGATATCGGCCAGGACCGCATTGCGGCGGGCCGGCTCTGGCTGGCGCCACCACAGCCACCGCGCCTGCAGCGCCGGGTCCAGGCGGCCATAGGCCTTGCGCACCGCCGCTGAGTGGACGGCGTCGGGCCCGCCCACCGTCGCGGACGGCGGCGGATCGCGGACGGCCAGCACAAACAGGCGAGGCCGGGACTGCGGCAGGAACCGCGCGGCGTCAATCTCCATGGCGCCGAAGCTGTAGCCGCCGTCGCCAAGGGCGCGGCAGAGCGCGGCGAAGTCGGCGCCCTCACGCGAGTTGAGAAGGCCGGTGACGTTCTCGATCCCGATCGCCCGGGGCGCGCGGTCCTCGGCGACCAGCGCCTCGATCAGCCGCCAGAATCCCCAGAACGCCGAGGACCGTCCGCCCGACAATCCCATGCGGGCGCCGGCGAGGCTGAGGTCCTGGCAGGGCGAGGAGGCCCAGGCGAGGTCGGCGCGGCCTGGCAGGTCCGAGGCTTGCAGATCCCAGATATCACCGACCCGCAGGTGATCATCGCCATGGTTGGCGGCATAGGACCTGGCCTTGCCGGGATCGATGTCGTTGGCGAAGAGGCAGGACCAGCCGTCGCCCAGTCCCGCGCGCGCCATGCCGCCGCCGGCGAAGAACTCATAGAAGGTCAGGGAGGCCGCTCGACTCATCCTGACCGAGACTGGCCGCGTTCGCCCATTCTGTCAGCTTCCGTTCGCGACCAGACAAGCTACACTGGCCAATGCGCAACCAGGGGAAGGCAAGTCATGGGGCGCGTCTTGCCCGTCGTGATATTGGTCCTGTCGCTTTGCGGCTGTAAGCCCGACGGCCAGAGGCAGGGCGCGGGCGTGATCCCCGCCGCCGACGCGCCCGCCCGGCCCAACGAGCTGACCAGCGCGCCCATCTCCTCGCTCAGGGCGGAATATTCGGTGCCGATGGATGTCAGCGGGACCCAGCCGCAATGGACGCTGAAAATCAGGCCGGGCGGACTCGCCCTGATCCGGCCTGATCACCTGGAGGCCGTGGCCGTCAATCCGGGGCCTCAGATTCGCGGCGAAGTCGCCACCTGGCAGGCCCCCGCGGCGGGCAAAAGCGGCGCCCTGAACGTCACGCTCAAGCCAGGCCGTTGCTCAAATGGCATGTCCGACAAGGAACTGCCCTACCAGGCCACGGTGGAGGTCGGGGGCGAAACCCTGATGGGCTGCGCGGCGCCCGCCTCCGGCTGATCACAGGGCCCGTACAAAGCGCCTGAGGCCCGGCGACCCGCTCACGGCCTCGAAGTCCGGATGCCGCTTTTCCTCCGACAGCCGGAACCCGGCCTTGGCGTAGGCGCGTTCGGCCGGGGCATTGCCGATCTGGAAGGTGATCTGCGCCTGCCTGAATCCGCGCCCGCGGCCCCGATCGAACGCCGCCTCCAGGAGCCGCCCCGCGACACCCATGCCCCGGACTGACGGAGCAACCGCCACGTTCTCGATCACCCAGACATCCTCCTGGGGGGCGAAGGTGCAGCTGAAGACATAGGCGCCGCGGATCCACACGTTCGCGAGATCATCCGCGCTCCAGCCCAGGGGCGCGGCGGCCTCCGCCAGGGCGCCCTGGGCGTCGCCCCAGCCGCTCGTGGAGCCGAAGGCGGAGAGCGCGGCGACGGGCTGGCCGTCGACCTCCGCGACCAGGACGTTCTCGTGGCGCCAGAAGGATGGCGTTACGGTCGTCACCAGCCGCTCCAGCAGCCGCAGGACCTCTGGCTCGGGCAGGCCCAGGGCGACATCGTACCAGCCCCTCGCCAGATGGGCGCGCCCGGCGGTCAGCACCGCCCAGGCCAGGAACCCGGCGTCCCCGGGTCGCGCGGCGCGGACGACGGCGTCCATTTCGGATCAGTAGACTTCAAACAGGCCGGCCGCGCCCATGCCGCCGCCGATGCACATGGTGACCACCGCGCGCTTGGCCTTGCGGCGGCGGCCTTCCATCAGAATGTGGCCGGCGGTTCGGGCGCCGGTCATGCCATAAGGGTGGCCGATGGAGATCGAGCCGCCGTTCACATTATAGATCTCGGGATCGATCCCGAGCTTGTCGCGGCAATACAGACACTGGCTGGCGAAAGCCTCGTTCAGCTCCCAGAGGTCGATGTCGCTCACCTTCAGGCCGTGGCGCTCCAGCAGCCGCGGCACGGCGATCACGGGTCCGATGCCCATCTCGTCGGGCGCGCATCCGGCGATGGCGAAACCCACGAAGCGGCCGAGCGGCGCAAGGCCCTTCTTTTCGGCCGCCTTGGCCTCCATCAGCACCAGCGCCGCTGCGCCGTCGGCGAGCTGGGAGGCGTTGCCGGCCGTCACCGTGTTGCCGGGGCCGCGCACCGGCTGCAGGGCGGCCAGGGCCTCAAGGGTGGTCTCCGGCCGGTTGCACTCGTCGCGATCGACCACGGCGTCCACCACCGATTCCTGGCCAGTGGCGCGGTCGACCTTCTTGGTCTTCACCGCCATGGGGGCGATCTCGTCCTTGAACAGGCCGTTCTGCTGGGCCGCCGCAGTTCGCTGCTGCGAGCGCAGGGCGTAGGCGTCCTGGGCTTCGCGACCGACGCCATATCGTTCGGCGACGATGTCGGCGGTCTCGATCATCGGCATCCACAGGTCCGGACGGATCTGCATCAGCTTCTCTTCGGTGAAGAAATAGGTGTTCAGGTGACCGCCCATCTGCACCAGAGACAGGGACTCCACGCCGCCAGCGACGGCGACATCCGCGCCGTCGTGGGAGATGTACTGGGCCGCCGAGGCCACCGCCTGCAGGCCCGAGGAGCAATAGCGGCTCACTGTCACGCCGGCGGTGGTGACGGGGCATCCCGCCCAGATCGCGCCGTTGCGCGCCACGTTGTGACCGGTGGCGCCTTCCGGCTGGCCGCAGCCGACGAACACGTCCTCGACCTCGGCCGGCGCGACGCCTCCGCGGGACAGGGCGTGCTGGATGGCGTGTCCTGTCAGCGCCGCACCGTGGGTGATGTTGAAGCCGCCGCGGGCGGACTTCGCCAGCCCGGTGCGGGCATAGGAGACGATGACGACCTCACGCATGGCGGCGCCTCAGGTTGGGTCCGGGGCCTGGGGGACCGATTCTCCCAGCCGGCCTCGCGGTCCTGAATAACAGCCATGGCGGGCGCGAGCGAGGAGAGCGCCGAATCGATCCGGGCGCGGAAAAGGCGGTCGCCAGGCGTCCAGGCGAAAGGTGGCGCGCGGCGCAACGTCGCGGGCCGCGCCTTGGGGCGCCTATTTTCGAGGCGCCGCAATTGTGATCAGAACAAGGTCCCGGCCGGGGAACGTGGGGGCTGTCGCATTGAGCGGCGTGACCTCCCGCGCCTCCGGGGACGTCCAATGACCTGACTTATCCAGGAACCGCCGCGGCCGCCTGCTGCGGCGTTAAGACTTTCTTCTATAATTCGACGGGATAATGCGCATTAACCTTGTGTTTCTCAGTCTGCCGACGCGTCAGATGCGCCAACGTGCCTGAAGGATACACTGAGAGCCTTGGAATTCGGCGGCTTTCCGAAGCTTCACTTGTCCGGGAACGCCGACCCTGGATCGAACGACAGGGCTTGAACTGACGGCCGCAGATTGCAATGAAGCGGCCGGAACGTGGCCGCGAAACCACGGCCGCGCAAAAAAGAGTCTTTTCATACATTCATGACACGGGTTTAATCCACGTGCGCATGGTCGAGGGGGACCCCCGCTGATGTTCAAACCGGTGAGAACCGCTCTTAGTTCCATGCTCGTCGTGGCCGTGCTGGCCTTCTCCGGCACTGGCGCGCGGGCCGAGGACTACTGGCAATGCGCCGCCTTCGCGCGCGTGTTCTCCGGCATCCAGATCTTCGGCGACGCCCGGACGTGGTGGCAGCAGGCCACCGGCCGCTATGCCAAGGGCGCGACGCCCCAGGCCGGCGCTGTCCTGGTGTTCAAGGCCCAGGGGGCCATGCGCCTCGGCCACGTTGCAGTGGTCAGTCAGGTGCTCACCGATCGGATCATCCAGGTGACCCACGCCAACTGGTCCGTCATCGACGGCCAGCGCGGCAAGATCGAACAGAACGTGACGGTGGTCGATGTCTCCCCGCAGGGCGACTGGACCGAAGTGAAGGTCTGGTACGACCCGCTCGGCGACCTCGGGCACACCACCTACCTGACCTACGGCTTCATCTATAAGTCGGCCGCCGAAAGCGCCCAGTCCGCGGCGCGCAGCGCGGCCCTCACCGTGGCCCAGCAGACCATGAGCCAGATGGCCAAGGTCGTCGCCTCGCCCGCCGGCTCACCGGTGCAGGCCTTCGCCAAGGATTCCACCGACCGGATCGCGGCCCTGATCCAGTCCGTGATGGGCAAGGACCCCTCCGGCGGCTGATCCGGCCCCCTGGCCGACCTGCATCTGACCCAGGCGCGAACCCTTCCTTAAGGGCGCTGCGCCAAGTTTCCTCATGCCCTCCCCAGGCGCCACGAAGGCAAAGGCTCCGCCCGCGAGCCTGATGCGCCCTGCCGACCTTGCGTCGGTCAGGAAGGCGCTGGAGGCCCATTCCCGCTTCCTGCGCGGGTTGAACGGCGGCCGGCGCGCCAACCTCAGCCACATGGATCTCTCCAATTTCGCGCTTGAGGGCGTGGACCTGAAGGACGCCGAACTGACCGGGGCGCGGCTCAACGGCGCCTTCCTGGCGGACGCCAACCTCGAGCGGGCGGTGCTCTACGGCTGTGACCTTCGCGACGCGGACCTGCGCCGGGCCAGCCTGGTGCAGGCCGATCTGCGCGGGGCGTGCCTCCGGGGCGCCAATCTCGCCGGCGCGGACCTCAGCGACTGCGACCTGCGCGAGGGCGTCATCGCCATCCAGAACGCCGAATCGGGCTTCCAGCTATTGAACCACGACCTCCCGCGCGGCGGGGTCGACTACGCCGTTCTCGGCGGCGCAGCCCAGGGCAAGGACGGCCTGGCCGTCTCCGCCGACTTCAGCGACGCGGTCCTGGCCGGCGCGCGGCTGTCGCGGGCGCGGATGGGCCGGGCGCGCCTCGACGGCGCCGACCTGTCCGGCGCCGACCTGTTCCAGGCCGACCTGTCCAACGCCTCCCTCAGGCGGGCCGTGCTCACGGGCGTCGACATGGACGCCGCCAATCTCGACAACGCCGACATGACCGGCGTGCTGAAGGCGCCGCCGCCGCTCGTCTACATCGACGATGAGCCCCTGCACGAAGTCGTGCAGGCCCATCAGCTGTGGTGCGAAACGAGCGGACGCGAAGGCCGCGCCGCCCGGATGGTCGAGGCCGACCTGCGCCCCATGAAGAGCCTGGCGCGCCGCCGGCTGACCGCCCTCTCCGCGCGGGGCTGCATCCTCTTCGGCATGTCGCTGGAGGGCGTCCAGCTGCAGGGCGCGGACCTGTCCGGCTGCGACCTTCGCGGCGTGAACCTCAACGGCGCCGATCTGCGCGGCGTGAAGCTGATCGGCTCGGACCTGACCCGCGCGGACCTCTCCGGCGCCGACCTTCGCCCCCTGGCCATCGACGCCGGCCGCTTCGTCCGCGCCGACCTGACTCGCGCCAAGCTGCGCCAGGCCGACCTGCGCAAGGCCCGTCTCAATCGCTGCCGCCTGTTCGAAGCCGACCTCGACGGCGCCCGCCTCGACGGCGCCGACCTGACGGACGCCGAACGGGAAGTGTGATCTGTCCCCGAGGACTGCGCTTCTCGAAGGAACGGGGACCACGAAGGACACAAAGTCCACCAAGTCCATGGCGTCCCTGCAAGCATATGACCGCCAAAGATGGCTTCACTCCCTTTGTGTCCTTGGTGTCCTTGGTGGTTTATCTTCCATTAGACTAGCGCCGCCCGTGGCGCCGATGTTCGAAGTCTCGTCTCTTCCTAGAGGTCCACGACTTCACAGCCGATGACGTCGCGGATGCGGGCCGCGACGATGGCGCGGTGGCAGTCCTTCGCCTCGGCTTCGAAACACAGCAGGGCCGTTGGCCGCGCCCGGGCGATGTCCACCGCCTGGGCCAGGGCCAACTGGGCTTCCGGCTCGGCCAGATGCGCTTCGAAGATCGCCCGCATCTCTTCGGTCCGCCCCGCGCGGGCGGCCTGGCGGCCGGCCTTGGGCGTGCCGAGCGGCCGCAGGTGCAGGTAGTCGACCCCGGCGTCCTTGAGGCTGGCGGCCAGCAGGGTCTTGGAGAACCCCGCCCGGCGGGACGAGGCCACGGCGCGGACGTCCAGCACGATCGCCACTCCCGCGGCCTTCAGGCGGGCGATCACGTCCGGCAGGAGCGCGCGCTCATAGCCGATGGTGGCCAGGCGGGCCATGTCGCCGCCCCATCAGCGCGGATAGGGCTTGGGGACGCCGAAATACAGGTTCGGGAAGAGGAAGGTGGGGCCATGGAACGCCAGGGCCGGGGTGATGGCGCGCATGCGCTCGAGGCCCCGGGCGAGATCGATCGCGCGCAGGCGGGCCAGGGTGGCGTCGTCTGCCGCCATGGCGGCGTTCATGGCGTCCATCTGGGCGGTGGACGCGAGCGGGGTGGTGTTGGCGGTGGGCGCGGCGATGGGCGCCTGGGCGGTGTCCGCCGGCGGGGCGGACCGGGTCTGGGCCAGGGCGGGCGCGGCGGCGAGCGCCAGGAGGGCGGCGGCGGCGAGGATCGATGGGCGCATGGCGGTGTCTCCTTGAGCGGAGTCCAGACGGACGCGGCGAAGCGGTCTTACCAGACTAATGGAAATCCCGCGAAGGGGGGAGGATGCGGACATCGCGGGGGTGGCGATGGCTGGGGCGCAGGCGCGGATCGCCCCCGGCGCGGGCTGCGTCGTCGGCCATGTCGGGCCGGAGCGGCGGCAGGCCTTCCGACAGCAGGGCCAGGTCCGAGGTGCGGTCGTACAGGCGCTCGGCCACCAGATGGATCACTGCGCCCTCCGCGTCGGCGGCGCGCTGCAGGCGCCCCTCGATCAGCATCATCCGCGCGCCCATGACCACCGGGCGGAAGTCGTCGAACACCTTGGGCCAGATCACCACGTTGACGACCCCCGTCTCGTCTTCCAGCGTCAGGAACACCACCCCCTTGGACGAGCCCGGCCGCTGGCGCACCAGCACCACGCCCCCGACCTTGACCCGCCGTCCGTCGGCAAGCCCGGGCACGCGGCTGGCCTGCACCGCGCCCAGCGCCGCCAGGCGCCCCCGCAGGAAGCTGACGGGATGGGCCTTCAACGACAGGCGCAGGGTCTCGTAGTCGTGCACCACCTCCTCGGACAGCGGCGGTCGGGGCAGGGCGGCGGGCGGCGATCCGTCGGCTTCCTCCAGCCCGGCGGCGGCGAACAGGGGCGCGGGGGCGGCGCGCGGCAGGCCCTTGGCGCTCCACAGTCCCTCGCGGCGCGACAGCTTCAGCGACGCCGCGCCGTCGGCGGCGGCCAGGAGATCCAGCGCCGCGGCCGGCAGGCCAGCCCGTCCGCGCAGGTCCTCGAAGGAGGTGAACAGCCCGCCGGCCCGCGCCCGCATGAGCTGAAGCGCCCACTCTTCGCGGAAACCGTCGATCTGCCGAAACCCCAGCCGCAGGGCGCGCAGGGGCGCGTGAACCCCGTTCAGGCCGCGCGGCGCCTTCTCCCCCCGCGGGGCGTCCTCCAGCGTGCAGTCCCAGCCGCTGAAGTTCACGTCCGGGGCGTGGACGTCCACCCCGTGCTCACGGGCGTCGCGGACGATCTGGGCGGGGGCGTAGAAGCCCATGGGCTGGCTGTTCAGGAGGGCGGCGGCGAAGACGTCCGGATAGCGCCACTTGATCCAGGCCGAGACATAGACCAGCCGGGCGAAGGCGGCGGCGTGGCTCTCGGGGAAGCCGTATTCCCCGAAGCCCTTGATCTGGTTGAAGCAGTTGCGGGCGAAGGTCTCGTCGTAGCCGCGCGCGATCATCCGGTCGACCATCATCGACTCGTACTGGTGGATGGTCCCCATGTGGCGGAAGGTGGCCATGGCCCGGCGCAGGCCATTGGCCTCGTCGCCGCTGAACCTGGCCGCCTCCATGGCGATGCGCATGGCCTGTTCCTGGAACAGCGGCACCCCGAAGGTCTTGCCCAGGACTAGCTCCAGTTCGTTGGCCGCGCCGTACTCGGGGGATGGGGCGGGAAAATCGATCTTGAACGGCCGGCCGGCGGCCATGGCCTTGCGCTGCTCGTCGCGTCGCCTGAGGTAGGGATGCACCATGTCCCCCTGGATCGGGCCGGGGCGGACGATCGCCACCTCCACCACCAGGTCGTAGAACCGGCGCGGCCGCAGCCGCGGCAGCATGGCCATCTGGGCCCGGCTTTCCACCTGGAACACCCCGAGCGAATCGGCCTTGCACAGCATGTCGTAGACGCCGGGCTCCTCGGACGGGACGGTGGCCAGCTCGAAGCGTTCGCCGTGATGCAGGTCGATCAGGTCGAAGGCGCGCCGGATGGCGGTCAGCATGCCCAGCGCCAGGACATCGACCTTCATGATCTTCAGTTCGTCGATGTCGTCCTTGTCCCACTCGATGAAGGTGCGGTCGGCCATGGCGGCGTTGCCGATGGGCACGGTCTCCACCAGGGGGCCCTGGGTGAGGATGAAGCCCCCCACGTGCTGGGACAGGTGGCGGGGGAAACCCATCAGCTCCTGGGTCAGCTCCAGCGCCAGGGCGAGGCGGGGATCGTCGCGGCGGAAGCCCGCCTTCTGCACCTGTTCGTCCTTCAGCCCGTCGCCCCATGAGCCCCAGACCGTTCCGGCGAGCGCCGAGGTGACGTCCTCGGTGAGGCCCAGCGCCTTGCCCACGTCGCGGATCGCCGAACGCTTGCGGTAGCTGATCACCGTGGCGCAGATCGCCGCGCGATGCCGGCCATAGCGGCGGTAGATGTACTGGATCACCTCCTCGCGCCGCTCGTGTTCGAAATCCACATCGATGTCGGGGGGCTCGGAGCGTTCCTGGGAGATGAAGCGCTCGAACAGCACGTCCTGGTCGGAGGGGTCCACCGAGGTGATCCCCAGGCAGAAGCAGACCACCGAATTGGCGGCCGAGCCCCGCCCCTGGCACAGGATGGGCGCGGGCTGGGCGCGCGCCCAGGCGACGATATCGTGGACGGTGAGGAAATAGGGCGCGTAGTTCAGGACACCGATCAGGGTCAGCTCCTTCTCGATGGTGTCGAGGATCCTGCGCGGCGGCCCGCCCGGCCAGAAGGCGCGCGCGCCCTGGTATGTCAGGTCGCGCAGATGCTGCTGCGGGGTCTTGCCGGCAGGGACCGGCTCGTCCGGGTATTCATAGCGGAGCTCATCCAGACTGAAGCCGCAGGCGTCCACGACCTCGCCCGTGCGCGCCAGCGCCGCCTCGTGGCCGGCGAAAAGGCGCGCCATCTCCTGGGGCGTGCGGATGAAGCGTTCGGCGTTGGCCTGGAGCCTCGTTCCCGCGTCGTCGATGGTGCAGCCCTCGCGCACGCAGGTCAGCACATCCTGCAGCCGCCGCCGCGAGGGGTCGTGATAGAGCACCGCCCCGCTCGCCAGCATGGGGGCGCCGGCCCAGGCGGCGAGGGCGGCCAGCCGGTTCAGCCGCGCGCGGTCGTCCCCGCGATACAGCGGCGCCGAGGCCAGATACAGCCGCTCCGGCCACGCCCGCGCCCAGGCCTTCAGCCGGCGGGCGAAGCCGTCGTCGATCACGTCCGGCGCCGGGACCAGGGCCACGAGGCCCTCCCCCAGGGCGGCCGCCTGGGCGAAGGAGAGCCGGCATTCCCCCTTGGCGATGGGCTTTTCGCGGGCTTCGTCGTTGGCGGCGCCGGGCCGGAAGCCCCCATCCCCCAGGGCGCCGGTGTCCTCGATGGCGCTCTTGCCGATGGAGAGCAGGCGACAGAGCCGGCCGTAGGCGGCGCGGTCCCGAGGATAGACGATCAGCTCGCTCTGGTCGGTGAACCGCAGCCGGCAGCCGACCAGGAGGCGCATCCCCTGCTTCTTCGCCTCCGTATGGGCCCTCACCACCCCCGCCAGGCTGTTGCGATCCGCCACCCCGATCGCCGCCAGCCCCAGCGCCTTGGCCGCAAACACCAGCTCCCCCGGATGCGACGCCCCTTCCAGGAAACTGAAGTTGGTGCGGGTATCGAGTTCGGCGTAGGGGGTCATGGGATTGGCGCCTTGGATCTTCCCCCTTTGGGGGAAGTCCGCCCGAAGGGCGGGAAGGGGGCTGCCGCGCGCCGGTTGGTCGGGTTAGCTTCAGTCATGGATGTCACGCGCAAAACCTTGCGCCGCGCCCGCGCCCTTCGCGGCGCCATGAGCCTGCCCGAAGTGTTGTTGTGGGGAGGCCTGAGGCGGCTCGCCCTGGAGGACCTGAGGTTCCGACGCCAGCACCCTCTGGGTCCATACATCCTCGACTTCTACTGCGCCGAGGCGAAGCTGGTCGTGGAAGTGGACGGCGAAGCCCACAACATGGGGGATCAGCCCGAACGGGACGCGCGTCGGGACGCCTGGTTCGAACGCCGCGGCCTGCGGGTGTTGAGATTGCCGGCCAAGACGGTTCTGCGCGACATGGATTCCGCGCTTCTGACGATTCTCGCCGCCGCGCGGCAGCCCCCTTCCCCGGCTTCGCCGGTACTTCCCCCATAGGGGGAAGATCTTGCGGTCTTGCGCCGGTGTTTTCACGCGAACACCCCGTGCATCCACCAGGAGGGGGGGCGGCCTTCGTCGTCGCGGCCGTAGAGGCCTTCGCGGTAGAGCCAGTAGCGGCGGCCGTCCTCGTCCTCGACGCGGTAGTAGTCGCGGGTGCGGGGGTCGCGGGGGTGGGC
>FTIH01002836.1_pt1 | contig 17464 bp, 16 predicted proteins | sample 1658451 | NCBI WGS metagenome assembly FTIH01 (sample SAMEA3914826, study PRJEB12502) | metagenome | biome: forest; material: soil | place: Canada | collected 2011-07-03 | depth 0.3 m
CTTGGTCACGTCGCGGCGGAACGCCTCCAGCAGATCCAGGCCATGAATCGCCAGGCCCTCGCGGCCCTCCAGCGACTTGCGCAGACCCAGCGCCTGCGGATTGACGTCAGTCTCGCCCGCGAGCGTCGCGCGCATCAGTTCGAGCAGCTCCAGCTTCTGGTCGGGCGTCGCCCTGGCGTGGTCGGCGATGTCGTCGGCGAAGCGGGCGAAGCGGTAGAACGCCATGACCGGCGCCCGATGCCTGGGCGCGATGACGAAGGAGGCGACGGGGAAGTTCTCGTCCTTGTGCCCCTTGCCGGACTGCAGCGCGGCCGCCTCGCTCATGCCGGCCCCACGATCGCCTGGGAGCGGCCCTTCCACTGCCCGCCGCGACCCTGCCAGACCTGGAGCGCCGACTGGATCGTGAACCAGGTGTACAGCGCGCCGATCACCGGCAGGCAAACGCCCCAGAGGGGCGAGCGGCCGTAGAGCCGCAGGGTCGGCTGGAAGCTCAGGGCCATCAACGCCCAGGCCGCGGCGCCCATGACCTGAGCCCAGCCGTGGCCCGCGATCGCCAGGACCGGCGGGGCCAGATAGGTCAGGATCATGCCCGCCAGGGTCCCGGCCAGGAGCCAGGGAGAGTAGCCCAGCTGGGCGTAGGCCGAGCGGGTGATCATCCGGCCGATTTCGCCAAGGGTGAGATAGGGCCGCAGGCTTTCGGCGCGGAGGGTCAGGCCGAGCCAGATCGGCCCCTGTAGTTTCAATCGCCCGCCGAGCGCGCAGTCGTCGATGATCTCCGCCCGCACGGCGGCGATTCCCCCGGCGGCTTCCAGCGCGGTGCGCCGCGCCAGCATGCAGCCGCCCGCGCCCGCGGCGACGCGGTTCTTGGGATCATTCACCCAGGCGAAGGGAAACAGCATCTGGAAGAAGAAGACGAAGGCCGGGATCAGCAGCCGCTCGGGCGCGGTCGTGCAATGCAGCCGGACCATCTGGGTGGCGAGGACGAGCCCGCCCGCCTCCGCCCGGGCCACGAGAGCGCGCAGATTGCCAGGTGCGTGGCCGATGTCGGCGTCGGTCAGCAGGACATAGTCCGGCCCCGCGTCCCTGGAAGCGTGCTCGACCCCCTGGGCCAGGGCCCAGAGCTTGCCGGTCCAGCCCTTCGGCAAAGGCCGGCCCGTCAGCACCTCGAAACGATCCTCGGCGCCGAGGTCGCGGGCGGCCTGGACGGCGACCCCTGCGGTGCCGTCCGAGCTCTGATCGTCAACCAGGATCACACGGAACCGGCCTGGATAGTCCTGCGCCAGGAGGCCGTTGACGGCGCGGCCGATCACGTCCGCCTCATCGCGGGCCGGAACCACGGCGGTGACCGTCGGCCAGGTCTTCGGCTCAGGGATGGGCGCGCCACGGTCGTCGCGCTCGCGCGCGAGCCAGAACATCCCCCGCCCGAGGGCGAGGTACAGCCAGGTCAGGAGCGAGAGGGCGCCCAGCAAGGTCAACAACATGGGTCACACATAGCCTTCCCGCCGGAACCACGCGAGCGCGTCCTTCAGGCCCTCGACGTAGGGCCGGGCCCGATAGCCCAGCTCGGCTTCGGCCTTCCCGGAGGTGAAGAACATGTGGTGGCGGGACATCTTCAGGGCGTCGACGGTGAGGAAAGGCTCCTTGCCGGTGAGGAAGGCCACAGCTTCGGCGGCGACCGCCAGGGGATAGAGCGGGCCCCGGGGCAGGTCGACGGTGGGCGGCTTGCGGCCTGTGAGGACGGCGATCTCGGCCAGCATATCCCGCAGCAGTACGTCCTGGCCGCCCAGGATGTAGCGCTCGCCGATCCGACCGCGCTCGAGGGCCAGGCAGTGACCCTCCGCGACGTCGGCCACGTGGACCAGGTTCAGGCCGGTGTCGACGAAGGCAGGCATCCGGCCGCTCGCCGCCTCGACAATGATCCGTCCAGTGGGCGTGGGGCGCACGTCCGACTGACCGATCGGGGTGGAGGGATTGACGATCACGGCCGGCAGGCCCTCGTCCGCGACCATCCGCTCGACCAGGCGCTCGGCGACCACCTTGCTGCGCTTGTAGGCCCCGATCGCCTCGCCTTCCGCCAGGGGCGCCGTCTCGTCCGCCGGCAGGGTCTTCAAGCCCAGGGTGGCCACACTGGAGGTGTAGACCACGCGCTCGACTCCCGCCGCCAGGGCGGCGCGCATGACCGTCTCGGTTCCCCGCCGGTTGTTGCGGACGATCTCCTCCGGATCGCGAGCCCACAGCCGGTAATCCGCCGCCACGTGGAAGAGGAAGCGGACGCCCCCCAGCGCGCGGGCCATGTCGGCGGGCTCGCGAATGTCGCCCAAGGCCAGCTCGCCATCGAAGTCCGCGAAGTTGCGCCTGGAACTGCTGGGCCGGCTGAAGGCGCGGACCCGCGCGCCGCGGGCCTGCAGGGCGCGCACCACCGCAGCGCCCACGAACCCGGCGGCGCCGGTCACCAGAACCAGCTGATCCTCCAGCATCCTCAAGGCGCGCCCTTCCGTCCGCGACGCGGACATCCTGCGTCCGCCGCGCCTAACCGCCACGACCGGCTGAGTCTGTCTAGGGATGGACCTGGCCGGGCGCGGGATCGGCCGGCGGCGTGGGCGGGACCGGCGCGGCCGCCTCGGCGGCTTCGGGCGCGGACGGACCGACGACGAGGGCCGGCGGCGATGCCGCCGACGCGACGGCGATGGTTTCCGCGGTGGCGGCGGGCGCATCGGCGTTCGACGGTGTCGACGCCGGATCAGCAGACGGTCCTGCGGCGGCGACCGCGGCCGGCGTCTGCGGGGTTGTAGCGGCGGTGGCCGGTTCGTCGAAATCCGGAAGGTTCTGGATATCGATCGGACGGTCGCTGATCTCCGCCTCGCGGTTCTGCAGATAGAGCGACCGCAGGGTGGCGTAGCTGTCGGTCCCCATCTGGTCGATCTCCTGCAGATCGCTCTCGGCGGACGCACGCTGGTCCAGCCCGCCCACGACGAAGGTGGTGGCGTTGAAGGCCGCCAGCTGGTGGTAGCGGGTGAAGCTCAAGGGGTCGGATGCGAATTCCACACCCGCGCCGATGAGGTCGCGCACGGTGGATGGTCCGAACAGAGGCAGGAACAGATAGGGGCCCGACGGCACGCCATACCTGGCGAGAGTCGTGCCAAAGCTGTTGTCGTGGTGAGGAAGTCCAGTGGCCGTGGCCGGATCGAACAGGCCGCCGACCCCGACCGTGGTGTTTGCCGCGAACCTGCCGAGCGTCCTTGCCCCGCGGGCCATGCGCAGCTGCAGCACGTCGTTGGCGAACACCACCGGCTCGCCCAGGTTGCTCAGGAAATTGTGCACGCCGCTGCGGATGAACTTGGGCGTGACCGTCTCATAGGCGATCGCGGCGGGACGCAGGATCGCCCGGTCGATGGCGCGATGGATCTTGTAGAAGCGGCGGTTCAGCCATTCCCAGGGATCGTTCGGCGCCTTGATCTGTGGCTGGCCCGCCGCCGTGGCAGGGTCGGCCCAGGGCCGGGCGGCGGCAGGCGCGGCCGTCGTCAGCAACGCGAGCAGCGCCGCGGACGCGAGCAGGGTCCTCGCCCGGAATACGCCGCGCGTCACAGCCGTCTGCGGCCGCTCATCGCCAGTTGACCCCGCCGACATGCGTAAAACGACTCCTCGCCTCACCAGATCAGATAGGCAGGGCTGTGTGGAAATTGAGGCATAGCCCGCAAGACCTTCGCCGTCCAATGATGCGGCCGCGCGCTTGCCAAGCGCGTGCAACCGGGCTTGAAGGCCCCGCAAGGGGTCTGAAGGCTATGCGCCTCAAGGCAGGTGAGTGTTGGTCCTGATCGTTGAAGCCCTGGGCGGACTCTGCCTGGCCATGTCGGCGGCGGGGACCGTCTATACGCTGGCGGCGGCTATGCTTGCGGGCCGGCTCTCCGGATCAGGGGACCGCGCCGCGGTTGCGGCCAGTCTGTTGAAGCCCCTCCACGGCGCCGAGCCGGGGCTCGAAGACAACCTGCAAAGCTTTGTGCGGCAGGACTACAGCGCGCCGGTGCAGATCGTCTTCGGCGTCCAGGATCCCGCCGATCCGGCGCTCCAGGTGGTCGAATCCATTCGGCTGCGAAACCCCCAGGCGGACATCGAGGTCGCCGTCGGCGCCCTTGCCCAGGGTCCCAACCGGAAGGTCTGCAACCTGATCAACATGGCCTCCAAGGCCCGGCACGAACTGCTGGTGCTCAGCGACGCGGACATGCGCGCGGGGCCGGACTACCTGGGCCTGGTGGCCGGCGCCTCGGAGGCGCCCGGCGTCGGGGTCGTGACCTGCTACTATTTTGGGCAGGGGCGGACGGGTTTCTGGTCTCGCGTCGCCGCGATGGGCATCAGCTATGGCTTCCTTCCCAACGTCCTCGTGGGCGTGGGCCTCGGGCTTGCGCACCCCTGCATGGGATCCACCATCGCCCTGAAACGCCCGGTGCTGGACGAGATCGGCGGTTTCGAGGCCTTCGCCCACGCCCTGGCTGACGACTACGAGATCGGGCAGGCCGTGCGGGCCAGGGGCTACAGGTCCGCGCTGCCGCGGTTCGCCCTGGCCCACGGCTGCGCCGAACAGACCCTGCGCGAGCTGTTCGCCCACGAATTGCGGTGGAGCGTGACCATCCGGTGCATGGACCCCGTCGGCCACGCCGGCAGCGTCGTCACCCACGCCGCGCCCCTGGCCCTGATCGGCGCGTTGCTCCTGGGGGCGCCCGCCTGGGCGCTCGCGGCGCTGGTGGCGGCGCTCGTCGCGCGTCTGTTTTTGCTGCGGTGCATCGATCAGGCGGTGGGCGTGACGTCTGGCCCCTGGCAGCTCATGCCGCTCCGCGATATCCTGTCGTTTGGAGTCTTCGTTTGCTCGCTGTTCGCCCGTAGGGTGGATTGGCGCGGCGCAAAGTTTCGCATCTCCTCGAACGGCAAGCTGTTTCCTGCCTAGGACACGTGACCCATGCTTAAGACCTTGTTTCTCCAGGCGCCCTCTTTCGATGGCTTCGACGGCGGCGCGGGATCGCGCTACCAGGCCAAGCGCGAGATCAAGTCGTTCTGGTTCCCCACCTGGCTGGCCCAGCCCGCCGCGCTGGTGGACGGCTCAAGACTGATCGACGCCCCGCCGCATCACACGAGCCTCAGCGACGTCACATCCATCGCCAAGGACTACGACATGGTGGTGGTCCACACCTCCACGCCCTCGTTCAAGTCCGACGTGAAGGTGATCGAGGCGCTGAAGGCGGCCAACCCCAAGCTGAAGGCCGGCCTGATCGGCGCCAAGGTGGCGGTGCAGCCGGACCTCAGCATGATCGAGGCGCCGGCGGTGGACTTCGTCGCCCGCAACGAGTTCGACTTCACCATCAAGGAAGTGGCCGAGGACCGGCCGATGTCGTCGATCCAGGGCCTGAGCTACCGCAACGCCAGGGGCGTGGTGACCCACAACCCCGACCGGGCGATGCTGGAGAGCATGGACGACCTGCCGTTCGTCACGCCGATCTACCAGCGCGACCTGAAGATCGAGAACTACTTCATCGGCTACCTGAAGCACCCGTACATCTCGATGTACACGGGGCGCGGCTGCAAATCGCGCTGCACCTTCTGCCTGTGGCCCCAGACGGTGGGCGGCCACCGCTACCGCACCCGCAGCGTCGGCCACGTGGTCGAGGAGATCGCCTGGGCCCAGAAGGCCTTCCCGCAGGTGAAGGAATTCTTCTTCGACGACGACACCTTCACCGACGACCTGCCCCGCGCCGAGGCCATCGCCAGGGAGCTGGGCAAACTGGGCGTGGTCTGGTCGTGCAACGCCAAGGCCAATGTGCCGCGCGAAACCCTGAAGAAGCTCAAGGACGGCGGCCTGCGGCTGCTGCTGGTCGGCTATGAGTCCGGCAACCAGCAGATCCTGCACAACATCAAGAAGGGCATGCGGATCGAGGTCGCGGAGAAGTTCACCCAGGACTGCCACGACCTGGGGATCGCGATCCACGGCACCTTCATCCTGGGCCTGCCCGGAGAGTCGCGCGAGACCATCGAGCAGACGGTGAACTGGGCGCGCAAGATCAATCCGCACACCATCCAGGTGTCGCTCGCCGCGCCATATCCCGGCACCTTCCTGTATGATCAGGCCCTGCAGAACGGCTGGCTCGACGCCGAGCACGCGGAGCTGGTGGACGAGCACGGCATCCAGATTGCGCCGCTGCACTACGACCACCTGAGCCACCAGGAGATCTTCGATTCGGTGGAGACCTTCTACAAGAAGTTCTACTTCCGGGCCGGCAAGATCGCCTCGATCGTCGGCGAGATGGCGGTGAGCCCCGACATGATGAAGCGCCGCCTGCGCGAGGGCGTGGAGTTCTTCCAGTTCCTCAAGGACCGCAAGGAGGCCGTGGCTTGAGCTCACCGGCGCTCACGGTTCCGGACCTTTCCACCGAGGCCTGGCCGGGCCCGCCGCCGGGACGTTTCCGCCTGGGCAGCGAGGCGCACAAGCGGCTGTTCTGCCGGACCCTGCTCGACACCTTCGACCCCTATCGGCCGGCCATCATCGACTGGCCGACGCTTGAGCCGGACGCCCGCGACCGGATCGTGAACCTGCCCATCTGGGACATCGCCGTCCAGACCGAGGGCAAGGCCGGAATGCGGGTGAAGACCTACGGCCGGATGGTCACCGACGCCTTGCTGAAGAAGGCGATCGATTTGAACGCCTACGAGGAGAGCCGCCACAAGGTGGTGCTCCACAACATGGTCGAGGCCTACGGCATCAAGCTGGAACCGGAACCCGAGTACAAGGTCCCCGGCGACGCCGAGTGGGCCTTCATGGTCACCGGCTTTTCCGAGTGCATCGACAGCTTCTTCGCCTTCGGCCTGTTCGAGACCGCCAAGCGGTCGGGCCTGTTCCCGCCGGACCTCGTCGACACCTTCGAACCGGTGATGCAGGAGGAAGGCCGCCACATCCTGTTCTTCGTGAACTGGGTCGCCTGGCATCGCCGCAACATGCCCCTGTGGAAGCGGCCCTGGTTCGAGCTGAAGGTCGCGGCGGTCTGGGTGTTCCTGGCCTGGGAGCGGATGGGCATCGCCAGGGACCTCGACAGCGCCAACGCGCCGGCGGACAACAATTTCACGGTCACCGGCGCCGAGCAGCTCGGGGTCGACATCAACCTGCCCGACCTGATGGACCTGTGCCTCGCCGAGAACGACCGGCGGCTCGGCGGCTATGACCGGCGGTTGCTGAGGCCCATGTTCGTGCCGCGGATGGTGCGCCTCGCCCGGCGCTTCATGAAATCGCCCCAACCGGCCGCCTGACCCGCGCGGATGCGGGACAGATCCCTCATCGTCACCGCTGACGACTTCGGCATGTCCGTCGCCGTCAACGAAGCCGTCGAGGAGGCGCATCGCAACGGGATCCTCACCTGCGCCAGCCTGGTGGTCGCCGGTCCGGCGGCGGCGGATGCGGTGGCCCGTGCGCGGCGCATGCCGGAGCTCGGCGTCGGCCTGCACCTGGCCCTGCTGGACGCGCCGTCCGTCCTGGCTGAAGCCGACATTCCTGACCTCGTGGGCGCACCCGGCGAGGGGCTCGGGGGCCGGCCGGCCTTGGTCGGCATGAAGATCGCCTTTCGGACATCCGTGCGCGACCAGGCGCGGGCCGAGGCGCGGGCCCAGTTCGAGCAGTTCCGCAAGACCGGCCTCCCGCTCGATCACGTCGACGGTCACTGGCACTTCCACCAGCATCCGGCGCTGGTCGCCACCCTGGCCGACGATCTGGCGGCCGAGTTCGGCATCCGGGCCGTTCGCGTCCCCAGCGAGCCGGCGCTGGCCTCCTGGCGCGCGGCGGGGCGGCGGGGCCTCGCGGTCCGCGCGGCGCGGTCCATCCTTCAGTCCTGGCTGTGGCGGCGCATGCGGCGGCGGCTGGCCCGGGCCGGCGTCGGGGCCAACGACTGGTTCTTCGGCCTGCACGACTCGGGCGCCATGACCCGCGAGATCCTGCTTGGCGTGATCCGCGAATTGCCGCCGGGCGTGAGCGAGATCGGGACCCATCCCGCCAGCGCCCCGCCCTCCGGACCGCACGCCCTGCCCGCCAGCTATCGGGTCACCGAGGAACTCGCCGCCCTCACGGACCCGGACGTGATCGCCGCGTGCCGCGACGTCCGCCTCGGCCGGTTCAGCGACTTTGACCTGACGGGCCGGGCCGCGTGATCAAGCGTTTCGCCGCCGCGGTGGTGTTCCTGGCCGGCGTCGCCCTGGCCGCCGCCCTGGCCGTGCACGCCGGGCTGGGCGCCACGGCGCATGCGCTGGAGGCCATCGGCTGGCCTGGCCTGGTCGCGGTCGGCGTCCTGCAGCTCCTGTCCCTCGCCTTTTGCGCGGGCGCATGGCGGCTGGTGGCCGAGGGCGCGAGCCTGGGCGTCTGTTTCATCGCCCGCTGGATCCGCGACGGCGGCTCCAACCTCGTCGGGTTCATCCCGGCGATCGGCGAGGGCATAAGCGCGCGCGCCCTGAGCGTTTTCGGCGGCTCCAGCGCCGGCGCCGCCGCGGCGTCGACCATCGTCGACGTGGCGATCGAGGCCCTGGCCCAGGCGCTCTACACCGTCGTCGCCTTCGTGCTGCTCCTGCCGCACCTGACCATCGTGCAGGCGCCGAAATGGACCTTCATCGTGGCGCTGGGGATCATCCCGATCCTGCTGATGTTCTGGATCAGCCGCGACAGGCGCGCGCTGGGCCTGGTCCAGAAGGTCGGCCTGCGCCTGGCCAAGGTCATGGGGGTCGAGGGCGATCGGCCCTTCGATCTGGCCGGCGCCGTGCAGACCATCTACGCCCGAAGGGGCCGCATCTCCGGCGCGCTCGGGCTGCATCTGCTGGCCTGGGGCGTGGCCGCCGCACAGATCTGGCTGGCGGCGCGCGGCATGGGCCATCCCTTGAGCCTCGCCGACTCCACGGCCCTGGCGGGCTTGGTCAGCGCGGCCCGCAGCGCCTTCTTCCTGGTGCCCTGGGCGGCCGGCGTCCAGGAGGGCGGATTCCTGCTGGTGGGCGGGGCGCTCGGGCTCGACCCCGCCGTCGCCATCGCCATGTCCTTCGTGCTGCGGGCGCGGGATGTGCTGGTGGGCGCGCCGGCGATCCTGGTCTGGTACCTGGCCGAGGGACGGCGCAGCCTCGAGCGGAGGACGTCAGGTCAGGTCTAGAGCGCGGTCCGCAAAAGTGGACCCCGGTTTTGCGGTAAGAACGCGCTCAAACTCTTGAATCTACGCGACCTTTCGAGGCGCGACATCCTCGACCTGGGCGGCCAGGGCCTCGCGATAGACCTCCACGACGCTGGCGAGGGCCGCGGCCCAGGAATAGGCGCCGCTGGCCTTGCGCGCCTCGCGGCCCAGCAGCCGCCTGAGGGCGCCTTGCTCCGCCAGGGCGAGGATGGCCGTCGCATAGGACTGGGCATCCTGGGCAGGACAGAGGAGCCCGCTGACGGCGGCCGTTACAAGCGCCCGGTGGCTCGGGGCGTCGGCGCAGACCGCCACCAGACCCGCCGCCATCGCCTCCAGGGTGACATTGCCGAACGCCTCGGTGGTGCTGGGATTGAGCAGCACATCGGCGCTGGCGACCGCCCGCCCCAGCTCGGCTCCCGACAGGAAGCCCGTGAAGACGGCGTCCGGCAGGCGCTTGGCGAGCCACGGCCGCGCCGGGCCGTCGCCGATCACCAGCGCGCGCACCCGCCGGTCTACAGCCCGCGCCTGGTCGATCACATCCGCGAACAGGGCCGGCCCCTTTTCCAGGACCACGCGCCCGAAGTAGGCCACCACCAGGTCGTCAGCCGCAAAGCCGTGGGCCGCCCGCCATGCCGGATCGCGACGATCAGGGCTGAACAGCTCCCGGTCCACTCCGCGGCTCCACAGGCGGACCCGCCCGGCCAGGCCCTCGGCGGCGAGGCGGTCCGCGATCGGGCGCGTGGGCGCGAGCACATAGTCGCAGCCGCGGTAGAAGGCGTTCTGCCGCCGCTCCATCCAGGGCTTCAACCAGCCGAGGCCATAGTAGTCGAAATAGGTCTCGAATCGGGTGTGAAGACTGCTGACCGCGGGCACGCCCAGCTCGCGGGAGAGCCTCAGCGCCTGGCTGTTGACCAGATCGGGCGTCGCCAGATGGACCAGGTCCGGCCCAAAGCGCCGCACGTCCTCGCGCACGGCTGGCGGCAGACCCAGGCCCAGGCGGTATTCGCTGCGCCCAGGGATGCTGATCGAGGGAACCGAGACGATGTGACGGTCGGGATCGAAGGCCGGGCGGGCGGACGTCGGGGCGTAGATGCGCACCTGGGCGCCCTCGACCTGTTCCAGATAGTTCACCAGCCGATGCACCGCCTGGCTCGCGCCGTCGCGGATGTAATTGTAGTTGCCGGTGAAAAGCGCGACGCGCAGCGGTCGCGCGGCGGGCTGGCGCAGCTGTGGCGCGCGCTGGGCGAGGCGGGTTCTGACCGGGGCTTCTTCGATGCTCATGTCAGCCGTCTGCAGGGATTTCCGCCAGTCGAATCAAGGTCAGAAATGCTTATAGGTCGGGCGTATTGCAGTTTCGAGGCAGTCGCGCTGCGGCGCAATATCAATTTGTGACATGGCCTGTTAACGGGCCCAACTGCGGGGAACGCGGGCGTTAAGCGGCCATGCGCGCCTTCAGGTGGTCGCCAACGCGCATGGCGTTGGCGACAATGGTCAGGGTGGGGTTCACGGCCGAGCTTGTGACGAAGAAGCTGGAGTCCGTGACATAGAGGTTGTCCAGTTCGTGGGCCTTGCACCAGGGGTCCAGGACGGAGCTCTTCGGGTCGGTTCCAAAGCGGACCGTGCCGCACTGGTGCGCCGTGCCGTAGAGCGGCAGGAGCGACTCCAGCTGAAAGTGGTGCTGCGAGATCGGGTGGGCGTGGTCGACGAAACCGTCCAGAGAGCCGCAGAGGGTCTTCACCAGGCGTTCGTGGCCCTCGAGGTTGTTGTGTTGGTAGTCGAGCACGATGCGGCCGTCGGAGGTCAGCTTCACGCGATTGTCGGGCGAAGGCAGATCCTCGGAGATCACCAGCATGCTCAGCATCCGCTCGGCGAGGGCGTCGCAGAAGACGTCAGGCACAAGGGCGGGCGCCAGCCAGTCGGACACCTGGCCCTCCAAAGTCTGGCCGGACATGTATTCCAGCAGCTGGATGTGCCCCATGGGCTTGTCGAACCCGCCCCGTGGATCGCCCCAGTAGAAGTCGTTCACGGCCAGCGTCTTGGGAAAGGTCACGTCGATGTGCTCGGCGGTCAGGGACACCACCGCGGTCAGGGTGTGGAACATGTAGTTGCGGCCGACCTGGCCTGAGCCATTGGCCAGTCCCTCGGGGTGGGCCGCGTTGGCCGAGGCCAGCAACAGGGCCGCGGTATTGGCGGCGCCTGCGGCCGCCACCACGATGTCGCCGCTCCAGCGCTCCTCGCCGTGTTCGGTGCGGCAGACCACCTCGGTCACCGTCCTGCCCGACGGATCCGTCTCGAGCCGCATGACCTTGCGCCCCGTCAGCAGGGTCACGTTCGGCAGGTCCAGCATCGGCTCCACGCAGATGGTCCGCGCGTCCGACTTGGCCTTCACCAGGCAGGGGTAGCCGCCGCAGGTCTTGCAGCGGATGCAAGGCGACGTCACCGGATGGTCCTGGTCGAGCTTGATCCCGAGCGGAAGCGAGAAGGGACGCCAGCCCTGGTTTTCCCAATGGGTCTTGAGGGAGGCCACGCCCGGATCGTGGTCGATCGCAGGGAAGGCGTAAGCCGGTTCATCCCCGTTCTCGGTCGGATCATGGCCGCGGGCGCCGTGCACCTGCCAGAGGCGTTCGGCCTCGTCGTAATAGGGCGCCAGGTCGGGCAGCCGGATCGGCCAGGCGGGAGATATGCCTCCGGCGTGCGGCGTCTCTTCGAAGTCGCGGTTGCGCAGCCGCATCAGGGCCGCGCCATAGAAGGAGGTGTTGCCGCCGACCCAATAGTGGGTGTTGGGCGTGAACGGGCGATTGTTGCGGTCGTACCAGTGTTCCTGGGTGCGATAGCGATGCTGGATGAACACCGACTTGGGGTCCCAGTTCTGCGCCTCGCGGGGCAGGTGCTCGCCTCGCTCCAGGATCAGGATGGACTTGCCGGTAGGCGCCAGCCTCTGGGCGAGGGTCGCTCCGCCGGCGCCCGAACCGATGATGACGACATCGAAGTGCGAAGCCATGGATCAGTCCCTGAGCTGATATTTCGCCGCGCCGCGGCGGATGAGAGCGCCGACCAGCGACTCGGGAAGATAGCGCATCAAGACCGCCGCCAACTGGTTGTGCAATCCTGGAACGACCACAACCTTGCCCCGGTCGTTGGCCTCGACCGCAGCCCGCACGACCTCCTCGGCGCTCTGCCAGAAGCGTCGGGGGGCCTGGTCCATCAGCGACTGCACGCCCGAGGCCTCGGCGAACTCGGTCTTGGTGAAGCCCGGACAGATTGCGGTGACGTAGACGCCCTTGTCGCGCAGCTCCGCGTCCAGGGACTGGGTGAACTTGACGGCGAAGCTCTTGGCGGCGGGATAGAGGGTGTGGCCCGCGGCGCCCGGCGAGAAGGCGGCCAAGGAGCCGACGTTGATGATTCGCCCCCAACCCGCCTCGACCATGTCCGGGATCACGCCGTAGGCGAGGCCGCAGGCGTTCACCACCAGTGTCATCAGGAAGTCGCGTTGACGCTCCCAGGGGACGCGGGTGTAGCTCTGCGGGACGCCGAAACCGGCGTTGTTCACCAGCACGTCCACCCGCCGGCCGCGATCCGCCACCGCCTTCAGCACCAGGGCATGGGCCTCCCACACGGACAGGTCGGCCGGAACGGCGATCGCTTCGACGCCGTGGGCGGCGCAAAGCTCGGCGGCCAACGCCTCCAGCCGATCCGCCCGCCGCGCGACGAGGACCACGTCCAGACCCTGGGCGGCGTAGGCGCGGGCGAACGCCGCGCCCAGGCCCGACGACGCGCCGGTGATAAGCGCCAGGCGGCGGCCCTTTGCGGGGTCCATTGGTGCTGTCGCCATGGCGCCGCCCCTTTTCTCAACCATCGTCGATGGTGATCAGACGCTGGACCTCATCGGTCATCAGGCCGATGGCGACGGGGTTGCGGACGCCCGGCAGGACGGCGACGTCATGGATTTCGCGCACGCCGCCCTCCATGCGGATCCACTCGATGGTCTCGCCCGACCGGGTGTCGATCACCAGCAGGCCACACCTGGGCTCTGCGCCGCGTCCCGACAAGGTGCGTTCCAGCGGCAACCCCTTGAAGCCGGAAACGCCGCGCGCCATCGAGACGCCGACCAGGGCGTAGGGCCCGATCAGGGCCAATCCCCGCGCATAGCCGGCGCAGAACGCCACGACCTGGAAACCGCGCGCAGCCTCGTCGAACCAGCCGAGTTGACCCGCGCCGGAGTTGAGCAGCCAGAGGCGTCCGTCGTGCATGCGCGGCGAGCCGGGCATGGACAGGCCGGCGAGCAGGGTCTCGTTGGTTTCCATGTCCATGAGCAGCCCACCTTCGGCCCGGCCCTGGCGCCAGCCGCCGGCGTCGTCCGAGGGTGCGGAAAGGGTGACGTACCGAGGCCGTCCGTCCCGCAGCGCCAGCCCATTGAGGTGGCAGCGATCCTCGGGCGCAAGCCGGCTGATGAAGGGTGGGCGCCACAGAGGCCTGAAGCTGAAGCCGTCGCTCACCTGGGCCACGCAGGAATAGGCGGTGTTGACGAAAATCGGTCGACCATCGGGGGGCATGACCACGTCGTGGGCGGCCACATCGCCGGTGATCCACGCGACGCGCGGGGTGAAGATCGCGTCGTGGCCCGCGGCCCCGGCCCGCAGTGAGAGCCGGTCGAATCTCAGCAGCTGGTGATGAGTCGCCAGGGCGAGGCGCGCGCCGTTCACCGACAGGCCCAGGCCCGTGCAGCCGGGGAAGTTCCGCTTGAAGATCATCGGCTTGTCGTCCGGACCTAGCCCGACGAAGAACAGGCGGCCCGATTGGCGGGTGGTGAAGGCCACGCTCGCGCCCGTGGTCTGCAGCCACGCGGCGAACCCCGGCGAGCTCGTCAGGTTGAACCGTTCGTCCGTGGCCGTGTCGTTCATGGCGGGGCGCCGCGGGTCACGCTCATCTCCGTCCTGCACGCAGGCGCGGCATGGCCCCTCAGTGCGGCGGAACGCGGACCGGCGCAAGCCGCAGACCGTCAGGACGGATCGATGGTGACGATGCGCTGGATCTCTTCCGACTCCAGCCCGATGGACGCCGGATTGCGGATTCCGGTCAGCAGTTCGACGGCGTGAATCTCGCGGACGGCGCCGTCGATGCGCAGCCACTCCACGGTCTCGCCGGTGCGGGTGTCTATGACCAGCACCGCGCAACGGGGTTCCAGGCCCTTGGCGGTCAGGGTCTGGGCCAATGGCAGGCCGTCGAATCCGCCCTCCCCGCGCCCCAGGGAGACGCCGACCACGGCGAATGGACCGGTGAAGGCCAGGCCGCGAACAAACCCGGGGCAGGCGGCGACGACCTTCAGACGGTCCGAGCCGGGCTCGACAAAGCCGAGTTCACCCGCGCCGGCGTTGAGCAGCCAGACCTGCCCATCGCGCACGCGAGGGGAATGGGGCAGCGCCAGGCCGGACGCGAGGACTGCGTTGGTCTGCATGTCCATCACCAGGCCGCCGTCAGCACGCCCGGCTCGCCAGCCGTCGGCCGCATCCGAGGCGCCGGCCAGGGTGACGTAGCGGGGCTGGCCCTTGTCGAGCGCCACGCCGGTCAGGTGGCAGCGGTCATCGGACGCCAGGCGGGTGACGAACGGCGGGCGCCAGAGGGGCCGGAAACTGAAGCCTTCGCTCACGGCGCCCACGCAGGAATAGAGGGCGCTGGCGAACACGGGCCGCCGATTGGGCAGGACCGCGATGTCCTGGGCGTCGATATCGCCGGTGATCCACGCGACGTGGGGGGAGTAGACGGCGTCCTGGTGGCCGGCGCCGTCGCCGGTCTGCGAGACGCTGTCGAACCGAAGCAACTGGTAGTCCGACGCCAGGAACAGGGTCCGGGCGTCCGCGCTCACGGCCAGGCCTTTGCAGCGCGCGAAGGTGCGTTCAATCAGCGCGGGCCTGCCAGTCGGACCGAGGCCGACGAGGAAGAACCTGCCGGCGGCGCCGGTGGTGAACGCGAGGCTGACGTCCGCGCCGGCCAGCCACTCAGCGAAACCGCGCGAGCTCGTGAGCGAGAAGGCGTCCTTTGGCGCCGCCTTGGCTCCCGGCGCCGCGGACTGCGTCGACATCAAGTGATCCCTTCCGGTCTGGCTGGCGAGATGTCATACCAGCGCGGTGTTCAAAACGCTCGGGGGCATTGGCGTGACGAACCAGCTGGCCAGCGTCGCCGTTTCTTTCTTAGTCCTCGACTATCCAGCTAGTCTGCGCGCCGGCTGCTGAAACGCACACCGGGTTCCAAGATCGACACCGCATGCCCTTAATGCCCCAGCTCTCCCTGCTTCGGCTCGTGGCCCTGCTGTCCCAGTACGGCTACGAGGTCCTGTTCCCGATCGCAGTGTTCGAAGGCCCGGCCGCCACGCTTATCGCCGGGGCCCTGGTCGCCACGGGCCAGCTCAACGGCTACACGGCGTTCGGGGTGCTGGTGGTCGCGGACCTGGTCGGCGACGCCTTCTATTACGCGCTCGGACGCTGGGGCCACAGCCGCGTCCTCGAACAGCTCGGCAAGCGCCTCGGCCTCACGCCCGAAAAACTCGCGCCGCTGGAAGAGCGGTTCCGCCGCCACGACTGGAAGCTTCTGCTTGTGGGCAAGACCCAGGCCCTCGGCTCGCTGGTGCTGTATTTCGCCGGCGCGATCAAAATGCCCTTCGGCCGCTTCATGGCGTGGAACCTCCTGGCCACGGGCCCCAAGACGGCGCTTTTCGAACTGGCCGGCTATTTCCTGGGCGAGACGATCCTTCACTCGCGCAAGTACATCGACGAGGTGACCGTGGTCAGCTTCGGCGTCGCCTTGCTGCTGCTCGTGCTTTATTGGCTCTACAAGAAGTTCCTGGAGAAGGAATTCAGCGACCCGATCTGACCGGCTCAGGCGCGCGGACCGCCGCGCGGGCGCGGCCGACGAGCTTCAGCAGCTGGACGTTCTGGCGCAGCACGCCCAAGACCGACAGGACCGACAGCGCATCCTTGATCATGCCGAGCTCGGCCACCAGGCCGCGCCAGCGCCCGACTTTCTGGTATTTGCGGATGTTGAACACGGCGGGCCAGTCCACCACCGCCACCCGCAGGCCCTGCTTGATGATCAGTTCGTTCATGAAGGCCTCGCCGCCCCAGCGTGGCAGGCGCTGCATGGCCGCGACAGCGTCCCGCACCAGGCCCGCCGGAATCACCCGCTCGCCGGACACGAAGTCCAGTCCGACCAGACGGTAGAGGGCCAGGCTGTTGCCCCTGAGGCTGATGCTGACATCCGCGTCGCCGCGCACCACCGGCGCCCCCAGCGCTTCGACATCCTTGGCGGTGACGCCGGCGAGGTCCGCGTCGAGCAGCATGAGATGCTCGCCTTGGGCCGCCTCGATGCCGCGGCTCAGGGCATAGGTCTTGCCCCGGTTGGGCGTGTAGGAAATCACCTTGATGTCCGGGTACTTGGCCAGCAGGGCTTCGGTGGCGTCGGTCGAGCCGTCGTTGACAACGATGACCTCCATCAGCATCGGATGGTTCGTCACCGCCTCCAGGATATTGCGGATGCGATCGGCTTCGTTATAGGCGCACAGGACACACGAGATGCGGTTCACGGCAGGAGGATGCCTGGGCACCTTGGTAGACCTTGCTTGGAATTCCGCGCCATCCATCTTCACTTTTGACGTGACTCGCGCAGGGCTTCCAGTGGGAACGGACGTCGGCGCCTGGGCTTCCGGCGTCGGGAGGTTAGCCCGGCGCGGACCCCGCGGTCGAGGAAGAAGAGCAGATAGGCCAGGATCGTTCCAATTGACACATCCGCGCACGGCGGCCTTTCATCGCGCCGCCGTGCGCGCGACCGTATCGATCACAGGTAAGGACTAGGGTGTCGGAGGCCTACGGCGCCCTGGCGACGGCCCTGGCCCATACCGCCCGCCTGCTGGACCGCGATCCGGCCATGGCCGAGGCGCAGTCCCGGGAAATCCTGAAAGTCGTGCCCGGACACCCGGAAGCCCTGCTGCTGCTGGCCGCGGCCCTGCGTCGACAGGGAGACCTCGCAGCGGCGCGCGACGTCGTCGAACCTTTGGTCGCGGCCCGGCCAAAATGGGCGGCGGCGCAGCTGGAATTCAGCATGGTCCTCGCCAACCTCGGTCAGGGCGCTGCGGCCGTCTCGGCGATGGACCGCGCGACCAGCCTGGAACCCAGCCTCTCTGATGCCTGGCGTGACCTCGGAACCGAGCTGGCCCTCGCGGATCAGACCGCCGCGGCGGACGCCGCCTCGATCAGAAGGGGGTTGCGCACCGAGGCCTTGATGTGGCGGGGGGGGGG
>FTIH01002836.1_pt2 | contig 17452 bp, 13 predicted proteins | sample 1658451 | NCBI WGS metagenome assembly FTIH01 (sample SAMEA3914826, study PRJEB12502) | metagenome | biome: forest; material: soil | place: Canada | collected 2011-07-03 | depth 0.3 m
CCCCCTCCCCCCGCCACATCAAGGCCTCGGTGCGCAACCCCCTTCTGATCGAGGCGGCGTCCGCCCTGTGCGACAACCGCCTGGCCGTCGCCGAGCGGCTGTTGCGAGACTTCCTGAAGGCGCACCCGACAGATGTCGCCGCTATCCGCATGCTCGCAGAGACAGGTACGCGCCTGGGCCGCTACGAGGACGCCGAGGCTCTGCTGCAGCGATGCCTGAACCTGTCGCCAGCGTTCACGGCCGCCCGCCACAACTACGCCGTCGTGCTCTATCGCCAGAATCGGCCCGCCGAGGCCCTGGCGCAGATCGCGCTACTGCTGGATCAGGACCCTTGCAATCCTGGCTACCGGAACCTGAGGGCGGCCGCGCTCGGCCAGATCGGGGAGTACGCCGGCGCCATCGAGGGTTACGCTGAAGTGCTGAAGGACCATCCAGGCCAGCCCAAGGCCTGGATGAGCTACGGCCACGCGCTGAAGACGGTCGGGCGCCGCGATGAGAGCATCGCAGCCTATCGCCGGAGTATCGCCCTCGCGCCAGGGCACGGCGAGGCCTGGTGGAGCCTCGCCAACCTTAAGACGTTCCGATTCACCTCCGAAGACATGGCCGCCATGCGAGAGCAGCTGAACCGCGGCGACCTGGGCGAGGAAGACCGCTTCCATCTCCATTTCGCGCTGGCCAAGGCGCTGGAAGACTCGGACCTCCACGCCGAGTCCTTCGAGCATTACCGCCAGGGCAATACGCTGCGCCGGGCCGGGCTGGACTACGACGCCGAGGAGACCAGCCGGAACATGCAGCGGTCGCGGACCCTGTTCACAGTGGACTTCTTCGGCGCGCGCGCGGGCTCAGGAAGCCCCGCGCCGGATCCGATCTTCATCGTGGGACTTCCCCGCGCGGGCTCGACCCTGATCGAACAGATCCTCGCCAGCCATTCGCTGGTCGAAGGCACCATGGAGCTGCCCGACATCACCTCGATCGCCCGCCGGCTGGGCGGACGACGGCGCAAGGGCGAGGACTCCGTCTATCCAGGCGTGCTCGCGGACCTCAATGCGGAAGACCTCCGGGCGCTCGGCGAGGAGTACCTTCAGCGCACCCGCGTCCAGCGCAAGCTCGGCCGGCCGTTTTTCATCGACAAGATGCCGAACAACTTCGCCCATGCGGGACTGATCCACCTGATACTTCCCAACGCCAGGATCATCGACGCGCGCCGGCATCCCCTCGGCTGCTGCCTGTCCGGCTACAAGCAGCACTTCGCACGTGGTCAGGGCTTCACCTACGATCTCACCGACCTTGGCCGCTATTACGCGGACTACGTGGCGCTGATGGCCCACTTCGACGCGGTGCTGCCCGGCCGTGTCCATCGCGTCATCTATGAGCGGATGGTCGAGGAACCCGAGGCCGAGGTGCGCCGGCTGCTGGACTACTGCGGCCTGGACTTCGAGGCGCAGTGTCTGCGGTTCTATGAGAACGACCGCGCGGTGCGCACCGCGAGCTCCGAACAGGTACGCCAGCCCATCTTCGCCGACGCGGTGGACCACTGGCGCCAGTACGAGCCTTGGCTCGATCCCTTGAAGGCGGCGCTGGGCCCGGTGCTGGAGGCATATCCTGCCGCGCCCGGCGCGTGATCTGGAGGGTCTTGCCTCACGCCCACGCCGCCGGACGGTTCCCCGCCGAAACTCGGCTGTTTGATCTTGACAACCCCATGACGACGGGAGGGACTTCCACCGTTGCTGGGCTCAAGGGGTTGCTAGATGGGGTCGATCGGGACGGGACAGGCGAAGGCGGCGCGGATCGCCTGGCCGGCGGCGCTGCTGGCGACGACCATGCTGACGGGCGTATCCCAGGCTCAGGCCGCGGCGGCGGCGCCGGCGGTCCAGGAGCTGATCGTCACCGCCCAGAAGCGTGAAGAGAACGTCCAGAAAGTGCCTTTGAGCATCCAGCTGTTAAACAGCCAGAAGCTCGAGCAGCTGAACGTCTCCAATTTCAATGACTATGTGAAATACCTCCCCAGCGTTTCCTTCCAGGGATCGAACCTCGGGGCCGCTCCGGGCTTCGGCACCGTCTACATGCGGGGCGTCGCCAGCGGCAGCGACGGTAACCACTCCGGCTCGCTGCCCAGCGTGGGCGTCTATCTCGACGAGCAGCCGATCACGACCATCGGCGGCACGCTGGACATCCACGTCTATGACATCGCGCGGGTCGAATCGCTCGCCGGACCGCAGGGCACGTTGTACGGCGCCAGCTCACAGGCCGGCACGATCAGGATCATCACCAACAAGCCCAAGCTCGGCCAGTTCTCGCTCGGCTACGATGTGGAGGTGAACCAGGTCGATCACGGCGGGATCGGCTATTCCGGAGAGGGCTACGAGAACATCCCGATCTCGGACAAGGCGGCGATCCGACTGGTGGCCTGGGGCGAACACGACGCGGGATACATCGACAATGTGCCCGGCACGCGCACCTACCCGACATCGGGCGTCACCATCAGCAACGCCGCCATCGCAAAGAAGGACTACAACACCGTCGACACCTACGGCGGCCGCGCGGCGCTGAAGATCGACCTCAACGAGAACTGGACCATCACGCCCACGATCATGGGCCAGGACGAATACGCTCACGGCGTGTTCGCCTACGACCCCAGCGTCGGCGACCTGAAGGTGCAGCACTATCTTCCGGAATATTTCCACGACCGTTGGATGCAGGCGGCCATGACGGTCGAAGGCACGATCAACAACTTCGACCTGGTCTATTCCGGTTCGTACATGACCCGGACCAATCACGAGGCCCAGGACTACACGGACTATTCGTTCTTCTACGACCAGATGTACGGCTACGGCGCCTATGTCACGGACAATAACGGCACGGCGATCGATCCATCCCAGGCGATCGTCGCCCACGATCATTTCACCAAGCAGAGCCACGAGTTCCGCATCTCATCGCCGAAGGGCGAGCGCCTGCGCGTGGTCGGAGGCCTGTTCTACGAACGCCAGACCCATTTCATCGAACAGCGCTATGAGATTCAGGGCCTGGCCGACTCCCTGTCCGTGACAGGCTGGCCCAACACGATCTGGCTGACGGAGCAGAAGCGGGTCGACCGCGACTACGCGGCGTTCGGCGAAGCGTCCTTCGACATCACGCCACAGCTCACCCTCTCCGGCGGGGTGCGCGTGTTCAAGGCTGAAAACGCGCTCAAGGGCTTCTTCGGCTTCAGCGCGAACTTCAGTTCGCACACCGGCGAATCACAATGTTTCGGGCCGGCGACGGTCGGCGCGGGACCGTGCACCAATCTGGACAAGTCGGTCTCGGAAACCGGTGAGACCCACAAGGTCAACCTGACCTACAAGATTGACGACAACAGGATGGTCTACGCCACCTATTCGACCGGGTTCCGGCCGGGCGGCGTCAACCGGCGAGGCACGATCCCGCCCTACAAGTCGGACACCCTCACCAACTACGAGGTCGGCTGGAAGACCGCGTGGGCGGACGGCCGCCTGCGCTTCAACGGCGCGCTGTTCTGGGAGGACTGGAGCAATGCGCAGTTCTCGGTTCTGGGCGTGAACGCCTTCACCGAAATCCGCAACGTCGGCGCGGCAGAGATCAAGGGCGCGGAGACCGATATCAACTGGCGCCCCGACGACCATTGGACCGTCACCGGCGCGGCGACCTACACGGACGCCAAGATCACCCAGGACTACTGCGGCGAGAACGATCCGGTCACCCATGATCCGGTGACGGTGTGCCCGGCGGCGAACGACGCGCACCCGCCCCAGGCTCCTGCCGGGACCGCGCTTCCGGTGACGCCCAAATTCAAGGCCAGCGCCACCGCGCGCTACGAGTTCGACGTCGCCAATTTCAAGGCGCACCTGCAGGGATCGGTCCAGGGCCAGACCTTCAGCTGGGCGGACCTTCGCGTGACGGCGCCCGATCCGATCTTCCCGGACGACGTGTCCAAGGACAAACCCGTCCGAGGCGCCCTGGGCAAGCAACGCGGCTACGCCACCGCCGATTTCACGGGAGGCATTGCGCGGGACAACTGGTTCCTCGAACTGAACCTGACCAACGCCTTCGACACCCGCGCGGACCTCTACCGATATGTGGAATGTCCAGCCCAGGTTTGCGGCGCCGAGCCCTACATCGCCACCAATCGGCCCCGCACCATTTCCCTGAAGTTCGGCCAGAAGTTCTGACTCCATTCGCGCGGCCGACCGGCCGTCGCCACCGGATGATACGTTCCTGCACGGCCCTGTCGCTGGCGGCGGCGCTTCTGGCGCCCTCGCTGGCGATGGCGGCGTCCGCTCCAATGCCGCCCGCGGAGACCGCCGCGCTGGCGCGGGACATCCTGGGCCAACTCATCGCCGTCAGGTCGACCCATGACGTCGGCACGGCTGCGGTCGCCGAGGCCATCGCGGCGCGCCTTCGCGCGGGCGGCTTTGGGAACGACGACATCCACGTGCTCGCCGATCCGAAGTTTCCCAACCAGGTCAATGTCGTGGTCAGGCTCAAGGGCGCCGGCAAGGGAAGGCCCGTGATGTGGACCGGCCACGAGGACGTGGTCGAGGCCAAGCCCGAGGACTGGTCGCTGCCGCCGTTCCAGCTGACGGAAAAGGACGGATACTTCTACGGGCGGGGTTCGCTCGACATGAAGGGCGCCGACGCGTCGATGATCGCATCGATGATCCGGCTGAGGGCCGAAGGCTTCCTGCCCGACCGGGACATCATCGCCGCCTTCACCGCCGATGAGGAAGTCGGCCTGGAGCAGGACGGGCTGGCCTATCTGCTGCGCGACCACCGCGACCTGGTGGACGCGGACATGGCGCTCAATCCGGACACCGTCTCCGGCCAGCTCGAATCAGGGCGGCGGGCGCGGTTCACGGTGGAGACCAGCCAGAAGGTCTACGCCACCTATCAGCTGGAGGTGACCAACCCGGGCGGCCACAGCTCCAAACCCCGCCCGGATAACGCCATCTACGAACTCGCCCAGGGCCTCGTGCGCCTGGCGCGGTTCCAGTTCCCCTATCGCACCAACGCCACCACCCGCCTGGAGCTGGCGCAGATCGCCACGTCGCAGAGCGGCCGGACACGCCAGGACCTGCTGGCCTTCGCCCGGTCCAGGCCCGATCCCAGGGCGGCCGCCCGGCTTGGGCGCAATCTCGAATTCAACCCGATCCTGCACACCACCTGCGTGGCGACGATGCTGGCGGCGGGCGTGCAGGAGAACGCCCTGGCGGCGCGCGCCCAGGCCACGGTGCAGTGCCGGCTGATGCCTGACGAAACGGCGGAACAGACCCGCCTGACCCTGGCGCGCGTGGTGGCCGACCCGAGGATCGCGGTGAGCCTGACGGCGCCGGTGGTCGCAGGACCGGAGTCGCCGCCGACGCCCAGGGTGATGGGCGACATCGAATGGGTCGTGCAGTCCATGTGGCCCAAGGTTCCGGTCATGCCCGTGCTGGAGGCCGGCGCCAGCGACGCGCTCTATTCCCGCAGCGCCGGCATCCCAAGCTATGGCCTCAGCGGCATCTGGAACGAGGTGCTGGACGATCGCTCCCATGGCCGCGACGAACGGATCGGCGTCACCGCCTTCCACCAGGACGTCGAATTCACCTACCGCTTGATGAAACGGCTCTCCCAGGCGAAGTGAGGCCATGACCAGCACGGACGACAAGAGCCTGCCGGCCTGGATCTACCGCGACCCGGCCTTTTTCGAGCTGGAGCGGGACAAGGTGTTCCGGGGCGCGTGGCAGGTGGTCTGCCACGTCAACGACATCCCGGAGCCCGGCGACTTCCACACCCTGGACTTCCTGGACGAGCGCGTCGTCGCGGTGCGCGGCGATGACGGCGCCGTGCGCAGCTTCCACAATGTCTGCCGCCATCGCGCGTCGAGGCTGCTGGACGGCGCCCGCGGCGCCTGCGGGCACCGCATCGTCTGTCCCTACCACGCCTGGAGCTATGGCCTGGACGGCCGGCTGCTGGGCGTGCCGCGTTGGCAGGGGTTCGAGGACCTGGACCTGGACCGTCACGGCCTGGCGCCGGTCGAACAGGAGATTTTCCTGGGCTTCGTCTTCGTCCGGTTCGCGGCCGGCCTGCCCAGCGTCGCCGAGATGATGGGAGCCTATGCGGCCGAGCTTGGGCCTTATGAGCTGGAGACCCTGGTCCCGCAGGGGCGGGTGACCCTGCGTCCGCGCGAGGTCAACTGGAAGAACGTGGCCGACAACTATTCCGATGGCCTGCACATCACCGTCAGCCATCCCGGCCTGACCCGGCTGTTCGGCCGCGGCTATCAGATCGAGGCGCAGCCCTGGGCCGACAAGATGTCGGGGCGGCTTCAGGAGGCGCCATCGCAGAATTGGTCGGAGCGCCTGTACCAGACTCTCCTGCCCGATACGGATCACCTGCCCGAGGATCGCCGGCGGCTGTGGAGCTATTACAAGCTCTGGCCAAACGTGGCCTTCGACGTCTATCCGGACCAGGTTGACTTCATGCAGTTCATCCCGGTCTCGGCGACCCGGACCCTGATCCGCGAAATCGCCTATGTCCGGCCCGACGACCGGCGCGAGATGCGGGCGGCGCGCTATCTCAACTGGCGCATCAATCGGCGGGTCAATCTGGAGGACAAGACGCTGATCGAGCGGGTCCAGGAGGGCATGGGCGGATCAAGCTATGTTTCGGGGCCCCTGTCGCGCCACGAGGTCTGCCTGAGGAGCTTCGGCCGCCGGCTTCGGAGCCTGATCCCCGAGGCGGCGCTAGACCAGGCGCCCGGGCCTGACCGACCCTGATCAATACCGGTAGCTGGCTGTCATCCCGATGGTGCGCGGGCGCAGGGTGCGCGCCTCGAGGAGCAGGGTGTTCTGGTCCTGGTGGTTGAGATCCAGCTGCGGGCGTGAGTCCAGGACGTTGTCCATGAACAGGTCGAGGTCCAGCCGGCGCAGGGTGACCCCTGCGCGCAAGGACAGGAAATTGGTCGCCGGATCGGCCGCCAGGGCGGAGTCCGGCGTCGCCGTCAAGGGATCGAGGGCCGGCGTGAGCCAGCCGTTGTGGCTGGCGTATTCGTAGTCGGCGCGTACGAAGGCGTCGTGGCCCCACACCCTTGTGTCGTACTGGGCGCCGATGGCGACCGTCCACGGCGGCCCGCCCAGGGCGTCGCCCTTGTTCACCAGGATCGGCGATCCCGGCGCCGGTCCGGAGCCGGTGGTCTTCGAATAGCGGGCGTCGGTGTAGCCGACGCTCATCTCCACGCTCAGGGCCCGGGAGACACGGACGCTGGCCTGCAGATCGAAGCCCTTGCTGACCGCCGTCCCCAGGTTGGCGGTGTACTGGAATCCGCAGGATGTCAGCAGGTTGGCCTGCTGGATGCGGCTCCACTTGACGTAATAGGCGCTGGCGGAAATCGCCATGCGGCGGTCGAACAGCCGGTTCTTGGCCCCGACCTCATAGCTCATCACCGTATCGGAGCTGTAGGACGCCGGTATGCTGGCTATGCCCAGGGCGTCAAGGTCGGCCTGGCAGGCGGACTGGGGGAACGGCGGATTGGCGCCGCCGATGCGATAGCCCTTGGCCACGGTGGCGTAATAGAGGTCGTCCGGCGTCGCCTGATAGGACACGCCAGCCGTGGGCGTCAGCGGGGTTTCGTCCTGGCGGCCACTGCCGCCGGTGGGGCCGAAATTCTGGGGGCCGTCCGAGGCGTTGCGAAAATCGAAGTGGGTCCAGGCATAGCGCAGGCCGCCCGTGACCTTCAGCTTGTCGGTGATGTGCAGATCCGCGTCCGCGAACAGCGCGATCTGGCGATCGTGCCCCGTGGTGTCGTTGACGTAGTCGTCGCCGTTCGCCAGCAGCGCCTCGCCCCAGGCGTCCATGACGCTTTCGCCCCAGAGATATTGGGTGATCGCCGCCAGCTGCGGATCGTTGATCGCTTCGATGCTGCGTTGGGTGTCGTAGCTGACGAACAGGCCCGTCACCCATTGCAGCCGCGTGGATGGATCCGAGGACTGCAGCCGGAACTCCTGGGTGACGTTGCGCTGCAGATTGGTGATGTTGTTCTGGGCGACATAACCCGGCAACCCCGGCAGGTTGATCCCTGTGGGCGTCAGGAGCGGATCGGGGCCGGTCAGGCAGGGCGCGCAGGCGGCGCCCATGGGGTCGGTGAAGGCGCCGGTGAGCTGCTGGAAATAGGACAGGTTGTAGAGCGTCCCGCTGTAGCCGTTCACGTGCTCGGTGCGGTGCAGGTAGGACGTGTCGGACGTGAACCTGACCTTGCCGAAATCGATTTCGATCTTCAGCGTCGGCAGGTAGAAGCGGTCCTTGTCGGCCATGCGCTCGGGCGTGCCTGTGCGGAATCGTCCTGCCCCAGGATCAGAGATCGCCACCCAATAGCCGTCGTAATTGTGCTGGTTGCGGTCCTGCAGGTCGATCGCAGGCGTCAGCTTCAGCGCCGGCGTCGGCGCCCAGGTCAGTGCGGCGCGAAGCACATAGGTGTCGCTGCGGTTCGCATTGGCTTCGGTGACCGCGCTTGACTGCTCGTCCACCCGGTCGATCCAGCCGCCGTCCCGGCGGCCCCAGGCGCTGAGGCGCAGGCCCAGCCGGTCGGCGACGATCGGCCCGCCCACGGCCCCGCCGGCTTCGTAGCTCGCCGACCCGCCCCGCGTGAAAGCGACCTCCTCGTGGGCCAGGGCGCTGAAGCCCTCGAGGCTCGGCTGGCGCGTGATGTAGCGCACCGTGCCGCCCTCGGAACCCGCGCCGAAGAGGGTTCCCTGGGGACCGCGCTCCACTTCGATGCGGTCAAGGTCGAACACGGCGGGCAGGGTGTTGTTGGCGCCCACGCCGAGGCCGCGCATCTGGATCGGCGTGTCGTCGATATAGACGCCCGTCGTGCCGGCCCCAGCCTTGGAGCTGACGCCCCGGATCGAGATGTCCCGGCTGTCCGGGTCGAAGGTGACGCCAGGCGTGAACCGCGCCAGGTCGGCGAAGGACTTCACACCCGTGACATCCAGCGTTCGCGCGGAATAGGCGCTGACGCTGAGCGCGACCTTGCTCAGGGTCTCCTCGCGACGGTTGGCGGTGACCACCAGTTCCTGGACATTGGCGCCGGGCGCATCCGCCGGCGGGGCGGCCGACGCGCCGCCGGCGAAGGCGGCGAAACCCGCCGACCCCAGGAGCAGTCCTCGCCAAGCCGATCTCGCCGCCATGTGGTGAGTCCCCCGTCCCGCGATTCAGAGGGCCGTAGCCTTTCAGGCAATCGTCAAGAGACTGTCATCATCATCTACCGCCTCCAAGTCGCAGGCGGCCGCCCCGCGCCCGAAGCTCAACGGTGCAGCACGACAGGCGCGGCGGCGCTCCAATTCATCCAGACGAGGTCACCCAACGCCAACGCCTCGCTGTCGCCCGCGCCCGCGTTCGAACGTGACGCGCGGACCATGTGTCCGCTGGCCAGCTCCATCTCATAGGTCGAGGCGCCGCCGAGATAGGATATCCGGCGGATGACGCCGGCGGCGAGATTGCAGCCGTCGGGCGCATCCTGCCTGGACGGCGGGGGCTGGCCGTCGCTTCGCCGGCTCAGTTCGACCTTCTCCGGTCGCAGGGCCGCCCAGACAGGTCCGCCCGAGCCGGCGGACGCCGTCTCGCTGACGAATATCGGGAACTCGATGTCATCCGCCCGCACCATCGCGCCGCCCGCGGCGGCGGCCTCCAGCCGGCCCTCGAACAGATTCACCTGGCCGATGAAGCCGGCGACGAAGCGGGAGTTCGGCCGCTCGTAGAGATCGACGGGCGTGGCCACCTGTTCGAGCGCGCCCCCGTTCATCACCGCGCAGCGGGTGGCCAGCGCCAGGGCCTCGTCCTGATCGTGGGTCACGAACAGGAATGTGACGCCAACCTCCTGCTGGATCCTGGTCAGCTCGGCCCGCATCTGTTCGCGCAGCTTCGCATCCAATGCCGAGAGGGGCTCATCCAGCAACAGCACCCGGGGCCGTTTGACCAGGGCCCTGGCCAAGGCGACGCGCTGGCGTTGGCCGCCCGACAGCTGGTCGGGCTTGCGGGGTCCAAGGCCATCGAGCCTGACCAGGGCGAGGGCGTCCAGGACCCGGCGCTCGCGCTCTGCGGGCGCGACGCCATCCGCCTTCAGGCCATAGCCGATGTTGTCCGCGACGTTCATGTGAGGGAAGACGGCGTAGGACTGGAACACCATGTTCACCGGCCGCCGGTTCGGCGGGGTGCGCCCCACGTCCTCGCCGTCGATCAGGATGCGGCCGCTGTCCGGCGTCTCGAAACCCGCCAGCAGGCGCAGCAGCGTGGTCTTGCCGCAGCCGGAGGGCCCCAGGAGCGCGAAGAACTCCCCCTCGTCGATATCGAGACTGAGATCTTCCACAGCGGCGACGTCGCCAAATCGCTTGGCGACCTTCTCGAAGCGGATGATGGGCCGGGCGCCGCCCATCGATCAGACGCCTCCCGCGGCGTCCCGGGCCGCCTGGACGCCCTGGAAGCGCAGGGCGAGGGCGGTCAGGGCGACGGTGATGACGATCAGGATGGTCGAGGCGGCGTTGACCTCCGGCGTCACGGAGAAACGGACCATGGAATAGACCTTCACGGGAAAGGTCATGGTGTCGGGCCCCGAAGTGAAAAAGGTGATCACGAAATCGTCCAGGCTCAGAGTGAAGGCCAGAAGCGCGCCGGCCACGAGACCCGGCGCCATGTGCGGGACCAGGATGTCTTTGAAGACACGCCACTCCCCCGCGCCCAGGTCCCGGGCCGCTTCCTCCAGGGCGCGGTCGAAGGAGGCCAGGCGGGCCCGGATCACGATGGCCACGAAACTGAACGAGAACGAGATGTGGGCGATCATGATGGCGCCGAGGCTGAAGGGCCAGGCCAGGTTGGCTGGCCAGGGCAGCACCTTGTTGAAGAACACCATCATGGCCACGCCCATGCAGATTTCCGGGACGACGATCGGCAGGACCAGCGCGCCTTCGAGCGCGGGCTTGGCCGGGAACCGGAACCGCCACAGCAGTAGCGCGGTCATGGCGCCCAGCACGACGCTGACCAGGGTCGAGACCGCCGCGATGGCCAGGGAATTACCGAACGCCGCCAGGAGTTCGCCGTCGCGGAAGACCGCCGCGTAATAGTCGAGCGTGAAGCCCCGCCAGACGATGTTCCGGCGGCTGTCGTTGAAGCTGAAGACCATCAGGGTGATCAGCGGCGCATAGAGAAAGGCCCCGACCAGGACGAGCCAGACCCGCAGCGGCCATCGCCGCAGATACTCCAGCGGCCCCGGCCGCGGGGCGGCGCGAAGAAGGCTGGCGGGGATCATGGCGCCGCCGCCCGGCGCCGTCTGGCGAAGAGCCCCTGCGCCGCGATGGCGAAGAAGGTCAGGTACATCAGGATGAACGACAGGGCCGCGCCGAACGGCCAGTTATTGGCCAGCCGGAACTGTCGTTCGATCACATTGGCGATCATCTGGCTGTCGGGTCCGCCAAGCAGGTCCGGGGTCAGATAGGCGCCGATGGCCGGAATCAGGGTGACGATCACGCCTGACACGATCCCCGGCATGGCGAGCGGGACGACGATGCTGGCGAAGGTGCGGACGTGGCCGGCGCCCAGATCCAGGCTGGCCTCCAGCAGCGACCGGTCGAGCCGGTCCAGCGCCGCGTACAGAGGGAGCACCATGAACGGCAGGGACACGTAGACCAGGCCGAACACCACCGCGAAATTGTTGTGCAGCAGCTGCAAGGGCTGGAAGGGTTCAAGGTCGTGGCCGCCCAGGGCCAGGATCCGGCCCAGCCCAGCCCACAGAAACGCCAGGGTCCAGTTGACGTAACCCTCGGTGCGCAGGACGGCCATCAGCGCATAGGTCCGGATCAGGAGATTGGTCCAGAAGGGCAGCATGATCAGCAGCAGCAACCAGATCTTGGTCCGTTCCGACGCGAAGGTGATGGCCACGGCCATGGGGAAACCGATCACCAGGCACAGGCCCGTGGTCAGGACGGCGAACCAGAAGGACTTGAGGAAGATCTCCAGGTACAGCGGCTGCAGCGCGTGGAGGTAGTTCGACATTGTACCGGTAAAGGCGATTTCGGTCAGTCCCCGGTTCTCTCCGAAACTGTAGAGCCAGACGATGGCCAGGGGTGCGAGGAAGAAGGCGACCAGCCAGAAGCTGGGCGCGACGAACAAGGCGGCGAAGGCGGCCTTGGCTCTGCTCCAGTTCTCGTCCACCTGACGTCGCTCCTTGCCGCTGGCCCGGGTCAGGCCGCGCGGATACGGGTGACGGTCTCATCCAGGAGCTGCGCGCGCGCGGCGCCCTCGAACTCGGCGTATTCGCAGCGCGCCATCACCTCGGCCGGCGGAAAGATCGCCGGATTGTCCCGGTAGCTCGACGGCATCAGCGCCAGGGCCGCGGCGTTGGGTGTCGGATATCTGATCGCCTTGGAGATCTCCGCGCCGACCTTCCCGTCGAGGACAAAGTTGATGAACTGATGGGCGTTGTCCGGGCGCGGCGCGCCCTTTGGGATGCACAGGCTGTCGGAGTTGATGATGCTGCCCTCCTTGGGAACCACGAAGGCGAGATCGGGATCCTCGGCCATGACCTGGGCGATGTCGCCGTTGTATTCCATGACGATGTCGACGTCCCCGGAGAGCAGGAGGTCCTGGCCGTTGTCGTCGTGGAAGACCTTCACGTTGGGCTTCTGGCGGATGAGCATGGCCTCGACCTGTTTGATCACGTCTTCGGGGATATTGCGCACCGAGTGGCCGAGGTATTTCGCGCCCAGCTCGATCAAGTCATCCGCCTCGGAGAACAGGCCGATCCGCCCCTTGTAGCGGTTGGAGTCCATCGCCCATTTCCAGCTGTCCGGGGTCTCGAGCACCTTGGACTTGCGGTAGCCCAGGCCCTGGACGAGCCAAGTGTAGGGCATGGAGTACTTGCGGCCGACGTCATAGGGCGGATCACGGAAAGCCGGCATCAGGTTGACGCGGTTGGGGATCTTCTCGAGGTCCAGCGCCTCGAGCATGCCCGCCACGCGCAGGCGTGTGACGAAATCGTTGGACGGCATGATGACGTCGTAGCCCGGATTGCCTGCCTTGAGCTTGGCGAACAGCTCATCGTTGGTGGCGAAGAGGCTCATGTTGACGTCGATGCCCGTGGCTTCCTTGAAGTCAGCGAGGGTCGTCTTCCCGATGTAGGTGTCCCAGTTGTAGAAATTCAGCTTGAGTTCTTCACCGTTCTTGCCGGTCCGCCCCTTGGGCGCGCAGGCCTCCAGGCCCGATAGGCTGAATCCCACAGCCGCCGCGCCCAGCGCCGCGAGCAGTGAGCGGCGAGACGCCCGCCTCTGTCTTCCCATGGAACTCATCCGGCCCCTCTCAGCCGCTCAATCGACGGATACGAAGATTCACGGGTTGGAGTGAACAAAAGAATCGCCCGATCTCAGCGCGTCGCCAGGAAGACGTATCGATTCAGGCTGAAAAAGAACCCCCCGCCTTCAATCAGGCGCTGCTGGTCCTGACGCCAGGCTTGAACCTCCTGCTCATCGATCCCGTGGCGCGCGCCGTTTTCGCGGACGAAGGCGTGGATCGCGGCGAAAATGCCCGCCGAATAGCTCGCCGGCTGCCAGTGAGGCGACAGCATGGGGACAATCTCCACGCGGCGCAGGATGAACCCCGCACGCTCCAGCAGGGGGCCAAGAGTCGCGGGCAGGTGGGGGTCCGACAGGTGGTCGTCCCAGCAGGCCAGGACCCGCTCCATGCGCACCTTGTCGCCGGAGTGCCACACGATGCTGCGCCAGTCCGTGTCGAGGATCACAGCGCGACCGCCGGGTCGCAGCACCCGGGCGAGTTCGGCCACGGCGAGCGGCATATCGGGAACATATTCATAGACCTGGGTGGAGACGGCCGCGTCAAAGGCGGCGTCAGGAAACGGCAAGGCCGCCGCGTCCCCCGACACGCACTCGGCATGGGGCTGCGACGCCAGCCGGTCGCGGGCGATGGCCAGCATGTCCGCCGAGATGTCCAGTCCGGACAGCCGTCCCCCCTGCCCCACCAGCCGGGCGAGGTCGTAGGCCAACAGGCCGGGGCCAATTCCGACATCGAGGATGTGCTCGCCAGGACGCGGGGCGAGCAGGTCGATCACCCGCGTACGCTGGCCGATGAGGTCGGGCGTCTGATAGACGGTCTCCAAGTTCCTGGCGGCGGCGCCGTCAAAGGTCACCTGGCTCATCTCGGCGTCGCCTCACGGTCTGGTCGCGCCGGGTGGCGCGGAGCCGGCAGCTTAACCCGCGCACCGTCAGGCGCCAGCCGCCAGGAGATCAGACATGGACGCCCACGCCGAGACCCGGCCGCCGCTGCCGCCCTTCACGCTCGATTCGGCCCGGGAGAAGGTGCGCAGGGCCGAGGACGCGTGGAACAGCCGCGACCCGGCCCGGGTGGCCCTCGCCTATACCGAGGACAGCCGCTGGCGAAACCGGTCGGAATTCTTCTCGGGCCGCGCGGCGATCACCTCGTTCCTGGAGGGCAAGTGGGCGCGGGAGCTGGACTACCGCCTGATCAAGGAACTGTGGGCCTTCACGGACGACCAGATCTCCGTGCGGTTCCAGTATGAGTTCCACGACGCCGACGGGGCGTGGTTCCGCGCCTATGGCAATGAGCAATGGGCCTTCGACCCGGCCGGACTGATGCGGCGGCGCGAGGCGTCCATCAATGACCTGGCGATCCGGACCGAGGAACGCAGATTCCACTGGCCCGCCCCGGGCCCTCGCCCCGCCGGACATCCGGGCCTGACCGAACTTGGTCTATAAGGCGCCGCCCTGATCCAAGAGCGCGCCGGCCACGTAGACAGTCCGGTCGGCGCGCAATCCGACCGGCAGGTCGAGGCGCGGGATGTTCGAAGGATTCGCCAACGTCTGGACGCCGGCGTTGCTCGCCGCGAAGCTGGGACGCAAGCCCGTGCGCGTGCGGATCGCGGGCGAGCCGGTCGTCCTGTTCCGCGGCCCGGATGGTGCGCCCGGCGCGCTCATCGACCGTTGTCCTCATCGTGGATCAGCGCTGTCCCTGGGCCAGGTGGGGGTTGACGGATGCATCGAGTGTCCATTCCACGGCTGGCGCTTCGGCGTTGACGGCTCCAACCGGCGCGTGCCGCTCAATCCCGACGCCAGGCGCGACCGACTCGGCGCGACGCCGTTGCCTGTGCGGCGTCTCGGCGAGCTGATCTGGATTCGCACCTCGCCGGGCGTGGAGTCCCCCGACGAACCGGCCATTCCCGAGGGGCTGACCGCGCGGGGCCTCGCACGGGTCTATCTTGACCGCGTCTGGGCCTGCCATTGGACCCGCGCCATGGAGAACATGCTCGACAGCCCGCACGTCCCTTTCGTGCACCGCGCCACCATTGGCCGGGCCTTCCGCAAGCAGATGACTCTGGAGTCTCGCCTGGATGTCGCCTGGGAAGAGACGCCCTGGGGCGGGCGGGCGCGGTCGGCCCTGGACGGCCAGGAGAGTCCCGCCTTCCTGGAATATTTCCGGCCGGGCGTGATGGCGTTGAACATTCCAATCCCAGGCCGGCGCCTGCAGATCTACGCCCTGGTCACGCCGATCGACCGGAACCACACCCGCCTGACCGTCGCCGGTTCGCGCGACTTCGCCCGCCTGCCGCTGCTTGATCCGTTGTTCGCGTGGATCAACGGCCGGATCGCCGACGAAGACAAGGCCGTGGTGGAGTCTTCCAGCCCCAGCGAAATCCCCTCCCCGGGCGCTGAACTGTCGGTAAGCACCGACCGGGCCACGCTGCAGTTCCGCAAATACTATATCGAGACCCTGAAATCGTCGTCGGCCGTGGCGGCCTGACGCGCGCGCCGTCGTCAGTCGGCCTTCGGTCTTTCCTTGGATTCGGCGATGACCTTGTCGACGGCCGCAACGATCGCGTCCGGACGGTCGAACATCATCATGTGCGACGATCCCGCCACCAGTTCGGTCTCGCCGCGGGTCGATCGCTCGGCCACTTCACTGTGCATCTGGGTTTTCGCCGGGCTGATCGATCCCTGGGTCGGCGACGAGGGGCCGGGTGACGGTCCGCCCGCGGTGAGAACGACGAGCGGTAGATCGCCATAGGATGGACGGCCGGCGTCGAGTTCGACCGAGGTGGCGGTCCACAGGTTGTCGAGTTCGGAAAGCTGGGTGCTCCAGGTGGTCGGTTGGAGGGCCCGCTTCAGGTCGGCCTGATAGTTCGCGTCCAGGGGATCCGCCGGCGTCCGGGGCGTGCAGACCGACAGCAGGGGATCCGGCGACGGCAGGGCATGCTGCTCGGCCGCGGCCTCGCACCGGGCGGTGCGCGCCCGGACCGCGGCGATGGCGGCCCCGGGGCCGCCGCGCACGTCCTGATGTTCGACCGATGGATCGACCAGCACCATGCCGATCACATCGTCGGGACGCCGATCGGCAAACAGGCGCACGTAGAGCCCGCCGGCCGAGTGGCCGACCATCACCAGCGGGCCGCTGATTCCCGCCGCCTTCAGGCCGTCATCGAGATCGCGCGCGATCGCGGCGCCGTCGCGGGGAAGAGGACCCGGATCGCTGAAGCCGGCGCCTGCGCGGTCGTAGGCGCAGACCCTGTGGCTCTTGGCGAGGACGGGCTGGACCTTGTACCAGGCCAGCGACGTGGCCCCGAAACCGGCCTCCATCAGCACGGTCGGAGCGCCATGGCCGCTGCAGCGGAAGTTCAGGCGCCGGCCGTCGGGCAGTTTCGCGAGCAGGCCGGGCGACGCTGACGCCGCGGCATGAACCGCGGGCCGATCGTAGGCGGGCCGGGCCTCCAGGAGGACCACTGCGGCGATCGCGATCGTCAATGCGGCGCCTAGCGCCGGCTTCAATCGTCTTTCAGCCATGGTCAGTCCGATTGCGCCTGGGACATTCGCCGCAATTGCGGCGGACGCATTACTGGCCAGACATCGGGCGCCGTCATGGCCGGATTATGTTTGGCTCGGGGCCAGCCCTTCAATCCGGAAACCTGAGCGCATGACCCTTTCCAAGCCGGCCGCGCGGCCGGCTTGGAAAGGGTCATGCGCTCAGGTTTCCGGATTGAAGGGCTGGCCCCGAGCCAAACATAATCCGGCCATGACGGCGCCCGATGTCTGGCCAGTAATGCGTCCGCCGCAATTGCGGCGAATGTCCCAGGCGCAATCGGACTGACCATGGCTGAAAGACGATTGAAGCCGGCGCTAGGCGCCGCATTGACGATCGCGATCGCCGCAGTGGTCCTCCTGGAGGCCCGGCCCGCCTACGATCGGCCCGCGGTTCATGCCGCGGCGTCAGCGTCGCCCGGCCTGCTCGCGAAACTGCCCGACGGCCGGCGCCTGAACTTCCGCTGCAGCGGCCATGGCGCTCCGACCGTGCTGATGGAGGCCGGTTTCGGGGCCACGTCGCTGGCCTGGTACAAGGTCCAGCCCGTCCTCGCCAAGAGCCACAGGGTCTGCGCCTACGACCGCGCAGGCGC
>FTIH01002510.1_pt2 | contig 17144 bp, 8 predicted proteins | sample 1658451 | NCBI WGS metagenome assembly FTIH01 (sample SAMEA3914826, study PRJEB12502) | metagenome | biome: forest; material: soil | place: Canada | collected 2011-07-03 | depth 0.3 m
TCTTCTACAAGGACTGGGGCCAGGGCCAGCCGATCGTCTTCCATCACGGCTGGCCCTGGCCCCAGTCCTTGTAGAAGATCTCGGTACCGTCCTTGGTGGTGATCGTGGCCATCGGTCCTGGTCCCTGGCTGGCTTGAAGTCGGGTCTGGCGTGCCGGGAGCGGCGGCGGCGTAAGACGTCTTGACCGCCGCACCGGCCACGCCGACGTCTGCCAGATTACCATGCGCGCCGCCGCCGCGGCTGCGCCTGACATCTCAAATGCGCGTGCGAACACGCCCCGGTTTCGCCCGTCGCGTGAGCGGCGGCGCACGCCTTCGCCCGGACATCGGGCGCCTGGAGGGCCTCAGACCAGGCTCAGGTTCCGCGCCAGGACGAAGGCGGCGAGGCCCAGGACGACGGCGGCGCAGATGGTGCGGGACTGGGCGCCGGGGCGAAGGCTGACGAGCGCCGCGCCGGCCACCAGGACAACGAACCACTGGCTGGCTGCAAAGGCCCAGAAGGCCGGCGGCGGGCCGTCTCCCGTGGCGAGCACCTGGTTCAGCGGCAGGGACAGCAGCATCAGGACCACGACCGTCGCCTTGTAGGCGCCGCCTTCACGCGTCTCGTACTCCGCGAGGTCCAGCGGGCCCGCGTCAGGAACCTTGGGCGAAACCATCGCGGCGGCGAAATAGATGCCGATGGCGTAGGCGAGCATCGTCACGAACACCCAGCCCTGCAGCCGGTCGCCGAGGACGCCCAGGGGCAGCCAGCTGAGGACGGAGATCAGCAGGATCGCCGCCATCCAGAGCAGCTGCGAGGCCGAGGTCCTGACCCTCTGGCGGGCGACCCAGAGGTCGCGCCAGCATTCCAGGAGGCGGGTGAGCGCCAGCGCCCAGATGAACGAGAGCAGCGTCACGCCCACGTCGACATTTCCCACCGTCGTCTCCTGTACCGCGCGAGCCTGGACCGACGATGCCGCAGGGGGCGGCGGCTGTCACGATGGGCTCGGCGACGCCGGATTTCACCGCGGAGGTCGCGGAGGAGGCGCTGAAGACGCAAGGGGCGTCTTCTTCGCGCTCCCCTGCGTCCTCGCTTGAATCGCAGTCACCCTCCCGGGGTGAGCCGTCTTACGCAAACATCGCCCGGCGGCGAGAGCGGCGCAGGCCGTAGCCGAGGCCGCCGAAGCCGAGGAGCATCATGGCCCAGGTCGCGGGCTCCGGAACCGCCGCCGAGGCTTCCACGCCGGCGAACTGGTAGGCGAGCGCCTGGACGCCGTCGGTCACGCCAACGCCGTAGGTGGTCGTGCCGGGTCCAAAGAGATCGCCATCGCCCCAGAGATCGACCGTGTAGCCGCCGGTCGTGGTGAAGGCCAAACCGAAGACGTCGACGAAGGTCCCGGCGAAGGGGAAGTCGCAGTCGATCGGCGAGCCGCTGGGGAAGAACAGGTTATTGTAGGTCAGGGCGCCGCCCGGGTAGTCGATGAAGCTGAGGCTGGAGGGCACCAGCGGATCGAAGAGCACGTCGCGTTCGTTGGCGGGACTGGTCGGCACGAGGCCCGTGATCGCGGCGTTGGAGATGCCGTCGATGGCGTCCGAGAACGTCCCGTTGATGCCGGTGATCCTGAAGGCGCCCGCGGGGTCCGCGCGGCAGGCGTTCTGGCCGGTCGTGCCGCAGAGGGGATTGGGGTCCGTCGGGGACACATTCGGGACGACCGTGAAGATTCCGCTGGCGCTGAAGCCGCCACCGTTGAACCCGAACGAGACGACCGTGGCGTGCGCCGGGGCCCCGAACGACAGGACCGCGGCCATGGCCGCGCCCGCTGCAATAACAGCTCGCATTTCCTCACCCATTTGTTGATTGGCGGCCATGCGGCCGGCGCCGACGATTGAGCACGGGCGCGCGACTGCGGCAATCGCCCACGCGCGGGCGCGTCGGGCCGTCCACAAGAATCGGCGGGGATCGGTGACTGCGCACTTTGCTCGCCATCCGCAGGCCGGCCGCGTCAATTGGATGCACCTTCACCGAAATCACCGGAGCCGTTGGTCGCCTCGCTCAGCACCCGGCCGGCGTGGTCGTAGGTGTAGACCACTCCAGGGCCGCTCGTGCCGCCATAGAGCGCCGACAGCCGCCGGCCGACGGTGCAACGACGGGGAGGGGCAGGCTGGTGCTTTCAGCCTGCCAAGTATTAACTTCGACAAATATGTGTACGCATAGTAACAATCCCGCCTTTAGGGGAGGGTGTCGCGCATGGCCAGCAGCCGATGGAAAATAGATTCTTCAGGTCAAGCCAACAGAAGTGGTGTTTGTCCCAATTTCTACATCATCCTGACGCCATTGGCTCCTCAAGAGATCAGTGCGGGTCCTCGCCGGGTCCTTGGTGCTTGTCATGGGTCCGGAACACCATTTCCAAGTGCACGTCGTTCTGCCAATCCTCGTACCCCAGCAGTGCGCCTTCCATGCGTTCCATGCCCTCGCTCCAGCCGGATTTCAGGCCGGACTGTTTCAGCAAGATGAGCGCGTGGGCCCTCCAAGCTTCTCCCGGCAGCGTGTAAATGACATAGCGCACATTGCGTTGATGTTGAGGGTCTAGCTGATGGACGATGACTTGGTGTTCTCGGCGCTCGATCGCCCCAGAAGCAACGTACGGGCCGAACGAAAAATCGACCTCTTCTTTCAGTCCAGAATCGTCACCTTCAAAGTAAGCAAAGAACGACATCGGCTTTATGCCCGATTTCATGAGCAACAACTCACGCCCTGTATGGATCTGATATGGCAAGTCGTCCAATGCATTCCTTCTCCTTAGCCGCCCGCATACTTCGCCTGTAATGTTTTCGATGCCGTATCGGTCCTTTATAGCCGCCATTGCCTCAGGCGATAATTCATATTCAAATTCGACTTCGAGGTCTCCCTCGAAGTCGATGTCAATCAAGCCCTCAATCTCATCGACACCCTGGATGTTCAATGAGGCTTGAGCTTGCACGCAGGCCGTGCCGGGATCGATCTCTTCAAGGACTAACGACAGAGACAAATTTGAACTCCCGCATTCGGGTTAATCCTCCCATGGCCATTTGAAGCCCGGCGCGTCACGACCACCCTGTGATTTCACATAGCAATCGGGACATTGTTTTCCTGCAACTCCGCCATGAGGCGCACTACAGTCTTTGCACCTCTGTGCCGGGCTTCTCCGACCCGACCCGGCTCTGCCACCACCGCGATCACTCGGCACTTTGCAGGCATTGTGCACCCAAATCCTATCTTCGCCCACGAAGTAGGTGTGGAAGTCTGCGACTCGGAGGTTGAAAGTCGGAGCGGTGCGACCCGTTTGGCGTACGCCGGTGACTCGAGCGGGCGGGCCGTTGGCCCTCAAGATCTGAACTCCGACCTTGAGCTCTAACGTGGTCAACCATTTCCCGTCAGCCGAACGCCACGGGTGGTCGTCCGTGGTCTTGAACACCGCGTCCCGCGTTTCCCCTCCAGGGAGACCCACGGCGAGTGTGACCTGGTAAATCTCGCGATTGTGCCGGTGGATAAGTTCGACAACTGGCTTGTAGGCCGATTGGCCGGTTGTCTCAGCTCGCGAGAGGATCAGGTCTCCTACTGAAATCTTCTCTATCGGCCGTAACCCATACTTTGTTGCGACGAGCGTGCCGGCGACGAAACAGCAAGTGGACTTCGATGCCACGCCCTCTTCCCTCGCGCCGGCGGCGGCGTTTTGGGTTGCGCTTTCTGTCGTGCCCTCGGCGGTTGCTGCCGCCCCTTCGGCCGTTGCCGCCGTGCCCTCCGCGACTTCACCGGCGGCCGCGGTCGCTTCTGCGGCGTCGGCCAGCTCTCCCACGACGGGGACAAGTTGAAGGGCCCCCAGCACTATCCCCGCCAGGACCTTCTTCTCTGTCTTTTCCTGCTTCGTTTCCGGCTTGCCGGGCTGGGTCAATTTTGGGCAGGGGTTTTGGCAGGGGTTGAGCATCCCCGTCGGATCGGCCCCATCGACCGGATCCTCGTGCACATAGGCATAGAGATCCGGATCGCTGTCGTAGCCGGCCGGGTCGGTCTGCAGGAACCATCCGCGCGTCGGGTCATAGGCGCGGGCCTTGTAGTGGTAGAGGCCGGCTTCGGGGATGCTGATCTGGCCGGTGTAGCGGTAGCGGGAGCCTGAGGCTGACCAGCTCTGGGGCTCGCCGTAAGGGCCGTAGGCGTAGGGGGCGTCTGTTCCGAGGGCCCCTGTGCTGTCGGACCAGGCGACGATGGAGCCCTGGTTGTCGGCGTGCAGGAAGCGGCGGTCGGTGGTTCCGGGGCCCTTGTACCAGACCAGGGGCTCGTCCTCGCCCGCGCCCGGGACATAGCGGTGCGCCACCGCGCCGGCCACGGCCTCGCTGACCAGCTCGTCGCCCACATAGCCGAAGGTGGTGGTCGACCCGCTGGCGGTGGAGGTCGCCGGCCGGCCCAGGGGATCATAGGCCAGGACCACGGACGTCGGGCCCGAGGCGCTCAGCAGCCGGTTCTCCACGTCGTAGGCGTAGCTCGCCGCGCCGGTGTTGATCAGGTTGCCCCGGGCGTCATAGCCGCTCGCCCCCGCGATGGCGCCGTCGCGGTTCAGGTCGTCATAGGCGTGGTTGGCCGTGCCCGCCGGATGGTTGGTCCAGGCGTAGCCGGCGTTCGGCGCCGTCACCGTGCGCGACACGATCTGGCCGGCGGGGTTGTAGGCGAAGCCCAGGCCAAGGTCGTTGCCCGTCCCCGCCAGGTCCTGCGACAGCAGGGTCAGCCGGTCCAGGCCGTCATAGCCATAGGTGGTGTTGGCCCCATTGCCGCGGGTGATCCGGCTGCGCCGGCCCAGCGTATCGTAGCCGTAGGCCGCCAGCACCCCATGGGCCAGGTCGTCCGTCCCCGCCGCGGTCGCCGCCGCGCAGGCCGCCGGCGTGATCGCCTCGCAGGCTCCGGACATCCGATTGTCGGCGTCGAAGGCGTAACTGACCGCGCCGGCCGACGACGGCCAGGTGATCTGGATGCGGTCGCCGGCGCCGTCATAGGCGAAGTTGAACACAGAGCCATTGGTGGCCTCGCTCAGCACCCGGCCGGCGTGGTCGTAGGTGTAGACCACTCCAGGGCCGCTTGTGCCGCCAAAGAGCGCCGACAGCCGCCGGCCGACGGCGTCATAGCCGTAGTAGACGTCGCTGGCCGTCCCGCCCGGGATGTCCTTCAGGGTCATCCGGTTCAGGAAGTCGTAGCTGTACCCGATCGTCTGGCCGTCGCGGCGGCGCCAGCTGATGCGGTTGTCGGCGGCGTCGTAGCCGTACTGCTCGTAGTCGTTGACGTTGGACAGGTATGGGGAGGACGGCGAGGGGAACTGCAGCTGATGCAGCCGGTTCAGCCCGTCATAGAGGTAGGTGGAGAGGTTGCCCTTGGCGTCCAGGAAGTACTGCCGCTCGCCGTCGGGGTAGTAGGTGTATTGGGCGTAGCGGATCACGTCCGCCGTGCCGAAGCCCTTGCGGACCAGGGCGACCTCGCCGGCGGCGTCGTAGTCGGTGACCGTGATGCGGTCATTGCCGAAGCTGCCCGCCGTCGCCAGCGAACACGCTCCCGGCAGGGCGGCAAAGGTCGCCGGGTTCATCCGCGCCGCCTCGCAGCCCACAAGGTTATTGGCGTAATAGGCGTACTGGGTCAGGGCCCGCACCGTCCCCGTGGTCGTCCCGTCAAAGACGGTCTGCTGCAGCTTGTTGCCCAGCGGGTCATAGATGAAGGTGGTGGACTCCAGCGGCGCGAAGTCCGCGCCCACGGCGCTGGTGGTGCTTCCCTTGTCGCTCTCGATCACCCGGCCTTCGGGGTCGTAGACGGACCGCACCGCGGGTCGGGGCAGGGGACCCGAGCCGTCCGGATCGGCGCTGATCTCCAGGGTCTTGCGGCGGTCGAGGTCGTAGACGGAGTTGGCGATGTCGGCCACGTCGGTGCGCGGCCCGTCCACCTGGGTCAGCTCGCCGTTGGCGTCATAGGCGAAGCTGGTGACGAGGTTCAGCTGGCTGGCTCCGGCGGTGTCCACCGCCGTGGTCAGGAGGTCGCCGGTGGAAGAATTGTAGGTGTTGGTGGTCGCCACCTGCAGCGGATCGGTGGTGGTGGTCGGCTTGCCGAAGGCGCCGTAGCTGAAGCTCCAGATCGGCGCGGCCTGGGGCCCGGAGCCGTCAGGATCAGGCTGGGTCGCCGTGGAGATCAGAGAGCCGCCCACGTTTCCGGCGGGATTGTAACTGAAGCTGGTGGTGTGGTTCAGCCCGTCGGTGACGGAGAGCGGGCGGTTCCAGGTCTGGTCCCAGGCGGCGCTGATGGTGACCGGCGTGGTCTCCTCGGCCGATCCCGGCTTGCCGGTCTTGAGCAGGCTGGTGGTGTTGTTGTGGTCGTCATAGGCGAAGCTCTCGCGGTCGCCCTCGGGGTAGGTGTAGCCCAGGATCCTGTGGCGGCCGTCGTAGGGCGCCAGCCTCAGGGCGCCGGTTCCGTCGAACACCCCCACCCGGGTCTCGCGCCCCAGTTCGTCGAAAAGCTCGATCGGCCGCTGCTTGACGTCATATTCGACGCTGTAGCTGGCGTTCACAGGGTCGATGCGCTCGCCGCGCACTGCGTTGGCGATCAGGAACTGATAGGGATTGTGGCTGGCGTACCAGAGGGCGTCGGCGTCCCTGACCTGGGCGACGCGGCGCAGGCTGTCATAGCTGTAGGCCAGGGACGGCAGGGGCGTCGCCAGGGCCAGGCCGTTGGCGGTGAAGACCTGACCGAGCAGGTACCAGCCTGAAGGGCTGTAGCCCCAGGGGGCGTTGGCATAGGTGAATTTGGTCTGTGCGCCGGCCGGGTCCTGGTGGGTGGTGGACCCGTCGGTGTTCTGGATGACGGAGACCGCACGGGCGTCCGGCCCGGCCAGGTTGTTGTTGAAGCCCGTCAGGGTCCGGCCGTCGGTGGTGAAATTGATCTGGCGGCCCAGGGAGTTGCGGACATCCAGCAGCTGGTCGACCCCATTCTGCGGATTGCCGTAGTCCAGGGTGATGGACAGCGCGCCGCTTTGCGGAAAGGCCCAGCTCGTCAGCCTGAAGCCATGCAGGTTGGCGCAGTAGTTGTTGTTGGGGTTGTTGTAGGTGTTGCGCCAATAAGTGAAGTGCTGCGTGTCGCCATGGGCGTTGGTGACGTCGAAATGCTCCTGCGAATAGTCCCAGCCGCGCGTCATGATATAGAACGGGGTGGCGCCTGCCGGGCTCGGGCATTGCTCGGTATAGGGCGTCCGGACGCCGTTTTGCGTCAGGCCGGCGTAGGGCCCGGGACCGGTGGCGATCCAGACTCGGCCGTCGGGCAAGGCCGCCGGCAGGTGGACGAACTGGCGCGTGTCGGCCCCGACGTTGGCGGTCACCACATTGCCGGCGATCTGCGAGACCCACCAGGAATTGACCAGGACGCCGGTGGCGTCGCGCTGCAGCGAGGGCGTGGCCTTGAACACATCCTGAGCGGCCAGGAAGGCGGCGACGGTCCCCGCCGCGGCGCGCACGTCGCTGTCGCCCATGACCTCCAGGCCGCTGCTGGAGACCGTCAGGGTGTTGTTCCAGTTGGTGGTCCAGGGCGCCTGGGGCTGGATGTGCGACTGCGGGCCGAAGACGTCCGATTCAGGCCGTCCGCCCCGCCAGATCAGCTGGGCCGAAAGCTCATAAGGAAAGCCGCCATTGCCCACGGTGAGCGAGGCCGGGCTGGAATAGGTGAGCCCGCCGGTCTCCAGGTCCACCCCCTCGACCTTGGAGCGGTCGACGAACCGCGATTTCAGCACATCCGCGGCGGTGGAGGGATCATAGGCGGACTGGTGGGTGGTCTGTGCGCCGCCGCCCCCGCCCTTGAACCGGCGATGGTCGACGGTCAGTCCGCCGGCAAGATCATAGGCGACGGTGACATGGGCGATGTCAGTGGGGTCGCCGGTGATGTCGTAGCGGACCGCCAATAGCGCCCCACCGCGCTGGTGCGAAGGCTGGTGCACATAGCTGCTGACGCCCTGGGCGCTTGTGCCCGACACCAGCATCTGGCTGGCGATCTGGCCCGGGCCCAGGAAGGCGTCCTCTGAGGTGTCCACCACGTAGCCGTTGATGGCGTAGTCCGTGGCCGCCGACCGCAGGGCGTTCTGCCAGCCAGCCAGCTCCGACGACCCCATCGTCGGATGCAGGTTGTCCGAGACGCCGTTGTTGGTCGTCGCGCTGGCGCCCTCCACCAGCACCGGGATGGACGACGCCAGCTGGGCGATGTTGGCCATGGTGAACTGGTAGAACCGGCGGGGCGTCCCCTGGGCGCGCACCAGCGTGGCGCCGGCGTCCACCACGTCGTCCGCCGCCGGCGGGCAGTTGCCCCAGTCGAAGCGGGTGGCGACCGAGGAGGTGTCGGGCAGGTCCGCGACCTGGGCGGCGACGCTGCCCTCCAGGGCCTCGGTGGTGGAGGCGATAGCCAGCAGCGCCGCGCGCCGGTCCAGGACATTGGCGGTGGTGCTGGTCAGGCTGATGGCGGAATCGACGTCGATGCGGTCGAAACTGTCCGCGATCGACTTGTAATACTCCTGGCCCGGCGGGCCCGAGGTCCCCTGCGAGGGGATGGCTTCGATCTCGGTGTCGGCCGAGACGACGCCCAGGGCATGGTGCAGGGTGAAGACCGAGTGGGCGATCTGGGCGTGCAGGCGGGCGGCCTTGTCCGCCTGGGCCAGCCAGCTGGAGGCCAGTTGCTCGCGCCGCCCGTCGCCCTCCGACCCGACGAAGGTCGCGAAACAGGTCTCGCACGCGCCCTGCGGCGCAATCCTCGGCACGGCCTTGTCGCCCCGCGCCCCCCATTTGTCGGGCAGGCCCCGGCCGGTGTCGCCCCAGCCGTGCACGATGGTGAACGGCACGAGCATGGTGACTGACTTGGTGGTCGCGGTGTCCAGATAGGTGCCGTCGAGCGTCGTCCCGCCATTGGCGCTGGCGGCGTAGGGATGGTTGGCGGCGAGCGTCACCTCGCCGAAGCTGAAGTCGGGGTTGTCGGCGAAGCAGACCGTCGCCAGGGCCGGCGCGCGGTTGGTGTTGACGTCGCAGGAGCCCGCTCCGGCCGGGTTCGGCCCCGCGCCGGCTTCATCCAGCAGCCGCAGGGAGCCCACGAAATTCAGGAACGAGTCCTGCGGCTGGTTGGCGCTGTGCAGGATGTCGAAGTTGGTGTCGAAGATCAGCTTGCGGCCATAGATCTCGTCCACGAAGTAGGTCTGGTTGATGATCGTGGCGAGGGTCGAGTTCGGTGACCGCTGCTTGTCGATCTGCACCCTGAGCGTGGTCCGGTACGGGTCCGGGATGGCGCCTGTCCAGCTGTGCCGCACCGTGACCGGATAGGGCAGGCTGGTCTGCCGGAGCCCACCTGTCGGGGTCTCGTAGCGCGCGATGAGCTGGCCGCCGATCACGTCCTCCGGCTCGGCCGCCGCGGCGCCGTTGGCGTACAGGTAGGCGAGGAAGTTGCGGCTGTAGATCGCGAGCATCGGATAGAGGCCGGTCCCGCCGTTCGCTCCGTCGGTGTTGAGATTCCGGACGTAAGGGACGCCCGACTGGCTGTAGTTCTCAATGCCGGTGGACGCGGCGCCAAGGGCGTCGCCTGCGTTCAGGCCGGTGGCCGTCGCCAGGTTCAGGCCAGCCTTGAAGAGGTGGGCCTTATAGGCTGGATCGAAGAGGTAGTTGCTCCCGCCGATGGTTGCTGACACCCAGATGTGGGCGAGGGTCACGGTGGAGACCGCCGCGGAACCATAGCCGCAGTTTGCGATCGTAGAGCCGTTGACGCTGGCGGGAATGCCGCCGCTGGCCAGCAGCTGGCAGGCGGCCGTCGCATTGGTGATCCCGGTCCAGTCGGAGAACTGCTGGGCGTTCAGGGTGATGGCGCCGGCCTGGTAGCTGGCCGTGAAGCCGGCCTGGCGCAGCAGTTCGACCATCAGCATGGCCTGGTCGAAGGCCGTGCCCGAGCGATCGATCATCGCGCCCAGGGCGCCCTTCTGCAGGCCGTAGGACCAGGTGATCTCGATGTTGTTGCGGACGTATTGGTAGATCCGGTCCGGATCGTTCTTCAAGGCGGCTGCGAGGGCGACCAGTTCGTTGGCCCTGGGCTGGCCCAGGCTGACGCCGCCATTGGATGGCGCTGCGCCGTAGAAGCCGTCCGCCGCGGCCGGATCGATCAGGGACGCCACGCCGACCTTCATCGATGGGGTGGCGGTGGGCGAATTCTGGGCGACGGCGGCCGCCGGCAAGGCGGTGATCATGGCCAGCGCCACCGCCCAACGGCCGAACCGCGCCGCGCCGAGAACATGGCGTAGAGACGACCATAAGCTGTTACTCAGAGACTTCCGCCACATACCCGCCTCCGATGCACGACGGCCTCGCCCTCGCCAGAAAATAGTGGTGTGAACGCGGGGATTGCGCAACTATGAATCTGATACCATCAATTTGCAATGAGAGGGCAGCGGTGAGCAGGGCGAAGTTTGCCGGGATTAGTCATGCGCCTCTGCGTTCGGCGGTGCTGGCCGCCGCCCTATGCATGTGCGCGCAGTCGGCCGACGCGCAATCCGTCAGCTATGGGTTCGACACCATCGGCAGGCTGATCTGCGCCTTCTATTCTGACGGGACCAGGATCACCTACAGTTACGACGGCGCCGGCAACCGGACCCAGCAGGTCACCGGAGCGGCGTCATGTCCGGTTCCCCTGACGGCGCAACCCCCCGTCGCCGTGACGGACACCTACAGCACGCCGGAGAACACCCCGGCGAACGTCACCCCATTGAGCAATGACATTTCGCCATTGAACTATGGCCTGAGCATCACCAGCGTCAGCGCGCCATCCCATGGGACCGCGAGCGTGCCGGATTCCTCTCATGTGCTTTACACGCCCTCGACCGGGACCTTCGGCCCGGACAGCTTCACCTATTCGATCTCGGATGGGCACAACGGAACTTCTACTGGCGTCATCGCCTTCAGCGTGATCCCCGGAAGCGCGGGGCCCGTGGCCAACAACTACAGCCTCGTCACGACCAAGGGAGTGTCCGTCACCACCAATCCCCTCGCCCACTCCAGTGACCCCTATGGGGAACCGTTGACAATAACGAGCGTGTCCACCACGCCCAGGGCCACGTTGAACATCAACGGCGGAGCGACCATCACCTATTCGCCCATCGCCACCTACACCGGCCCTGACAGCTTCACCTACACCATCGCCGACGTCCACGGCGGGATGGCGACAGCCACGGTGTCCGTCACGGTCAACCCGCCACTGCCGACGGCCGTCCCTGACAGCGTCGTGACGTTCCAGAATGCGTCCGTCTGGCTTGATCCAACGGCCAATGACACCGATCCCAACGGGGCCGTCCTCAACGTGACGAGCTTGGGGGCCACGGCGCATGGCGGCGCGGCTGTCATCAACAATGGCCAGAAGGTCACCTACACGCCGCCGTCAAATTACACGGGCCCGGACAGCTTCAGCTACACCGTCAGCGATCCCTTTGGATCGGCGTCCAGCACGATTTCAGTGACGGTGAAGCCCGGGAGCAATCATCCCCCGGTCGCAAACGCGGATTCGATCCTGATCAACAAGACCATCGCCCCTGGCCAGTCCTACCAGCCGAGCAAGGCGTTCGACCCGCGGTCCAACGACACCGACGCCGACAGCGACGTCCTGACCATCACGGCCGTGACCAACGGCGCCAGAGGCACGGTGCAGAACAACGGGACATCCGTCGCCTATCTCTACAACACCACCGTCAGCAACGCCCTCATGGACACCGACACCTTCACCTACACGATCGACGACGGGCACGGGGCCACCTCGACCGCGACCGTGACGGTCCACATCAACGTCCAGACAACGCAGTAGGCGCCGCCTAAGCTGACCCGCCTGCCGGGCGGCGAGCCTGACCGGAGAGCGTCCACCCGTCTGGACGCGGACACAATCGCCGGCCGGTCGGCGAGGTGGTGGATGCGGTCCGTGCAGCGGGCGTGATACATGCCCCGCGAACACCGCCCCAAGGTCGCCGACCAGACGCGCCATGCGTCGTCGCGGCCCACAGGCGCCCCTTCCGAGAGGATCCCTTGAGCAGAGCCATCGTCACCATCATCGGATCGGACCGCGTCGGCATCATCGCCGGGATCGCCAACGGCCTGGCCGACGCCAACGTCAACATCCTGGACATCAGCCAGTCGGTCATCCGCGAGTACTTCACCATGATCATGATGGTCGACTTCGCCGGCGCGTCCATACCCTTCGACGCGCTGAGACAGCGGCTGGTCGAGGTGGGCGAAGCGCTGGGCGTGCGGGTCGAGATCCAGCGCGAGGAGATCTTCCAGGCGATGCACAGGATCTGAGGCCGCACGATGAAACACCTCAGCTATTCCGGCGAAGAGATCCTCGAAACCATCCAGATGGTGAGGACCGAGCAGCTGGACATCCGCACCATCACCATCGGCATCAGCCTGCTCGACTGCATCAGCGACACCGCCGAGGGGCTGTGCCGCAACGTCTATGAGAAGGTCACCACCAAGGCGCGCGACCTGCGCAAGGTGGGCGCGGAGATCGCGCAGGAATTCGGCATCCCGATCGTCAACTACCGGGTCTCGGTCACCCCGATCTCGCTGGTGGCCGGCCGGACCCGGCCCGAGGACTACATCCGGATCGCCGAGACCCTGGACCGCGCCGCCCATGAGCTGCAGATCGATTTCATCGGCGGCTTCTCGGCGCTGGTGGAAAAGGGCGCGACCGGGGCCGACGCCGCCCTGATCGACGCCATCCCCGCCGCCCTGGCCGGCACCCGCCGCGTCTGCGCCTCGGTGAACGTCGGATCGACACGGGCCGGGCTGAACATGGACGCGATCGCCGAAATGGGGCGCGCCATCAAGACAACCGCGGCCCTGACCGCCGACTCCGACTCCATCGGCTGCGCCAAGCTCGTGGTGTTCTGCAACTCGGTGGAGGACAACCCCTTCATGGCCGGGGCCTTCCACGGGGTGGGCGAGGGGGACTGCGTCGTCAACGTCGGGGTCAGCGGCCCGGGCGTGGTGCTGAAGGCGATCCAGGCCGTGGGCGGCGTCGACTTCGGCGAACTGACCGCCACGATCCGCCAGACCGCCTTCAAGATCACCCGCGCCGGCGAGCTGGTGGGGCGCACCGCCGCCAAGCGGCTGGGCATTCCCTTCGGCATCATCGACCTGTCGCTGGCGCCGACGCCGGCGGAGGGCGACAGCGTGGCCCGCATCCTGGAAGAGATCGGCGTTGACCGCGTTGGCGGCCACGGCTCCACTGTCGCGCTCGCCCTTTTGAATGACGCCGTGAAGAAGGGCGGGGCCATGGCGTCGAGCTATGTGGGGGGCCTGTCGGGCGCCTTCATCCCGGTGTCGGAGGACATCGGCATGATCGAGGCGGCCGAGCGCGGCTGCATCACCATCGACAAGCTGGAAGCCATGACGGCGGTCTGCTCGGTGGGCCTGGACATGCTGGTGGTCCCCGGTGACACGCCGGCCGAGACCCTGTCGGCCATCATCGCCGACGAGGCGGCGATCGGGATGATCAACAAGAAGACCACGGCCGTGCGCATCATCCCGGCCGTGGGCAAGGTCGTCGGCGACCAGGTGAACTTCGGCGGCCTGCTGGGCCGCGCGCCGGTCATGGCCGTGCACGAAAGCTCTGCCGTCCGCCTGATCGCCCGCGGCGGCCGCATCCCGTCGCCGCTGACGGCGCTGGTGAACTGAGGGACCGTTCCCACTTGCCGGGAACCGGCAGGTCAATCCCAATCCGCTGATCCCCGCGGAAGCGGGGACCCAGGCTTTTTCGATGCAGGTCCACCAGGTTCGGCGTCTGTGGGCTTGGGCTCCGCCCCAAAGATGACCGCGGAGTTCGCAGAGAAGTCGCTGAGTGCGCGGAGAAGCGCCCGCGCCCTCTGCGACCTCCGCGCATCCTCCGCGATCTCTGCGGTCGTCTTTAGGGCCTAGCAGGAAACCAAAAAAGCCAGGGTCTTCGCCTTAGAAATTCGCCGCCAGGAGCTCCGCCGGGGCCTTGATGAGCACCTCGGCGCCCGCGGCGGTGAGTTCCGCGCGGCCGCCGTAGCCCCAGAGGACGCCGACGGTCGGGATGCCATGCCGCGCGGCGGCGTGGACGTCGTGCTCGCGGTCGCCGACCATGCAGACCTCGCCCGGGTCCAGGTCCTCGGTCTGGAGGATGTGGGCGATCAGCTCGCCCTTGTCGTCGAACCGGCCGTCGAGCTCGGCGCCGTAGACGGCGGACAGGACCGGCGCGAAGCCGAAGTGGTCCACGACCTGGCGGGCGAACACGGCCGCCTTGGAGGTGCAGAGCAAAAGCCGGGTCCCGCCGGCGACCCGGTCCCTCAGGACATCCAGCATCCCGGGGTAGGGCGCCGCCTGATAAAGCCCCCAGGCGGCGTACCGTTCGCGGTAGAGCCGCACCGCCTCTTCGACATCGCCGCCCGGGCCGAGCAGCCGGGCGCAGGTCTGCCTGAGCGGCGGACCGATGATCCAGGTCAGGTCCTCGTCCTCGACCGCCGGCGCGCCCAGGCTCCGCAGCGCGTGCCGAACGCTGCCGACGATCCCCGGGGCGGGATCGACCAGCGTGCCGTCCAGGTCGAGCAGAAGGGTCTTTCGCAGGCGCGCGGGCATGGGTCGCGATAGCACATTGGCGCGATGGCATCAGGCCACTGTCCAGCGGGTAGCCGGATCCTGTCATCGAAGGGGCTTGCGTCCGGAACAAAAGGGGAATATCCACGATGGAACAAACCGGCAACTGTGGAGGTCCCGATGGTTCGACTGGCTCATGAGACGATGGCGCTTGCGTCGGTCGCGGGGTTCGTCTGGATGGTATGTCTGGCGGCGCATCTGATCGCCTGAGTCGCGGGCGAGGGGCCCGAGGGAGACGGAAATGGCCGGGCTCGACGAGGCCTTCGTCCATCTGAGGGTGCGGTCGGCCTATTCGCTGCTCGAGGGGGCGATCAAGGCCGACGTGATCGGCGCCCTGGCGGCGGGCGAGCACATGCCGGCCGTCGGTCTGGCGGATCGGACCAACCTCTGCGGCGCGCTGGAATTTTCCGTCACCGCCAAGGAAACCGGGGTCCAGCCGATCATCGCCTGCACCCTGCCGGTGTCCGGCATCGGCGAGGGGCCTTCGGATCGCTGGGCGCGGGCGCCCACGGTGGTGCTGCTGGCCCAGAACGAGGCTGGCTGGCGTAACCTCGCGGTCCTGTCGTCGGCCGCCTATCTCGATTCCGTGGACCTGCCTGAGCCGAGCGTCGCCTGGGACAAGGTGGCGGCCCACGCCGAAGGCCTGATCCTGCTGTCAGGCGGTCCGGACGGGCCGATCGATCCCCTGTTCGCCTCAGGCCGGGACAAGGACGGCGCGGCGGCCCTGGCCCGGATGGCCGAGGCCTTCGGCCACCGCTTCTATGTGGAGCTGCAGCGCCATGGACTGGCGTGCGAGGCGGCCGCCGAACCCGGACTGGTGGCCTGGGCCTATGCCAATGACGTCCCATTAGTGGCCACTAACGACGCCTATTACGCCAAGCCGACGATGTACCGGGCCCATGACGCCCTGCTGTGCATCGCCGATGGGGCCTTTCTCGGCCAGGACGAACGCCGGCGGGTGACCCCCGAGCACTGGTTCAAGCCGGCCAAGGCCATGCGCGCCCTGTTCGCGGACTTGCCCGAGGCCTGCGACAACACCCTCGATATCGCCCGCCGCTGCGCCTTCATGGTGGAAAAGCGCGAGCCGGTCCTGCCGCGGTTCCCCACCGAGGCGGGCCGCAGCGAGGACGAGGAGCTGATCCACCAGGCCCGTGAGGGCCTGCGCATGCGCATGAAGAGCCGCGGCATGTCCGCCCCGGAGGAGGTCTACTGGGAGCGCCTGGAGCGTGAACTCGGGGTGATCCAGAAGGCGGGCTTCTCCGGCTACCTCCTGATCGTCTCGGACTTCATCAAGTGGGCCAAGGCGCACGGCGTGCCGGTGGGGCCCGGACGGGGGTCGGGCGCCGGCTCGCTGGTGGTCTATTCCCTGACCATCACCGACCTTGATCCCCTGCAGTTTGGCCTGCTTTTCGAGCGGTTCCTGACCCTGGAACGCATTTCCATGCCGGACATCGACATCGACTTCTGCCAGGAGCGGCGGGAGGAGGTGATCGCCTACGTCCAGGACAAGTACGGCCGCGACCACGTGGCCCAGATCATCACCTTCGGCACCCTGCAGGCGCGCGCCGTGCTGCGCGACGTCGGGCGGGTGATGCAGCTGCCGCTGGGCCTGGTGGACCGCCTGGCCAAGATGGTGCCCAATAACCCGGCGTCGCCCGTGACCCTGGCGCAGGCCGTGAAGATCGAACCGCGCCTGCAGGCGGCCAAGCGCGACGAGGACTCCGTCGCCGAGCTCTTGGAGATCGCCCTGGAGCTGGAGGGGCTGTACCGCAACGCATCGACCCACGCCGCCGGCCTGGTGATCGCCGAGCGGCCCCTGACCGAGCTCGTGCCGCTCTACCAGGACCCCCGCGCCGACCTTCCCGCCACCCAGTTCAACATGAAGTGGGTGGAGAGCGCCGGGCTGGTGAAGTTCGACTTCCTGGGCCTGAAGACCCTGACGGTGCTCGACCGCGGCGTCCGCTATCTGGCCAAGCGGGGCGTGACAGTGGACCTGTCGAGGATCCCCATCGACGACCGGCCGGCCTACGACCTGATGGCGTCGGGCCAGACCATCGGGGTGTTCCAGCTGGAAGGCCAGGGCATGCGAGACACCCTGCGCAAGCTCAGGCCCGGATCGCTGGAGGAGGTCACGGCGCTGGTGTCCCTCTACCGCCCCGGCCCCATGGACTCCATCGACCTCTACGTGGACTGCAAGATGGGCCGCCGGCCGGTGGACGTGCTGCACCCCTCGCTGGAGCCGGTGCTGAAGGACACCTACGGGGTCATCGTCTACCAGGAACAGGTGATGCTGATCGCCCAGATCCTGGCGGGCTACAGCCTTGGCGAAGCCGACCTTCTGCGGCGCGCCATGGGCAAGAAGAAGAAGGAGGAAATGGACAAGCAGAAGGTCCGTTTCTTCGGCGGCGCGGAGGAGCGCGGCATCCCCAAGGGCCAGGCCGAGGTGGTCTTCGAGCTGATGGCCAAGTTCGCCGGCTACGGCTTCAACAA
>FTIH01000178.1_pt2 | contig 17071 bp, 14 predicted proteins | sample 1658451 | NCBI WGS metagenome assembly FTIH01 (sample SAMEA3914826, study PRJEB12502) | metagenome | biome: forest; material: soil | place: Canada | collected 2011-07-03 | depth 0.3 m
CGCGGACGCGTGCAGGAAAGTCCTTGTCGCCATCATCATTCCCCCGCTGCGCCCTCCGGCGCGTCCGCGTCGATATGTAGTGTAACTGCCTATCGCCACCGTCGTAAAGCATGCGGGCGAGATCGTCGTCAATGCAAGGAGTCGGGGCCGCGACGGCCGGCAGACGATCAGGCGCCCGCGGCGGCCTCGCGCTGGCTCTCACGTTCGGCCCGCAGGCGCTCGGCCAGCAGGAACGCCAGTTCCAGGGCCTGATCGGCGTTGAGCCGCGGGTCGCAGTGCGTGTGGTAGCGGTCGCCGAGTTCGGTTTCGGTCAGCTCCCGCGCGCCGCCCAGGCATTCGGTGACGTTCTGGCCGGTCATCTCCAGATGCACGCCGCCCGGATGGACGCCCTCGGCTTCGGCCACGTCGATGAATCCGCGCACCTCGGCCAGAATCCGGTCGAAAGGCCGGGTCTTATAGCCGTTGGCCGCCGTCAGGGTGTTGCCGTGCATCGGGTCGACAGCCCAGACCACGGAGCGGCCCTCGCGGCGGGTGGCGGCCATCAGGCGCGGCAGACGCTCGGCGATCTTGTCGGCGCCGAAGCGGCCGATCAGGGTCAGGCGGCCGGATTCGTTCTTTGGATTGAGCGCATCGATCAGGCGCAGCAGGTCGTCCGGCTCGACGGTGGGGCCCACCTTCACGCCGACGGGGTTCTTCACGCCCTTGCAGAATTCCACATGGGCGCCGTCGAGCTGACGGGTGCGCTCGCCGATCCAGATCATGTGGGCGGAGGTGTCGTACCAGTCGCCAGAGGTGGAATCGACGCGGGTCAGGGCCTCCTCGAAGCCGAGCAGAAGAGCTTCATGGCAGGTGAACACCTCCACCTGATGCATCACGGGATGGCTCTCGGCGGTGACGCCCAGGGCGGCCATGAAGTCCAGGGAGTCGGAGATCTTGGCCGCGAACTCGCGGTAGCGGGCCGCCTGGGGGCTGCCTTCCACGAAGCCGAGGGTCCAGCGATGCACGTTGTGCAGGTCCGCATAGCCGCCGCCGGCGAACGCCCGCAGCAGGTTCAGCGTCGACGCCGACTGGTTGTAGGCGCGCAGCAGCCGTTCGGGATCGGGTGTTCGCTCTTCGGGCGTGAAGCCCATGCCGTTGATGATGTCGCCGCGATAGGACGGCAGGGTCACCTCACCGATGGTCTCGACCGGAGAGGAGCGCGGCTTGGCGAACTGGCCAGCCATGCGCCCGACCTTCACCACCGGCTTGCCGCCCGCGAAGGTGAGCACCACCGCCATCTGCAGCAGCACCCGGAAGGTGTCGCGGATGTTGTCGGCGGAGAATTCCTTGAAGCTTTCGGCGCAGTCGCCGCCCTGCAACAGGAAAGCCTTGCCGTCGGCGACGTCGGCCAGCAGGCCCTTCAGGCGCCGGGCTTCGCCCGCGAACACCAGCGGAGGCATGGCGCGCAGCGTCGCTTCCACGCGTTCGACCGCCGCCGGATCGGGATAATCCGTCGGCAGGTGCTTCGCGGGCTTCTGTCTCCAGCTCTGGGGCGTCCAGCGCTCAGTCATCTTATGGTTCCAAAAAAGAGGCGCGCTTTTAGCCTATATGGGTGGTTGAGGCAAAACCGCGAACCGGTGGTATAGGCAGCACCCAACCGGAGTGCGTCATGCCTGCTTTCGTCCTGATCTTCGAAGACATCCTGGACTTCCAGGTCGACCCGGCTGTGCGGGCTGTGCACGTCGACTACCTGAAGTCCCTGGGCGAACAGGCGATCGTCGCCGGACCGACCTTCGGTGAAGACCAGAAGATCACCGGCCGGGTGGTCGTGGCCGACTTCCCGTCCCTCGAAGACGCCCGCGCGTTCGCGGCCGAAGAGCCGCTGGTCAAGGCCGGCCGGGTGCTGCGCTGGCGCGTCTCGTCCATGGCGATCGTCCAGAAGGACGGGGTGTTCACGCCCCTCGGCGGCTGACCGCTTCAACCCGGTCCAGCTAGCCCAGCGGGACGTACTTCTCGCGCATGGTGACCAGCTCTTCCGCCGCTGTGGGATGCAGCGCGGTGGTGGAGTCCCACTGCTGCTTGGTCACGCCCATCTTGATGGCGACGGCGGCCAGCTGGATCATTTCGGGCCCGTCTTCGCCGACGATGTGGCAGCCCAGGATCTTCTGGGTCTCGGCGTCCACCACCAGCTTCATCAGCGTGCGGTCCTGGCCGCCGAAAAAGGTCTGCTTCAGGGGCCGGAACGCCGACCTGTAGATATCGACCTTGCCATGGCTGCGCCGCGCCTCGGTTTCGGTCAGCCCGACCACACCCACCGGCGGCTGCGAGAACACCGCGCTCGGCACGTCGGCGTGGTCGTAGCGGGTGGGATTGTTGCGGAACACGGTTTCGGCGAAGGCGGCCCCCTCGCGGATGGCCACCGGCGTCAGGTTGATGCGGTCGGTGACGTCGCCCACGGCCCAGATGTTCTCGACATTGGTCTTGGAGAAATCGTCGACCTTGATCGCGCCGGCGTCGTTGAGCTCCACGCCGGCCGTCTCGAGCCCCAGGCCGTCGACCTTGGCCTTGCGGCCGGTGGCGAACAGAACGACGTCGGAGGCTTGGGAATGGCCGTTGTTGAGGTGGCTGACGAGACCGTCAGCGGTCTGTTCGATCCGGTCATGCTGGGCGCCGAGGATGATCTTGATCCCGCGCTTCTCCATTTCGCCGGCCAGATGGGAGCGCACGTCCTCATCGAAGCCCCGCAGGATGTTGGGCCCGCGGTAGAGCAGGCTGGTCTCGACCCCGAGGCCGCTGAAGATGCCGGCGAACTCCACGGCGATGTAGCCGCCGCCGACCACCAGGACGCGCCTGGGCAGTTCCGGCAGGTGGAAAGCCTCGTTCGAGCTGATGGCGTGCTCGATGCCGGGCAATTCCGGCAGGGTCGGCCAGCCGCCGACGGCGATCAGGATCTTGTCGGCCGTAACCGTCTGGTTCTTGCCCACCAGTTCCACGGTATGGGCGTCGCGCAGTTCGGCGCGGGCGTGGATCAGCTCGGCGCCGGCGTTGGCCAGGACGCTGGCGTAGATGCCCGACAGCCGGGCGATCTCGACGTCCTTCTTCTCCAGGAAGGCCTTCCAGTGAAACTTCGGGGTCTCGCAGCCCTCCCAGCCGTAGCCCTTGGCGACCTCCAGCTGGTGGGAGAACTCCGAGGCGTAGACCATGAACTTCTTGGGGATGCAGCCGCGGATGACGCAGGTGCCGCCGGCCCGATGCTCCTCGGCCACGGCCACCTTGGCCCCCGACATGGCCGACAGTCGCGCGGCCCGCACGCCGCCCGATCCGGCGCCGATGACGAAGAGGTCGTAGTCGTACTTTGCCATGAGACGATCCTGCTGAAGCCGGCTCCGCCTCTAGTGGGTATTGCCGGCGTCGCCAACAAGGGGCCGACGGTTTTCCCAGCGGCCGCGCCCTCAGGGCTGGAGCCGCTCGATACCCTTTTCGCCGCCGATCAGGGCCTCGTCGGCCAGGTCCAGAAACAGGCCGTGGTCCACCACGCCGGTGACGCTCTTCAGGGCGTCGGCCAGGAGCGAGGGGTTTTCGATCTCGCCGCAGACCGCATCGTAGAGCAGGTTGCCGTTGTCGGTGATCACCGGTTCGCCGTCATGGATGCGCATGCGTGGCGCCACGCCGATATCGCACTCGGCCAGAGCGTCGCAAATCCGCCGCGCCGTGGCCTCATGACCGAAAGCAATGACCTCGATAGGCAGGGGGCAGCGGCCGAGCCGGGGCACGCGCTTGGCCTGGTCGGCGATCACCACGCACCGGCGCGAGGCCTCCCAGACCAGTTTCTCACGAAGCAGAGCCGCGCCGGCGCCCTTGATCAGGGACAGGCCCGGGCCGATTTCGTCGGCGCCGTCGACGGTGAGGTCGATATCCACCTGGTTCAGAGTCAGCAGCGGGATGCCGAGCACCTCGGCCAGCGCCGCCGTGGCGCTGGAGGTGGCGACACCGCGCACATCCAGCCGCTCGCTCTGCATCCGGTGCGCCAGGCCGCGGATGAACCAGGCGGCGGTCGAACCGGTGCCGAGACCGACGATCATGCCGCTTTCGACCAGTTCCGCTGCGGCTTCGCCGGCGGCTCGCTTCTGTTCGTCGGGAAAATTCACGCGCCAGTCTTTCGCTTTAGCTTGGCGGCGCGGAAGGCGGCCGCCCAGCCGGGTTTCTCCACCTGCCGCCCTCGCGCCACAGCGAGGGCGTCGGCGGCGACATCCTTGGTGATCACCGAGCCCGAGCCCGTGAACGCCCCCGCACCGACCGTCACCGGCGCCACCAACGCCGTGTCCGAGCCGATGAAGGCGCCCGCACCTACATGGGTCTCAAACTTGTCAAAGCCATCGTAGTTGCAGAAGATCGTCCCGGCGCCGATGTTGGCCTTCTCTCCCACCGAGCCGTCGCCCAGATAGGACAGGTGGTTGGCCTTGGCGCCCTTGCCCACCTTGACCTTCTTGACCTCGACGAAATTGCCGATGTGCGCATCCTCGCCAATGTCGGCGCCAGGCCTCAGGCGGGCATAGGGTCCGACGATTGCGCCCGAGCGCACGATAGCGCCTTCCAGGTGGCTGTAGGCGCGGATCAGCGCGCCGCGTTCCACGGCAACGCCCGGGGCGAACACCACGAACGGTTCGACGGTGACGCCCCCTTCAATCCGGGTATCCCAGGACAGATGCACCGTGTCAGGCGCCGGCATGGTCACGCCCTCCGCCATCAGCTCGGCCCGGCGCCGGCGCTGGAACACCGCTTCCGCCGCGGCGAGCTCCGCCTGTGAGTTGACCCCGAGGACCGCCTCTTCCGGCGCGAACGCGGCCTGGACCTTCAGCCCACGGCCGTTGGCGAGGCCCACCACGTCGGTGAGGTAGTATTCGCCCTTGGCGTTGTCGTTTCCGACCTCAGTCAGCAACTGGAACAAGAGGCCGGAGGGCGCGGCGATCACGCCGGAATTGCAGGCCCTGATCCTGAGATCGTCCGGCAGGGCGTCCTTGGCTTCCACGATCCGGACCAGCCGCTCGCCAGGGCCAATGATCAGCCGGCCGTAGGCCCCGGGATCGGCGGGTTCGAACCCCAGCACCGCCACGTCGGCGCCGTGGGCGCGCAGGCCCAGCAGCGGCTCGATGTCGGATGGACGCAGCAGGGGGCCGTCAGCGTAGGTGACGACGATGTCGCCATCGAACCCGTTCAGCGCGTCCCTTGCCGCCAGCACCGCGTGCGCCGTGCCCAGCGGCGGATCCTGAACCGCGACCGCGCCGCCGCCCAGGCGTGCGGCGACCCGCTCGGCCACCGTCGGGGCGTGGGCTCCGGTCACCACGACGATCCGCTCGCAGCCCAGGCCTTCGGCGACGTCGATGGCCCGATCGATCAGGCTGCGGCCGCCCACCGTGTGCAGCACCTTGGGCGTGGGCGACTTCATTCGCGTGCCCTGGCCCGCGGCGAGGATGACGGCGGCGCGTCTGGTCATTGGGCTCCTTGGGGGCGGTCCGACGAGTCGGGCGTTGCGCTAGAGGGGGATTTAGCCGAAACGGCGCAGCGTTTCGACGGGGACAGCAATGAGTCTGCATGGATCAGTGATCGTCTTCGATCTGGACGGCACCCTGGTGGACACCGCGCCGGATCTGATCGGCGCTCTGAACACCGTGCTGGACGAAGAGGGCCTGCCGCATGTTCCCGTGGCGTCGGCGCGCAACCTGGTGGGCCGCGGCGCCCGCTCCCTCATCGAACGGGGCTTCGCCCAGGCGGGCCGGGTCCTGGATGGCGAGCGTACGCCGGGCCTCGTGGACCGCTTCATCGCCGCCTATCAGGGCCGGATCGCCCAGGATAGCGCGCCGTTCGACGGGCTCGAGGCGGTGCTTGACGAACTCGCCGCCCGCGACGCCCGTCTGGCGGTCTGCACCAACAAGCGCACCGACCTGTCGCTGGCCCTCCTCGACGCCCTGGGCCTGACGCAGAGATTCGAAGCCGTGATCGGTTCGGACCTGGCCAGGCAGAAGCCTGACCCCAGCCTGCTGTTCCTGGCCATCGAACGCGCCGGCGGCCGGCCGGAACGGGCCCTCTTCGTCGGCGACAGCGTCGTCGACCTGGCGACCGCGCGGGCGGCCAAGGTCCCTATTGTCGGCGTCAGCTTCGGCTACAGCGAGGAACCGCTGAAGGCCGAGGATTTCGACGCCTTGATCGACCATTTCGCGGACCTGCCCGCCGAGGCCGCGCGGCTCCTGGGCTGACCGCGCTTGATGACACCCCACCCCGCCGGTGTTAGCCTCAACTAACGGACGCCGGGGGGCTGATCATGACGTGGCGCAACGCCTGGGCGGCGTCGGCCCTGGTCGCTTTCGTCCTAGCGTCCATGAGCGCCGCGGGCGCGGCGCCTTCGCACGAGAAAGACGCGCCGCTCCCCGTCGAGACGATCGGCAAGGACGACCTCCAGAAGCTGCCGGGTGGCGGACCTGACCTGGGGTCGCTGCCGAGCATCCCAGGGCCCCCGCTCAAGCTGCCCTTCGAGCCCATGCTGTTCCCGGTCGCCATGCCGACCCCACCCGAGACCTTCTGTTCCGAGACCAAACGGGTGGAGTTCCTCACCGATGTGTTCAATCCCGCGTCGCGGGCCGCCAACGCCAACGCCTCGATGGCCGGCGACTATCTCGGCGCGCTGAACACCTCCGCCGCCGAACAGAAGACGACGGCGGGCATCCTGGCGGTCCACCACATCATCGACGCCTATGCTCCCAAGGCCGACGCCGCCTACAGGTTCGCCCTGGAAGTCCAGGCCCTGCGCGCCGTCATCATGGCCAGGAAGATCGTCCCCTGCCCGGAAACCAAGCCGATGAGCGCCGACGCCACGCAGGTGGAACGCAGTTTCGGCGAGACGCCCTCGCCCAGGGCGCCGGTGGGCGGCGCGGAACCATCCCGTGCGCCGATCAGCCCCAATGACAGCCTGAAATCGGACCCCGGCGTCGGGGCCTACCGGCGCTCGACCGCAACGGCGCCGGACGGCCAAGGCGCCCTCCATCCGGACGCGCTTCACGACCAGCTCAGGCAGGCCTCGGGCATCGACCACGCCAGGATCTGCCCGATGCCGGCCCTCCCGATCGTCGTCGGTCCCAATGGCAAGGTGGGCTCGGGCGCCCGCACCAGGGAAAAGGCGCTGAACACCGCCGTGGGCATGCTGGGCGGCCTGATCGGCGGCGGCGGCGGCGGAGGTGGCGGCGGCGCAAACGACGGCCCCCAGCTGGTCCGCTGCAGCATCAAGGATTCGGAGATGACCGTCTTCTCCGACCCGGAGACCGGCGTCTCGCTCAGCGTCGGCGCCCGCCGCGTGGGCGACTCCGTCGTGGTCTTCGCGGGCGTCGGAAAGTCGCCCGACTCCGGCACGTTCCAGACGGCTTACCTGCAGAACGGCGAAGGCGAGCAGGAAGGCCCCCGCAAGGTCGGCATCTGCGAACTCTGGGGCGAATGGAGCCTGACCGTCTCCTGGACCCGGGAGACCTATGTCAACGACCAGCTGGTGAGCCGCCAGGAAGGCGGATGGTCCAAGAGCGGCGACTTCCACATCCCCGGCGTCCTGACCAGCGAGGCCGCGCCGGACGGCCTGTGGAGGAGGCTCGGCTTCTCCAACGCCTCCCACGGCGCGCGCAAGGTGGCCCTGACCTACGGCCTGCCGTCCGGCGGCGACCCGATCCTGGTGGTCATCCACGTGACCCGCCCTGGCCAGGACCCCGTGACCACCACGCCCTTCTCCCTGATGATGCGGGAAATGCCGGACGGAAGGTTCGCCTTCGAGAAGGCGCACGAGGACTGTCCGCCGCCAGCGCCTGCCGCCGTCATCAAGACGGCCGAAGCCGTCGATCAGCCGCCCGCCAGGCAGAACCCGTTCGGGCCGCCGTCGCCGGGAGCGACGGTGCATGACGACGGTTCGTGGACCGAGACCGCAATGGACGGCGCCAAGACTACCTACCGGATGGATGGCGCAACCCGCGTGGTGTACCCAAAGACGGCCGGCCCGCCGCCGAAGCCCGTCGCCCCGCCCGCTCCGCCGCAAGGCGCCGTCGCCAATCCCGACGGCTCCTGGACGACCACCGCCAGCGACGGGACCCGCACCACCGTGCGGCCGGACGGCGGGGTGATCACCGAACCGCCCAGGCCCCCTGCCCCACAAACCACCGAAGCCGCGCCGCCGGCGCCGCCTCCGCCGCCCATCAGCGACGACGAGATGTTCGACATCCTGCAGACCTATATCGACGGCCACCCGGTCGAAGGCGCGACCAGCGCCAAGCGCGCGGTCGGCGAACTGGGCGGCAAGGCCGAGGACGGGCAGGTTTCCTATTTCGCCCATGGCGCGGAGATCTATCGCGCGAAGTTCGACGCCCAGGGCAAGCTGGTCTCGGCCGGCCCGACCCCCGAAGCGCGCGCCCTGGCGACGATGAAGCGGTTCAATTTCGCCTATTACAGCGGCGGCCACGGGATCACGGCAGCGTCGATCAACCACAACAGTGATGGCCAGGACAGTTTCGGCCACGTGAGCTTCACCGACGACAACCAGAACTACCGCGGCTTCATGGACTTCGACCTGGACGGCAACCTGGTGCGCGGCATCGTCTACAAGGAGAACGGCGACGTCGAAGCCCGCTGGGATGGCCCCCCGGACGCGCCCAAGGCGGCGGCGCCCAAGCTGCCGAACCTGGACGACCTGAACGCCCAGCTGGATCAGGAAGACGGCCAGACGAAGGCCGCCAACCTCAAGGCCTGGCAGGAGGAGTATCCGCCGGCTTCGCCCTGACACCGCCGCCCTCAGGCCGCCCTTGGCGCGTTACCCCGGACAACGCCGAGCGCGTCCATGGTCGTCGGCGCCAGCACGTACAGCCCGACGTCGTTCCCGCCCATGAGCCCCGGGACCGGGACTACTCGTAGTGGCCGAGCGTGAAGCCGATCCAGCGGCCGCAGAAGATCGCGACCAGCCAGAAGGCCAGGGACAGCCCGCCCGCGATCTTGCCGTTCATCGGCGCCGCGCGATCGGAATCCCATTTGGCGACGTTCCGCCAGGACAGCACATGGAATATGGCCATGTTCACGCCCGCGAGGACGATCAGGGTCAGCTTCGCCAGGAACCAGGGTTCCTTGGCGTAGATGTGGGCCTTGCTGATGAACAGCAGGGTTCCGGTGATCGCGGACACGATGAACGCGACCCAGGTCCAGCGCAGGGTGTCGTCAGACACCTGCGTCATCTTCCAGGTCTTCGACTGCAGTCCGAGCAGGCGCAGGTCCATGATCGCGACGGTTCCGACCACCGTGACGATGGCGATCACATGCAGCGACTCAAGGGTGGGGAAGGCCCAGGACGATGACGCGATGAAATCCCCGAGCGGGGACGTTTCAAGCGCGTCCCAGAAAGCTTGCAAAGTCATCCGACCCTCAAATTCCAAAGTAGGCGATCCAGCGCCCCAGAACCATGATCACGCACCAGACGCCGATCATCACAACCGCTCCGACGCGGATGCCGATGCTCCCCCTGTCCGCCTGCTCCCAGAGGGCGGAGCTTCGCCGCACGGACTTCTGGAACCAGAGGTTGGTCAGGGCGACGCCGGCGATCAGGACCATCTTGGTCCAGAAGCACGGGTTGAGCAGTTCCCGCGCCGGCTCGGCGATCACCAGGACCACGCCCGTCACCGCAAGGACCAGCAGTCCCCACCAGATCCACGGCGTATAGCGCCGCTCGATCTCGGCCATGGGGTGGCTCCGCCCGGCGAGCCCCAGGATGCGCAGGTTGACCATCAGCGCCGCGCCGAATGTCGCCGCGATCGCCATGATGTGGAACGACTGGATCGTCGAGGTCATCCAGGAACTCTGGTTGACCGCGACACTGACGGGCGTGGTCGACAGCCAGACGGCGAGTTCGGCCAGATGAGTTGTCTTGAGCCACTGACCGAACGCGACCAGCAGAGGGCCTATCAACGGCATCGAATGAGACACTCCAGGGCTGAGCGTGACGGTGAAGCCGGAACCCTGCGGGTCGCGACCCAGAACAGATATCGACCAGGCGTTGGCCCGGCGGCCGAGGTCATGGATCGACGCCGGCGCACGAGCTTCACCTTGACCGGTTTGGAGCCGCCGCCTTTGACGTGGGTCAATTCGCGCCGAACCGACCGACAATTCGGGTGTCACGTGGCCGCTCGGATCGGGGCGTGGGGCCGCGAGCCGCGCGGCGGCGGTGCTGGATACGTCTGATAGTTCGGGAAATGATGGTGGACGCGGTAGGGATTGAACCTACGACCCCTCCCGTGTGAAGGGAGTGCTCTCCCGCTGAGCTACGCGTCCGCCGAAGGGTGCGAGGCTATAGCGCGATCCTTCCCGAACCCGCAAGTCGCTGGCGCCCCTATCCTCGCGGCGGATGGGCCTTCACCGCCTCCTCGTTGACGTCGGCGCCCCAGCCGGGGCCGTCCGGAACCAGCATGCCGCCCTCGACGATCCGGGGCGGGTGGGTGACCAGGTCGTCCTTCCACGGCACGTCATCGACCTCGTATTCCATGATCCGCAGGTTCGGGACGATGGCCGCGAAGTGGGCGCTGATCAGGCTGGCGATGTGGCCATAGAAATTGTGGGGTGCGACGTTGATCTCGAAGGCCTCGGCCGCCGAGGCGATGCGCAGGGACTCCGGCAGGCCATTCCAGACCACGTCGACGATGGCGACGTCGGCCGAGGCGGCCTCGAAATAGGGCAGATAGCCCTTCAGGCGGTAGATCGACTCCAGGGAGGCGATCGGCACGCGGGTGGATTGGCGCACCTGCGCCAGCGCCGCGGGCGAATGCACGTCCGCCTCCAGCCACAGCAGACCGAGGGGCTCCAGCCGGCAGGCCAGCTGGCGCAGGGCTTCGACGCTGAAGCCGAAGTTGACGTCGAGCAGCAGGTCCACCCCCTCCCCCGCCCCGGCCCGGAAGGCGGCGAGCTGCTGGGCGATGGCCTCGAAGGTGGGTGCATCGCCATTGCGCCCCAGCTCCAGACCCGGTCGGAAGCCGGGATTCAGCAGGCGCGGGTCGGGACCGTCGAACAGGATCGGATTGGTCTTCAGCGCCGTGAAGCCGCGGGCCTTCACCTCCCGGCCCAGGTGCTTGATATCATCCAGCGAGCGCACGGGCGCGCCGCCGAGGTCCCTGAACAGCCCCGGCGCGGAGGCGCGGAAGGTTCCGCAGTGGGACCAGTAGAGCGGCAGGCGATCCCGGACCGCGCCGCCGAACAGGGCGTGGACAGGAAGGCCGGCGGCCTTGGCGGCGATGTCCAGGCAGGCGTGCTCAATGGCCGCGATGGCCTGGTCCGCAAGGCCTCCTGGCGCCATGCGGGTCAGGGCGCGCAGGTCCGCGCTGATCCGGCCCCAGGCCCGCGGGTCCTTGCCCAGGACCTGTTCACCCAGCTTGCGGATGATGGCGGTGAGGCCGGGGCTCCAGCTGGTTTCGCTGTACTCCGACCAGCCGACCAGGCCGTCGTCGGTGGTGATCTTGAGGAAGGAGAAGGTCCGCCAGCCGCCGTCAGCGTGCAGGTCGCCGATCTTGACGATTCGCATGGTCCCTCACCCTCCCTCATCGCGCTGCAGCGTCCGCGACGCCCTAGATTCAAGCGTTTGAGCGCGTTCCTACCGCAAAACCGGGTTCCACTTTTGCGGAACGCGCTCTAGGGAATCTGGTCCCCTTCCACAGAGAGCATGAACTTCTCGGCGATGGCGACCGCTTCGGCGGACTCGTCGAAGATCAGGTGGCCAACGCCCTTCAGGATGCGCAGGGTCGAGGCGTTGGGCAGGCGGTCGGTCCAGGCCTTCACCCGGCCGACGGGCAGCACCTTGTCCTCCTTGCCCCAGAGCAGCAGCGATGGAACGGTGATCCGGTGCATCCAGTGGTCCAGGCCGCTGGGGGACATCATGACCTTGAAGGCCGCCTGCCCCTCGCGGGCGCGGGCCCTGGCGAACGCCTCCGACTCCACCACGGGAGGAATGTAGGGCGCCAGGACATCCATGTTGTTGACCAGGCTGGCGATCATCTCATCCAGCGACAGCGCCCCCAGGTTGGACGGGGGGTGCTCCGGGATATCCAGGCCCGCCGGGGCGCCCAGGATGAGGCTCTTGAGGCGGTCGTTGTGGCTGACGGCGAATTCGGCCGCGAGCCGGCCGCCCATGGACAGGCCCACCAGGTGCACCTTGCCCAGTCCCAGGCGGTCGAAGAAGTCGAGGTAGTGCAGGATGTAGTGCTGCATCGCGCCCACGCGGGGATCGTCGCCCGACTCGGCGAAACCGGGGTGATAGGGGCAGATGACCCGGAACTTGGACGTCCAGGGCTTGGCGAACTGGATGCCGTGGAACGCCCCGCCGCCATGGAAATAGACCACCGTCGGCCCGTCGCCCGCCTCGTAGTAGACGGTCTTCACGCCGTGCAGGTCGATCTTGTGGCGCTCGAAGCCCTGGGTTCCGAGGCTGCGCTCGGCGGTGGCCGTGTCGGTCATCTGGTCTCTCCCGATCGTCCCCATCCGGGCGGGGACCGCCGTGTCAAAGTCACCCCCTGATAAGGCCCCAGCCCGCGGACCGGAAGCGTCTTCGACGCTGTTCCCCTTTCGACTCGCCGCGATCATCGCCGACGGACCCTGGCGTTCAGCAGGCTTCGACACTGAGGCATTTACTTACTATGTATCACTATGTACATTGCGATCCATGGTAGATAGCTTCACATGGTAGAGACCCGAGCCGAGCCATTCGAGAAGCTCGAGCAGGAGCTTCGCCGCGGCGTGGTGGTGGTGGCGGTGCTCTCGCAATTGCGGGAGCTCCAGTACGGCTACTCTCTGCGCCAGGCCTTGGCCGCCAAAGGCATGCCGATCGAGGAAGGCACCCTGTATCCGCTGCTGCGCCGCCTGGAGGGCCAGGGCCTCTTGGCCAGCGAGTGGCGGATCGAGGACGGCCCGCCGCGCCGCTACTACCGGCTGAGCGAGGCGGGTGAGCGCCTTTGTCAGGATCTGACCGCCAGCTGGCGGAATCTGAACGCGGTGATGGACCGGCTGTTGGACGGGGGAGAATGACGATGGACCCGAAGCATCTGATCGAGAGCTACGTCGACGACGTCGTACGCCGACTGCCTCGCCGAGCGCGCGGAGACGTGGGCTTCGAGCTGCGCTCGTTGTTGGGCGAGGAACTGGAGGCCAAGGCCCAGGGCGCCGGCCGGCCCGCCGACGAGGCCATGGCCCTGGCGTTGCTGAACAGCTTCGGTCGTCCCCAGGACGTCGCAGAACGCTACGGTCCGACCGGCTTCCTGATCATCAAGCCGTCCGCTGGACCTGGGTTCGTCTGGGCCGCCCTGGTCGGCGGCGCCGTGCAATGGGCCCTGAGCCTGCCCGCGGCGCTGACGCATCCGCACAGCCATGTCGGCGTGCCCGGCTCCTTCGGCGATGTCGCCGCCCAGATCAGCCGCTGGTGGCTGAGCTGGGGCCTGGGCGCCTTCTGGTTCCCGGGCTTCCTGGTGGTGGTCGCCATCATCGCCGCCTGGATCGGCCAGATCTGGCCGGACACGGGGGCCTGGGCGCCGCGGCGCGTGCTCGACCCAAACCGGATCAACCGTCCGCTGCTGGCGATCGGCCTCATCGCCTGGGCCGCCTACATGGCGTTCCTCATTGTCGAGCCCCTTTTGCTGGGCGCCCTGCCCCGACCGGTCGCGGCGGTATTCACCTTCGACGACGACTTCCTGAGCACCCGCGGTCCGTGGCTTTACCCCGTCTGGGTCGGCCAGTTCCTGGTCTGCGCGGCGGCGCTCGTGGAGGGCCGGTGGCGGCGGCGCACCCGTCAGCTCAACGACGTGTTCGGCGCGGCCGTGTGCGGCGTGCTCGCCTGGTTCGTGGTCGCGGGACCGATCTTCCGGGCCAGGGCCACCGATGACATCACCAAGCCGATCGTCGGCTTCGTCGTCCTGATCTCGCTGGTCGGCCTCGGGATCACCCTCTATCGCCAGCCCCGTCACACCGGCCTGCCCAAGGGCCTCGCCTCCCCGCCCCGCTCCTAACGCAACGACGCGTTCAGGCTGTTCAAGGCGCCAGCGCCAGGGACCAGCTCGGCGTCGCCCAGCTGGTTCAGCGGCGTCTCCACCGTCTCCAGGTAGGCGTGCATGTCCAGGGCGTCGGGTTCCACGTAGAGCAGGCCGGTGACGATCTCGCCTTCGACCGCCCGCTCCTGCAGATAGGCCAGGGCGTGGGCGCGGTCGGACGCATCGTGGTGGGCCGACAGCTTGCGCAGTCGCAGGACCGAGCCGTCGTGCTGGGTGACCAGCTCCACCGTGCCAGGCTCATGGTCCACGGTGATGGTCTCGCGGGCTTCGATCACATCCAGCCGGTTCACCGCCTCATTGTGCTCGCGCACATAGTCGAAGCTTTTGGTGGAGCCCGGATGATTGTTGAAGGCGACACAGGGGCTGATCACATCAAGGAAGGCTGAGCCCCGGTGCAGCAGGGCCGCCTTGATCAGAGGCACCAGTTGGCGCTTGTCGCCGGAGAAGCTGCGCGCCACGAAGCTGGCCCCGAGCTGCAGCGCCAGGCTGACCATGTCGATGGGCGTGTCGTGATTGATCGCGCCCTTCTTGGACTTGGACCCCCGGTCGGCCGTCGCGGAGAACTGTCCCTTGGTCAGGCCGTACACCCCGTTGTTCTCGACGATGTAGACCATGTTCACGCCGCGGCGGATGGCGTGGGCGAACTGGCCAAGGCCGATTGAGGCGGAGTCCCCGTCGCCGGAGACGCCCAGGTAGATCAGGTCCCGATTGGCCAGGTTGGCGCCCGTGAGCACTGAAGGCATGCGGCCGTGCACGGTGTTGAAGCCGTGGGATGCGCCCAGGAAATAGGTCGGGGTCTTGGAGGAACAGCCGATGCCCGACAGCTTGGCGATCCGGTGCGGCGGCAACTCCAGCTCGAAGCAGGCCTGGATGATGGCGCCGGAGACGGAGTCATGGCCGCATCCTGCGCACAGGGTCGAGACCGTTCCTTCGTAGTCGCGGTGGGTGAAGCCCAGGCGGTTGGTGGGCAGCTGGGGGTGATGCAGCTTTGGCTTGGTGATGTAGGTCATTCGGCGGCGTGCCTTGTTGGCGTCTTTGCGCGGGCGCGGATCAAGGCCGAGATCTCCTTGACGATGAACCGGGCGGTGATGGGGGTCCCGTCGTAGTGCAGGACCGGCGCGAGCCGATCGGGGTCCAGGCCGCCCTCGTTGATCAGCAGCGCCCGCAGCTGGGCGTCGCGGTTCTGCTCGACCACGAACACCTGGTCGTGGCGGCGCGCGAAATCGATCACCTCGTCGCAGAACGGAAAGCCGCGCACCCTCAGCGCGTCCAGGTGGTCGCCCTCCGCCTCCAGCGTCTGCAGCGCCTCGTCCATGGCGGCGCTGGTGGAGCCGTAATAGATCACGCCGCGCGAGGTCCGGGTCTTGGCGTCCATCAGGACAGGCGCCGGGACCAGGCTCTTGGCCGTCTCGAACTTGCGCAGCAGCCGCTGCATGTTGTCGACGTAGGCGTCGCCTTCCTCGGTGTAGCGGGCGTATCGGTCGCGCGAGGTGCCCCGGGTGAAGTAGGCCCCCTTGCTCGCGTGGACGCCGGGATAGGTGCGGTAGGGGATGCCGTCGCCGTCGACGTCGAGGTAGCGGCCGAATTCGGTCCCCGCGTCCAGCGCCTTGGCGGTCATCACCTTGCCGCGGTCCAGCTTGTGGTCTTCGTCCCAGGCGAAGGGGCGGCACAGCCACTCGTTCATGCCGATGTCGAGGTCGAGCATGACGAAGACGGTGGTCTGCAGCCGGTCGGCGAGGTCGAAGGCGCGGGCGCCGAACTCGAAACACTCCCGCGGGTCCTCGGGAAACAGGAGGACGTGCTTGGTGTCGCCGTGGGAGGCGTAGGCGGCCAGGAGGATGTCGGATTGCTGCGTGCGGGTGGGCATGCCGGTGGAGGGCCCGCCCCGTTGCACGTCGAAGATCACCGCTGGGATCTCGGCGAAATAGCTGAGGCCGATGAACTCCTGCATCAGCGAGATGCCCGGCCCGGACGTGCAGGTGAACGCCCTGGCGCCGTTCCAGGCGGCGCCGACCACGATGCCGATGGAGGCGATTTCGTCCTCGGCCTGGACAATAGCGTAGCGCGCCTTGCCGGTGGCCGGATCGGTCCGAAAGCGCTTGCACCAGCGCGTGAAAGCTTCCGCAAGGGACGTCGATGGCGTGATCGGATACCAGGCAGCCACAGTGGCGCCTCCGTAGACCGCGCCCAGGCCCGCGGCGCTGTTGCCATCGATGAAGATGCGGTCCTTGACCTCGTCCGCCGCCCGCAGTTTCAGGCCGATGGGCGAAAGGTTGGCGAGCGCATAGTCGCGGCCCTTGTGCAGGGCTTCGACGTTTGCCGCGATCAGCTTGTCCCTGCCCTTGAACATTTCGGCGATGAGCGTCTCGACCGCGGCGAGATCCATGTCGAGGAGCGCCGCCAGGGCCCCCACGTAGACGATGTTCTTGAACAGCTGCCGCTGGCGCGGGTCGGAGTAGGCCTGGTTGCAGATCTCGGTCAGGGGCGCACCGACGACCGTGATGTCGTCACGGAAGCGCGAGGGCGGCATGGGGCGGGTGGAGTCGTAGAACAGGTAGCCGCCCGGCTCGAGCGATGCGACGTCCTGGGTCCAGGTCTGGGGATTCATCGCGACCATCAGGTCGACGCCGCCGCGCCGGCCCAGATGCCCGGCCTCCGACACCCGCACCTCGAACCAGGTGGGCAGACCCTGGATGTTGGACGGGAAGATGTTGCGCGTGGCCACCGGCACGCCCATGCGCAGGATGGCCTTGGCGAACAAGGCGTTGGCGCTGGCCGAGCCCGACCCGTTCACATTGGCGAACTTGACGACGAAATCGTTGGTGGCGGCGAGGGGTTCGGTCACGGCGCGGAACCTAATTCCCCTCCCCCTCGATGCGGGAGGGGCAGGGGTGGGGGTGTGACCGCGGAGTCCGATCGCCAGCACAGGATGGCGCTGAAGCCTTCCCGGTCCATCCTCGCCCCGCTCACGCCCGCACCCCCATCCCCGACCCTTCCCC
>FTIH01000095.1_pt2 | contig 16993 bp, 15 predicted proteins | sample 1658451 | NCBI WGS metagenome assembly FTIH01 (sample SAMEA3914826, study PRJEB12502) | metagenome | biome: forest; material: soil | place: Canada | collected 2011-07-03 | depth 0.3 m
GACGAGCAGAAGCGGGTCGACGTCATCGCCCTGGCGGCCCCCAGCCGCCGAGATGTGGACGCCCTCTTCGCCAAGGTGACGGCGGCCGGCTGCAAGATCATCTTCGAACCACGCTTTCTCGAAACGCTCGGCGGCGGCTACGGCTTCCGCTTCTTCAACCTCGACGGCCTGCCGTTCGAGGTCTCTTCGGATGTCGCGCGGGGATCCGCCCGGACGATCGAGCGCTGGGAAGGCGTGCCTGAGCGGATCAGCCACATCGTCCTGCACTCGCCCGACCACAAGGCGGCGGTGCAGTTCTTCATCGAGGTGCTGGGTTTCCGCCTGTCGGACTGGATCGGCGACTTCATGGCCTTCCTGCGCTGCAACGAGTGGCATCACCGCATCGCCGTCCTGCCCGGCCCCCCCTGCCTGAACCACGTCGCCTATGACATGCGCGGCGTGGACGACGTGATCCGCGGCCTCACCCGGCTGAAAGACCGGGGTTTCAATGTGCAATGGGGGCCGGGCCGCCATACCGCCGGCAACAACGTCTTCAGCTACTTCGTCACTGCGGCGGGCTTTGCGGTGGAATACACCGCCGAGGTCGAGCGCATCGACGAGGCGACGTGGACGCCTAGGATCTATCAGCCCTCACCCCAGATCATGGACCAGTGGGGAATCGGCGTCGGCGGGCCCGAGACCATGCCCCAACCGGCCCCGGACGCCGGACTGTTCCACCCGCCAGCGGCTTGAGGCGGGCTGAGAAATGGCGCTTTTTCAATACTTTCCAGGTAATTACGTCTGGAACCTGTCGATCGCCATCGCGCTGGAGAGCGGCGCGCGGATCGGGGAGATCGAGGAGATGTCCCGGCCGCTGCTGGACGCAGCCGCCCGCGGCGAGGACGCCGGCACGCCGGAGTTCATGCGCAGATGGGTCGAGATGGGCGACAAGCTCGTCGGCCTGGCCGAGGAGGACCTTGCGCTTGGACGTGGCTTCTCGGCAGCCAGCAAACTCGACCGCGCCGCCCTGTACTTCCAGATCGGCGAGCGGATGCAGGGTCACGGCGCGCCGGGCCGCGAGGCCACCTACGGTAAGGCGCTGGCCAGCTTCCAGCGGTCCATCGAAGTCGGCCGGCGCAACTTCCGCCGGGTCGAGATACCCTGCGAGGGCGGGACCGTCGCCGGCTATCTGACCCTCGCCGAGGGCGTGGACGGACCTGCGCCGACGGTCCTCTATGTGAACGGCCTGGATTCCACCAAGGAGATGCTGGCCTGGTCGGGCCTGCCCGAGGCGCTGGCCCGGCGCGGCGTCTCGACCCTCTCGATCGACCAGCCCGGGACGGGCGAGGCGCTGCGGCTGCATGGCCTGCACGCGATTTATGACACCGAGCGCTGGGCGAGCGTTGTGGTCGATTGGCTGGAGAAGCAGCCCGAGGTCGACGCCCGGAGGCTCGCAATGGGCGGCATCTCGCTCGGCGGCTACTACGCCCCTCGCGCGGTTGCGAACGAGCCGCGTTTCGCCTGCGGGTTCGTCTGGGGCGCCAACCATAACTGGGGCGAGGTGCAGCAAGCGCGCCGCCGCAACGAGGGCGAGCGGCCAGTGCCGCATTATTGGAAGCACGTCTGTTGGGTCTGGGGGGCGCCCGACGTCGAGGGCTTCTTGGCTCTCTGCCCCAGGATCACGCTCGACGGGCAGATGGAAAAGATCCGGGTCCCATTCCTGATCACTCACGGCGAACGGGACCGGCAGATCCCTCTGAAGTACGCCCACCAAAGCTTCGAGCAGCTGTCCAGCAGTCCCAGGCGCGAGCTAAAGATCTTCACCGAGCGCGAAGGAGGCGTAGAGCACGTCGGTGCCGACAACATGAGCTTCGGCCGCGATTACATCGCCGACTGGGTGGCCGAAACCCTCGGCGGACGGACCGCCTAAGACCATAATCCAGCCTGGAGCAACGCCGTGCCCAGGGCCCGCTCCTGCGGCATCGCTCAGAACGTTGGTGGCCATGGTGTTCAGCTCGAGTCTCCGCTCGCGGCTCGGGCCGTGTCGCCGCTAGAGCCTGTTGAGCTTAGACGGAATCATCTCAACAACCGTCATTACCGGCTGGAGTGCGGAGCACGGAATGCCGGTAACCCATGAACACGTATGCGGCAAAATGGGCCGTGAGCGCGGCGTTCATGGCTGGCCGGGACAAGCCCGGCCATTGACGGTGGGGATTATTGGTTCCGACTGAACTCAACAGGCCCTGGGTCTTGGGGATGACCAACGCTTGTTTCCCGTCGGTGGGCAAGGGGGCCCGGGGCCGCGGGGCGAAGTCCAACGACAGCCCGGACATCGGTTTCAACTCGTCGATCAATCCGTACCGGGGCTGCGAGCATGGCTGCGTCTATCCCTACGTTACGCAGTCCCTCGAAGCGCCAGTAACGTCCGATTTCAGGCAGGGACCCGATGCGCGCTTCCGACCCTGAGCAGACATTAGCCGGCCGAGCCTTCTGTTGCGCTTTTCCCGGTGACGCCTACGCTGACGCTTGATGGTGTCGTGGTCGGGAGCGCGCATTGGCTGAGCGCATCGAGGAGCCGGATGTCGAGGTCACGGAGCCGGCGGCCACCGGCTCGGACAGCGTCGCGGCGACGATGACGGCCGCGCTCAGGCGGCGCAGGAGCAGCGCCAAGGCTGATCCCGAGTTCGACGCCTTTCTGCGCAAACAGTCGCGCCTGATCGATCTGCAGACCGAGCACCTGCACGAGCAGCGGCAGGTGATCCTCCTCCGCCTGCGCCTCGGCTCCTGGAAGGATAGTATTACCTTGGCGCTCCAGGGGCTGACGGTCTTCGTCGGGTTGGCGGTCGCGGCGGCCATCGCGGTGATGGCCTGGCAGGCGCACGAGGATCATGGCCTCACCATCACCGCCTTCTCCGTCCCGCCCGATCTCGCGCAAAGGGGCCTTACCGGCCAGGTGGTGGCTGCGCGCGTGCTCGACCGGCTGTCGGAACTGCAGGCACAAACCGTGTCGTCTCGGCCGGCCTCGTCCTACGCCGACAACTGGGGCGACGATATCAAGGTCGAGATTCCCGAGACCGGCGTCTCCGTCGGCGAGCTGAACCAGTACCTGCGTCGATGGCTGGGTAGCGAGACACGGATCACCGGCGAGGTCGTGCGCGCCTCTACCGGCCTGGCGGTGACGGCTCGGGCGGGCGCCGAGCCGGGCAGGAGCTTCACGGGCGCCGATGCGGACATGGACGCGCTGATCGCCCAGGCCGCGGAGGCGATCTACGCTACAACCCAGCCCTATCGCTACGCCGTCTACCTCGCCAGCCACGGCCGCCAGGCCGAGGCCCTGAAGACATTCGCGGAGCTGGTGGTTTCCGGCCCTCCGGGAGACCGGGCCTGGGCCTATGCGGGCTGGGCGTCTATCGAACAGGGCCAGGGTCGCTTCGCGGACGCGGCGCGGCTGGCCCAGGCCGCTATCGATTTCGAGCCTCGGCTTCAGCCGGCCTCGCCCATCCTGGCGTCGTCACTTGACGCCATCGGCCGGCCCGAGGCCGTCCTGAAGGCCCTGCGTCATGAGATCGAGCTGGTAAAGAGCGGCCGCGCCATCGGCCTGCCCCGGGCGGCTTTCGAGCGGCGGCTGCAGATATTGCGCGGGCTCGAAGCCTACGAACTGGGAAACTACCGCACCGCCCTGAGCCTGATCGAAGCCGGTTCGGTCGATCTGGAAGGCCGGCCGGGCGCGTCCCATCCCTCGTTCCCGGCGATTAAGGCGCTCATCTACAATCACGATGTCTCGGCGTCTCGACGCACCGGAACGATCGCCGGCGAAGTCGTCGCCTTGCAGGCCTGGATGATGGAAGACTGGCCCACGGTCATTCAGCAGGCGCAGCGGTCCGCGTCCGTCGTCTCACAAGCCTTGGCGGCCGAGGCCTACGTCCGCTCGGGGCGGCCGGCGGACGCCTTCGCGGTGATCGGTAGAACTCCGCGTGATTGCTACGCCTGCCTGGAAGCGCGCGGCGCGATCGCGGGCGCGACGCAGGACTGGGCCGGCGCCGACCGCTGGTATGGGGAAGCGGCGCGGCAGGGGCCGTCGCTTCCCTTCGCCCACGCCGGATGGGGCCAGGTGCTGCTCGCCAGGGGCAATGCGGACGCCGCCATCGCCAAGTTCACGGAAGCCCATCGTCGCAGCCCGCACTTTGCCGACCCGCTGGAACTGTGGGGCGAGGCGCTGATGTGGAAGGGCGAATTCAATGGCGCAATCGCGAAATTCCGCGAGGCCGACAAGGACGCCCCCCGCTGGGGCCGCAACCACCTGCGCTGGGGCGAGGCGTTGATGTTGGCGGATCGCTTCTCTGAGGCGCGGGCGCGGTATGAGGCCGCAAATAGCATGGACCTCTCGAAGCCTGACCGCGCTGCGCTGAACGTGCTCCTGGCCCGCACCGCCAACGGCCCGTTGCATAGGTGACCCCCGTTCCGGGCCAACGTCCGGCAACCACCCGTTACTGCTGTTGGGAAGGTCCGCATCCGGGCGAAGAGGTCGGCATCCGGCCAACGCCAGCTTCCCGGAGCGGAGCCAACGGGGAAGAACGACTCATAGCGGACCTAGGCTTTGCCCCGGAACGGCAAGAGTGCTCCGACCTCACGACGATATCCGCCGCTATCCCGGCGCTATTTCTTTTTGTTGGCGCCTTTCTCTTCTAGCTTCTTTAGATTCTTTAGGACTTTAATGATGTAGCCGAATACTTTCAATTTCTGTACCACTTCCGGAGCGGACCGCACAGTTTCCAGCATAAGATTCAATCTGGAGGTCAGGCTTAGGGCGGGTGACTGATTGCTCTTCATTTGCTTCATCAATTCCCGATAGCGCCTTGCAAAATCCATTGCCGCTTCCGAGGTCGTGTCTCCTGCTTCCATCAGGGCCTTGGCCTCTTCCATCAGGTCTTTGCCGGTATTCATGATCTCCGGGTGAGCGGCGTTCCATTCCTTGATGCTGGCGCCCTCTTCTGGCGTAAGACGCTTTTCCAAATAGGGCGCAACGATTTCATTCAGTTCTTTCGCAGTTGAGTGTTTCGTCATGACGGTCTCCTGGGTGAGGGTTGTGAGATCGTCGATAGAAAGTGCGGCGCCAGACGCCAATTTGGTCCGGGCTCGTCGTAACAGCACGAGGGCGTGAGAAATGCGCTCGCTGTCCTCGACCAGAACCCGTTCCTGAAAAGCCAGGATCTGGTCTAGCGCGTCCTCGCCGACCAGAAGCTCGCCGATCTGACCCAGGGATAGACCGAGGCGCTTCAGGGCGAGTATCTGGTGCAGGCGAGCGAGCTGGTCCGGGCCATAAACACGCCATGCCGCGCCAGTGCTTCCATTGCTTGTACGCTGCGGCTTCAGGAAGCCATGCTGCTCGTACAGGCGTAGGGCTTTGATGCTGACGCCGAAGCGTCTGGCGGTTTCCGCAGGGCTTAGATGACGGTCCATGTTCGCTCATTCTATCGACGATCGAACCTTGCGGGTCGTCCCCAGGGGACGGGTCAACAGCCCCCTGTCCGTGCCGTCCATTTTCCACCCCGAGCAGAAGTTCGGTGCGTCTGCTTGCGGCGCCGAAAGGTCACGCGGCGGAGGTGGCTGCGCCCCACGCTTCGTCCCTCAACCGTGCAGCGGTCCTGACGCGGTCCTGGCGAGAAGCACATTCAGCGCCGCCCGGTCGGGCTTGGAGAGGTCCATGCCGTTCGCCGCCTCGTACTGCGCCCGTGCCTCGGCGTAGCGGCCCGACAGCATCAACGCCTCGCCCCAGAGCAGGTGGTTGCGGCCCCACTTCGGAGCGTCCTTGTCGCCCTCGGCGAATTTATTGATGGCGCCGGCGTAGTCGTGCTTCGCCATTAGCGCCTCGCCCCAGCCTTCGAGGGGATCGGCGAAATGGGGGCTGATGGCGTTTGCCTGCCGGAACTTCCCGATGGCGCCGGCGATGTCGCCCTTCTGGAGCAGAGCGGCGCCCCAGTCGGCGTCCGCGAAGGGTATCGACGGCGAGCGGCTGGCGACAAGGCCGCACCAATAGTCCACGGCGCTCCAGTCATGTTCGACGGCCGCGATCTGTCCACGGGCGCGGGTGCAGAGATCACAGTCGATAGGGGTCTCAGAGATCAGGGCGTCGGCGCCAACGGTGTCGCCGAGGCGCGCCATGGCGATGGCCCGCAGCGGCCTTACCTGCACGCTCTGCCAGGCGAAGCCATAAGGATCGTCGGCCGCCACCTCCAGCAGGGCGCCGTCATCGACGACGGCGCGCCAGTCACCGGCATAGTATCCGATGATGGCGTTCGCGAAGGCAGTGAAGCGAGGCTGGTCATTCGAGACGCCAGCCGCCGATGCAACCGCTTGGCGCGCCGCCAGCAGATCGTGCGCCGCTGCACGCTGAGGCGCAAAGTCTAACAGCTTCATGCCCTCATTGATGGCTGCAAGTCCCGTTCCGCGCGTCGCGAACCAGCCATCCCAATCCTTGCCGGCCGCCTGGAAATCGCCCGCATGACCATCCCGCCTCTGCGCAATGTAATAGGGCAAATACGCCAATTCCGACGAAGCGAGCTGCGCCCGGCTCCAGGTGCGCGGCGCCGTCGAGATCATCCGGACCTCAGCCGAATGGGCGGCCTCGTCGTGACCCAGCTCGACTTGCGCGTCTGACACCACCGCCCACGCAAAGCTTCCGTCGGGATCAAGGCGCGCGGCCTCATCCGCGATGGGCAAGGCTTCGCGTCCTCTGCCGTCGAAGTCGAGCGCTTCGGCCCAGCTCGTCAGAACCCGCGCGCGGTCGATCGGCGAGCCACTCACCGAGAGCGGTTTCAAGACCGCAATGGCTTCGACGAAACGGTTCTGGTCCGCCAAGTAATCGCCGTAGCGCAGTGGCTGAGCCATTGAATAGAGACCTTCCGCCGCCTTCGTCATCAGACCGTCGAAATCGGCGTCGGCGCCTATCTTCTGGATGCCCGGCTTGCCGCCATAGCGCACGGTGAGAGCCAAGCCGCTCGGCGTGCGGACAATCTCGCCGCCGACGTGGACTTCATGTCCGAGCCAGTTGCGAAGATAATGATCAAGCTCCCCGACGGAGACGCCCGTCTCAGGGATCGCGATCCTGACATTGTCGCCAACCTCGAGCCGATAGACGCCTTCGGTTTGCGCGGTCGGCAGCGTCGCGGCCTGCATCTGGCCGAACTTGTCGAGCAACTCGGAGGCGACGACCAATCCCGTCAGGCCGCGCGCCGCCATGTCTGGCGGGACATTGAAGGGGTCCACGACGAGGTCATGATCGCGGGAGGCGTTCCAGGCCATGGCGGCCAAAGCCGCGACGACAGCCAGTCCGACGAGGACGGTCACCGACTGGAGCAGGGCCTTTATTCCCTCGTTGATCCGCCGCAGCTTCAGGTTCGAGAGGATCACGACCCGCTGTTCATGCAGGTGTTCGGTTTGCAGGTCGGTCAGGCGGCCCTGCTTTTCCAGGAAGGCATCGAGCTTGGCGTCTTGGCCTGCGCTCGCTTTGGGGCGGGAGCGCTTCAGACCTACGGCCAGCGCTGCGGCGGCCGATAGGTCTGGCGCGCTTGTACCGGCCTCGGTTTCAGTTTCCTCGACGCGCTCAGCCATGTGGCGGGCCGTCAGCCTCGCGCATGGTGATGGACCGACTGATGTTCAGGACGAGTCCCCCGGTCCGCAGGAGGGTCCCCGCCCAACCGCTTGGGGAACCATAGGACGCCGCTTGCGGGAGGGCCAGCCATGCTCTGGCTTGGATGTCTGCTCTTTGGACCGAAGTCTTGGGCCGCTGTCCACTCTTGTCAGCCATTCGGGATGTCCGCATTGCGCCGACAGCAACCACCGCTCCCAGCACCGCTCGAAACGCCCCCCTTACCTCGCACTCCCGACCGAACGTGCGACAGAGGAGTTCTTGTTTTGTTCTTGATCGGGGGCGATTGAGGCGGTACGATTATTCGATGACAACATCGTCCCCCGTCGGCGGAGCCGTCCGAGGTCGTGGCGCCAAGTCCAACGCGACGGGGCGCTTCGAAGCTTTCACCAAGCACGGCTTCGACGACGGATGGAGCGAACTCGATGGGGATTTGCCCGAACAGCTGCAGACCACCCTGCAGGTCGAGAAGGCCCGCAGGATCATCACACACAACGACAGCCCGGACATCGGCTTCAATTCGTCGATCAATCCGTACCGGGGCTGCGAACACGGCTGCATCTACTGCTTCGCCAGGCCCAGCCACGCCTTCATGGGCCTGTCGCCCGGCGTGGACTTTGAGACCAAGCTGTTCTTCAAGCCCGAGGCCCCGCGCCTTTTGGAAAAGGAGCTGTCTCACCCCGGCTACCACTGCGAGCGGATCCAGCTGGGGGCCAACACCGATCCCTACCAGCCCGTCGAACGCCGGCTGATGATCACGCGCGAGATCCTGAAGGTGCTGAGCAAGTTCCGGCATCCGGTCACCATCACCACCAAGGGCGCGCTCGTGACGCGGGACGCCGATATCCTGGGGCCTATGGGCCAGGCCAACCTCGCGATGGTATCCGTTTCGATCACCACGCTGGACCGCAAGCTCGCCCGCGCCATGGAGCCCCGGGCCTCCACGCCCGAGCGCCGGCTTCAGGCCCTGAAGACTCTCGCCGACGCCGGCGTGCCGGTGATGGTCGGTTTCGCGCCGGTGATCCCCGGTCTGAACGACCACGAAATGGAGGAGGTCCTGGAACGCGCCGCCGAGGCCGGCGCCCGCCACGCCCATTACGTCGCCATCCGCCTGCCGTGGGAGATCAAGGACCTGTTCCGCGAATGGCTGGAGGCCGAGCGGCCCGACCGCGCCAAGCGGGTGATGTCCCTGGTCCGCCAGACGCGGGGCGGCCGCGACTACGACCCGACCTGGGGCAAGCGCGCCCGCGGCGAAGGCCCGGTCGCCGCGGTGATCTCGCGCCGGTTCAAACTGGCCATAGCCCGGCTCGGAATGGACCAGCCCTACGGGGCCCTGGACGTCACCCAGTTCCGCCGCACAGCGGGCGGAAACCAGATGGAACTGTTCTAGGCGCGCAAACCCGGAGCCCGGTGGGGCGTCGAGCGTCGTCCTAACCGCAGAGTTCGCCGAGAAGTCGCGGAGATCGCAGAGTGCATGAGAATGAAATCGGCGAAAGGCTCTTGGGCTGCGCCCTGAAGGTTCACAAGGCGCTTGGCCCCGGATTGCTGGAGAGCGCCTACGAGGTTTGCCTTGCGCATGAAATCGGCAAGGCGGGCCTTGAAGTGAAAAGGCAATTCATCTTGCCCTTGGTCTATGACGGCGTGACGATCGAAACGGGCTATCGTCTCGATCTCCTTGCCTTGGATCGCGTCGTGATCGAAGTGAAAGCTGTCGAAGCTATAAATAATGTCCACCGGGCACAGCTGCTGAGTTACCTCAAGTTCGGCCGTTGGCGTTTGGGCTATTTATCGAATTTCCATGTTCGACATTTGAGGGACGGGATCTGTCGGATGGCGAACGGCCTCTGAACTCTGCGCCCTCAGCGCCTCCTCAGCGAACTCCGCGGTTGTCTTTGCGGTCTCGACCAGCCCCCAAGATGGAAGGACCTGAACCAAAGTCGCCAGCGCGACACTATTCGTCATTCTGTCGACAGCGCGGCGACGAGGGGTGCAGTATCCGTGGCGGCGCGCCCAGGAGGCCCCCCATGCCGCAAGTCCCACCGGTGATCGGCTACATCAACCTTCACGTCCACGACTATGCCCAGGCCGTCGCCTTCTATCGGGATGTGGTCGGCCTGCCGTTGCTGTTCGCCGACGAGTCTTTCAGCTTCGCCCGCTTCGCTGCGGGCGGCGTGACCTTCGCGGTCGCCGGAGATCCAAACCTCGCTCGCCAGACGCCCGCCCAGGACCGCATGTCCGGCATCGGCTTCCAGGTGCCCGACGTGGACGCCGCCCATGAGGCGCTGAAGGCCAACGGCGTACGCTTCACCATGCCCCCCACAAAGCAGCCCTGGGGCGGCTACATGGCGATGTTCGCTGATCCTGAGGGCAACGTGCACTACCTGGACAGCATGCCCTGACGCTCGACGATGCGGCGGGGGCCGCTCAGCGGCCGAACACCCCGATCAGCTCGACATGGGGCGACCAGAGGAACTGGTCGACGGGCAGGACACGCTCCAGCCGGAACCCCGCGTCCAAGAGGATTCGGGCATCGCGCGCGAAACTGGGCGGACTGCAGGAGACGCCCACCGCTCTGGGGACCTTGGACTCGGCGATCTGAGCCGCCTGGGCCTCGGCGCCGGCGCGGGGCGGATCGAACACCACGACGTCGCAGCCCTTCAGCTCCTGGGCCAGCATTGGCCGCCGGAAAAGGTCGCGCGCCTCGGCGATCATGCCCTTGAGGCCCGGCGCGCCGCCCACCGCCGCGTTCAGGGCGGCCACGGCCGCCGCCGAGGAGTCGGCCGCGCGAACCTGGGCGATCTGCGCCAAGCGCAGGGCGAAGGTTCCCACGCCGCAGAACAGGTCCGCGACCCGCGTCGATCCGGCCGCGGCCTGGAGCACGAAGTCGGCCATGGCGGCCTCGGCCTGGGGCGTCGCCTGCAGGAAGGCGCCCGCCGGCAAGGCCACCATCGCCCGGCCGATGGCGATGACCGGCTGGCGCGCCTGGAAGACGATCTCTCCTGCAAGGGTCACGCGCGCCATGTCGGCTGCAGCGGCCAGTTCGGCCGCGCGCATCAGCCGGTCCGGTGAGAGTCCGCCGGTGCGGCGCTCCACGCCGGTGATGTCGACGTCCAGGCCGGTAGCCGTCCAGGTGACATGCAGGGTCGGGGCGGACTTTGGATGTTCCAGGAACACCGACGCCAGGCGGCGCAGTCCCGGCAGGGCGGCCTGCAGCCGCGGATCGGCGATCGTGCAGACATCGATTTCCACCAGCTTCCAGCTGGCGCGCGCCTTGTAGCCGAGCCGAGCCTCGTCGCGGGGGCCGGGACGCGCGTGCAGGGCGATCCGCCGCCGGGAGCCGGGCGAACTGGCGACCGCAGGCAGGATGTCGGTATCGATCCGCTCTCGGGCCAGCGTCTCTCTGATCAGCTCCGCTTTCCAGGTCAGGTAAGGGCCCTCGGCCCAGTGCTGCAACGCGCATCCGCCGCAGGCGCCGAAGTGGGGACAAGGCGCGGCCACGCGGTCCGGGCTTGGCTTCAGGACCTGCGTCAACTGGGCGCGTCCGTCCTGGATCTCCGCGCGGATCAGTTCGCCCGGCAAGGTCAGCGGGACGTGCACTGCCCCGGCGGAGACTCCGTCGCCCTGGGCCCCCATCCGGGTGATCTCTATGTCCTGGAGCACCGCCTCGGCGGCGGCTGACGACTGGATATTCCGACTGCGTTTCACCATCTTGACCCTGTACGGGCCATGGCCGATGCCGTGTCAACGAACATGAACGGGCTGCTCAAGCTTTGTTCAGCTTCGGCCAGCCAGATAGACCGGGCGCGGCGCGGTCTGTGGTCGCGATCACGGGAGGAACCATGCGCAAGATCCTGCTTCTCGCCGCCGCCACAGCGTCGCTGATCGCCAGCTCAAGCGCGCCGGCCATGGCCTATGTCCGCTACATGCGCGAGGACCCCTGCCGGGAAGAGCGCCATGACTCCGCGCGCAACGGCACAGTCACGGGCGGCATCGTCGGGGCCCTCGTCGGGTCACAGCTGGCGGGCCGGGGGTCACACACCGAAGGCGCCATCATCGGCGGCACGGTCGGCGCCGTCGCCGGCCACCAGATCGGCGCCCACAACGTCCAATGCGAGACCTACCCCGAGGGCCGCCGAGAGCGTCGCGGCTGCCATTGGGTCACCGACACCTACCGGGGCCGTGCGGAGTCCTACGAGGTCTGCCGCGGCCACGACGGCAACTGGCGCCCATATCGATAGGGCGGTTTGAACTGCAGGGGGTCTTTCGAGGAGAGCTTTCCATGTTGAAACACACAATCCTGGCGCACACGGCCCTGGGCACAGCCGCCGCGGCGATGACCCTGATGGGCGTCCTGGCGGTCCCTGCTTCGGCCGCCGCGCAGTCAGCGCAAATCCCCGTTCCGGCGAGAGAGGCGTCGCCCCCGCCTGCCGACCCGGGCGATGACAACCGCGCCTACGACAATCGCGCCGCCAGCAATCCGGCGCCCGACGACCGCGGCTACGATAACCGGGGGTACGACAACCGGGCCTATGACAACCGCGCCTATGACAATCGCGCCTATGACAATCGCGCCTATGACAATCGCGGCTACGACAACCGCGCTTCGGCGGACCCACGCGACGATGCGCGCTACCGTGACGACCCGCGTCGGCGCGATGAGTGGGCCAGGGAAAACTGCCTCCAGAAGAAGTCCGGCAATACCGTGGTCGGGGCGCTGGTCGGCGCCACGCTTGGCGCCGTCATCGGATCCCAGCTCGGTTCCCGCGGCAATCGGACCGGCGCCGGCTTCGCGGGCGGCGCCCTTGGCGCGGTGGCCGGCGGCGCCATCGGCAACTCCTCCGGCGACGCCTGCCCGCAAGGCTATGAATACGCGCCGCGCAACGCGGACTACGGCTCACGCCCTGCGCCGAACGCCTATTACAACCCGCCTCAAGGCGCCTACGACGCCCCGCCTCCAGGCGCCTACTACGGCGGACCTGGCGTGGCCTACGGCGGGCCCGCCTACTACGGCCCCCCGGCCTACTATTACGGGCCGAGCTGGGGCTTCTGGTCCGGCGGCGGCTGGCGCGGCGGCGGACGCCATTGGCGCCACTGACCGTCGGCCTTACGGCTTCCCGGCGTTTGCGACGTTGATGTCGAACGCCAGGAAGTCGACGGCGTCGCGGATCGGTTCGAAGAGATTGATCCGCGTGGGGGCGCCGTCGGGCTGGTGACCCGAGACGGTGAGGACCCGCTCAAGCGTGAGGCGACGTCAAAAGCTTCACGGCCCAGACGAGGTATTCACGGTTGCCGTCCCCGCCCGCGATCGGGCTGTCGGCGCTGGCCTGGACGGACCAGCCCGAGGCTTCGAGGAAGGCGCAGGCGTCAGCCAGGGCCTGCTCACGCGCGGCAGGGTCCTTCACCATCCCGCCCTTGCCCACGGCCGCGGGACCGACTTCGAACTGCGGCTTGACCAGCACGACCAGGTCCGCGCCGGGCGCGGCGAGGCCGAGGGCCGCGGGCAGGACCTTGGCGAGGCCGATAAAGCTGGCGTCGCAGACAACGAGGTCCACGGGTGAAGGGATCACCGACGGATCGAGGCTCCGGGCATCCGTCCCTTCCAGGTCGACCACGCGGGCGTCCGCCTTCAACGACGGATGCAGCTGGCCCCGACCGACGTCGACGGCGTAGACCCGCGCCGCGCCGCGCTTCAGGCAGACCTCCGTGAAGCCACCGGTGGAGGCGCCCACGTCCAGCACCACCCGGTCGATCACCGCAATCGGCCACAGCGACAGGGCATGGTCCAGCTTCAGCGCGCCGCGCCCGACCCACGGATGCGCCGGCGCCGCGGTGATCTCCGCGGTTTCCTCGACGAGGTCAGCGGCCTTCAGGACAGTCCGCCCGTCCGCGGTCACGCCCCCCGCCTCGATGGCGGCGCGAGCCCGGGCGCGGCTGTCGAACAGGCCCCGCTCGATCAGAAGCACATCGGCGCGCTTGCGGGCCATGACGGCGCCTCCGGCGGCCTACTCCAGGGCGTCCAGCCGGTGAAGCGCGGTCTCGAGCTTGGCCTTGGCGGCTTCGGACTCGGCCAGGCGCTGGCGGTTTTCTTCCACCACCTCTTCCGGCGCGCGGGCGATGAAGTCGGCATTGCCGAGCTTCTTGGCGGTGCGATCGATGTCCGACGCCAGGGCCGCGATCTCCTTGGTCAGGCGTGCGCGCTCGGCCTTCAGGTCGACCACGTCGGCCACCATCAGGGCGAAGGTCGCGCCAGCGACCACGAAGGGCGCGGCGCCCTTGAGCGGGGCGTCCACCGCCCGGACGGCCTCCACCCGCGCCAGGGTCCGGATCAGCTCGCCATAGCGCTGCAGGCGCGCCGTGGTCCCGGCGTCCGCGCCGCTGACCGAGGCCGGAAGCCTGGCGCCTGGGGGCACGTTCATTTCCGAGCGGATCGACCGCACCTGGGTCACCAACTCGATCAGCCAGCCGATCTCCGCCTCGGCGGCCGGATCGATCCAGCTGTCCGGAAGGACCGGCCAGGGCTCGGTGATCAGCATGCCGGCCCGCGCGGGGCCGAACTCGGCGATCTTGTCCCACAGCTCTTCGGTGATGAAGGGCATGATCGGGTGCAGCAGTTTCAGGGACAGGTCCAGAACCCAGGCCGCCATGGCGCGGGTCTCGGCCGTGGCGCCCTCGTCATCGCCGCCCAGGATCGGCTTGGCGAGCTCCAGGTACCAATCGCAGAACACGTTCCAGACGAACCGATAGAGCCCCGCCGCCGCGTCGTCGAAGGCGCAGGCCTCAAGGGCCGCGGTGACGTCCCGCGCCGTCTTCACCGCCTCCCCGCGGATCCAGCGATTGATCGTCAAGGTCGCGGCCGCCGGATCGAAACCGTCGACGCGCTGGCATTCGTTCATCTGGCTGAAGCGCGCGGCGTTCCACAGCTTGGTGCCGAAATTGCGATACCCCTCAACGCGCTGGCGCGACAGCCTGATGTTGCGGGCCTGGCCTGACATGGCGGTGACAGTGAAGCGCAGGGCGTCGGCGCCATAGGCGTCGATCAGCTCGAGGGGATCGATGACGTTGCCCTTCACCTTGGACATCTTCTGCCCCTTCTCGTCCAGGACGAGGGCGTTGATGAAGACGCGGTGGAAAGGGACTTCGCCCATGAAGTGAAGACCCATCATCATCATCCGGGCGACCCAGAAGAAGATGATGTCAAAGCCGGTCATCAGGATGGTGGTGGGGTAGAACCGCCTCAGGTCCGCCGTCTGCTCCGGCCAGCCCAGGGTGGAGAAGGCCCACAGCGCGGACGAGAACCAGGTGTCCAGGACGTCCTCGTCCTGCCTCAGATCGACGGTCTCATTGTAGTGGTCGAGCGCGGCCTTACGCGCCGCCGCCTCGGTTTCCTCGACGAAGACGTGGCCGTCGGGCCCGTACCAGGCCGGAATTCGGTGGCCCCACCAGAGCTGTCGCGAGACGCACCAGGGCTCGATGTTCCTCAGCCACTCGAAGTAGGTCTTCTCCCAGTTCCTGGGCTCGAAGACGGTGCGCCCCTCCTCCACCGCCTTGATCGCGGGCTGGGCCAGGGTCTTGGCGTCCACGTACCACTGGTCGGTGAGATAGGGCTCGATGACGACGGTCTTGGATTTCTCGTCGTAGGGCAGCATCAGGCGGTGGTTCTCGACCCCGTCGAGCAGGCCGAGGGCCTCCATGTCCGCGACGATCCGCTTGCGCGCCTCGAACCGGTCGAGCCCGCGATAGACCTCGGGGACCTCGTCGTTCAGCTTCGCTTCGGGCGTGAAGACATTGATCGCCGGCAGGCCCTGGCGCTTGGCCACCTGAAAATCGTTGAAGTCGTGGGCGGGGGTGATCTTCACCGCCCCCGTGCCCTTTTCCGGGTCGGCGTGTTCGTCGCCCACGATCGGGATCAGCCGCCCGACCAGCGGCAGGCGCACCTTGCGGCCGATCAGATGACGATAGCGTTCGTCCGACGGGTTCACCGCCACGGCGGTGTCGCCGAGCATGGTCTCGGGCCGGGTGGTCGCCACCACGATGGACTCGTCCGCCGAGCCCTCGATAGGGTAGCGGAAGCGCCACATGTGGCCCTGGACCTCGACGTTCTCGACCTCCAGGTCCGAGATCGCGGTCTGCAGCTCGGGGTGCCAGTTCACCAGCCGTTTGTCGCGGTAGAGCAGTCCCTGCTTATGCAGCTCCACGAACACCTTGCGCACCGCCGCCGACAGGCCGTCGTCCAGGGTGAAGCGTTCGCGGCTCCAGTCGCAGGAGGCCCCCAGGCGGCGCAGCTGGCGCACGATGGCGCCGCCGGACTCCGCCTTCCAGGTCCAGACCTTCTGGACGAACTCCTCACGGCCCATCTCGCGGCGGCTGATGTTGCCGGCGGCCTCGAGCTGGCGCTCCACCACCATCTGGGTGGCGATGCCGGCATGGTCGGTGCCCGGCAGCCACAGCGCAGCCTTGCCGCGCATGCGTTCGAAGCGGGTCAGCACGTCCTGCAGTGTATTGTTCAGGGCATGTCCGACGTGCAGCGAGCCGGTGACGTTCGGCGGCGGGATGACGATGCAGAAGGTCTCGGCGCCGGGATCGTCCTTCGGCGCGAAGGCGCCCGAGGTTTCCCAGCGTTCATAGAGCCGCGGCTCGACGGATTTCGGATCGAAGGTCTTTTCAAGCATGAGCGCGTCCGTGTGTCACAGGACCGCGCTTTGCGAAAGCCCCGCCGCCGTCACGCGGCCGGCGGTCGATGGATGAAGTTCAGCGGCTGCGGCCGCGCGCGATACGTTCGACCTCGGCCTCGACCTTGGCCTTGACGATTTCCGGCAGGTGCTCGTCGAGCCAGGCCTTGAGCAGCGGCCGCAGGAGCTCGCGCACCACGTCTTCCAGCGTGCGGGCGTCCTTGGGCATCTGCAGGGTTCGGGCGAGCTGGCCAAAGGCGGAGGCGGCCGTCTCGGACGGCGCCTTGCTCATGATCGGCTCTTCGTCGGCCGGCTTGGCCACCGGCTCATCCACCGGATAGACGTCGAGATCGCCGTGGGTCTCCACCCCGTCGACCCGGTCGGTCAGCTCCAGGACCTCGTCTTCCTCGGGTTCCTCGTAGACGGCGACCGGCTCGTCATAGTTGGCGGCCGCTTCCATCACCGGCTCTTCGACGACGGCTGGAGCTGGCGCTTCCTCGGCTTCCGCCGGCGCTTCATCTTCTGAGATGATCCGCCGGATGGAGGCCAGGATTTCCTCCATCGTCGGTTCCTGGTTCGGTTCGGACATGCGGAGCCCCGTCGGCAGAATCGCGGTGAGCACCTAGCCTATGCGCTGGAGCGACGTCCTGCAATTTGCCGTGCGTCGCAGGGTGACCTTCATCGCTCAGGGATGGGC
>FTIH01000242.1_pt1 | contig 16916 bp, 17 predicted proteins | sample 1658451 | NCBI WGS metagenome assembly FTIH01 (sample SAMEA3914826, study PRJEB12502) | metagenome | biome: forest; material: soil | place: Canada | collected 2011-07-03 | depth 0.3 m
CATGCCGTTGGCGATGGCGAAGTTGCAGATGTCCGCAAGGGTGAACTCGGGGCCGGCGAGCCAGGGGCTTTGCGTCAGCCGCGCTTCCAGCTTCTTCACTGAAAAGGCGATCTTGCGCATCTCTTCGTCGAGCAGGTCCTTGGGGAAGCCATTGCGCGCGCGCCGCCACTTCACCTGCTGTTCGTAGATGGGGATGCGCTGAACGTAAGCCTCGAACTCCTCCTCGGTGTACTGCTTCGCCATCTTTCCGACCATGCGGTCCCAGCCGATGGTGGAGACGCACCAGCAGAAGTATTCGTCGACCCACTTGGTCCAGATTCGCATCTGCGCGCGAAGGTAGAGGTCATCTGGCCGCAGGCGCGGCGCGTCAGGAAAGACGTCTTCCAGGTATTCGCAGATCACTGTGGATTCGGTGATGATCTTGCCGTCGTGATCCAATGCGGGGACCTGGCCATTGGGGTTCAGCGTCTTGAACCAGTCCTCGTGATGTTCGAACGCGGCGGGATTCAGCTGCCGGCGGGTGAAGTCCAGGCCCTTTTCATAGAGCGCGAGCAACGGCTTGAGCGAATTTGCGCCGGGGCCGAAGCAATAGAGCGTGAGCATGGGTTCCTCCGTACGAACTCTGTTGGAATTTGATTGAATTGATTGTGTCAACAAAGCCGCCGCCGTGGAAGGCCGTTTTGAAGCCTCCACCGCGCGCGATCCATCGCCCCTCCAGATTCAATTCAAGCGGGCGTTTGAGATTCAGAATCGATTATATGTAGGAGGTGGACAATGGAATTCGCCGGTATGATCAATCGGCAGCACGGGCGATTCAAATGGTGGATCAGTCTAATCCGGCAGCCGTGGTCCCTAAATTCGCTGGTCGCCAGCAGCGACCAGTCAAATCCACAACTACGGCTACGCTTGTTCTTGCAACCTCTGCATCGCTGACGATCATCTTCGGCGCTTCGATGGCCCGTTCTGAGACGCCGTCGCCGGACGCGCTGGGCCGCCTGTCGATCGAGGAACTGGCGGACATCGACATCTCGTCCGTCTCCAAGACCAGTCAGCCGCTGAGCGACGCGCCGGCCGCGGTCTACGTCATCACCCACGACGACATCATCCGGTCGGGCGCCACGTCCATGGCCGAGATCCTGCGCCTGGCGCCGAATCTCCAGGTCGCCCAGATCACCGCGAGCAGCCACGCCATCTCGGCGAGAGGTTTCAATGGCACGTCCGCGAACAAGCTCCTGGTCCTGATCGACGGCCGCAGCGTCTACGCCACCTATTTCTCCGGGGTGTTCTGGGACGTCCAGGACGTGCCGCCCGAAAACATCGAACGGATCGAAGTGGTCAGCGGACCGGGCGCCACCCTGTGGGGCGCCAATGCGGTCAATGGCGTGATCAACATCATCACCCGCGCCGCCGCCGAAACCCAGGGCGGCGCCGTCACGGCGGGAGGCGGGAACCTCGAGCGCCATGGGAGCCTGCAGTATGGCGGCAAGCTGGGCGACCAGGCCAGCTACCGCGTCTATGCCTCGAGCCTCGACGTCTCCAGCGACCTGACCGCGGCGGGCGCGGATGCGCACGACGGCTGGCGCAAGCTGCAGGCGGGGTTCCGCGTGGACTGGACGCCCGCGGCCGGGCTGATCACCCTCCAGGGCGACTATTACAGAGGATCGGACCAGCATCACGCCACGCCGACCGAGGCGACCACAGGCCACAATCTGATGGCCCGCTGGACCCACACCGACGCCTCCGGCTCGACCTTGCAGGTCCAGGCCTATTACGACTACCTGGAGCGCGTCGCCCAGGGCGAAGCCAGCGACTTCCTGCACACCTACGACCTCGACGTCCAGGACAGCGCCACCCTGGGCGGCGCGCATCAGATCGTCTGGGGCGGCGGGCTCCGCGTCACGCGGGACCGCTTCCCCATCGTCCCGGGAAATCCTTCGTCTCCCTTCACACAGGCCTTCACTCCGGAGAGCCGGAGCCTGGTGCTGGGCAATGTGTTCGGCCAGGACACCATGACCCTGACCCCCGCCCTCAAGCTGACGCTGGGCCTGAAACTGGAGGACGACCCCTACAGCGGCCTTGCGCCCCTGCCCAGCGCGCGGCTGTCCTGGAAGGTGCGAGACACCGACCTGCTCTGGGCCGCGGTCTCGCGCGCCATCCGCGCGCCGTCGCGGATCGAGGAGGACTTTTCCGAATCCCTTGGGTCGACCCTCTACCTGCACGGGGGTGGATTCGGGTCCGAGAAGCTCATCGCCTACGAAACCGGTTACCGTTCGCAGGTCTCGGCCAAGCTTTCGGTCTCGATATCGGCCTACTACAACGTCTACTCCGACTTGCGGTCCTTTGAGCCGACGGCCGGGGGACTCCCCATCGTCTTTGGAAACCAGATGGACGGCGAGACCCATGGCGTTGAAGTCTGGGGCGCCTATCAGGCCAGCAGCTGGTGGACGCTCACCGCCGGCGCGAACTGGCTGCACAAGGATTTGCGGTTCAAGCCGGGCTCGAGCGGCCTGGGCGGCGTGGAGATCGCCGGCGACGATCCGGCCTACCAGGTGTCGCTCAGGTCGGCCATGAACCTGCCACATGGCGTGACCCTCGATATCGACTTCCGCGACATCGGCGCCCTGCCGACGCCGGCCTCGCCGGCCTATGCGGAGCTGGGGGCCCGGCTCGCATGGCCGGTGACCCGTTCGGTCGAACTCTCCCTGACGGGCGCCAATCTGCTACATGACCGACACCTGGAGTTCGGGTCGATCGCCTCAACCTTTCAACTGGGCGACTCCGGGGTGGAAAGCGGTCGAAGCTTCTCCGTCGACGCGCGATGGAGGTTCTAGGCGTGACGTTCGCCAAGCCTGCGTCCGCCGCTCGATGGCGCGGCGTCTGCCTGGGCCTGATGCTGGCCTGCGCGACGGGCGCCCAGGCGACAACCCCGACGCTCGAGGCGTCGGTCAAGGCGACCTACCTCTACAAGTTCGCGCCCTTCGTCGAGTGGCCTGCCGCGGCCTTTGCAAGTCCCACGAGCCCCTTCGTCCTGTGCATCGTGGGCGACGATCCATTTGGCGCGGCGCTTGACCAGGCCGTGAGCGGCCAGCGGGTTGGCGATCACCCGGCCGTGGTGCGCCGGCTCAGCCGGGTGGAAGCGGGCTCCGGGTGTCACATCCTCTATCTGAGCGGATCGCGGACGCAGTCGATCCCCGACGCCATCCGCGGCGTGCGCGGCGATCCGGTGCTGACCGTGACGGACCGGGGAGCCGCCTCAAGCGGCGCCGTCATTCAGTTTGTGGTCAAGGACAATCGCGTGCGCTTCGACATCGATACGGCCGCCGCCTCGGCCAACCGCGTCGCCATCAGCTCCAAGCTACTGAGCCTCGCGCTCTCCTCCAAGGCAGGGACCTAGCGGATCCCATGCGCGCCTGGCTCGAAAGATGGATCAATCTCAACCTTACCTCGGGCGTCGCAGTCGCCATGGCCGCGGGGTTGCTGGTCGCGGGCTTGTCGATGGCCGTCTACAACGAGCGGCTCGCCGCCTCGGAGAAGCTGCGCGAGGTCAAGGTGCAGGCCGAAATCCTGTCCGGCAGCGTCTCCGCCGCCCTGGCCTTCGACGATGCGGGGACGGCCAAGGAATATGTCACGGCCCTGGGCGTCAATCCGGACGTGGAGGCGGCCGGCGTCTACAACCTGGGAGGCCGCCTCGAGGCCGGCTACGCCAGGAAAGGCTTCGTCCTGCCGCCGAACATACGGCCGGCCGCGGCGTCGTCCATGGGCGCAGATCTGGTGGTGATGGCGCCGGTGGTCCAGGGCGCCCAGCATCTGGGGTCGGTCTATCTGCGTGTGCTGCGCGAACCGTTCGCGCGCCGGGCCACGCGTTTCGGCGGAATCGTGCTGCTGATCGTCATGGCGTCGCTGGTGGTGGCGGTGTTCGGTGCGTCAAACGCTTCCCTTTACGAGGCCCAGCGCAAGCTGAAGGTCGAAATGGGCGAGCGCGCCAAGGCCGAGGAGGCGCTCCGGCTGAGCCAGGAGACCGAGGCCAAGGCCAGGCTCGCGGTGGCGACCGAGCGCGCCCGCGCCGCCCTGCGCCAATCCGAACAGCAGCTGGAATTCGCGCTTCGCGCCGGACGTCTGGGCAGTTGGGAGCTCGACCTCAAGACCGGACGGCTCGTCGCGTCCGAAGTGTTCAGGGCCAACCACGGCATGGGCGCCGGCGAAAGCCTGGAACGTTACGCCGACCTGCTGGCGCGCATCCAGCCGGACGACCGCGAACGGCAGGAGAGCGCCATCGACCAGGCCGTCGAGCACGGCGGCGACCTCGACATCGAATATCGGACCCTGAGGCCGGACGGCTCCGCAGCCTGGACCCTGGTGCGCGGCCGCGCCGTCTATGACGAGATGGGGGCGCCCACCAGGCTTGCGGGGGTCTCACTGGACGTCACCGCCCGCAAGGCTGCCGAGGAACGCCAGCGCCTGCTGCTCGACGAGTTGAACCACCGGGTCAAGAACACCCTGGCCACGGTGCAGTCGATCGCGATGCAGACCAGCCGCAACACCAGGGATCCAGGCCAGTTCGCCAGCGTCTTCATCGCACGCATCTCGGCCCTGGCGCAGGCGCACGAACTGCTGTCCGAGGCCTCCTGGGACGGGGCGTCCCTGGCGGACGTCCTGGGCCGGACGCTGGCCCCTTATCTCGGCGGCGGCGCCGCCGGCGCACGCGTGAATTTCTTCGGCCCGCCGGTGAACCTGGGCCCCAACGCGGCCGTTACACTCAACATGGCGTTCCACGAACTGGCCACCAACGCAGCCAAATACGGGGCGCTCTCGGTCGGAACAGGCCGTGTGGACGTGAACTGGACCATCGAGCGGGACGGCGATCCGTTCGTCATCGCGCTCGACTGGCGCGAAGCGGGCGGTCCCGCCGTGGTCAGGCCGCAGCGCCGAGGGTTCGGTTCGCGGCTGATAGAACAGGGACTGGCGCGGGAGTTCGACGGCGAAGTCGAGCTTGCCTTTCATCCAGAGGGTGTAAGATGCCGCATGAGGTTGCCCTTATCGGCGAAATTGCGAGCGGCGGCATGATGGCCACGCATGCTCTGACCGGTCTGCGCCTGCTGCTCGTCGAGGACGAGGCGATGGTCGCCATGATGGTCGAGGACATGCTGAGCGAGCTCGGCTGCGTGGTCGTGGACGTGGCCGGCACGGTGTCGCGCGGCCTCGCCCTGGTGGACGACGGCGATCTGAAGCTCGACGGGGCGGTGCTCGACGTCAACCTGGGCGGAGAGATGGTCTATCCGGTCGCCGAGGCCCTCGTCGCCCGTGGCGTCCCGTTCATCTTCTCGACCGGATACAGCACGGCCGGGATCAGGGCCAACTACTCCAATGTGCCCATCCTGCCGAAACCATATGAGATGCAGGTTCTGGAGGAACAGCTCGTCCTCGTCTTGCGGCCGGTGCCGAAGTCCGCCCCCTGATGCCGATGTCATCAAGTCAGTCCGCGATCGTCCGGGGTTCGGAAGCGCTGCAAGACGGAAGAGGAACCACAAAGGACACAAAGGACACCAAGGTCCCGGTGACCAGGCGAACAGCGCAGGCGCAAAGCGCCGCACTCCCTTGGTGTCCTTCGTGGTGAACCTTTCTCTTTGAATACAATGTCATCCCGGACGGAGCGCGCAGCGCGCAGATCCGGGATCCACCCGCGGCCTCGGGGCCAGGCCAGGTCATCCACACCGGGGCGGGATCCCGGATAGCCGCTTCGCGGCTTCCGGATGACGACGTGGGGTGTCCGGCCCCTGACCCTCAGGCGCGTGACAGGCGCTCACGGCGGGTCCGGCGCAACACGGCGCCGAGGCCCCCGAAGCCCAGCAGCATCATCGCCCAGGTCGCCGGTTCGGGCACGCCGATCTGCAGGGTGTCGAGGTCGTAGCGCCACAGCGCCCAGGTCGCGCCGGCGCCCTCATAGATCTGCGCCGAGCAGCAGCCCGGCAGCGTGTCGTTCGGCGCGCTGACATTGATGTGGATGGCGCCGGGCGTCGCCGGATCGAAGCCGAACTGCCCGGAGGTCGTCGCGACGCCGATCGAGGCGGCGTGGGAGAAGTTGAAATTGGGAAAGTTCACCGCTTCCAGCTCGAAGCCCGCGGTTCCGCCGCCGTCCTGCAGGTAGAGATACTGGGCCGTGATGGCCTGGAAGGTGAAGGTCTTGCCCGCGATGGTCTCGGTGATCGAGGTGACGCCCACGGGCGTGCCGTAGAATTCCCGAAGGCCGGGGTTGCCGCCGCTGATGTCGGCGGGCAGCTGGGCGGAGTCGTAGCTGAAGGAGCCGGTCACCGCCTGGCCGGTCAGGTCCGTTCCGGGCGCGAGGCCGAGCACGCCGGTGTAGTCGGTTCCCGAGGTGACGGTGGCGGTGAACACGCCGGTGACCACAGCGGCCTGTGACGCGCCCACGCCCAGAGACAGGGCGGCCAAGGCGCCCGCCACAACAATACCGGTCTTCATGATTGGTCGCCCCACAGCGTCGGCCTGACGAGACGCCGGCCCGCGCGCAGGGTTAACACCCGCAGGCGCCGCCACAAGGCCTGATCGGCACATTCACGCGTGGGGCGAGCGGCGGATAGCCAGGCAGTCGCGGCCGGTCGGCCTATCCCCGCGCCTTCAGGGGCGCGGCGCCGTCGACGTAGCTTTCGTTGAGGTAGACCTCGGCCTCCTGGGCCGACAGGGCGGGGGCGTAGCCGAAGCCCTGGCCGTAGTGGCAGCCGATCTCCATGAGCTTGCGGGCCATGGAGGCGTTCTCGACCCCCTCGGCGACCACCTCCAGATAGAGGTCGCGGCCCAGGTTGATGACCGAGCGGACGATCTTGGCCGAGCCCTCGTTGGTGCCCATGGTGCGCACGAAATAGCGGTCGATCTTCAGGGTGTCGAAGGGCAGGCGGGTCAGGTACGACAGGGACGAGAAGCCGGTGCCGAAGTCGTCCAGCGCCAGGGCCGCGCCGGCCTCGCGCAGGCGCTGCAGGATCACCGCCGCGCGCTCCGGGTCGCGCATGATGTCGCTCTCGGTGATCTCCAGCTTCAGGGCGCCGTTGGGCAGGCCTGTCTCCTTGAGGATCCGCGCAACGTCGTCGACCAGGTCCTCGCGGTCGATCTCGCCAGTGGAGAGGTTCACGGCCACGGTCAGCTCGCCGGCCGCGCGGTGGCGTTTGCGCCACTCCGCCAGCTGGCGCGCCGAGGTCTCCATCATGTGGGCCCCCAGCTCGTGCATCAGGCCCATGTCGTCGGCGAGCTTGAGGAAGTCGTCGGGCATGACCAGGCCGCGCCGGGGATGGCGCCAGCGCACCAGGGCCTCGAAGCCGGAGATGGCGCCGTTCGAGAGCCGCACGATGGGCTGGTAGAAGGGCTGGATCTCGCCGCGCTGCAAGGCGCCCCTGAGGTCGCCCTCCAGGGCGAGGCGGGTCAGGCCGTCACTTTCCAGGCCCGAACCATAGGCGGCGGCGCCGCCGCGCCCGGCGGTCTTGGCCGCCTCGACGGCCAGCTCGGCGCGGCGCAGCAGCTCGGCCGCCTCCGGGGCTTCGGCGCCCCCCTGGGCGTGGACCGCGCCGATCGCCAAGGTCGGGTAGATGTCGAAGCCGGCGACCCGCAGGGGCTGCTCCAGGGCGGCGCGCAGGCGCTCCGCTGGGTCGGAGACATCGTCGTTCACCATCAGGGCGAACTCGTCCTCGCCGATACGGGCGGTGATGGCGTTGCGGGGAAAGGACGCGGCCAGGCGCGAGCCCAGGGCCGCCAGGACCAGGTCGGCCCGCTCGTGGCCCAGGGCCTCGTTCAGGCGGCGCAGGCGGTCGAGATCGGCCACCACCAGGGTCTGAGCGCCTTCGGATTCCAGACGTTCGCGGGCCTGGATGACGAAGCTGCGCCGGTCGAGCAGCCCGGTCAGGGTGTCGCGTTCAGTGGGGGCGAAGCGCGCTTCCGGGGCGATGAGGCCGGCTGCCCGCACGCCGCCTTCCTCCAGCCACACGCCCCGCCAGATGCAGGTCTCGGTGTTGCGCATGGTCAGGCGGCCGGCGATGGCCGTGCCCGGCGGCTGCGGGTGCAGCAGTTCCTCGATGGTGTCGCGTTCGTGCGGCATGGCCAGGGCGGCCAGGGCGGCGGCCGAACACTCCGGCGCCAGAGGGCCGAGACCCAAGGCGCGCGCCGCGCCGATCAGGCGCAGGCGGTCGCGCTCAGGTTCCCAGGACCAGAGCACGGCGTCGGCTGCGCCCAGCGCTTCAAGCGCTGCCGTAACATCCCATCGGAATCGTTCCGGCGCCCTCTGAGACATCGACCCCCGCTACGCGCCCACCACCCAGGCGCGAGGTCCGGTCAGTCACGTGCGACGACGTCGCTTGCGAGCATCCCGAAGAGTAGATGATCTCGCCAAACACCATTAATTTTCAAATAAGCACGTGCTTCACCCTCGGGTTGGAAGCCGGCCTTCCGGAGCAATTCTCGCGAGGGTGTGTTCTCGGGGATGCAGGCGGCCTCAAGCCGGTGCAAGCCCAGGCGTTGGAAGGCGAACGGCGCGATCGCGCGCACGGCCGCCAGCATGTGGCCCTTGCGGGCGTAGGGCTCGCCGATCCAGTAACCGATGGAGGTCATCTGCGCGACACCGCGCCGCACGTTCGACAGGGTCACGCCGCCCATCAGGGCGTCGTCGCGCGTGCGCAGGATGAAGAAGGGATAGGCCTGGTCCAGGTCGATGTCGCGGGAATAGGCGGCCAGGCGCCGGCGGAAGGCCGACCGGGTCAGATCGTCCGACGGCCAGACCGGCTCCCACGGCTGCAGGAAGTCGCGCGACCGCAGCCGAAGCTCCGACCACGCGCCATAGTCGGTCATCCGCGGCGGCCGCAGCCGCACGCCCTCGCCCGTGACCTGGAGACCGCGATCGGGTCCCCTCCAGTCGAGCACAGCCATGTCCCAATGCGCCCCTTGAGTCGGTTCAAGACAGCCCGGCGCGATCATAGCACGAGAGCGCGCGCGCGAACGTGACGTTTGGCCGGTCCGTCAGCCCAGAATCGCCCGCTCGAAACCTTCCGCGGCGGCGAGGGCTGGCTTGGCGCCGAGCACGGCGGCGGCGCAGGCGCGCGGCTGGAGCAGCCGTTCGCCGACCCGGCGCACGTCATTGGCGCTCACGGCGTCGATCAGTTCGGCGATCTGGCGGGGCGGGACAAGGCGGCCGAGCACCAGGTACTGGCCGGCGGCCTGCTCGGCGCGGACCAGGGGCGACTCACGCGCCATGAACAGATGGGCCTTCAGCTGGGCCTTGGCGCGGTCCAGTTCGACCGGTTCGATCCGTTCGGCCAGGGCGAGGACCTGGGCGGCCGCGGTGCGCGCCAGCTCCTTGGCCTTGCCCGGGGCCGCGCCGGCGTAGATCCCCAGCATGCCGACGTCGGTGTAGGCGTCGGCCCAGGCGTCGATGGCGTAGGCGAGGCCGAGCTTTTCGCGGGCCTCCTGGAACAGGCGCGAGGCCATGCCGCCGCCGAGCGCTTCGGCGAACAGGCGAACGGCGTAATAGTCGTCGTCGCGGGCCCCCGGCGCCGGCAGCAGGAAGACCAGGTGCGCCTGCTCCAGCTTGCGGGCCATCGGGCGCAGGCCGCCGGTGAACTGGCCGGGCGGCGGCTCGGGCAGGGCGGGGCCGGCCGCCGCGCCGAAGTGCGCCTCGGCCAGGCGAAGCAGCTCGTCCTCGTCCACGGCGCCGGACGCGGCCACCACCAGCCGGTCCGGGGCGTAGAGGCTGGCGCGCCAGGCTTCCAGCTGCTCGGACGTGGCGCTGTTGACGACCTCGGGGGCGCCCAGGATCGGCCGGCCGAGGGGCTGGCCGGTGAAGGCGGCGGTCTGGGCCAGCTCGAAGACGTGATCGTCGGGGGCGTCCTCGGCCTCGGCGATCTCCTGGGCCACGACGTCCTTCTCGCGCTCGAGTTCGCCGGCGTCGAGGGTGGGGCGCAGCACCAGGTCGCTGGTCAGGCTGAGGCCGAGCTCCAGCCGGCCCTTCAGGGCGCGCACCTGGAAGCTTGTGCGTTCATAGCCAGTGGCGGCGTTGATCGTGCCGCCTTCGCCTTCGATGGCCTCGACGATGTCGCGCGCCGAACGGCCGGCGGCGCCCTTGAACACCATGTGCTCCAGAAGGTGCGACCAGCCGGAGCGGTCCTCGGGCTCCAGCCGCGCGCCGCGGCCGGCGACGATGGACAGGGCGAAACTCTCCAGTCCGTCGATGGGGTCGCAGACGACCGTGACGCCATTGGCCAGGCGATGCAGGCGGGGCGTGGTCACACGCCCATGACCTCGCGGACCACGGCCTTGACCGCCTCCGCGTCCGCGGCGATGCGCTGGAAGCGCTCCTGCCGGCCGTTCATGGCCGACACCAGGAGCGGCACGGGAGGCTCCACGCCCGTGGCCGCCTTGACCGTCTCGGGAAACTTGGCCGGGTGGGCGGTGGACAGCACCACCAGAGGGGTGTCCGGCGAGGGCGAGCCGATGCGGCGGGCGGCGGCCAGGCCCACGGCGGTGTGGGGATCGATCAGCTCGCCGGAGGTGTTGCGGGCCGCCACCATGGTGCGGGAGGTCTCGCTCTCATCCACCATCGCGCCTCGGAACAGGTCGCGGATCATGGCGACGGCCTGGGGCGGGATATCGATGGCGCCGGACTCGGCGAAGGCGCGCATGGCGCGGGCGGTGTCCAGACCCTCGTGGCGGACGCCTTCGAAGTAAAGGCGCTCGAAGTTGGAGGCGGCCTGGATGTCCATGGCCGGGCTCTGGGTGGCCTTGACCTCGCCGCGGACATAGCGGCCCTGCTCGACGGCGCGGCTCATGATATCGTTGCCGTTGGTGGCGATGATCAGCCGCTCGATGGGCAGGCCCATCTGTTTGGCGACATAGCCGGCGAAGGCGTCGCCGAAATTGCCGGTGGGCACGGCGTAGGCGACCTTGCGGGCCGGCGCGCCGAGCGCCAGGGCGCTCCAGAAGTAATAGACCGTCTGGGCCGCGATCCGCGCGAAGTTGATGGAGTTCACCCCCGACAGGCCGGCGTTGTGCAGGGTCGGGTCGCTGAACAGGCCCTTCACGATCGCCTGGCAGTCGTCGAAGACGCCGTCGACGGCCAGGACGCGGATGTTGTCATCCGGCGCGGTGGTGATGAAGCGCTGCTGTACGTCCGAGATCCGGCCCTGGGGGTAGAGCACCACCAGCTTGACGTTGGCGCGTCCGCGGAAGGCCTCCACGGCGGCTCCGCCGGTGTCGCCGGAGGTGGCCACCAGGATGGTCGCCGTGCGCCCGCGCTCGCCCAGGGCATGGTCGTAGAGCCGGGCCAGGAGCTGCATGGCCACGTCCTTGAAGGCCAGCGTGGGCCCGTGGAACAGTTCGAGCAGCCACAGCCCGCGCTCCAGCTGGCGCAGGGGCGTGACGGCGGCGTGGGTGAAGGGGGCGTAGGCGTCCCGGGTCATCTGGGCCATGACGTCCGGCGCGATGTCGTCACCGGCGAAGCGGCCGATCACGTCCGCGGCCAGGGACGGGTAGTCCATCCGCGCCATGGCCTCGAAGTCGGCCGCCGTCAGGGCCGGCCAGGCGTCCGGAATATAGAGGCCGCCGTCGGGCGCCAGGCTCTCGAGCACCGCGTCGAGGAAACCTACGGCGGGCGCCTGGCCCCGTGTCGAGATGTAGCGCATCTAGGTCCGCCTGCGGAAAAGCATGGCGAGATAGACGCCGACCAGGGCGGCGGCAAGCCCGAACCAGGTGACGGCGTAGCCCAGGTGGTTGTTGGGGATGTTGGTCGGCACCGGCGCGGGGCGCGGGATCATGTCCGCCGGCGCGGGGCGCTCCAGCATCAGGAACAGCGGCGCCGGGCGCTGGACGTGCAGGGCCCGGGCCATGGCGGGGACGTCGCGCCAGTACCAGAGGTCCTTGCCCGGCTCGTTGGGGGCGGTGGCGATGTTGCGGCCGTCGGGGCGGCGCAGCACCCCGACGACAGGTCCGGCGATCACGCGGCCTGGGATGGCCTTGGGCTGACGAGCGCCGGGCAGGGCCACAAAGCCTCGGTCCACCAGGACCGAGCTATAGCCGCCGCCGCCAAGCGGGCAGGCGGTGATCAGCCGGTAGCCGGCGAGGCCCTCATAGAGGGCGAAGAGCCGCAGCACCGGCGTGGTCTCCAGGGTGGGGCAGGCGACCTGGACGCGGGTGAAGTCGGCGTCCGCCCCGCCGCGGACCCTCGACAGGACCACGTCGATCGGCGCGGCCGGTGAGGACTGCAGGGCGTCGATGTGCGCCAAGAGCTCGGTCTTCCACTTCAGCCGCTGCACCTGCCAGATCCCGAGGGCCATCAGGACGCAGAAGGCGATCGCAACGACCACCGTCAGCACGACGGGGAACTTGCCGCGGTCGGCCACTCAGAGGTCCTTGCCGCCGGCCTGGTCGGCTTTGTGGTGGAACTGCATGGCGATCAGCACGCCCTTGAACGGGCGCAGCAGCGACAGGCACAGGATCGCGGCCAGCGGCAGCCACAGCACTAGGTGCACCCACACCGGCGGGTGGAAGGCGATCTCGGTGAACAGCATGGCGAAGCAGACCACGAAGCCCACGATCAGGATCACGAAGACGGCGGGACCGTCGCCGGAATCGGCCTTCTTCAGATTGAAGCCGCAGGCCTCGCAGACATCGGCGATGCGCAGGAAGCCCGCGAACAGGGGGCCTTCACCGCAATTGGGACAACGGCAGGCGAGACCGGCCAGGACCGGATTGACGCCCGCCATCCCTCACCGACCGAAGATGACGTAGATGAAGGCGAACAGGAACAGCCACACCACGTCCACGAAGTGCCAGTACCAGGCCGCGGCCTCGAAGCCGAAGTGCTTGGCCGCGCTGAACCCGCCGCCGATCAGCCGAAGCAGGCAGACGGTCAGGAAGATGGTCCCGATCAGGACGTGGAAGCCGTGGAAGCCCGTGGCCATGAAGAAGGACGAGCCATAGAGCTGGCCGCCCACCGATTCCGGGTTGAAGAACAGGTGCTCGGACAGGATGTGGTGGTACTCGTAGGCCTGGATCGAGGTGAACATCACGCCGAGCACGATGGTCAGGAGCAGGCCGATCTTGGCGCCCTTGCGGTCGCCCTGCTGCAGGCAGTGGTGGGCCCAGGTCACGGTCGTCCCGGACAGCAGCAGCGTCAGGGTGTTCACCAGCGGAAGCCGGAAGGCCTCGACGGTCTCGATGCCCTTGGGTGGCCAGGTGGCCCAGGCCTGACGCACCTCATCCACCGGCGAGGCCAGCCGGACGTGATGGAACAGGGCCATTTCGAAGAAGATCCAGAACCACGCCACGAAGAACATCACTTCCGAGGCGATGAACATGATCATGCCGTAGCGGAGGCCCAGCGACACGACCGGGGTGTGGTCGCCCTGGTTGGCTTCCTTCACGACGTCGGACCACCATCCGATCATGGTGTAGATCACGCCGCCGAAGCCCGCGGCCATCACCCACCAGGTGTGCTTGGGCAGGCCGAACAGGCCCTTCATGAAGATGACCGCGCCGAACGCCAGCACGACGGCGGCGATGGAGCCCACCAGCGGCCACGGGCTCGGGTTGACCAGGTGGTAGTCGTGCTTCACGCCATCGTGGGCCATGTCGGCGCCGTCCTCCGAAAATGCCTCGCGCGCCGCGAATCCCCGAAGGGCCCGCGACGGGCGAACAGCCTATAGCCCCCGGGAACCCGCTCCGCCAAGGCCTTGCGCACTCTTTATGAGGTTGGGAGCGAAGGCGCCGCCTGGGCGGACTCGCCATCCCGCAGATCCGCCCGCGTCTCAGCCCTCGGCGCTTGAGCCGGCGGTCAGGGGCTTGCCCTTGTCTGGCTGGGCCGGGACAAAGGTGTAGGACAGGGTGACGTCCTTGTAGCCCTTGGTTTCGGGGTCGGTCGCGAACGCCGGCTCGACGAAATAGACCACCGGGAACTCGGCGGTCTGGCCGGGCTGCAGGGTCTGGGCGTTGAAGCAGAAGCACTGCAGCTTGCGCAGGTGGAACGCCGCGGTCTCGGGGGTGATGTTGAACGCCGCCCGGGCGGTGACGGCCTTGTCCGAATGGTTGATCACCTTGAACAGGGCGATGTTGGTGGCGCCGATCTTCACCGTCTGGTGGCGTTGCTCCGGTTCGAATGACCACGGCACGCCCTGGACGTTGGTGTCGAAGGTCATGACCACGGTCTGGTCGAGCACCCGGTCGGAGGGCTTGTCGGCCCGGCGCGCGGTGCCGTCCCAGCCGGTGGCTTGGCAGAAGGCCTTGTAGAGCGGCACGGCGGCGAAGGCCGCGCCGGTCATGAACACGGCGACGCCGGCGCAGATCAGCGCGGTGCGCGTCTGGCCGGGCCTGCGCGCGGGCCTAGTCGAAGACATGGCCGCCCAGCCGCACCAGGGTCACGACGAAGATCAGGATCACGAAGGCGAACAGCGCGCCGGCAAGGGCCAGGTTGCGCATGCGGCGGGCCTTGGCCGCCTCGGGACTCTCACGTTCGCTCATCCGATCAGCCTCAAGGGAGCGACGCCGATGGCGTGTTCCGCCAGGAGCGCCAGGAACAGCAGGAAGAGATAGATGATCGAGAAGGCGAAGAGGTTGCGCGCCGGACGGGCCTCGGCCTTGACGTCGTATAGCCCCTCGGCGCGGGGATTGTCCTGGGCGTCGCCGGCCCGGCTCAACGCCAGCCGCACGGCCAGGACGAGGAAGACCGCTCCGCCGATGGCCGAGGTTGCGAGATAGCCTGGCCCGCCCAGGCCGGTGAAGGCCGGCGCCGCGGCGACGGGGATCAGCACCAAGCTGTAGAGCAGGATCTGCCGGCGCGCGACGGCCGCACCCTTGGCCACCGGCAGCATCGGCACGCCGGCCTTGGCGTAGTCGGTGGAGGTGTAGAGCGCCAGAGCCCAGGAATGGGGCGGGGTCCACAGGGCGATGATGGCGAACAGCAGCCAGGCGTTCAACGGCGTCGCGTTGGCCGCGGCCGCCCAGCCGATCACCGGGGGCAGGGCGCCGGCGGCGCCGCCGATGACGATGTTCAGCGGCGTCGAGCGCTTCAGCCACATGGTGTAGACCACGGCGTAGAACAGGATGGTGAAGGCCAGGAGGCCCGCCGCCAGCAGGTTCAACGCCAGCCCCATCAGCATCACCGACAGGATCGACAGCACGACGCCGAGGCCCAGGGCGTCGGCGCCCTGCACCCGCCCGGCGGGCACCGGCCTCCAGCGCGTGCGGCGCATCAGGATGTCGATGTCGGCGTCGTACCACATGTTCAGGGCGCCGGACGCGCCGGCGCCGACCGCGACGGACAGCACCGCGACGCCCGCCAGGATCGGGTTCAACGGACGCCCCGCGCAGACCAGGCCGGTGAGGGCGGTGAACACCACCAGGGACATGACCCGAGGCTTCAGCAACTGGACGTAGTCCGACCACCGCGCGGGAGCGATGGCGGCGGCGTCAGGGGCGGGGGTGGCGGCGGCGTCGGACATGGCTTCAGTCTAGGCTCTTCTTCCGCGGGACGTGGAAGGGCTCGATAAAACGGCGGAAGGGCGAAGGGGTCATCCCCTCCGCCCTTCCTTCATGCCGTCAGATCAGGGTTGGGATCAATGGCCCTGGTCGGCGTGGATCACCGGCAGTTCGTTGAACTGGTGGAACGGCGGCGGTGAGGACAGGGTCCATTCCAGGGTGGTGGCGCCTTCGCCCCAGGGATTGGCCTCGGCCTTGCGCTTCGAGATGGCCGCCTCCGCCAGCATCGCCAGGAACACCACCACGCCGCAGGCGGTGATCGCGTAGCCGATCGAGGAGATCTTGTTCCAGTAGGTGAAGGCCTCCGGATAGTCGACGTAGCGGCGTGGCATCCCCTGCAGGCCCAGGAAGTGCTGCGGGAAGAAGATCACGTTGACGCCGATGAAGGTGATCCAGAAGTGCAGGGCGCCCAGCCACTCGCGGTACTTCACGCCCCACATCTTCTCGAACCAGTAGTAGAAGCCGGCGAAGATGGCGAACACGGCGCCCAGGCTCAGCACGTAGTGGAAGTGCGCCACCACGTAATAGGTGTCCTGGATGGTGTAGTCGAAGCCGGCGTTGGCGCAGACCACTCCGGTCACGCCGCCGACGGTGAAGAGGAAGATGAAGCCGATCGCCCACAGCATGGGCGTCTTGAACTCGATGGAGCCGCCCCACATGGTGGCGATCCAGGAGAAGATCTTCACGCCCGTGGGCACCGCGATGACCATGGTGGCCGCGATGAAATAGGCCTGCAGGTTCACCGGCATGCCCACGGTGTACATGTGGTGGGCCCAGACGACGAAGCCGACGAAGCCGATCGCCACCATGGCGTATGCCATGGCGAGGTAGCCGAACACGGGCTTGCGCGAGAAGGTCGAGACGATGTGGCTGATCATGCCGAAGCCCGGCAGGATAAGAATATAAACTTCCGGGTGACCGAAGAACCAGAACAGATGCTGGAACATGACGGGGTCGCCGCCGTTCTGCCAGTCGAAAAAATGCGTGCCAAAGTTACGGTCGGTCAGGAGCATAGTAATCGCGCCCGCCAATACTGGAAGGGCGAGCAGCAATAGGAATGTCGTCACCAGGATCGACCACACAAACAGCGGCATGCGGTGCAAAGTCATGCCCGGCGCGCGCATGTTGAATATAGTGGTGATGAAGTTGATGGCGCCAAGGATCGAGGAGGCGCCGGCCAGGTGCAGCGACAGGATGGCGAAGTCCATCGCCGGGCCGGTGTGGCCGGTGGTGGACAGCGGCGGATAGATGGTCCAGCCGCCGCCGAAACCCTTGCCCGGTCCGCCGTCCACGAACATCGACGTGCACAGCAGGATGAACGAGGCGACCAGCAGCCAGAACGAGATGTTGTTCATGCGCGGGAAGGCCATGTCCGGCGCGCCGATCATCAGCGGCAC
>FTIH01000002.1_pt1 | contig 16902 bp, 20 predicted proteins | sample 1658451 | NCBI WGS metagenome assembly FTIH01 (sample SAMEA3914826, study PRJEB12502) | metagenome | biome: forest; material: soil | place: Canada | collected 2011-07-03 | depth 0.3 m
GTCTGGACGGTGGTGTAGGCGGGCCTGGATGCCTCGGGAAATTGCTCCTGGACCTCGCGAACGGCCGAGGGGCCGCAGGTCCAGAGGGCCTGCATGATCTGGAGCTCGAGCCGGGTGAGCTTGGCCGACGCCAAGGGGTGATCTCCTACAGATGTAGGTGATGCTACTATTGGAAGTTTAGAGCGTCAAGGCCGCGGAGCGCCCGCGCCATGGGGTCGTGCAAGCTTGGCCAATGACAGGCGCATCGGGATTGAATACCAACGCCTGGGTGTATCTGTCCGGGGTGGGTGATGTCTGACCGCGCACGTCTGCTGCTGTCGCTGGCCGCGATCACCGTCGCCGTGTCCGCGCCGCCCGCCTGGGCCGATCCGGCCGGACCGGCCGGATCGGCCCAGGCGGGCGGCGCGGACACGGCGACGGTGATCGCGGCCAGCGACAGCAGCAGACGTGCGCGGTCAGACATCACCCACCCCGGACAGATACACCCAGGCGTTGGTATTCAATCCCGATGCGCCTGTCATTGGCCAAGCTTGCACGACCCCATGGCGCGGGCGCTCCGCGGCCTTGACGCTCTAAACTTCCAATAGTAGCATCACCTACATCTGTAGGAGATCACCCCTTGGCGTCGGCCAAGCTCACCCGGCTCGAGCTCCAGATCATGCAGGCCCTCTGGACCTGCGGCCCCTCGGCCGTTCGCGAGGTCCAGGAGCAATTTCCCGAGGCATCCAGGCCCGCCTACACCACCGTCCAGACCGTGATGTACCGGCTCGAGGCCAAGAAGGCCGTCCGGCGGACCAAGAAGATCGGCAACGCCCACATTTTCGAGGCGGCGATCACCAGGGCGTCCGCGCAGAACCGCCTGATCGACGAGTTCCTGGGACTGTTCGGGGGCCGGGCCCAGCCGGTGATGGCCCATCTGATCGAGACGGGCAGGCTCACGCTAGATGACGTCCGCGAGGCCGAGCGCCTCCTTCGGGACCTGGAGGAGAAGGCGACGCGCTGATGATGTCCGCCGTCCTCGATCATCTGTGGCAGTCGACGCTGGCGGCGCTCGCCGCCGGGGCTCTGGCGATGGCGTTTCGAAAGGCCAAGGCGTCCGTTCGTCATGGCCTCTGGTTCGCAGCCTCCGCGAAATTCCTGGTTCCGTTCGCCGCCCTGATGGCGCTGGGCCGGCTGCTGGCGCCTGCGGTGCGGCCTCCGGTCGAGGCGGCGCCCATCCTCATCGCGCAAGCGACCCAGCCGTTTTCGCAGTCCTATTCCACGGGGCCAGCGGCCGCGGCGCCGGTCGCGCACGGCGCCGCGGGATTCGATCCGGCCTTGATCCTCCTGGGTGTCTGGGCCCTGGGCTGCGCGGCGGTCCTGGTCCTGTGGGGGGTGCGGTGGGCGCAGGTCCGCTCGGCCGTGCGCCGGGCGACCCCGCTGGCGCTGCCCGCGCCGATGCCGGTCCTGGCATCGCCGACGCTGCTGGAGCCCGGGCTTTTCGGGCTGTGGCGGCCGGTCCTGATCGTCCCGAAGCGCCTGCCGGACCAGCTCTCCCGGCCCGAGATCGAGGCCCTGGTGGCGCATGAGGCCTGCCACATGCGCCGCCGCGACAACCTCACCGGGGCGATCCATATGCTGGTGGAGGCGCTCGTCTGGTTCCACCCCCTGGTCTGGTGGATCGGCGCGCGGCTCATCGAGGAGCGCGAGCGGGCCTGCGACGAAGCGGTCGTCCGATCCGGCCACGATCGCGCCGCCTACGCCAGGAGCCTGGTGGAGTGCTGCAGGCTCTATCTGCAATCGCCGCTCCCCTGCGTTGCCGGCGCGTCGGGCTCCAATCTGACGCGACGGGTGGAAATGATCATGACGGCGCCGCCTCGCGCCTCGCTTACCCGCTCAGGGAAGGCTCTTCTTCTCGCCGCCGGCGTCTGCGCCTTCGCCTCTCCCGTCGCCGCGGGATGGCTGACCTCGCCGATGGCGCGGCAGGCGACGGCGCGCGTCGCCGCCGCAGCCGCCGATGCAGCAGCCGTTCGCATCGATGTCGCGCGTCCGGCCCAGCCGGAGCCCGGGGCAACGTCGTCCCTGGGCGGCTCGCCGAAAACGATCTCCGTTGCGCAGAACGAGTTCGCCACCACCGCCCTGGCCGAAGCCGGCGCCCCGCCCGCGGAAGCCCAGCCCAGCCCCGAACCGGTCAAGCTTTCGCCGCCCGCGACGATCCTAGAGGTCTCGAATGCGTCCCTGTCACCCATCGCGAGCGTTCACATGCCGGATGGAGATCAACCGCTTGGCCCTGGCCACTACGGGCAGGACTCAGGCCCGAAGGAGAGTCTGGATTGCCGCGACCGCGACGCGGGGCGGCCGCCGCGTTGGTACACGCTCAGCACGCCGCTGATCGCTCCAGGCCACATCATCACGAACTTCCACTACCAGCTTCGCGGCGACAATCGGTGTGAGATCAAATGGCCCTCGGATCCGCCTTCCGCCAAATGCGAAATGGTGACCGACAAACCCGACAGGAAGACCGTCCGGTTTCAGTTGCTCACCGATGGCGACTACTGCTTTTCGTACCGCGCCTTCAGCCGCGACGGGTCCGAGCACGCCGCAGAGGCGCAAGGAACAATCACGGAAGGCGGGGCCGTAACGCAGAGCGAAATGGTGCTCAGCTACGATGTCCAATAGGGCGGCCTTGACCGCGGACATTCTCCGAACCGAAGGGGCGGGATCACCTGTCCCCATTCTTCCGTCAATGCCCCACTGGCTTTCTACTCTTGGCCGGCCACGGCCGTGTTGAAGTGGCGGGGCGGGGCAAGACGGCCTAAAGCGTTCAAGGCGCGCTTGGGGTGGCTCGGTGACCGACATCTTCGTTTCCTACGCGAGAGCGGACAAGGCGCGCGTGGCGCCGCTCGTGACCGCGATCGAGGCGCTGGGCTGGTCGGTCTGGTGGGATCCGGAGATCACGCCCGGACAGGAGTTTGACAGCCAGATCTCCGCCGCGCTGGACGCCGCCAAGGCGGTGATCGTGGTGTGGACCCCTGCCTCGGTTGACTCCCGCTGGGTGCGCGGCGAGGCGCGCGAGGCGGCCGACCGGGGCGTGCTTGTTCCCGTGCGGTTCGAGACCGCCCGCCTGCCGATCGATGCGCGCGCCATGCACACGACGGACATGGACGACTGGAACGGCGATCCTGCCAGCCAGGCCTTCCGCGACCTCGCCCGCGCGGTGACCAAGCTGATTGCGCCGAACTCCGGCGATCGCGGCGCAGATACCGCGCCAGCCCCTCGCGGAGTCTCGATCTGCGTGCTGCCGTTCGCCAACATGAGCGGCGACGCCGAGCAGGAGTACTTCGCGGACGGCATCAGCGAAGACATCATCACCGACCTCAGCAAGGTCGCCGCCCTGGCGGTGATCTCCCGCAATTCCTCCTTCACCTTCAAGGGCAAGCACGTCGACCTGCCCCAGGTCGCGCGGCGACTGAATGTCAGCCACGTGCTCGAAGGCAGCGTGCGCAAGGCAGGCAATCGCGTTCGGATCACCGCACAGCTGATCGACGCGGCGACCAACGACCATGTCTGGGCGGAGCGCTACGACCGCGACCTCGACGACATCTTCGCCTTGCAGGACGAGATCTCGCAGCAGATCGTCAAGGCGCTGAAGCTGAAGCTCTTCCCCGCGGAGAAGCGGGCGATCGAGCAACGCAGCACGACCAATTTCGAAGCCTTTGATCTGTATTTGAGGGCGCAATCCCTGGCGCGCACCTTCACGCCGGCCGAGATATTCCGCGCGATCGAGATCTATCGTCAGGCCCTGGCTCTCGACCCGGATTTCGCCCTGGCGTGGGCCGGCCTCGCCAACGCCCTGCGGCGCGCCCGGATAAACGCATCCGGAGACGATGACGAGCGGATGAGCGCCGAAATGGCGGACGCCCTCGCCCACGCGCTGGAGCTGGCGCCGAACGCGTGGCCAACCCACCTTTCAAAGGCGGGGCTGCTCCGCACACGCCGTGACTATCTCGGCGCCGAACAGGCCATCGCCAGCGCCGTGGCGCTGGCGCCCGCTTCCGAACCTCAGGTCTTGACCTCGCATGGCATGTTCCTGGCCCAGCTCGGCCGCACGCGCGAGGCCATCGGCCTCGTGCAATCCGCCCTGCGCACGGAGCCGTTGTCACTGGAGACCTCCAGCTCGCTGCAGATCGTGTTTGACAATGCAGGTGAGCGCGCCAGCGCTCAGGCGGAATACGACCGCAGCAAGGATCTGGCTGGCGACCGCGGGCTGGTCGAGCACTACGCCCTGATGCGGCTCTGGGGACACGAAGGCCCTGATCGCGTCGCCGAGCAGTTCGATCGCTTCCTGGCTTGCGAGACCCTGAACATGCCTGTGCACCAAGAACTGCGGCAGGTCATGGACAGGCCGGACCTGGCGCTCGGGTTACTCCGAAGAGACTACGACGAACCGGCATACCAGGACCCGATGCGCCAGAGCATCCTGAGCCATTGGGCGGCGTATTATGGCGACAATGACCTCGCGCTTGGCGCAATGCGCCGGTCCCTGTTCGAACTGAATGCGCCAGCGCTGCTGTGGATCTGGCATCCGGTGTTTTCCGGTCTGCGCGCCGACCCTCGCTTCAAGGCGATCCTGCGCGATCTTGGCCTTATCGACCACTACCGCGCCACAGGACATTGGGGCGACTGCGTCCGGCCCGTCGGCGAGGACGACTTTGAGGTCTTCCGGTAAGGCGGCTGCCGGGGCGAGACCTCCATCTGCCCGACGCGCCTCAAGGCAGGTTGCGATCCCGGCTGGCCCTAATCGGCCGGAGGCTCCCATAGCTCCACCGGATTTCCCTCCGGATCATGGATACGGGCGAACCTGCCGGTCTCAGGCGTGTCCCAGTCAGGGTTCGTGCTGATCGCGATCCCGGCGTCGCGGAGCGCCGCGAGGAGCCTGTCCAGCTCGGTCACACGGAAATTGATCATCCACTGCCTGGCCGCGGGAAAATAGTCCGTGTCCCGCGGGAAGGGCATGAACACGGTCGGACCGGACTGCTGCATCCAGTGAAAGGCGTCTTCGGCGCCCACGCCCAGGTGCTTCCGATACCACGCCTGAAGGGCCTCAGGATCGTTCGCACGGAAGAAGACGCCGCCGATACCTACCGCAGCCATGAAGACCTCCCGCTTTGCATCGAAGCCTAGCCTCTGCAAATTTGAGCACCAGGGCGGACGCGGCCATAGCGGCTCAGGGCTCGGCGTAGGCCCGCTTCACGGACTGCGGGATGTTGTTCAACCCGCCCCAGTCGGCGTGACGGGCCTGGAATTCGGCCTGGATGGTCTTGCCGGCCTCGTCGGCGGACTTGCCCTGCTGCTTGAGCGCCGCGGCGCGGTCCGCGAGGTCGACGAGGAACGCCCGCTCCTTGCCGATCAGCGACGCATCGCCCAGGGGCCCGTGGTCGGGCGCGACCTTGCGGGGCTTCAGCGGCGCCAGCTGGTCGATGACCGCGATCCACTGCCGCGGGCCGCAGGCGTCGCAGGTGAGATTGGGAGAGATCCGGTCCTGGACGACGTCGCCGGGGAACACCAGGCTGTCCTCGTCCACCATGATGATCTCGTCGCCCTCGGTGTGGGCGTGGCCGAACCAATAGAGCCGCACGTGCACGCCGCCGAGGTCCAGCCCATGCTCGCGGTCGAACAGCACATCGGCCTTATCGACGCCGGCGCCGTCCAGCAGCTGTTTCATCTCCGGGGACCGGGAAGCGAAGAAGTCCAGCATCCGCTGGCCGTCCCGCTCCAGTTCGGCCTGCTGAACCTTGGGGCGGATCACCGTCGTTCCGGCCGGAAAGCCGCCCTGCCCCGAGGCGTGCTCGGGATGGTAATGGGTGGTGGTCAGATAGAGCCGCGCGCCCTTGGGCGACAGCTTCTGGGCCGCCCGGGCGACCAGGGCGCCGTTACGGGCGCCGAGGCCGGTGTCGATCACCAGGGTCCCGGTGCTGCCGACGACGATCCCGACGTTGGGGAAGCCCATGATCACATAGGCATGGGGCGAAATCCGCCGGACCGCGTTCTCCGGGAGCAGCGGATTGGTGTCGAAGGGCATCTTGATGGGCTGGGCCGAGGCGGCCAGCGATACCGCGGCCAGGCCCCCCGCCAGCGCCGCGCGCCAGTGCATCTTCATGCGCCCCTCCCGGTCCGATCGGGGGACTGTAGCCCCCTTGGGCGCCTTCTCCCAACGCCCTTCGGATATCCGGCGTGGCGGGGGCGCCGCGAAGCCTCGGCTCAGGGCCGCCTCGGCGCAGGCCCGCCCTCAGGGCTTGAACTGGCCGGCGTAGGCCTGGGCGGGATTGAGCTGGTCGAAGTCCACAAAGCGTTCGCCGCAGGAGACCTGGCCGCGCTGGCGGATGGCCCAGTCGCCGGCCGCGACCGCCGCGTCGTGACCGGGCCAGGACGTCGGATTGGCCAGCCAGCACAGGCTGGCCTGGCCCGTGGCGGCCATCAGCTGGCAGGTCAGGCCGCTGCCGTAGACCCCGACCCGATAGCCTGACCCCGCCATGGCCGTATCGACGGCGCGGAAGTAGGCGGTGATCCGGTCCAGGTCCGCGTCGCTGCGCCAGGGCCCGTCGACCCCAAAATAGATGGCGCTGCCCGCCGGCTGATGCATGGCCACGGCCAGCTCCAGGGCGCGGGCGGCGTCCCCGGCGCCGCGCTCGGTCGTGAAGGAGGCGAGCTGGTCGTTGTGATGCTGGAACACCACCACCAGGCTGAGGCCCCTGGCGGCGACCATGTCCCGCTCCGCCTGGGTCAGGGTCTTCCCGGGCAGGGTCTCGTCCGGATAGTCGTAGTAGCGCGCGACGGTGGTCACGCCCTGACGCTGGATCGCATCCAGGAAGCGTTCGGTCAGGGGGGCGGACGTGTCCGCGGCCGTGGCCCGCAGGGGGTTGGCGCAGCTGGGGGCCGCCGCAACCGCGCCGCCTGGCCCCGCGACGGCGAGCCCAGCGACGGCGAAACCCACTCCGGCGGCGGCGCGCAACAGCTTCATGGTGACGTCCCCAGCCCGGAAATCCTCGCCCGGACGCATGCTAGGGCAAGAGCGGCAGCCTCGACGAGTCGCAATTGTGGAACGGTCATCCGCCCGGCGGCGCCTGATGCCTATCGCGGCCCCGTGTCGGCGACGCCGAATGCACGCAGGACGAGGCGCGCCACCGCCGCCGGGTGGGTGTCCGGCGCGCCCTCGCGAAGCTGGGTCACCATCCCGGTGAGGCAGGCGCCCACGATCATGTCCCGGCCCAACCGCGCGTCCGGCAGGTCGAATTCCCCGGCGGCGACGCCCCGTTCCACCGTCTTCAGCGCCTCGGTGAACATGAGGCCGCCGAACAGAAATCCGGTGGCGGCGATGTTGACCATGGCCCAACCCCATCGCGGATCGCCCCTCGCCCTTTCGAGGTAGCACTGAATGACGGCGCTGGTGCGCTCGGCCTCGCTGGCCACGTCCGCGAGCGCCGCCTGCATGTCGGCGTCGAACTGGTGGTTGAGCTCGAACCAGAGGGCTTCGAACAGCTCCTCCATGCTGGAGAAGTAGTTGTAGAACGTGCCCCTGGAGATCCGCGCCCGCGCGCAGACTTCCTCGATGCGGACGTTCAGCCCGTGGTCGTGTCCCACCAGTTCCAGCGCGGCGCGGAGCAGGCGCTTGCGGGTCAGCTCGCGCCGGTCGCTGAAGACCTCGTTGCGGCGCTCGGCCGCCTGGACCTGGGCTTCGGGGGTCTGCATCGCGGCGGCTCAGGGCTTGCGGGCGCTGACGACCGAGAAATAGGCGTGAGTCGAGGCATGGCGCACGTCGACGAATCCCGCCTGCCGGAGGATGTCGGCGAGATCCCCCAGCGTGAACTGCTGGCCCCGCGTCGTCAGCAGCATCTGGATCGAGAACGCGGCCAGGGTGAGTGGACCGTCGCGGGCGTCATCGAGCAGGGCCTCGTGCAGGAAAATGCGTCCGCCGGCCTCCAGGGCCTCGAACGCCCAAGCCGCGAGCTTGCGGCAGGTCTCGAAATCCCAGTCGTGGAAGATGTTGGAGAACAGCATGCCGTCGTAGCCCTTCGGCCACGGATCGCGGAACATGTTCAGGGCCAGGGTGTCGACCTGGCTTTCGACCCCGCCGCGGGCGATGTAGCCCTCGGCCAGCTGGCACATGGATTCCAGATCCATCACCGTGCCTCTGAGGTCGCCGCGAACCTGCGCCAAGGCGATGGAATAGCAGCCGGAGCCGCCGCCGACGTCCAGCAGGCGCCGGACGCCGGCGAAGAGGTCCGCCCGCGCCATGCCCACCGCGGCCGCCAGGGAGTGGCAATGCATGTATCCGGCCATCAGCCCGGCCATCTCCACGCCGATGTCGCCGCCCTCCCAGGCCTCGATCGGTTCGTTCTCCGCCTTGGCGTCACGCCGCAGCGCCGCCACGATCGCCGCGCTCGCCGGCGTGGACTGGCGCATCACCTGGAGCACGGGGCCCCAGGAGTAGTCGCTGGAAGACAGCAGGAAATTCCGCGCGGCGCTGGTGACGGAGTAGACGCCCTCGCGGACCGACAGCAGGCCCATGGCCGCCAGCATCGGCAGCAGCACCCTCACCCCCCGGTGGGCGAAACCCGTGCGATGCGAGAAGGCGTCCACGTCCGCCGGCGTCGCGGCGAGCGCATCGAAGACGCCGAGTTCATCGGCGGCCAGAGCGGCGGCCAGCGGGTAGGCCGACAGATGCAGGTCCCAGAGGACGCGATCATCGGTAGTTGGGCTCTGATAAGGCGCGGACATCCGGCGGCTCCCCTTGTTTCCTGGTGACCTCGCACCGCGGTCCGCGGAAATCAACGTTCCACAAGCCATCGTTTAATGGCAGATTGACAAACTGTCAAATTCCTCCTCTTTCATCGTGCGCCCTGAGGATCGGACCCCGCAGTCAAGGGGGCCGGCGACGCAGGGGCGGTGGAGGACGTCCGATGCCCCAAGGCCCGATCGCCGACCTCAACGGCCTGCCCTGTTACGAAGACCCGATCACCTACCTGGTGCTCGCCGGAACGGCCCGGGCCTGGGAGTTCGACGGCTGGAAGCCGGAGAGCCTGTCATGGAAGTCCGGCTGCTACATCCACACCGGGCTTTCCAACACCCAGACCAATTTCGTCGGGCCGGACGTCGAAGCCTTCTTCTCGTCGATCTGCGTCAACAGCTTCGAGACGTTCCCGGTGGGCGTCATGAAGCACGCGGTGATGTGCACCGAGGACGGGCTGATCGCGACCCACGCCATCACCCAGCGCAACGACGAAAACGAGTACCGCTTCTTCGCCGGCCTGCCCTGGCCGCATTACATGCTGAGGAAATCCGGCTTTCGGGTCGAGGCGCGGCCGGCGCCGAGTTACCTGACCCAGGTGGCGGGCCCGACCTCGCTCGCCACCCTGGAGCGCGCCACGGGCGAGAGCCTCGCCGACATCGGGTTCCTGAGGTTCCGCAAGGCGAGGATCGCCGGCAAGACCGTGGAGGTCGGCCGCATCGGCATGTCCGGAAACCTGGCCTACGAGCTGCGCGGTCCCATCGAGGACGGCCCGGACGTCTATGACGCCGTGTTCAAGGCCGGCCAGGACCTCGGGATCCAGCGCCTGGGCTGGCGCACCTACCTGGTCAACCACGTCGAGGGCGGCTTCCCCCAGATGTGCTGGACCTTCTGGAGCGCGGGCTGCGCCGACCCTGAATTCCAGGCCATGGTCTTCACCCCGACCGTCACCGGCAGCTTCGATCCGGCCAACCTGCGCGCGCGCTACCGCAGCCCGCTTGAGGTCGGCTGGGGCCGCACCGTGCGTTTCGACCACGAGTTCCTCGGGCGCAAGGCGTTGGAGGCCGAGGCCGCCGATCCCCGCCGCACGGTGGTCACCCTGCGCTGGAACCCTGACGACGTCATCGACATCTACGCCTCGCTGCTGCGCCCGGGCGAGGACTTCAAGACCATCGACCTGCCGTCCTCGCCGACCTGGAAGGAGGGCTTCCTGGCCCATGCCGACCACATCACCAGGGACGGCCGGGAGGTCGGGATCTCCTCGGGCACGATCTACAGCTACCACTATCGGGAGGTGCTCTCGATGGGCTGTATCGACCTCGACCAGTCAGCGATCGGCACGGAGGTCGTCATTCAATGGGGCGATCACGGCAAACGCATCAAGCACGTCCGCGCGACCGTGGAACGCTTCCCGTATCTCACGGACGGCCGCAACGATCAGGTCGACGCGACCAGACTCGCCGTCGCCGCCGGCTGACTCGGCTCAGTACAGGATCGACGGCATCCAGGCGCCGCCCGGCTCGTTGTACAGGCCCTGGGTCATCAGGGTCATGGTCTGGGTCACACGCAGGCCCTGGTCCAGGCACCAGCGGAACAGCTCGCCGTTGCGCGACGGCACGAGGATCCCCGGGGGGCCGACCTCGCCGGAAGCGGCGATCAGGGCCCTGATGTCGTCGCTGGTCTCACCCACCGCGTGACCGAAATAGGCGACTTGGCTGGCGTAGCCGGTGATGCGGCCGTCCCGCTCGGCCGCCATCGCCACACCCTGGGCGATGGCCTGGCTAAGCTCGCCGGCGCGGTCGTGGCCGTGGACACGCCGGCACAGCTCATTGCAGGCGGCCTCGTCGGCCGGCGTGGCGGCGCGCGCACGGATACCCGCCGGACCCGCCGCGATCGCCGGACCTGACATGCAGGCGATGTGCTCGCGCACGTCGAAGCCCAGGCTGGCGTAAAGCGACAGCGAGCGGCTGTGATAGCCGGCCTGGAGCAGGCGCACGCCCGCCGCGCCCCGCTCGGCCGCGCGCGCCACCACCGCCTGCATCAGGCGGCGGCCGACGCCCTGGTTCTGGATGGTCGGATCGACCGTGATCGGGCCGACGCCGCAGATGGGCCCGCGCTCATCCAGGAAATTGCTGCCGAGGACCTGTCCGTCCTCCTCGGCCACGACGCCATACATGCCGGGATTGCCGATCATCGAGGTCATGAGCCCCGTGGCGTGCTCCACGCTCGGAAAGTCGCGGGGAAAGTTGTGGGCGCCCGATATGGCCCCGAAGGCGTCGTAGCAGATGCGCCCGAGCGCAGGGGCGTCCTCGGGCCGCGGGGCGCGCAGCGTGAGCATGGAATCCCTCCTGTCAGCGGCAGCATCAACCACGGAACGCGGCCGCCTGGCGAGTCGTCCAGCCGCAACCGCCGGACTGCGCGAACCAACGCCCGGGCGCGGCGTTCAGGACGGACCAGCAACAGGAGGCCATCGTGCCCGCCAAGTCCGCCGCTCAACAAAAGGCCGCCGGCGCCGCCCTCTCCGCCAAGCGGGGCGATACGCCCAAGAGCAAACTCAAGGGCGCGTCCAGGCAGATGGCGAATTCCATGAGCGAGAAGCAGCTCGAGGAGTTCGCCCACACCAAGCGCAAGGGAAAGCCCGAACACGCCGCAAAATAGCCGGCGGCGTCGCGTCCCCGCCCTTCCTGGCGCACGCCCCATCGCGCGCCGTCGAGATTTGCGCCAGGATGTCCGCGTCGCGAGTACGACCTCGGCGACCAACGACAAGACCGGAGGAACGTGATGGGCGCGGTGTTCAATATCGTCATGCGGATTTTCAGCAGCCTGCTGGGGCTGCTGGTTGCGTTCATGGGCCTGGTCTGGATCGGGCAAGGGCTGCACGTCGGGCCGGCGGCGATCATGCAGGGGTTCATGGTCAGCAACCCGCAGTGGGCGCTCTACGGCGCGATCCTGGCGCTGCTGGGCGTCGGCCAGGTGATCTGGTCCAACAGCCGCGGGCGCTAGCGCCAAATACCCGGCCCCCTCGACGGGTCCGGACAGACCTGCAATGTTCAATGCGGGGTAGGCGTCGCACGCGTTGTCGCCCGCACGTGCGGTCGGCCCCGGCGACGGAATAGGGGCCGGATCATGCATCCCATACGACGACGCCTGGCGGTCGCCGCATCCCTGCTGCTGGCCGCGGCGGCCACGCCCGCACTGGCCCATCACACCGCCGCCATGTTCGACAAGAGCAAGACCGTGACGCTCAACGGAACGGTGCGCCTGTTCCAGTGGTCGAGCCCGCACGGCTGGATCCAGCTGGTCGTCGATGGCGAAGGCGGCCCGGCGGAGTGGACCATCGAGATGGGCGCGCCGATCGAGCTCTACCGCGTGGGCTGGAAGCCGGGCAGCCTGAAGCCCGGCGACAAGATCGCGCTCACCGCCAATCCCACGCACGACGGTTCACGCGCCGCCCTGTTCGTCTCGGCTGTCCGCCAGGACGGCTCGGCGATCGGAACCGCCAAATGAGCGCCCCACACACAATCGCCCTGATCGCGCTTCTGGCCCTGTCGGCCGCCGCCGCCCAGGCCGAGCCCAATACGCCCAGGCGGACCGCGGCGTTCAGCCGGCTGCCCAACTGGACCGGGGAATGGGCCCCCTTCCCTCTGAAAGTCGACCTCGGCGGCCAGGGCGGCCCCAAGGGCATCCTGTTCCTGGGCCATCCGCCGTACAAACCCGACTGGGAAGCCGAGTTCCAGGCGCGGCTCAAGGCGGCTGACGTCAAGACCCACGTGTCCTGCGTGATCGACTTCCCGATGATCATGGAGTCGCCGCAGCCCTTCGAGCTGCTCGTGACGCCCGAGCAGACCCTGCTGACGGTGGGCGACGGCGCCAACCGGCACATCTACACCGACGGGCGCAAGCACCCTGGCCCTGACGACCTGTGGCCGACCGGCGTGGGTGACTCCATCGGCCATTGGGAGGGCCGCACCCTGGTGGTCGACACCATCGCCCGGCGGGCGGGACCCGACACATTCACCGGGCGGGTCGCCTTCTCCGAGGCGGCGCACTTCATCGAACGGATCCGCGAGACCGGGCCCGGTCGACTGGAAGACCAGCTGACCATCGAGGATCCGGTCGCGTTCACGCACCCCTGGAAGATGACCCTGGCGTACCAGCGGCTGACCGACCTGAACCGGATCATCCCCTACGAATGCGAGAACGACCGGGTGACGGTGGTGGACGGCAAGGCGAAGATCAACCCGCCCTGACGAGGGCGCCCGCGTGTCCGCCTAATAGCCCCAGGGGAACATGGCCTTGGCCTGGGCGGCCTTGGCGGGATCGGACGTCGGCAGGCAGAAGGCGGACGCCATGAGCGCGTCGACCTGGGGGCCCAGGGGCGCGGCGTGGTCCACCAGTGCGATGCGCGGCTGGAAGCTGCCGCGCAGGTCCTCGAACGCCGTCGAATATTCCAGCTTCTCCAGCAGGACGGGGATGCCGAGCCAGGCCATCAGGTCGGTCCAGCCGCTGTCGGGCCCCAGCATGAGGCGGCAGGACTTCAGATAGCCGAGCTCGCGAGCCAGGTGCCCCTGGCCGCCCTGGGCCGGGCGCCACGACGCGTTCAGGCCCTCGGGGATGACGCAGCCGTCCGGATGGCCGTAGACGAGCACCGGCAGGCCAAGCTGAGCGCCGATCTCGGCGGCGGCCGCGGCCATCCAGGCCGGATCGCTGTTGCGCCCGACGCTCAGCTGCTTCACCGCCCGGATCTGCACGCCGACGTGGGGGGCCGTGGGCTCGGGCGGCGACTCGAACGCCGCGGGCAGATAGCTCGGCCGCAGGCCCTCGGCGCGCCGCAGGTCCACCTCGGCGACGCAGGTCTCGGAAAAGGCGAACAGGTTGCGGTCGTAGTCGGTGAGCGGGCGCCCCTCGTAGTCGAGCCAGTAGAGGAACTGCTGACGCAGGCGGATCTCGGCCACCGCCTCGCGGGTGAGCTTCTGCAGGCCGTTCAGCTTGAGGCTGACCTCGATGCTCTCGGCGTCCATGCCCGGGGTGACCTCGAGCCGGGCGGGATGGTTGTCGTCATTGGCCGCGAAGATGCCGGCGCCCGCGCCGAACACGGCGTGCTGGTCCATGATGGCGTCGCAGGCCGCCAGGAACTGCGGGGCCTCGACCACCGACCCCGGCGGATAGAACTCCGGCCGCCGGGCCACGATCTTCCAGCCGTTGCGCAGCCAGGGCTCGACCCGCGCCAGGTGGTATTTGATCTCGTAGCCCATCTCGGCGAGGTAGGGCGGCAGCACGCGCTGGGCCCCGACGCGCGGGGCCGCCGGCGGCGTCACCGGCTGAAGGTCCGCCTGGTTCAGCAGGACCGTCTTCATGATCAGGCGCAGCACCTGCAGGGCAGGCGTCCGGGCGCTCAGGGGGAGTGTCGACTGCACGTCAGGGCCAGACGGCCCGGGCCGGAATGGCCGAATGGACCAGGGACGCGGCTAGGTCGATTCTGAGCCCCCGTCCATGCGGCGGCCCGCGCCACGGGCTCCAGAGCGAGGTCCGACCAGGCGTCAGGCCCAGCGATCGCCGCGCCGGGCCACGTAGGTCTCGAATACGTAGCGCCAGGGGATGACGACGATGAAGATCACGGCCATCAGGCATTCGATGGCGGTCTCCTGGGCGCCCGCGTCCATCCGGTCGGCCCACCACAGGGGCAGAGCGATGGCGGTGAGCCAGATCGTCTTCCAGACCAGCTCAAAGAGCAGCAGGGGGAGCATCTGCAGCGGATAGCGCAGGCCCAGGATCGACAGCAGCGACAGGGCCGCCAGCAGAGCGTGCACGATTCCGGTCGGCAGGAACCAGACCCCGGGGTGATGGATGAGGTCCGGCCAGATCACCAGGCCGAGGCCGACGACGAGGAGCAGGTAGCCTGCCCTCAGGGCATAGAGATGCAGCACCGAAACCTGGGTCATTCTGACAGTTCCCTTTTTGCGGGGGTGGGTTCGGCCCGGACGGTTGTCCGCGACCTATTCGACGTCTTTCAAGATCTTCTCAATGGCGGCCAGGCGCGCCCTGACGTCCTCGAGCGCAGGCTGGATGGACGATAGCGCCGTCGCGGTCTCCGCCTGGGCGGCGGCGGCCTTGTCCGCGATCTGGCGATAGGCGTCGTCATTGGCGAGACGCGCCTTCGCCTGCTGGGCGGCGGAGACATACCGCATGGCGAAGACCAGCAGGATCGTCCCCAGGGGCAGGCATATGGTCAGCAAATAGAGGGTCACGGTCATGAGGGGCCTCATTTCTCGGGTTTGATGGTCAGGGACTTCGCCGCCTCGGCGATCGCGGCCGGCGTGAGGTCGATGCCGAAGTCGTTGACCTCGAAGTAGTTGAGCGCCTTGCCGTCGCTGGACAGCTCCAGGCGGCTGGTGACGAGCCCGGCCTCCTCGAGCTTCTGCAGGTGCAGGTGCAGGAGCGGCCGGCTGATGCCGATCTCGCGGGCGAGCTGGCTGACATAGTTGCGGCCGCCGGTCTTGAGCAGGGCGACGATCCGCAGCCGATGCGGATTGGCGAGCGCCGCCAGCATCGTCAGCAACTGGTCTCCCGCGGTCGACAATTGGACATCTCCCTTTCATATGTAAGAAATACTTTACACCTGTAAGACTGTCAAGCGGGCGCCGGGGGGCGGCCTCGGAGTTGTCAGACTGAGATGCGCGGCGTCTTTTGGCGGTGCGCCCCGCCGCGCCCGGTCGTAGGGTCGCCGGCCGTGCTGCAGATCGGAGCTTAAGGACATGAAAGAGTCGGGCGCGAGCCAGGGCCAGCCGGCGTCGGACCTCATCTCGAAGAGGATCGCCGAACTCGGGGACTGGCGCGGGGAAACCCTCGCCAGAATGCGCGGGCTCATCCAGGAGGAAGACCCGGACGTGGTCGAGGAATGGAAGTGGATGGGCACGCCGGTCTGGTCGCACGACGGCATCATCTGCACCGGCGAATCCTACAAGGCGGTCGTGAAGCTCACCTTCGCCAAGGGGGCGGCGCTGGAGGATCCAGCCCGCCTCTTCAACTCGAGCCTCGACGGCAATGTGCGTCGCGCGATCGACATCCACGAACGTGAAAACGTCGATGAGGCCGCCTTCAAGGCCCTCGTCCGTCGGGCGATCGTCCTCAACAGCTCCGGCAAGTCGAAAGCGCCGAAGAAAGCGAAGACCTAGGACGGGTCTCGGTGACGCCGCAGGACGTTGCAAGCGGCCAGCGGAACCCGGAAACGTCGCCGGCTGCGTCAGGCGAGGGTCAGCCGGCGGGTGACGCCGACCGCATCCAGGAACGCCTCGTCGTGGCTGACGATCAAGAGCGCCCCGTCGTAGGCCCGCAGCCCGGCTTCGACCGCCTCGAGGGACTCGATGTCCAGGTGGTTGGTGGGTTCATCCAGGATCAGCAGGGGCGGCGGCGACGGACCGCCAAGGACGCAGGCCAGGCCGGCGCGCAAGGTCTGGCCGCCGCTGAGGTCGCGGACGTCCTGCAACGCCGCCTCCGCCCGGAACATGATCCGCGCCAGCGCCGCGCGGCAGGCGTTCGCGTCGGCGGTCGAGTTGAGACGGCGAAAATTGTCGAGGATCGAGCGCGCGGGATCCAGCAGGCTGACCTGCTGGTCCAGCATGGCGAAGGGCGTCAGCGTCCTGACGACGCCCGACCATGGCTGCATCCGGCCGGTGATCAGAGCCAGCAAGGTGGTCTTGCCCGAGCCGTTGGGGCCGCCGACCGCGACGCGTTCCGGTCCGGTGATCGCGAAGGACAGGTCCCTGATGACCGGCCGGCCTGGCGCATAGCCCGCCGTCAGGCCCTCGACCTTCAGCACCTCCCTGCGCGCGGCCAGGCCGGTCGGCGGCAGGACGACCGTGAGCGGCTGCAGCACCTCGACGCGCGCCCTGGCCGAGGCGGCTTCGGCCAGGGCCTGGTCGCGCTGGCGCTCAGCGAGCCGCGCCTGCTCGCCGCCGGTGGCTTCGCTGTTCGCCTTCATGGCGCCAAGGACGATGCGCGGCTGCCCGCCCTGGGCGGCCTTGCGGCGGCCCGCCCCGTCCTTGCGCGCCTTGCGTTCGGCCGTCTCCTGCGCGCCGCGGGCGACCTCGGCGACCCGGCGCTCCGCATCCGCCAGGTCATGGCGGGCGGCCGCC